>Ga0185299_10001890_pt1 | contig 35814 bp, 34 predicted proteins | sample PaiPotPPA55metaG_FD_128002 | JGI IMG/M metagenome (GOLD analysis project Ga0185299, IMG submission 128002) | Iron sulfur acid spring bacterial and archeal communities from Banff, Canada, to study Microbial Dark Matter (Phase II) - Paint Pots PPA... ...
GAACCGGCCCGTGGTCACGCTCGAGACGGGCGACAACGCCGTTCTCCAGCGCGTCCTGGTTCTGAAAAGGCCAATCTACGTTCCCGACACGCGGGAGGAAAGCGACTGGCGGGACCACAAGGCGTTTGCCGGTGTCCGGTCATGGATTGCCATTCCGCTCGTCGTGTCGGATTCCGTTCTTGGTTTGCTCTCGATCGGCAGCAAGCAGCCGCGCGCGTTCACGACCCGGCACTTGCACCTTGCGAAATTGCTGGGCATTCCCGCGGCGGTAGCCATCCACAACGCACGGCTTTATGAATGGGCGCAAATCTACGCCGTCGAGCGGCAGACTTTGTTGAAGAAGCTCGACCAAACGGCAGACAAAAACGCCGACTCGACGCGCGGCCGAATTCCGAATTAAAACCATCCCGGAGACAGTTCAGTCATTTCTCGGGCTTTGTTTCCCGGCACGCCGGTTCGGCTTCGACCTGCGTTCGCAAGTCCCGTTCAGCTTGCTCATGACTCTCCTCAGTGCTGGCGTAAGCGCTGGCTTTTCTCCTGCAGGTCTACTCGGCTCCGGCAGCGACGACAGCTTCGCCCGGTATGCGGCTTCGCGAAGCGTCGCCTTGTTGCTGACGATCCTGATCGCGATCCGCGTTCGTTCCCGCATGGCAATCGCGTTTCTGGGAATCGCCATGACGGTAGTGCAAGCGTTTGACGGCGTCATCGGCGCGCTCGCCCACGATCACCTACGGACCGTTTGCCTTTGCGGTCCTCAACGCGCTCTTGGTGGGCTGGAAAAGCAGGAGAACATCATCTGCGGTCTAGAGATCCTGCGCGGAAGAGTTCGCCACGCCACCATGATCCGCTTCTGCCGACCAGTTCGCATCACACGTTTGCCGTGCGTGCGCGTTCTTCCAGCGCTTTCATCGCCGTGAGATAAGGGCTGGGGCCATAACTCACTCTCGCAACGCCATGTTCCGCTAGTACTTGCAGCGGCGAAGTGCCGTTTCCGACCATGACGTTCACGGGGAGCGGAGACGATTGCGCGAAGCGCGCGATCAGTTTGGCATCGACGAGACCGGGGACGAAGATTCCGTCAGCACCCGCTTCTGCGTACGCGTGTGCTCTTTCGATGGCGTCCTCGAGCATAGCGTTGCCGTGTTCGGCGGGTGGTCGCTGAAAGAACACGTCGGTACGGGCGTTGATGAAGAAACGGATACCCGCTGCATCCGCCGTCCGCCGAGCGCTTCGAATGCGCTCGCACTGATTGATCGTCTCACGGAGTTTTCCGTTTGCCGGAAAACTGTCTTCGAGGTTACAGCCTACAGCACCTGCTTCGATGGCCAGACCGATGGTTTCGGCGGTGACTTCCGGCGTGTCGCCATAGCCGCTTTCCAAATCGATCGTCACCGGCAGGTCCGTCGCTCCGACGATCCGGCGCAGATTTTCGATGGCGAAGGCTAGCGGTATCTGTTCGCCATCGGAGAATCCGTTTGCATTGGCGACCGACCAACTGCTCGTGGCGATCACCTTGGCACCAGCGGCGGCGACGGCCTTGGCGCTGCCCGCATCCCAGATGTTGAAGAGTAGGAGCGGCTTTCCGGGAATGTGCAACGCCCGGAAATGCTCCGCCTTACGTGTCTGATCGGTCATTTTCATCGCGGCCAGTGTCATGGCGCCACCTGCATGGCTGTCTTTTGAGCTACCTGCCAGTGAGCGCGTAGTTCTTTGTTGAACTCCTGCCAGCGTTCCTCGGGGAAGAAAATTCTCGCGCCCTGCAACTCGACGCGGCGTCGCGTGCCAGGAATGTTTTCGGCTAGCCAGTGCGACCATTTCGCGTCGAAATACACATCATCCGTTCCCCAGACGATGAGCGTCGGTGCTTTCAACGTCTTGAGCCGTGGTTCAATCGCGAGAGTGTGCTTGTTGTCGAAAGCCGCGAGGAAGCGTTGCAGGTCGCGTGTGCGCTGTTCAGTCCTGACCAACGGCCGCAAGTACTTCTCGATGCTGTCGTCACTCAGTTGTTCGGGGTGTTCATACGCTGGTCCCAGAGCCTGCGGTGATCGATAAACGCTCTTGTCCGACAACATCGCATCCAGCGTTCCACGCAATCCGCCTGCGGCCGCCATCGCTAAGAAAGGCTTGAACGCCTCGGGCGGCCAGTTGTCATGCGTGTCGCAATCGGTGAGCGTGAGGCTACGAACGCGCTCCGGATACAACGCGGCGAAAATCTGCGCAATGCCGCCACCGCTGTCGTTGCCTACGAGATCCACCTGGTCGATGTTCAGGGCATCGAGAAATTCCTTGAGCATCTTCGCATTGGCCGTCACGGATACGTCCTGATCTGGTGTGATTTCCGTGTCGCCATGCGCAAGCAGGTCCACGGCTATGCAGCGCCGGATGTCGGACAACTCCGCCAACTGATGACGCCACAGATAGCCGTTCAGCAAAACGCCATGCACGAACAACGCGACCGGTCCCGTGCCCTGTTCCGTGTAGCTGATACGGCCCGAAGGGGTCTGTACGCTACGCTGAATCGATGATGATTTCTTTTCGTTCATAACGACCCTCTCCGAAACCTTGATGGACGCAACCATACGCGCGTCCGCATTTACACGGGCCAGCATCAGTCCACTCAGATAAGGCCAGATAATTAATCCTGCGAGCAGTAACCCGGCGACTGGCCTCACGCTCCGCTGCTGCTCGTCACGGACGCCCGTAACCCCTTTGTTCCGTTCACCGCTCATCCCTTCCTCGACGGTGCCGTGGAAGCGTGCGCTTCTTTCAGCTTCTGCGCGCACTCGTCACAGCACACCTCAACCGTTTTGCCGCCGATTTTGACTTTGATGCGATTCACATCCAGCTTGCAGTCGCAAGCCGCGCAACTTGTTGCAACCATGACAGCACTCTCCAAAACCCGGAGTCCGGGCGCCGGACCAGTAGGCCATGCAGGAACAGATGGCCGCTGTCAGAATCTTTAGCGATTTGCAGGAGGGGGCCTAACGACGCAACGCCGACTGCCTGAACTCCGAGGGCGAGCGGCCGTAAGCCTGGCGGAAGGCAGCGCTGAAATGACTGTGGCTGGAGAATCCGAGGTCTAGGCTCAGAGTCGTCAGGTTGTCATACTTCGCGAGAAGATCCAGCGCCCGCGCCAATCGTAGTCGCAACTGGTAGCGATACAAGGGCAAGCCTTCGACTTGTTGGAAAACTTGCGTGAGATAAACCGGAGAGCAGCGCACTTCAGTGGCGATCTCGGCCAACGTCCAGCGCCGCGCCAGATCGCTCGTCAGCACGAGCTTTGCCCGGTCCACGAGCAACTGCCGTCCGACACTGGCGCCCGCTGCGTGCGTAGTGTGCAGCCCGAGCGCCCGCTGCACTAGGGTCAAAGCCAGGCTTTCCGCTTCCAGAGGTTCCGCGATGTTGTGACGTAGGCTGTGACCAAGAAGCGCTACAAGCACTTGGGCCCGCGCATCAATTCGTCGGCGCTGCTGCTGAAATGCGAGCGTCGCACTGTCGCGCAAGAACGTAGGTGGCGCCAGTTCCCGCAGCAGCGGTTCACTGATTACGAGCGTTAGACTGGCATCGCCGCCCTCCACCGGATGGCTGATTCGGTAGCCTTCGGTGGCATTGAAAAACAGCACTTGGTTCGCTTCCGCTACTGCTTGGTCATGCCCAAGATGCCGCACATATACACCGCGATACGGAAACACCAACTGGGTGGTGGCCGTGCACTCTTCCGTGCTCTTATGCCGGCAACTACCTTGGCAATACGTATCCCGAATTGTAACTGTACGAGATTTCAGTAAAGACCGAACGGTAATTTCAGGCACGCGATTACTTTCATTTTTTGCCGCCATATTCTGGGCCCATCAGTGGCAAACTCAAAGATACCATGTTCCACGTCGACTATTCCGCGCGGAAGCGTCATCACTGCATCTCGAAGGAGAGGTGGGACGGACTCAGTGATGTCAAAAAGTCCTGCGCAGCGAAGGCTTCGCCAGCCGCGATAACACCGGTCTTTTTGGCCAGCCCACTGACGACACGATGTGTCGCTTCCACCACAATCGGCGCGCTGATTGCATAAATATCTCTCCCCCGTACCACCGCCCGGCGCTCCACGCTTCCCCTTCGTGCGATTCCCTCCATAACGAAAATCTGCGATGAGCGACCGCTCTCGTCGGCCGCTGTAGGCGCAGGCGTGTTGGGATCGCGAATATCCGTAATCGGCGCCAAATTGATGTACACGCGAATCTCGGGTGTTTGGAGATGCCGTGAGATGGTGATGGTTTCAGCCAGGGAGAGACCCACAACATCCTGCTGTCCGAACGGCGGCGGAAAATTCCATTTGCGCGCGGGAGGAGGATCAGCGCGCTCTAACCTATTATTCGAAAAGATGAAATGCCGGCCCGGATTACGTTCACCTGTCACCCGAGTTCCGCGGGTCGGCTTCCAACTATCGAGCGCCGTCGCGAGGCAGATCTCGTCCGCCCCATCCCACTCCCCCATGGCGGCAGTGGCCAGGAGGTCGCCCAATCCCCCGTAGAACGCCATTGCAGGAGCGACCACGACACCAGCACCTCGCGCGGCACTCGCAAACCGCTCAAAGACAGCCAAAACGGCTGCCTGTTCCGCAGCCACATCCAAATAGTGAATTGACGCGCGCAGCGCTGCATCAATGACCGGCACCGCCGTATCAACGAACGGCCCCGCGCAATTGATGACGGCTGCGGCGCCGAAAAGTGCACGGTCAAGCGAGGCAGGATCGTCCACCGAAGCCACGCGCACTTCCGATCCCGGGTGAGCGTTCCCCGCCTCTTTCAGCTTCGAGGCGTCTCGACCCGAGAGGATGGGCGTAAATCCGCGTTTGAGCAACTCTCGAACAACAAAGCGTCCAGTGTGTCCATACGCCCCGAAGACCGTAACGATTCGATTTTGGATCATTGAAGAATTCATTGCGAATTAGACTTTCTATCGATCGAATCGCGGCGATGACTTAGATGCCGCTAAGCACCAGACCTACCGAGTTCACAGCGTTCAGCGTTTTCTTCCGTATAGCGCTGAATGCCCACAGCCGCGCGACCGATTTTGACCTCGATGGATTTCGCCTCGTAGGGATTAGTAGGGCACGTAAGAAGAGAGGATCGCTGTCAGAATCTTTAGCAGTTTAGCGGACAATAAGGAGTGGCTGGTTCCTAAACTTGCAGAAGCATGTCGCAGCTCGCCCTTATTGATCAAGGCTGGATGTCGCGGGCTCGGATGGTCGGCCATACGGAAGTAATCGCCAAAAACGGTGCCCTAAGTCATCGGCAACTTCCATCAGGTTGCGGTCACGCACTCTAGCCACAATCGCCGAGCGCATTTCTCACAGCCATCCGGCGCTCACCGTCGCAGGAGCCACTCGAATCCAGCACCATTGTGGAACCTGTGGCGATCGTGACGCGACTGTTTTTGCTGTTCCGCTTTATCTGCTCACATGTCTCGGCCGATACCGCACCGATCTTCCCAGGTCAGTAGGCCGCCCTTTTTCTGCCACTCATTTTCTCGGGACTGCTTCGGGCCAATTCCTGCGCCCGGCAGCTTCGCGGCTTCTGCTTTCTCGGTTCCTCCCGAACATGTGACTTGAACCATCGTTTGGCCATTTCGGAAGCATCGGTTGGCCGGAAGAGATCTTGCGGTCAGTTAACCTTGAAGGTGGGAGGCTGGGTAGTGTTCGCGATTAGGTGGACCCGCTGTTTTCTGATTTCACGATTCTTAGCAACGATGGCGAGACGAAGGTTACGGAAGTCTTTATAGAAGCGTCGTGTGCTGCTCAATCCTACAGAAACTGCCACGTTTCGAAGATGGGTGAGGCCATCCTTATTGAGTGCTTCAACGAGTGCCCTTTCAGCGCGGTCGCGCGGCAGTGGCATCACATGTGATCGACGCCGGGAGACTTCCAATGTAGCTCGTCTCCTGGTTGCGAAGTTTTTACGCTTTTAGTTTGACGATCTTCGCCGATCAGTCGAATAGTTCGCTGAAGAAATTTTGCATCGCAGTCGCAGTGCGGGCGTCGGCCAATGCGTGGTATGCGACGCCTGGCACCGCGGGTCCGGTTTCATGCGTAAAGCCATGCATTGCGCCACCATACACAGTTAGTTGCCAGTCAGCGCCGGCTTCGTTCATTTCTTGGACGAAGGCATTCACCTGCGTCATGGGGACGTGGGGGTCCAGAGCGCCGTGGCACACCAGGATTTTCGCCTTTACTGCCCCAGCCTGGGCTGGTCGCGGCGTGCTCAGGCTCCCGTGAACGCTAACCGCTCCCGCAATGTCTGCGCCGCTCCTAGCCAGCTCCAGGGCCACCATCCCACCGAAGCAGTACCCCACCGTCGCGGTCCGCCCATCGACCTGCGGATGCGACAGCAATACGTCAATGCCCGCACGTGCCCGCTTGCACAGCTTGGCAGTGTCGTCCCGCAGTTCCGCAATTCTCGCCATAACGCGTTCGCGATTCCCGGCCACCCCGTTGCCGTACATGTCGCAAGCAAATACGACGAACCCCAGTTCCGCCAGCCGCTTTGCCCGCCCCTTGGCATGTGAGTCAAGGCCGGCCCCTCCATGCACCACCAGGATTCCTGGGTGCTTGTGTCCTCGTTCCGCATCCCAGGTGAGCTGTCCTGTAAGCTCTGTATCGCCGTCGCGATACGCAATCGCTTCTGTGTTTATGGCCACGTGTTCCTCCTGCGACTGTAATCGGCATTGGCATCCACGGAGCAGCTTTTTGAGCTCATGCCATGAATCCCCGTTAGTAATTATACCATATCAGTACTCAAAAATCAAGAGGAGGTTCCAGCCAGTTCAGGATGCTCCCGATTCTGCACTCCCGGCCAACCGATGCTCCAGACATCCGAAGGGGCACTCTGACGGAGTCCGGATTTACAGGACTTACAGGCCGATGAACGGCCAACCGATGCTTCCGAAATGGCCAAACGATGGTTCAAGTCACAGAACAGCACAGGTCCCTCCCATAAAGCACCCGCTCGGTTTGGGAGCAGCGGCCTCTCGCTTTTGGGTGCCCCAGAAAATGGGGCAGAAAAAGGAGACATTTTTCATGTCCTACTAAACTCTATAACTCTCGTCAGGTTCGTTGGTTCTGACCCCGAGCAACGTCAGGCGAAAGGCAACGGTTCGAAGTTCACCGTGCTCTCGGTCGCCACACAGCGCTCGTGGAAGAACGCCGAAGACGAATGGAACTCTAAAACCGAGTGGCACCGCGTCGTTGTGTTCCGGCCACTCTTGGCAGAGCGCGTCGCTGCGACCATCAAGAAGGGCGCTCACGTTCTCGTTGAAGGCTCTCTCCTCAGTTCGATCTACGAACAACCCAACGGCAAAGGCAAGAAGTCGAAAACCACGAAGATTACGTCGTGGTCGATTCGCGCCGATGTCGTGCGCAAGCTCGATCGCAACGAGCAGGAGCCGCAGGCGCCCGCTTCCGAGGCTTCGGATCGTTCGTCCGAATCCTCGGACGGCGGAACGTTCTAAGTTCCGGACTCGAAAGCCCTCCGGCGCTGCCCGGGGGGCTTTTTTCTTTTTCTGCTGTCCGGAATTGCGGTCGAAAAAAGAAAGTCCACCCGCTCCTTTGCGATTCCCGGTATAGCTGCGCTTGGTCTCGCGCCGTGTGTTTCGAGCGCGGACCTTCGAACGATCGCCGGTTTCGTCCCCACCTCCGGCGATGCGGCTTGTCCCACGCGAAATCGAGCACGCGCCACGGATAGCGCACCCGCGCCTCTCTAAAAGGAGCAAACCGTGATGAATCGGGAATCGCATTGCCGCTGTCTTCTTTGCGGCATGGAACGCCATCTGACCGAACAATTCGCCGAACCGGAAGGACAGAACACGTACCGTCAATTCGCCAGTTTCTCGCCTGTGCTGTCCGCATTTCCGGCCGCTTCGGATCTGATCTCTTTTCTCCACACGGAGCACAGCGCCGAGGACCGAACTCATTCGAAGGACGGGATTCTCGCGGAGCTTCTCCGCGGGACAACGAATAACGGCCGGTCTCGCGCGGCGCAGGAACTCCTGCTGCTGGCCTTCCTTCCCATCTTGCATCGGATCTCCCGGCAGGTGGTGAAGCGCTGTCGCGGTCTTGCGTCCGACGATGTGGCCCAGCACGTGGTCGCAGCGCTTCTCGAATCCTTCGGATCGCCCGAGTTCGCCAGCCGCAATTCGCATCTTGCCTTCGCCATCGCGCGGCTCTTGCGGCGCAACGCCTTTGCCTGGGCGGAACAGGAAAGCCGGGACTACGTGAACGGCATCGATCGAGTCGAGACTCTCGAAAGTGCGCACCATCGCGACGGCCCGCAACCGATCGAGCGCGCCGCTCTCCTCCGCCATTTTCTCGACCGCTGCCGGCAGCGGGGCGTGCTCTCGGGAAAAGACCTGGAACTGCTGATCCAGTTCAAGCTGGACGAGTTGCCGAGCGCGGATTACTCCAACGCGTCGCGGCAGCGCATGAAACGGCTCCTCGGGAAGCTGCGACGCGCCGCGAAGCGTCCACGCCGACCGAAGTTCGACGATCGGCAGCGTCGCTTGTTTTAAAATCTTATTCATTTTGTGCGACACAAATTCCCCGCCGCTTACAGATATAGCTATATGCAGAACGAGTTCCCGTCTCACGTACCGCGTGAGGGAGACGGCCGACGTTGTTCGTGGCGTTGCCGGTGTCTTGTGCACACCGCGAACAGCATGGTTCGCAATCCCTTCGCGGTGCAGCAGGGACGGGAACTCTCGTCTCCGGTCTTTTAATTTCACGAGGAGCTCTTCCATGAAACGACGCTCTCGATTGGTCCGACGTTTTCAGTTGCTGGCGCGCGGATGGGGCATCGCGGCGGTGACCCTGGCTCTTGCCGTTCCGGCCTTCGCGCAAGCGAACTCGCCGTGGGAGAACGCCGTCAACGTTCTGCAACAAGCCTTCACCAGCACCATCGCCCGCGGGCTGTCGCTTGTGGCCATCGTCGTTTCCGGTTTGACCTTCGCCTTCGGTGAAGGCGGATCGAAACGTGTACTCGCGGGCGTCCTATTCGGTGTCGGCATGGCTATCGCCGCGGTCAACTTCCTCGCTTGGCTGTTCCCTGGCTGAAATTTCGTTTGGAGAAAAAAAAATGAACGGCCGACGCGTCAACCTCGTGCACAGATCGCTGTCTCGCCCCCTCACCATCCTGGGCGCGGAACGGAAGCTCTTCTTCTTCGCCATGTGTGTCGGCGCCGGCACGTTCAATCTCCTCGGAAGCCTGTTCGGAGGGCTGATGATGTTTCTGCTGCTCTATGTCGTGGCGCATTGGGCCACGAAAACCGATCCGCAGATCTTGAAGCTGCTTCTGGCTTCCGCGAAATCGCGTAGCCAATACGATCCAGCGAAATTCAGTCCCATTACGGTCCGCAGGGTCAACCATGCTTAAGCTCGCCCGCATCGTTAAAAACTATGAGGAAGCCGGCGCTCTCAACGCTCAAATCAACCTCTTCGGTTTCTTGAGCGACAGCGTTTTTTTCACCAAGAGCGGAGAGCTCGGCGTCATTCTCGAAGTTCGCGGCGTCGATTATGAGTGCCTCGACGGAGCTGCGATCGACGCGCTTAGCAAACGCCTGGAGGCCGCATTCCGGTTGTTTGATGAGAATTACCGCATCTACCAATACCTCTTCAAGCGAAACAATCCGGATATTCCGTACAAACTCTATGGAAACGCCATCGTCGACGCCGCAATCCTCAATCGCATTCGCTACCTCGAATCGAAATCCGACAAATTGTTTTCCTTGTCCCTCTATTACGTCGTGCTCTTTGCAGGCTCGCGCACCGTACGGACCATCACCAGCCTCCTGGCGGAAATCCCGGAGCGGCCGCTCGAAGCTTTTAGTGAACTACGCGCCTGGTTTTCGACACAAAGACATGTCGTGTTGCAAGACAGAGAACTTTCCCGAGCTGAATCTATTTTGCTGCAAAAGACGCGCAGCTTCCTTCTCCAGGTTCAGGATTTTGTCTCCGTGCGCATGGTGGACAAACAAGATGCCTTTCGCGTGCTCACGCGAATTTTGAATTTCGCGCCCGAGAAAATCGAGCAGGCCCGGCTGAAGCACGACACTTTCCTTGATTACTACGTCTGCGGCTCGCATCTTGAATGTCATCGCGGGCATCTCCGCGTCGACGACTATTACGTAAAGGTTTTCACCTTGAAGGAACCGTCCGCGCAGAGTTTTCCCTTGATTCTGAAACGCCTGCTCGAGGTCGAGGCTAACTTCTATGTCGTGACCGAATGGAAAAAGGAAGATGCCGGAAAAACCCGCCGCGTCATCCAAGCCAAACGCCGTCACTTCCATAACACCAAGCGGAGTTTTTTCGGCCAGGTCAATTTGAATGATGCAACGCCACAAGACGTGCTGCTCGATGATGCAAAGGAATCCCAGGTGCGGGAACTTGGCGAAGGCATCAAGGAGATCGAGCTTCACGGGAATTATTTTGGTCAGTTCTCTCTCACCGTGGTGGTTTATGACCTGGACCTGGCTGCGGTCGACCGGGCCTCTGCGGAATTCTACAAAGTCTTCAGCGTCCATGACGCGCAACTCTACGAAGAACGCTACAACCTGCTGAACGCCTTTCTCGCGGCCGTGCCGGGAAATCACGCCTTCAACCTTCGCTATCTCTATCTCCTCAATACCAACTACGCCGACTATTCCTTTCTGTTTACGCTCGACTCCGGGCACCCGCGCAACGCTCACCTCCGGCAGGAATATCTCGCCGTTCTTGAAAGCAATCACGGGACACCTTACTTCTTAAACCTCCACCACCGCGACGTTGCGCATTCGCTCGTTCTTGGTCGGACCGGAGTGGGTAAGTCGTTTTTATTGAATTTTCTCATCACCAATCTCCAGAAGTACGCGCCCCACACGTTCATCTTTGATCTCGGCGGAAGCTTTGAAAGCCTTACCAAGCTCTTTCACGGTTCCTATGTCAGCGTGGGTGTTGAATCCCGCGGCTTCACGATTAATCCGTTCGCGCTTGCTCCCACGAAAGAAAATGTCGATTTTTTGACGCTGTTTCTGAAGGTCCTGGCAGGAAATGCCAAATTCGATCCGGCAACCGACCGCGAAATCTACCAGCAAATCGAGAACCTCTACACCGTGGACGCGGAGCTGCGCACGCTCGGTGTCCTCGCGAACACGCTGCCGCACGCACTGTCTGAGCACCTTGCGAAATGGACCCGTGGAGGCCAGTTCGGATTCCTCTTCGACAACCCCGTAGACACCATTTCCTTTTCCAGCTTCCAGTGTTTCGATTTCCAGAAGATGAGCCAGTATCCGGAGATTCTGGAGCCGTTGCTTTTCTACATCCTGCATCGCGCGAACGAGGTCATCCGCCGTAAACACATCTCTTCCGTCTTCAAGGCTTTCTTCATCGATGAAGCTTGGGTGTTCTTGCGCAACCCGAGCATCCAGAAATACGTAACAGAAGCGCTCAAAACATGGCGCAAACACAACGCCGCCATGATTCTCTCGACGCAGTCGGTCGACGAGCTGCGCCGCTCCGACCTCCTCGACGTCATCCTCGAGAGCTGCGTGACGAAAATCTTTCTTGCCAATCCCGACATGGATCGTGAGTTGTACCGCCGGCACTTCCACCTGAACGAACAGGAAGTCGAATTGATTGCGGGACTCATTCCCAAACAACAATTCCTTTTGAAAACCCCGGAGTTGGCCAAGGTCGCAAACCTCACCGTCGATCGAAAAAGCTACTGGCTCTATACCAATGACCCCTACGACAACCGTAAACGCCAGGAAGCGTTTGAAAAGCACGGCTTCGAAAAAGGCCTTGCGGCGTTAGCGGAGGTTCAGTCGTGATGCTGGTGCTGGCGTTTGTGGGACTCTTCATCGCGATGATTTCGCGCGAGCCGACTCCGGCGACGGGTATTGCCAACGGCGCGGCGGACTTGTTCCTCAATGTTCTCGCTCGCGTAGCGTTCGCCGCTTTCGTGACTCTTTTGCTCTTGGTGGTGCGCTCGATTGTCCGCGGCCGCGACCACGATTCCCGGTAATACCAACTTCAACCTTGGAGAAAAAAATGATTCCCATCGCTTTTCCCCGAAAGAGTCTCTTAGCGCTAGTCGCCTGCTTGGTGCTGGCCTTGCTCTCGCTCGGCTGGACAATTTCCGCTACTGCAACCGAAGGCGCGCGGGTCGTTAGCTACTCGCGCGAGGACATTATCCCGGTACGGGCCAAGCTTCGCTTTTCGACGCTCATCGTTCTCCCCGACAACGAGGAGATCCTCGACTTCACGACGGGCGATAAAGAGTTCTGGATCGTGAACGGCGCACACAACCTGTGCTACATCCATCCCGCACAAGCCGGCATCCGCAGCAATCTCAATCTCATCACAGCAAGCGGCAACGTATATTCGTTTCTTTTGACCGAAATCAGCGGCGAGTCTGGCGCTCAGCCGGATCTCAAGCTCTTTGTTCAACCCAAAGAAACTTCCGGAAGTACCCGCCTTGCGGGCTATGTCCGCGCCGGGGAAGCCGAAGCCTATCGCAAAGAGCTGGAACGCCTGCGCGCGCAAAGCGAGGAGCAAGTCCAAACCGCGCGTTCTCAGGCGAGCGAACAGGTCAGCCGGTTCCGCTCTGAATATGCCGCGAAGCTTCGCTTCGACTACCTGCTCGACAAAAAGAGTGCGAGCGAACCGTTTCTGGTGTCAGCCATGTACCACGACGACCGCTTCACCTACATCCGCTGCGAGGCCCGCGAAAAACCCGCGCTCTATGAAGTAAAAGACGGCAAACCGAATCTCATCAACTTCCAACTCGAAAACGGCGTGTACATCGCTCCCGAAATCATCGACGCGGGCTACCTCGTCGTCGGCACGAAGAAAGTCACGTTCTCCCGCCGCACGGCTGCGAACTAAGGAGTTCTATCGTGAACGAACCGATCGAAGACAAAGCGCGGAAGCCGCCCGGTCTTCTGCCTAAACACGTCCAGTCCTGGCTCATCGTCGGCCTCGCCGTACTTATGGTGCTCATCATGTGGCTGACCGGTTCGAAAAAACCGCGAGGCACCGCGCAAGCGGGCGCGCCTGCCCTGATTCCGCCTCCGCTTGCCGAGGTCAATGAAGGCAAGATTGCGGAACTCCAGAACCGCATCGAGCAGCTGCAGCGTGAACAACTCGTCGCCCAGAATGCGCTCACGCAACAAACCCGCGTTTTCTCGGCCGGTGAGAGCAGTCCCGCCGTTGCGCCCGGCACGGCGCCAGCCACTGAGCGTGTCGAAGACCCTATTGAAACTGAGCGCAAGAAGCGCGGCTATCTTTCGCTCTTCGCCTCGAACGTCGCCTTGAGCTATCGCAAAAGTCCGGAAGTCAGCTCGCACAGTACCGCCGAACCGACCTCCACGAACTCCGCGTTGGGCATCCCCGGTGCTCTTCCCCCACAAATCGAAGCCGCATCGCTCGCGCAAGTTCTAAAAGCGATGCAGCTTCCTGGGTCTCCTGTTGTGCCCCCGCAAATCCTTCCGCCCTCTTCCTCTCGTCCGAGCGCCACCGCGAGTCCCGCGGAATCCGAACCGGAGAAAAAGGAGGTGATGCACCCTGCGGCCGCGTCCGGCGCTCGGGCGACGGCCACAGGGAAATCCTACGTTCTCTTTGAAGGAACGATTCTCGAAACCGTTCTCGTCAATCGCCTCGATGGAGCCTTTACCGGCCCCATCGAGTGTCTCGTGACGACCGACATCTACTCCCATGACCGCCAACAGCTGCTCATCCCGGCAGGCACGCGGCTCCTCGGTGAAACCCGCAAAGTCGAAGCCTTTGGAACCACGCGGCTGGCCGTCGTCTTCCACCGCCTGATCATGCCTGACGGCTATTCCGCGAGTCTCGACCAGTTCAAGGGACTCAATCAGGCCGGCGACACCGGGCTCCGCGACAAGGTCAACAACCACTACGCACGGATTTTCGGCGCTTCGCTCGCCATCGGCGCGCTCGGCGCGGTAGCCGGAGCGGGAACCGGTAGCGTGTTTACCCAATCCGGAGCTGACCGCTTGCGCGAAGGCTTTGCCGTGAGTGCCGCCGAATCCTCCGCGCAAATCCTCGACAAGTTTCTGAATATCCTGCCCACCATCACCATCCGCGAAGGCCATCGCGTGAAGGTCTACCTGGCGGGCGATCTCAGCCTGCCCGCGTACGCAAATCACAACATGCCCTCAGACCTCTGAGGCCTATGGAGGAAAAAAATATGAAGAGAAAGGTTCTTGTTTTACTGCTGTTCATGGGCCTGGCGGTTGGCAGCGCATCGGCCCAGTTCGGCGGCGTGGTCTACGATCCCGCCAACTATCACAACGCCCTGCTGCGCTATTTCCAATTGCAGCAGCACCTCATCCAGCTTCAGCAAACCTATGCGAAAGTCCTTTCGCACTACAACCTGGCCCTGCAAATGGCAAGAAATATCGAGAACATGCCGGCGCGCTATCGCGCAATGTTTTCGCAATGGAGAAACGGCTCGGCGCTCAACACCTATGGCAATACCGCCGGCTGGATTACCGGGGTCAACACCGGGGCCGTCGGCGGCGGTTATCAGCAGGCCACGACGCAACTCGCGCTTTATGACGGCGGCCATCTTTCCTCGATGGACGCTTCCGAGCGCTCCCGCGTCCAGTCACAATACGCTTCGGTCGAACTCGCAGATGGAGCCAATGCCGCGGCCATGGCCACGATCGGTTCCATCCGCGGCAGCGCATGGAACGTCGAAAGGCAAATGGGCAACCTCGAGAACGACTCGCTCTCAAGTGATCCGGGTCTCAACAGCGAAGTCTCCGTCCTGAACAAGATCAACGCTGCGCATGTCCTCACCCTCAGGTCGCTTCAAGATTCCAACAAACTTCTCGCTTCCCTGCTCGAAGTTCAGACCGTACTCGCCAAGCAACAGCGCGAGGCCACCAGCAATGCCATCAATGCCGACATCACTCGTCGCGCCACCGCCGCCGGCAACATCGCCCAGGTTAGTGGCACCCTGACGGACTCACTGCAAAGCTTCCGCATGCCGTAAGGCGGATCAAGCAAAGCCCACGTCGAAGGAGCCGCTGCCGTGCAGAACGATTTCCTGCAATACGTCTTTCAGGCCATCAACAACCTGCTCACGCAAAACCTCGGCTTCTTCGACGCCATGGGCCAGAACCTCTTCCGCATGTTCGCAACCATCCTGGTTGTCTGGTACGGCGCGAAGTCCGCTCTCGCCGCCGCCGGCGGCCGCAGTCCGTTTCATTTCGATCATTTCGCGAGTCTGTTGCTGACGATCAGTTTTGGTTTCGCCATGGTCAACTATTACAGCACGCCAATCCCGGGCGTGGGCATCAGCTTCCATGCTCTGGTCACCGACGAAGCGCAGTTTCTGTCGAGCCGGATCGACCAAGCACAACTACAAAATGTAGTCGCGCAGATCGCGGATTTTGAAACCCGCATGGACTCTCCCACCTTCGGAGATATTTTGGGCACGGTCGTCTACGTTGTGGTCATGGTGCTGCTCGCGGCCTGCCAGGCCGTTTCGATCGTCGTTGTCGCGTACGGTTTCATCGCCAGCGCCGTGTGCGTGCTGGTGGGCCCGATTTTCGTTCCTTTCTTCATCGTTCCTAAGATGGAGTGGCTCTTCTGGGGTTGGTTCCGCTGCTTTATTCAATACGCGTTCTATCAGGTCATCGCCGCCGCGGTTGTTTTTATTATCAGCAACGTGATCCTCGGCACGCTTCGCCTGCCCCCGGCTGGCGCTCTCTCGACGGTCGAGTTGCTGGCTTGGTTTCCGGTGCTCTTGATCACCTTTCTTGCCTCCATCTATGTGCTTTTGAAAATTCCCGCTCTCACCAATCACATTTTCAGCGGCACCGCAGGCGGCTCTTCCGCCGTGCTCCTTGAAACGCCCGTCGCGGCAGCAGTATCGGCGGCGAAGGAGCTGGCATGAACCAGGACGCAAGTTTCGAGAATGCCAAGCGTTTGTACCTTGAATCCTATGGTGATCCGATGGTGACCAACACCTACCTGAAAATCGCGCTGGCCCTTCTGGCGCTGGTCTGCGTGGCGCTGGCCCTCGTCGACCTGCGAACCATCCGCACCTTCGAAGACTTCCGACCTCTGGTGATCCGCATCGACGATCTCGGGCGCGCCGAGGCCATCGACTACCACAACCTGGAATACAAACCTCAGGACGCCGAAGCTAAGTATTTTCTCTCCGAGTTCTGCTCGCTTTACTATCGTCGCAACCGCTACACCATCCAGGACGATTTCACCAAAGCGCTGCGCTTCCTCGACGGCAAGCTCGCCAATGGAATCCTTGATGCCTACAGGAAGGACGACATCATCCGGAAATTTCTTACCAACAGCTCCGCGCCGGAGATCGACATCGACGTCAAGAAAGTCGCGCTCGAAGCCATGCAGAATCCGCCGTACCGCGCGCGCGTCGATTTCTACATGGTTTATTACTCGCCTGCCGATCATTCCGAACTCAAGCGCGACCTTTATACCGCCAACTTCGTATTCGCCTTCAAGAGCCGTGTTCCCAATGAAATGATTCCCATCAATCCGCTGGGGTTGACGGTGACTTACTTCCGCGAGGATCAGGCGTTCAAATGATCGAGCGGAGAGCGAACTCGGAAAAAAGTCGCGGGCTTCGGGCGCCGGGCAACATCGGCCCAACCTCCGCGCACGACATCACTCTTCGCCCCGTGGCCTCTATCCCAACTAGCGTCACAACCCAGCGCATCGGCTTTGCTTCCGCAAACATCAGGCGCGCTTCTGGTGGGCCTTCGTCGCTTCCGTCTTGCCGCCCGCTCCCCGGAATTCCATGGACGCAAGGAAATTTCATGCCTCTCTATCCGCTCTAAAACGAGGAAAAACCATGCTCGCCAACGCACTCATCCTGACCATCGCCATCCTGCTCGCCCTGGGCTTCTGGCTCATGAATGAACTGAAATTTCTCATCCCTTATAAACACATTCTTCTTCATCAATACGGCGGGCTCATTCTCGAATCGCTGGCTGTATTGTTCATGAATCTTTTTGCCGGCATCTACGCCGTACAACGGAAATTCTTCCTGAAAGACACGGGGCGAAAGCTATCACACATCGACCAGCAGGTGGCTGCCGGACATGCGCCTGTGCCCCCGCCCGATGTCCACCCGGAGGACCGCTAAACATGTCGCGTTTCGATCCACTGCGCGAACGGCAAGACTTCCTCGATGCCATCGAGGCCGAGCGCGAGCGCCAAGTCGAGCACCCGAGACCGCAGCGCGAGCTCAGTGAAAACGTGGTGTCGCGAGAGCCATCACCAGAGACACGGAATCCTTCTCTACCATCCCGCCCCGCCGTTCCTTTCGAACACTCGCGCGGTCCGGTTTATGACCGCGATCGCGGCTACCGTCTCCGCGAATCAGAAATCCGAACGCTCGTTGACCTCGGCAAGTTTCGCGTTGTCGACGCCGCGGACCTCGCGGATCTCGCTTACGGTGGCCAGCGTGACCAGATGCAGAACGACCTTCGCAATCTTCTGCGCCAGGGACTCGTTCGCAAAGGCGTTTTTGCAGGCCCCGAGTATACACCGCGCGAACTGCTGACACTCACCAAGCGCGGACAGCGTTTGATTGGCGCCAACCGCATGGTCCCGAGAGACCAGAGCATGTACTCGGGCTTCGTCAAACCGCGCGAAGCCAATCACGATGCCAACCTCTACAAGCTCTACCACAAAGAACTCACGCGAATCCTGAAGGAAGGCGGACGCAATCCGCGCGTCATTCTCGATTTCGAACTCAAACGAAAAATCAATCGCCACCTCGCCAAGCTTGGCCGCGACGCTCGCCCTGAGATCGCCAGGAGTCACGGACTGCGCGTTGTACGTGGACGAATTCCCGTTCCCGATGTCCGCATCGAGTACGAAAAACCCAATGGCGAAATGGCGCGCGTGGACCTCGAACTGGTCACCGAGCACTACCGCGGCCGCAGCCTCGCCGACAAAGTGAAGGCCGGGTTTTCCCTTTACACGGCTCGCGGCGAAGGCGATCGCTTGCGCCGCGTGCTCGATGGGCAGGAGCTTACTGCGGAGATTTTTTCCTTATGAATTTCAACGACCAGGACATCGCAGCCATTCAGACTCTCGGCTACACCCCGGATGAGGCGCGCTTCCTTTATCTCGTGGCCGTGCACTCCGGCTACTTCGTTCCCCGCCAGTTCCTCACCTTCAGCGGGGCCAAGTGGGGCAAACGCTCAACCAACTTCCTTACCAAGCTGGAAAGCCGCGGGCATGTCACCTGGCGCGAATACGACCGCACCGGCGGCGTGTATCATCTTTTTTCCAGAACTCTCTATCGCTATATCGGTAAGGAGAATCTCCGTAATCGCCGGCGTCATTCGGTCGAGTTCATCTGCACCCGTCTGTTGCTTCTCGATTTCATTCTCGGCAACCTCGGATTCACCTATCTTGAAACCGAGCCCGAAAAGGTCGCTTTCTTCTGTGAGGTTCTCGGTGTTCAGAGGAAGCTCCTTCCCGCCAAAACCTATGAGGGCGGTCCGCGCAGTGAACCCACGCTGCGCTACTTCGTCGACAAGTTCCCGCTGTTTCTCGATCACACCGAATCCCCTTCTTCCCCTGTGGTCACCTTCTCTTACGTCGATCCTGGCCAGGCCAGCCTCGCGGGATTTGCCAACCATCTCCATGCCTACTTTCCCCTACTGCGACAGCTCGAGACATTCTCCTTCCTTTATATAGCGAACTCTCCGGTGCATTTCCTAGCAGCCGAGCAATGCTTTGTTTCGCGCGTCCGCATGCCTCTTCAGGCCGATATTTCGTGCGAACTCCTGCGCTACTTCCGGCTGCGCAATGCCTGGGATCTCAAACGCTACGGCTCACTCTCCGTCAGCGACATCGAATGGCTCAAGGAAGCGACGCAGCGTTTCCGGGGCGAGCGCTTTGAAGGCTCGTATCACGCGTGGTCCTCTGGAGCGCTCGCAGAAGAGTCCTTGCGCACCGAATTCGAACAGCTTCGCCCTCATCGCAGCGTGAATTTCCGAACCTGCTTGGTCGCGGCTACGCGCTTTGGGAAAAAGAGTTTGGCGGAGGAGGGGGAACCTTTGGCTTCGCCTCTGCGCTGAAGCCAAGTCGGGGGAAAGGAAAAAGCGCCAGTGGTTTGGGCCGCTTCCAGAGTTTTCGGAAAGAGATCACTGCAAAGGAGGCTGCAACCATGGCAATCGTTGAGCGACCACCCGAATCCGTCAATCGCTCGTTGTCGCTCGAAAAACCTGTCAGCGAACTGCTCGATGATTACTGCAAGTTCGTCGATTGCAGGCCGGACTACGTCGCGAACTGCGCTTTACGAAAGACGCTCGCGCGCGATCCCGAGTACAGGAAGTGGACAGCATCGAAGAACGGCCCTGGGCCAGTGCCAGTCGAGGGTATAGCCAAGAGGTCTGCATGATCCAGCGTCTGCTCCATGCGAAGAACCTCATCGCCTGCATACTCGCGGCGGCAACGGGAATGACGCTGTATCTGAAGGTTCCCTTCCCGGAGAACAATTTCTTTCTGGAATTGATCTTTCTCTGGTCGCGGCGAGTGTTCCTCGGATTGCAGTATTCCTATTACGTTTTCCTATACACAACGCCTTACATTGTTTATTCCGTTCTGCTCTCGGGCGTCTATATCTTTGCCCTCAAATTCAAGCGCCGCATTCGGCCAGGAACGTTGCCACCCTATCCTGCCCTTCAAGACCGCGTCGCCCCAAGCGTGGTGGTCGGCGAAGTCCACAACCCGCGCAAGCTCGGCCCGGCAGAGGCTCCTCATTGGCTGACCATCCCCGAACGAGGCTTGTTTACCGGCATAGCGATCTTCGGCGCCGTGGGCAGTGGGAAAACCACGGGATGTATCTATCCATTTACCCAGCAACTGCTTGCCTACAAGGCCAGCGACAAGACGCAAAGAATTGGCGGTCTGGTACTCGAAGTCAAAGGCGATTTCTGTCACAAAGTGCGCGGGATCCTTTCGCTCCACAAGCGCGAAGAGGATTACGTCGAGATTGGTCTCGATTCCGAGTACCGCTACAATCCCCTTCACAACGACCTCGATGCCTATGCGCTGGCCTACAGCATCGCATCCTTATTAAACAACCTCTTCGGACGCGGCAAGGAACCCTTCTGGCAGCAGGCCTACACCAATCTTGTCAAATTCATCATTCTGCTCCACAAAGTCGCCTACGACTACGTCACGTTGTTTGACGTCTATGAATGCACCATCTCCCCCGACGTTCTCGAACGGAAAATCCAGGAAGCCGAACGCCGCATGGAAGAGCGTTATTTTCTCCTTATCACGCCTCAGGTGTGGATGAAATATGTCAGCGAACTGAAGCTGTTCGAATTCCTCTTCGAAGAACCCACGGGGATGTACCGCGCAAAAGACACTCCGGGACTGCGCTCATTTCTCGAGAGTAACTCCATAGAATTTGAGTGCTTGAGTGAAGCCGGATTCGACCAGCTCGATCCCGACCGCCAGCAGCAGTTGGCTGCGGTAAAGCGCTGGTACTTCAACGACTGGAGACGTATAGAGCCGAAACTGCGAACATCTATCGTCGAAGGAATCTCTGTTTTTCTTTCCTTGTTCGATGACAGCCCAGCCGTCAAACGAACCTTTTGCCCACCGCCCGAATGTTACGACCAACGAGCCAATGCCGACTTCCGATTTGGCAAGCCGCTGCCTTCGTTCGCCTGGCTGATAGAAAGTGGAGCCGTCTGTGCCCTGAATTTTCCTATGGCCATGAACCCCGGTCTCGCCAAGGCCATCGGCGTCATGATGAAGCTCGATTTTCAGCGTGCCGTCCTGAATCGCATTCCGGCCATTGAGGCCCATCCCGAAAAGCACTTCCGCCAGGTCTTCTTTCTTTGTGACGAATACCAGCACTTTGCCACCGTCGGCGAGACCGAGCCCACGGGCGATGAAAAGTTCTTCAGTCTTTCGCGCCAACCGAAATGCATCTCGATCATCGCCACGCAAAGCATCAGCTCCCTCAAATCCACGTTGCCCGGCGAATCCTGGCGCACGTTGCTGCAGACCTTCCGAAGCAAAATCTTTCTGGCACTCTCCGATGACTTCTCGGCAAAGACGGCGAGCGAACTCTGCGGGCGCGAGGATCAACTGAAGACCAGCTACAACTTTTCAGAAAGCGGTCACGATGCCCACGTCAGCTTGCTGACCGGCAAATCCATCTCTCACAAAGCCAACATTACGGCTTCCAAGAGCTATTACCCACATTCCGACTTCCGATTCGACACCAAAGTCTTCACGGAACTAAAGAACGCGCAAGCCGTTGTCCTCGCCTACGACGGTTTGAATCCCATGCCTCCGACGTTCTGCTATCTCAAGCCTTACTACAACGACCCCAACAAATCGTACTTTCAGCAACTCGCTGAGGGAGCGCTCTAGATGAACGGATTCGAGACCATTCTTCCCTTTCTCAAGCCGATAGAACACCTCATCGTCGACGACTCGATTAGCGAAGTCATGGTCAATGGCGGCGACTGCGTCTTTTTCGAGAAGAATGGCTTTCTGGAACGCGCCCACGGAGTATCAATTGGCGACCGCGCTTTGATGGTGGCTGTTAAGAACATTGCGCGCCGTCTCGGCAACGATATCTCGGAGGCGAGCCCCATCCTTGACTCCCGCTTGCCGGATGGAAGCCGCGTGGCCGCCGTGATTCCTCCGTGCAGCTTGCGTGGTGTAACGCTGACGATCCGCAAGTTCAACACCCGGCATTTCGAAATGCAGGATTTGATTCAGGCCGGGACGCTCGATCAGCCTCTTGCCAACCGTATCGAAGATTACGTCCTATCCCGGAAAAATATCCTCATCAGCGGAGGCACCGGTACCGGAAAGTCCACTACGCTCGGAATTCTTGCCAAATTCATTCCCGACGACGAACGCATTCTGCTCATTGAAGATACGGCGGAGATTCAGCTGGGCCACGCGAATCTCGTGCGCTTCGAAGCGCGGCAAGAACAGAACGGTGTTCGCCCTGTGGCCATTCGAGATCTCTTGAAGGCCGCGCTTCGGCACCGACCGGATCGAATTTTGTTGGGTGAGGTTCGCGGCGGCGAAGCCTTTGAATTGCTCCAGCTCTTGAACACGGGGCATTCCGGGACGCTGTCGACCATTCACGCGAACTCGGCAAAGCAGGGCCTGGCCCGCTTCACAAGCTGTGTTTTGCAAAGCGGCATCGAGCTCCCCTACCGCGCCATTAAATCCAATATCGGCGACTCGCTCCATGTGGTCGTCCATGTGGAGCGCCGGCCGGGACGCCGCTTCGTCTCCGAAGTGCTCGAAATCAACGGCTACAATCCGGACGCTGATCTCTTCGACTACTGCGCAGTTTTCGAGAAGCAAGAGTCCAAGCCGTGACCGACCTTGAAAATCAAGTCCAGAGGAAGCCCATAACGCCAGCCGAATACATTCGCGCGAACTTTGAATCGACCGATCGAATCGCCATCCTGGTGCGGAACGCCAAGTGTAGCGAAACGACCCAACGCATCAGCACTGCTGCGCAGGTGACCGACACCCCTTTTCAGGACTGGATGCGCTACAAGAACGACCGCGAAGGCTGCGACATCTACGTCGGCATGAACGCACTCAAAAGTACTTCGTTTACGCGCACCAAGCATGACGTTCTCGCCGTGCGGCATCTCTACGCCGACCTCGACCACGACGGCTCCGCGTCTCTCGCCGCCATCGAGAAATCCTCGCTCGTGCCGGCCCCGAACTATGTTCTCAACACCTCACCGGATAAGTATCAGGTCATCTGGCGAGTCGAAGACATCGACCTCGTGCAAGCAGAAACGCTATTGCGCGCCATTGCTCGCGAATTCCACGGCGATCACGCTGCAACGGATGCGGCGCGCGTTCTCCGTGTTCCCGGGTTCGTGAACAAGAAGTATGACCAGGACTTTCTCGTCAGCGCTCAACGCCATTCGGATCGCGTCTACCACGCGCGAGATTTCAAGCTGCGCACTGAGCTTGTCGATTCTGGCTACCACCAACTGCGCCGTTCACCGTCCCAAGCGAACCGCTCCGAGCCACGCAACATCAGCCAATCGGAACGCGACTGGGCTCACGCAAAAAGTGCTCTCGCAAGCGGCGCCGACGCGGAAGAATTGATCGCGCAACTGGCACACTCACGAGCCAGCGACAAATCCGACCCGCAATATTACGCACGACTAACCGTAACCAAGGCCCTGGCAGATCTTCGAGAACACAGTCCTGGTTCAACCGCTTCATCGTCGCTTCCGGATGTCGACGATCTTCGCGATGCGTAACATTCGTTTTTCACTTCAGGCGAAACGGATGAGCGTGTTCGGTTCGTCGCCCGTTTGCTGGTTGCCCCGGTTATCCGGCGCTCAATCGGAATTCATGGCGGCGGTTTGCTAAACCGTTTTAGGGAATAAACACCCTAACGAGGGTTCGAATCCCTCCCTCTCCGCCATATATTAAGTACCTTTAAAGTTAAAGACTTACCGACTATTCTCGCTAGACCGCGCGCGGAGAGCCTCCCACCCCGTCCGTCGGGTGGGAGGAGCCGAGGCATCCTTCGGATCAAGGAAATTATAAAGGCCGACGCCGACGGGACGAAATCGCTGCCGCGCTCCGAGGGCAACGCGTTCCCGCAGCGAGAGGGCGATTGCCGTGAGTTCTTCGCAGGACGAAGGCGGAGACGAAACGGCGTGTGACTCCTCGTGAGAATCTTGAACTCGGCCGTCTTCAACTTCCGCAACGCGTCCAGGTCAGCTCGGCGAGTTTGCGGATCATCGGCTCGGTCTCCGTAAGCGGCACGTCGCGTTCGAACGTATCCGGCCATACTTCCTGACGTCGAGCCGCCGAAGCACTTCCTCCGTATCCATGTCTAACGCAGTTGCATCCGATGGTGCACTCATGAGCGAGCAGGCCAACGGCGATCGCGTCTCCTTTTTTCTCGTAGACGTGTTCTCGGACAAACCACTGGAAGGAAATCCCGTGACTGTGGTTCCGGACGCGGCGCGCTTGACAGAAAGCATGATGCAGCGCATCGCTGGCGAATTCAACCAATCCGAGACAACGTTCTTGTTGCCTCCGACGCGAGTGGGAGCCAACTGGCGGCTGCGCTCGTTTACTCCAGCAGGGAAAGAGGCTTTCGGCGCAGGACACAATACCTTGGGGGCATGGTGGTGGTTGGCCGAATCCGGTGAACTGACCCTGGGCGCGTCCGGAGGCCAGTTCACACAAGAGATTGGAAATGATCTATTGCCAGTCGAGGTTAGTTGCGAGTCCGGGCGTCTTGTCTCAATTGGAATGACACAATCGGCTCCCGAATTCGGCAAAGTCTATGAAGATTTGCCGGAACTGGCCGCAGCTCTCGGACTTCATACCAATGATTTGAGGCCGGATCGTCTGCCAATCCAAGTCATTTCTACGGGTGCACCGCACATGCTTGTGCCGGTTCGAGATCGCTCCGCGATTGAGAGTGCACGTCCGGATTTCGCCCGCCTTGCGTCGGTGCTGCGTTTGGTCGATGGCGAAGGATGCTATCTCTTCAGCCTCGATCCTGTGCTGGCCGGTTCAATCGCTCATGCACGGTTCTTCAATCCAACTCTCGGTATCACCGAAGATGCCGCTACCGGCACCGCAGCTGGCCCGCTTGCATGTCAGTTGGTGGCGCAAAACATCGCTAAAGATGGAACAACAATGATCGTCGAGCAGGGTTATGCGATGGGGCGACCGAGTTTGATTCGTGTGCGCGTTTCGGGGAATACCGTGCAAGTTTCAGGTGAATGCTTTGTTTCAGGTACGGGACAGCTTCGTGTGGGCTAAAAGTCTCCAGGACTCTCTTGCAGCCACTGGTCACGTCTTTGGTCGCAAAATCATAGCTGCCATAAGCGCTTTGACTCCGGAAATCGAAGTGGCCACGAGTCAGCCTCAATTTCCAAGCATTGATTCCCGCGGCGATGTTTCTATGTTCAGTAGTATCTTCCCTGATACGCATCGCATCAAACGTGATCGAGAGGGCAGAAACTTTCCTCTGACTGAAAGGCGTGCAGTACCGCTATGGATAACACAGTCTACGACTATTCCCCGATCATCAGTCGCTCAAAACTCTTTTGGCCCGAAGGAGCGCGCCTTGCGTTCTATATCGGCTTGAACGTCGAGCATTTTGAAATCGACAAGCCTTCCACAAGTATCTGGAGCGGAACTTCCCACCTCAAGCCCGATCCCCTGAACTACGGATGGCGAGACTACGGTGCGAGAGTGGGCATCTGGCGCCTGATCGACACGTTCGACAAATATGGCCTGCGAGCTTCTGTTCTGCTGAATTCAGACGTCTGCTCCCGCTACCCGGAAATCATCGAGGCAGGGAAGCAACGCGGTTGGGCTTGGCTCGCTCACGGAAAGAACAACTCGATCCTCCAAGCGGAGATGACACCGGCGGACGAGCGGCGTTTCCTGAAAGAGGTGGTGGCGACCATCAGCGCTGCGACCGGACGGCATCCGAAGGGATGGATGGGACCGGGACTCACGGAAACATTCGAGACGCCAAAAATTCTGAAAGAACTGGGTTTGTCTTACCTCCTCGACTGGTGCGCGGACGACCAGCCATTCCCGCTCAACATACCGGGAATGATATCGGTGCCATACGCCATCGAGTTGAATGACATCAATCTTTTTGTCTCGAAGGGCTTTTCTGGCGAAGACTTTTATCGCGCGGTTGTTGATCAGTTCGACCGACTCTATGCCGACGGTGCAGAGTCGGGACGAGTGATGGCCCTGGCCCTGCATCCATTTGTGGTCGGACAGCCGTTCCGCCACAAGCATCTCGCAAGAGTCCTCGAATACATCGCATCGCACGAAGGCGTCTGGCTCACAACGACCGACGACATCGCCGCACATTATGCCGGCGTTGGCTTAGGCGGGGACAGCATTCTGACGTCCTCCAAGCATTCGCAGCACGTCTAAGCCCCGGCAATTCCTGTCGGACAAGTAACTACGAATCGGGTGCGCCCTCAGAATTGAGCCCTCGCGTCGTCACCGCCCAGACCGAATCATCCTGGGCGAAGTCCGGTCATTCGACCTTTCGCAACTCCTGAATACCGGTCATGCCGGCACGCTGTCGACGATTCACGCGAACTCCGCAAAGCAGGGACTCGCACGGTTCACGAGCTGCCGTACTCAGCAATCAAGAACAACATTGCCGACTCCATCGACGTTCTTACGCGCCGAGGGGAAGTTGCTATACCCGGGGACGCCGGGCATTCTTGTCCGTGCTTTAGAACGCAAACCGCAGCGCAAACTGCATAAATCGCGGAGTGGTAAGCGTCGAATGATATCTGCCGAACTGTGACACGTCGGTGGAGAGCGAAGGCTGAGCGGCGCGCACGTCGTAACGCACCGAATTGAGAGCGTTGAACGCTTGCCAGCTGAACTCCAGACGCCTCTCCTCACCCAGAGAGAAAGCTTTGCTTACCCCGGTATCGATGTTGAACATGCCGTCGCCGATGACGGTGTTTCGAGCCCCGGATTCGCCTGGCCACTCGGGGCGGAAAGCCGCCAACGCCGCCGTCGGATCAGCGAAGATGTCCGGGCCGCCTACGCCATTGACGATCACGTTCCTGGGATTGGAGGCCACAGGACGCGGACCGTTGGCCATCGCATCGCCCTCGATGTTCCAGTTGGTCGCCCAGGTGAAACCGTTATCGACAGTGATGGGGAAACCGCTTGTCCAGCGGAAGACTCCCGAGACCTTCCATCCGCCAATTAAGGTATTCACCAGCCGGCCCGCGTTCGGCGCCAGCATCTGGCCTTTGCCGAATGGGAGTTGATAAACCAGGTTACCGTTGATTTGGTGGAAGGCGTTGAAATCAGAGAGACCGCGCAGAGCCAGCGGATCCCAGGAATTGATGACAATGCCACCGCCGTTCAAATCGTTTCCCGTTCCACCAGTCCCTTCGTAAGGACCGATTCGCTCGGCTGCCGAGGCCTCGTCTAATGATTTTGAAAGGGTGTAGTTAAACTGCCCCTGAAGGTTTGCTCCCCAGCGGACATTGTAGGACACCTGCAAGGCGTTGTAATCGGAAGTGCCGATGTTGCGCCAGGCGTAGAGCGAACTGAACTGATCATGGAAGAAAGCATAAGGCCCGAACTTGCTGTTCGGAATATTTACCTGGGTGATCGAACCAGGTAAGTCCATTTGAAAGAGTGCGAAAGTTTCGTTGTGAGGATAGCAGTTCCAGAGTTCATAGACGGCTTGCGTCGCGCTGGGAGTAGCCGGAAGGCTGCCTGGTGCGCAGGCGAGTCCCTGGCTGTTGAGTTGGTTGAAAGTTACACTCGCCCAGCCTGGAAAGATATTTTCGAAGAATGGTATCGGCTGGATTTGATTCACGGGTGTGCCGTTTGCAGCGGCCTTTGAGAGCATCGTTGCTGCGTCAAAATACTTCATACCGCTGGTGGGATCCTTCAAATTGATAGGCATTGCGAGATCGACCTGCATGGGCAGGCGTCGGCCAATAGTGCCCACATAGGCGACTTGGAGGGAGCTATGGGAGGTAATTTGGCGAGACAGCGAGAAATTGTAGACGTGGGCGTAGGGGGTCTTAAGAGTTTGGTCCAGCCCCCAGTTGATGGCAAACGCGCCATTGCCCGGAGTGTACGGGAAACCGCCAGTTGGTGCAGGACCGAACAAGCAGCCAGGGCCGTTTAACGAAGGGCACGGCGGAGGCAAGCAGGACTGGCTGGCCGACCCGGGAGTAAGGCAAGTGAAGCGTGGGGCATTCGACGGCGACACTACACCGGCGGGATTTCCAAGAACGGTGGAGAGGCCGAAAGAGCCGTGCTGGTCGAAGCTGTTCACGATCGGAATGCCGAAGTGGTCGTACATAATGTTGTAGCCGCCGCGGATCACGAACTCATCTTTCTTGCCAAAAATCTTGGAAAGCCATCCGTCGCCGGTATCTGGCGACCAGGCCACGGCCACGCGCGGCGAGAAGTTCTTGTAGTCCCAGTTCCACAGGCCGGGAGCGTGATTCTCGGGTCCGCCAAGAGTGAAAGCAAGCTCTCCTGCGCTGTTGGCCGGCAGGCCCTGCGCGGCTAGCTGCGCACTATGGTTGAACCAGTCGGCGACGTTTTGTTTCGAGCAGCCGCCGCCCGCAGCCTCCACGCAAGGAGAGACCTGAAGCCCGCTTGTTTCGTATGGGGGGGCTTCGAGCACCCAACGCAGGCCATAAGTAAGGGTCAAGCGCGGCGTGATCCGCCAGGCATCCTGGCCATAAAACTCATAGTCATTGATCGCGTAACGCCGTTTGGTCGGCGTGCCCTGTGGGATGGCGGTGCCGTTTCGCGAGAAATTGTAGATGCCGTCGCCTTCGGGGAAAATGCCCATTGCGATGGTGATTGCGCTGTCGTAGTTCGGTCCGAAGTTCTGATCCACAGAAGGATAAGGCATGCCCGTCGTAGGATTAATATTGTTGGCTGGGTCTAATGGACTGGAAGTGCCGGCGATTCCCCCAGTGTTGAGATAGACCGCATTGGTCTGAACGTCGGAGAACGAATTGGCGTAACTGGTGTGGTTGTTGCGAATCAGAAATAAATCGGTGCCGAACTGAAGGGTGTGATTTCCCCGGGTCCAGCTGATAGTATCGGTGAACTGGTGGACGGGCACAATAAAAATGGTTGAGCGCGTGAACGGAACAAGGTTGTCGATGCCATTCAGAAATACGCCCGGATTTACGGAGGCCCCGGCGTTCTGTCCACCCTGGCGGACAAAACCCCAGCGAAATTCGTTGGTCAACCTCGGGGACAGGACGGAAGTAAGTCCGACCGTCAAACCCTTGCTGTCGTCCAGCATTGTCGTCGTCGCCGTGGACTGCCCGGGAAACTCTCGTGTTCCCGGCTGCTTGATGTTTTGCGTCTGTCCGCGCAAAAACAATGTCTGCGAGCCGCTGGCCGTGAGACGGTAATCGACCCGGGTAATGTATGTGTTGAACTTGGAGTCTGCGTTCGAGGAAAACCGATAGCCTAGAGTGTTTGAGCCATCGCCTGCTGTACTCTCATTGGCGGTTGGATACTGTTGGAGGACGTTCAGCACTGCTTGACTCACACCGATTCCTAGCGGGTCGATCTGTTGGATTTGGGTTGGCCCGAGGGCATAGTCGCCGGATTGAACCCCGGTAACCCCGTTGACGGTGCCGCCGGGACATTGAGTCGGGTCGGCACATTTATAGACAAGATCGCCTGCGCGCAAGGTGTCGCTCGGCACGGTTCGCAATACGCTGCTGCCCTGAGCGTCGCGCCGCCCCTCATAGTTGGCAAAGAAGAAGAGGCGGTTCTTCTTAATCGGTCCTCCGGCTGCGGCGCCGAACACATTGCGCAAAAGCTTCGGAGCCGTATTGGACTGGCCATTGTTTAACTGGGATGCCTTCAAGAACGGATCGTTGGCGCTGAAAATGGTATTGCGATTGTACTCGTAGGCCGAGCCGTGAAAGCTGTTGGTGCCACCCTTGGTCACCAGCGCGACCTGAGCGCCGCTCGAATAGCCAGAGTCAGCAGTGGCATTAGCGGTGGTGACTCTGAATTCCTGGACTGAGTCAGGTGGCACATTCAGAACACTGGTAAAGGCGTAACCATTATTTTGGTCGTTGACCCCGATGCCATCGAGCGTGACGTTGGATTGGTCGCTGCGCGCGCCATTAACGGCCCCGCTCCGCGTGTCTGTCGCGGCATTCAGCTGATTTCCCAGGTATGCCACGCCTGGCTGGAGGCTCAGCAATTGAACCACGTTGCGGTCGGCAATCGGCAGTTCCGAGAGCTGGTCTTGCTGGAGAGTGTTGCCGAGCGACGCGTCGGTACGATTGATGAGCGGCGCAAGGCTTTCCACAGTTACCGAAGTCGCGACTCCTGCAATCTGAAAGCGTATGTTCACACTGGAGGGCGTTTTGACAACCAGGGTGATATTCGACACCACCAAAGTTGCAAAACCGGCGCCGGTTGCCTCCAGCCGATAGTCGCCCGGAGGCATATCGAGGAACTGGTACAGGCCTGCCGCGTTGCTGGTGGTCGTACGCTGCAACCCCGTAGCCTTGTCGGTCAAAGTAATTGTTGCGCCGGCGACAATGGCGCCGGATGGGTCCGAGACGTTGCCATTCAGCAGACTCGTGGATTGCGCATTCACCCGGGCTGCTAAAAATGCAAACAGCACCAATGATCCGACGACTTGTCTTGCCCTTTCCCATGCAGAGCCCACACTGCTCCGATACATTCCTGTCATGACACACCCCCCCCCCTCAAGAACGCGCCGCACACACAAAAACCCGTGAAAAGAAAATGCAGGCCTTTCCGACATTCCTGCGGTTCCTTAACAACGGAAATCAATCTGACCACTCGGTCAGGGATTCTAGCCAAGCGTTCGCCCGAAAACAATGCGCAAGACGCGGATCAACCAAACCGGATTCCGTCTCTTTTAGTTACGGAATTAGCCGGTTTGTGCCGGTCACGACAAAATGATGGCGACCCATCCGAGGCGTATATGTCGTTTAGGGTGTAACTGTCATGAATATTCGCTACCGCTGTTCAACCGACTTCGCACGACCTGCCTCATCCCACGAAGTTGTCCCGTTCGGCATCTATGGAGCGGGGCTTTGGACCAGCCATCCAATTGGATTGGTGATTGTAAATGTTGCGCTTTTTATGGGCTTCGTAGGATTACCGGAAGCCGATCGTTTCTCGCGCTCGCTGTTTCTGCCGGAGCCATCTGTGGATTTTTCATGTGGCTCCGCCATCGAAAGGGACTGGCGGCGGCTAGCGAAAAGCCTAGGTCAGCTCTTTTGTGGTCAGCAGCTCTCTATTCAAGGTCGGCTCGGGCCGGCCGACAGGTTGGTCGGCCGATCGTGAAGATTTTGTGCCTCAGGAACGGCTATAGGAACTGCAGTTTTCAGACTACCGTATAGCGCCCAATAGACCGGCTTGAATTCCTCCGAAACTTCGGTACTTCCTCCCCAGTTTAGCCGCTCACCAACTGCCAGTATGATTGGTTCGTTTGGAGGGGTGTTATATCTCCCTGCAGACCGTGTTTGACCCAATCTTGAACTGCGCCGAGTTCACTCTGGCATCTGCGTTCTCGGAATTGGATTTCCTATTCACTCAGTTCTCCGGCATGGCCGTCGCTGATCGCTTTCAGAGACCTCAACGTATCATTCATGCTATTGATTTCATCCATCAGCACTTTGGCGTTCTCACGGAGGGCATTCTGATTGTCCTGAATCTCTTCACGAATCAGTTTCTCCGCTTCTTTGCGCTGATGGCGGTGATGCATCGCTTCGACGGACTGCTCAAGTCCGATGGCGATTAGCAAACCTACAGTGATCGTGAGCAAATGAACCGTAAAGTCTCGAAAACCACCGATGCGGTTTCCTGGTAAATGCACATCAAGCCTGGCATTGGACAACATTGATGCAGTACTGGCTGGCGAGCCCGCTCCATCACTGGTGGTCAGTGAAGGTTAAGTGACCTTCTATAGGGCTGTTCTCAATTAAGGCCGAAGTGCTGCAAAAAGGAGAGTTTCAATGCAACTTGCGGTTTCGTAACGCTAACAAAAAAAACGAAAATCGGTCCGTGCGACCAGGTCAGGGTGAATTAGCAAACCGCCACCGCTCCATTTTTTTCTTCACAACATCGTGGCCCAGACGGCCTTCAGTGATGCGAACGAAAGCAGGCCCTCCACCTTGCGTGCTACTAGTCTTGCTACTAATTTCGGCCGATTTGAGGCAGTGCGGAGCTCGCATAAATATTGGCGATTTCATCAAATCGTCGGGCCATGCTGAAAACAAGAGACATACCAACTCCCACCAACCCTCACCTCCCTCTCAACAACAAAGGCTTCAATCCCCCCTCTCCGCCAGATCTTTTAGAATCAATCCACTATCAGGGCATCACGCGATTGCGTGCGGTTTGCTCGTGTCCTGATTCCTGCCAATCAAGAGTGAGGCGGCTCGCGCCTCTGCGTCGCTCACAAAACCGTTGGACAGGAAGTCGTGACTAACATCCACCCGCCCGGCTGGCACCTTGTCGGCTCGGCTCATCACGACCAAGAATCCGTGGGGTAAGTAAAACCGAATCGGACACATGCGTACGCCGCTAATCTTCTGTTCGCCGTTTCGGTGCCATTGTTTCATGCGCGCAGGCCGCGACCGGCGCGGTGAATTTATCGGGAGCGGCCCAGAGGCTTTCACCTGGTAACCATGTCTGATCTGAACTTCCCGTTCGTTCATAGAGCAATTCTCGCGAAAAAGCGGCGCGGACGTATTCGCTGGTCATGTCCCCGGCGCCATGCGATGGATGGTTTTGAAAAGCCTTCCGCTTCTTGCTCCGCTTTCCTCAAATCCAGCGAGCGCGCCCGCCAGCAATGGGAGCTCGAGCGTCGCTTCCACCAGTTCGAATCCGAACTCTAGGTTCAATTGGCCGCGCAGGACGCGCGGTTCTCTCCGCAGGCTGACCGCAGCGCCTTACGGCTGCGCCTCTTCGTCGCGCTGCGCAACCACCAGCAAAACAATCCCCGTCACACAAAACATTCGAAACGCCGCATCCTGTCCGTTCCACGTTTTGGATAGCCACATCGCAAACCATTCGCCGCCCACGCTTAAAAACACCACCAACCACATCGTGGCGCCTAGTGTCAGCCCTGCGAGCGCCCATTTCTTGGCCGCGTGAAACTCTGCCGCGCTCCGGCGCAGGCGTACCATCTGCACCACTCCCATCCACAACAGCGCCGTGGTCAGGCATTCCCACACGATGATCGATAAATAAAACGCCGTATGCACGGTCGGCGACTGGATCGCCCGCCACATCAGGTGATTTCCCGCAAACGCCGCATCCATCATCAGCACGTGCCGCACAAACTGGTAATTCGAATCGTAATCGGTAAGGTTATTCAGCACCACCAGCGTGTAGTAAAGCGCCAGCCCAGCCGTCAGCGCGAATTTCGCCACACGCAGCGTCATCGCTTGCTCTCCGGCAAAAACTTTTTGAAGTACTCGATCAGCGCCTGCATCGTCGCATCGTCATACTGCGGGCTCGGCGACATCTGCGATTTCGCATTCACCGCTTGTGGATTCCGCACATAGGCCGCAAACCGCGCCGGCGAAGCTTCTGCCCACGCCGCCAACACCTGCCACGGCCTGCCTGCTTTTGTTCCGCCTTCTCCCTTGTTGTCGTGGCACCTAAAACAGTTCTGTTGCGCAATGATGTAGCCATTTCTTACTGATGCTTCGTTCGCGTGTGCTCCGCGCGGCGCAATTGCCTCCAGCACCGCCGCTTCCTTGCGGAATTCCAGTCGTACCACTCCCCACGGAATCTGCGGTTCATCTTCGTGCGCAAGTATCTTGAAACGCGGTGTGAACTTGGCGTGAGAAATCAGAAACGGCCCCATGGCAGCACCGTGTACCTCCGCATTTGTCGGCCAATTTGCGGGCGGCAGTTCGTTGATTTTCAAAGCCAGAATCGGCTGGTGCGCTCGCACATATTCTTCAGGAAAGTGCGCATGATACTGGTCAAGGCAGATCGCCACCGCCATCGTCCCCGCCTGCGGTACCGCAAGCGCCTTCATCAACTCCGTCAGCAACACTCCGCTGATTTCAGCTTTGCCTGCAAAATTCGCGTCATCATCCACCGCGTAGCTCACTTGCGGCAGCTTCAATAATTCTTCGCGTGCAATGTAGCGCGCACTGCCCGCAGGGAAACTCGGCAAATCTCCGCCAATCTCCAAATCCAGCGGCGATTGCCGGTGCGCCCGCGTTTTAAGCGAAGATTCGTTCGTGGAATTTGCTGCAACCGCTTCTCTCTCCAGAAAGCTCACACCCACCAAACACAATCCGATTACCAGCACTCGCAAGGGCCAGGTTTTGCGCATAAGCCATGCTAGCCCACATTTCTTACGGCTGAACAAAATTCGATCCACGGCCCAGCTCTCGCTGCTCCTGATTCGGTAAACGCGTTTTTCAGATTCCAGGCTGTGGTTGGATGAATTAGCTGGCGGAGCTGGTGATGAAGGCCAGCGACACCAGAGTTTTCTGTTCGAGTTCGTGCGCTTTCGCCGAACCCGTTGCGGGGCTGGCGCCCGAGGACCGCTTGACTGAACGCAACACCAGTCCGCGCTCTTGCGCTAGCTGTGTTAGCCGCGGCATCACATAAAAGAACGGGCCCATGTTGCGCGGCTCTTCCTGCACCCACACCACTTCGCGCGCGTTGGGATACGCTGCAAATGCTGCGGATCTTTGCGGACGCGGCAGCGGGTACAGCTGGTCCATATCGCGCCTGTTGCTGTCCTTGCGTTTGCGCCGCTCGGCCTTCAGGTCGTGGCCGACTTTTCCGCTGGCGATCAGAATCCGCTTCGCATCCGTCACTTCGCGGTCCGGCACCACCGGCAAAAAGCGCGGCTGCGTCAGATCCTCGATCGTCGATGACGCATCCGGGTGGCGCAGCATGCTCTTCGGCGTGAATACCACCAGCGGCTTGTGCCAAGGCCCCGCGCCTTTGTAGGAAAACTCAGTGTAGTTGCCCCGTAGGCCTAAAAAGACTGGCGGTTGCGTCCCACTTTTGGGCGATCAAGCTATTGCTTAAAAGTAGACGCTTGATGGCCTTCCAGGAGCTTCGGACGGTACCACCTACTCGAGCAACAACGAGTAAGCGTACGGTCCTAACCGTGTGTACTCCGAGTGTGTGAGTGAGGATGATGGCCTCTGTGGATGCTTTTCTGATTGTGTCCACAAAGAGGGACCGTGGACACATCCGATCAGACACCCCAAATCAGAGTGATCCCTTGCTGCAAGGGAGTTTGGGCAAAAAAGCTAAGTCGCGCCCGTTGTATCTACATTGTTGACACTCGGCCAGAGGCTGTGAGAGCATGTTGCTACAATGTCTCTACAGGAGTAACGGCGTTATGAGAACAGTGGTAAAAAAATGGGGCAACAGCGCTTCGGTGCGAATTCCTGCTGCCGTCATGCAAGCCGCGCACCTGGATCTAGACGAGGCCGTTGACGTCCGCGAAGAGTCCGGCCGCATCGTCATCGAGCCGGCACAACGCAAGGAGTATGATCTGGCCGAACTGGTGAAGCAGATCACAGTTGAGAATTTGCATGACGAAGCCGATTTCGGCAGACCTGTTGGCAAAGAGACATTGTAATGGTGCGGTCCTACGTGCCCGACGCCGGTGACATAGTATGGGTCAGCTTCAATCCACAGACCGGACATGAACAGGCTGGGCACCGACCAGCAGTCGTGCTGAGCCCCGCCGCGTACAACGTGAAGACGAGTCTCATGGTCTGTTGCCCGATGACGACGCAGATTAAGTATTATCCCTTCGAAGTGGTGATTGCGGGCGCGAGCCCGAGCGCAGTTCTGGCAGATCAGGTCAAGAGCCTTGATTGGCGGAAAAGGCGTGCCAAGCACAAAGGAAAGATATCGGCGGCCGAACTGGCTGAAGTACGCGCAAAAATTCGGACACTAATAGGCTAAGGGTCCTGGCAATTCATCTCGCGGAACCGCCAGCGCGCGCAGAGGCAGTGGAGTGCCCAATGCATTGCGGTCACACCCAGAAATTCCGAATGCAGTAGCCATTTGTGGCCCAAGTCTCCATGTGAGGAAAAGTCGGTAGATGTAGAAAACCAGAAAGTAATGGAATGAACCCTTGAAGTGACACACAAGAATGGGCACAGTTTCCGGGAGAGGAAACGAGAGGATGAAGAGGAAACGATACTCCCGGAAATTTCAGAGGATGGCTGTAGAGCGCATGAAGGCCA
>Ga0185299_10001891_pt1 | contig 35807 bp, 19 predicted proteins | sample PaiPotPPA55metaG_FD_128002 | JGI IMG/M metagenome (GOLD analysis project Ga0185299, IMG submission 128002) | Iron sulfur acid spring bacterial and archeal communities from Banff, Canada, to study Microbial Dark Matter (Phase II) - Paint Pots PPA... ...
GAGTTGAACCTGCCTGGCCGCGCTAATCTGGCGCCGAAGTGGGTATAAGCCACTGCCCCTCGCCGGAGGCCCCTCCATGGTGGCTCGCGATGGATTCGAACCATCCGCAACGGCTTTATGAGAGCCGCGTTCTTCCTACTGAACTAGCGAGCCTTGTCTTGCCTCGAAACTTGGCTGGCCGGGCAGGATTCGAACCTGCGCATAGCGTGATTAACGGTCACGTGCCTTTCCAGCTTGGCTACCGGCCAAAAACACGAAAGCCCCGATTTTGTCGGGGCCTTCGGAAATCGAATCTGAACTTGGAAAGCTAACGAATGGTCAGACCAATCCCGAGGGCCCAGCGCGATTGACGCGCCGTCTCATCATGGTTTTGGTCTGTATCGTCATTTTCAAAGCGATTATAGCATTACCCTCAACTCGAATCCACCACGAATTGGCAATTCTCGCACCCAAGTCATGCGCTGCACACAACGATGCGTCGTCCATTCTCAATTCGCAGACCACTGTGTTCAGTCAAATTGAAGGACTCCGACGCGGAGTGACAAAATGGGGGCAAAACTACCGCCGAGTTGTTCTCGCAGAAAATTCAGCCGCTGCTCTCGAACGTTGCGACATCGGTCATTCGATCGAGCATAGGAGTGTCCCAGTGGTACGCGAGCCGGATTCGTCAAGGCTACCGCCCGCATCCGAGGCACTGGCCGCGCTGGCGAAGCTGGTCAGGATGGATGCGAGTGATTAAAACTCGGCTCACCGCACTGCTTGGTCTAATTTGAACGTCAGACGAAGCGCATCAGGCCACCCGGCGCGAACGAAAAGATCCAAAATCTCCCCGAGCGCACTCGCGACTGATGGGTCCTTCAATGAATTCTTGTAGTCAGCCAGACTATGCTCAACAAGCTTCACGACTTCACTTATTGCCATGGCATCGAACTGGTAGTTCAGAGCTGAGGCTGCCTTACATGTTTGAGCCGCAAACTTGATCACCTCCCCCGGCTCGTACTGAAGGACTCCGTTGAGAGTCTCCAGTAGGTAGTGAGCAGTACGAGGAAGGAGATAATGCCGAGCAACTCCTCCACTACCTGTCGCGAGTGCAGCAATCAATGGTCTGAGCTCAAAGTAGAGCTGTCTTCGAGTTTCTTCCACTAACGTTCGTTCCGGTGTTCGCAATTCAGCTTTGAGATCAAGTGAGAAGTAGATTCGCATAGCAACTTCATCAACATGACTCATTAGCGCCTTGATTGACTTTGCCTTATCTTCCGAGTCAGCTACATCGATTGCCTTTCGCAAATGTTCATAGCATGACGACAACACGCGGCTGAACAAGTCGCGGGCTCTACTCCTCACTGCTTCGTCAGCATTGTTGGGAATCAGGTAATGAGACGCTGTGAAAATCTCGTTTGCAATTTCGCTTGCGTAGCGAACAGGTTCTGCTTCAAATCGAGCCAACTGCTCGCCTGCACCTAAGTGATTTCGGACTGCATACAGCCCCGTGAGAATCTGCACCAGTGCCCGCGTAACTTCGGTTCGGTCCGTTGCTGGAAGACCACGTTTGACAGCCCTCACCAGCAACTCGACAACGTGCTCCGGGTCTGGACCGGCAACTCGCCCCAAAGTACCAACCAATCCGAGCATCACACCAGGAGTTGTCTCGGTATCAATCATTTCAGTTGCAAGATCCCAAAACCTCTGCTCAGCGTGATGTTTATAGAAACCAGGAAGCCCAACAGCGATTTGATATCTGACTGCGGGAACAGGATCTTGGCTCAGCTTCGCAATAGCGCTCGCGATCTCATCATCAGGGCCGTAGTTCCAGAGAAAATGAGATACACCCTGTGCGGCTTCAATTCGAGGAACAGGACTGCCCCACGACGGCATATCAAAGGACGCATGTGCCGGGTCGAATTTGGGAGACGGATCGGCTGCGCCCTCAAGAAGTAACATTTTGCACAATTGAGTCAGGCGATGTTGGCTGCCTAGCTCGGAATTCTTTACTACAGATTCCCCAGCCGCATATAACACTCCTCTCGCATGTTCAGAAATGTGGGAATCAACGTCTTCCTTGCCTTTTTTCAGCAGCTCGTGCAACCGCGTCAAGAGAGGCTCGATAGCGATACAGTCTTCTACAGACGGGACTGCATTAAGAAACTTGTGCTCAAACTCAGTAAGGGGCTTGATAGCCCCCAGAATCTCGGCGTTCTCTTTTTTCGTGGTGTCTGAGCCTCGGTCTCTTAGCCAGTCTTCCGTCGAGTAACTCATCGCGCCGCCGCTCATTCTAACGTACGGCTCATTCGCAAATTGTGGCTTTTCTTTCGACAGCTGTTCAACTCGTTCTCGCAATACAGAAGACAACAACTGATCTGGGCCGATGCAGAGAAGGAGTCGATTCTGGATCGACTCAGCTTTTTCATAGCGTTTGATGTAGCGGCTTCGCGGTATGCGTTCTATTGCTTTTTCGATCTTCTCCTTCTGCCCTTCGTTGGGTAACGATTCGGCGTACGCAGCTTTCAAGACGTTACCAGCGACGACGGCTATCTCTGGAGCAGCGAGAAAGCGCGGAATGGTCAAAAGCGCGCTGATATGCGGGAAAAAGCTTTTTATGCTGCGAGAAGCAGCCTCAAGCAGTCGCTTCCAGCAGACTGCAACGCGGGCATATTGAGCGATCACTTTCACGATTTCACGCAGTGCGGATGGGATCATCTCGCCCGCTTGTTGCAGGACTGCGTTTAGCAATTGAAGGCTCAAATATTCCTGTCCGCCATGATCCCAAATCTCGCTGAAATCAGATACGTAGGTCGATGAAACATTCAAAAACCGAAACGTAAATTTCTCTGGAACCTTCGATGGTTCATTTGCGGAGATCTCTCGTCTGGACACCTCGGCGTTAGTGGCCTTAACGGCAGCGAGGGCGGCGTGAAGGGGCGAGCGTTCAATAAAATAGGGAAACGCTTGCTGCAAACCATACAAAGCAGTTTCAAAATCCTGCTTCCGAGTGCTCGTCAGAGTGAAAACAGGGCTTCCCCCCATGACGGTGGTTTCGTCGGATTGTTCAAAATAGGAGAACATTTGTTCATATACATGGACGGCTAATTCGCTGTCGTTGTCAATGATGTGTCGGATCTCATGTGCGAGCCAAAAGGCGTCATGGGAAGAGGAAGACGGTGAGCCGAGTCTATCCAAAACTGATTCAACAATCTGATGTGATGCCGCACGATCAGTAGCATACAGCTGCATAACAATCGGCATGACGCGAGCAGCTGCGATGCCAGTCAGTTGTGTTCCCTGATCCTTTGGCAGCGCATCGGCAGTGTTCCACATCCAAGCAAGAAGCCTCCTAGATATCGAACCGATCTGAACGCTTTCAACGCTACGTATTTGCTGATCGATGAGTCCCAGGACAGAAACAAACTCATTGATAAATTCGAGTTCCATCTCGGAACTCAGCTTCTCCATGAAGTCGAGCCAGAGTGAACGCTGCCGCGTTTCCAGGGTGCCGAGAGCCTGGACAGCTCGCAGAATGATGGGAACGGCTAACTTTCTCGTGTCCTGGTCGGCCAAGATAGGCTCGACATCCGATAGAGAGCGAGATGCTTCTGTGACAACAATTGCGGGTATGACCTTCGCTCTCTCTGGGAGCTCAGCCGTCCTGAGAAATCGAAATGCGAGATTCCAAAAGACATTTCGGTCATTCCACCAAAGGTGATGAAAGAAGTGGAGAATGGACGGGCGAAAGAAAATGATCCTACTCGAATCAGAGTTAAGAAAGCTAAAGATCTCTTCCTCATCCAAGAGCAGGCGGGCGACTGCATAGTCAAACAAGATGTTGTGTGAGAATGAGATTCGATCCGTCACGCTCTCCCTCAGCACCTCCGCGCTTCGCAAGGCCCTGAGAGCACTGGCGTATCCTACGGAGTATGCTGCCTCTTCTCTAACGGACAGCGCTTTTCTATCAACCATCCCTCGGACAATCTGCCGAAGTAGCCCTTTACGATCAGTAGCATCGGAAGCACTCTCCACTCGCATGAACCAGTACCGTTGCAGAAGTTGTACTTGGGAGTGAATGGTCGAAAATTCGTCAATTCCTGTACCAGCTTCGAGAATCTCCACTGCTAAGCGTAAGTTGAAAGGGGTTCTTAGCAGCTCTCGGATCTCCGTTTGAGCTGTGCCACTGAGCACGGATTGTAGTGACGGCACTTGCTGCGCTGCTACGTTCAGATCATCATCAGAAAATGGCGAGGTCGTAACGCTCTCAAAGCGGCGGGCATTCCGAAAATCAAAAAAAAGACGTTGCAGCTCGGATGATTGCTGCAAATCAAAAGTTCTAACCGTCGCCAGGATAGTACACGTCGGTACCTGGGCATTTACACTCTCCATTAGATCGCGAAATGCCTTTTGCGAAGCCTCACCACGTAGCGCATCTAGCCCGTCGATGACCAAGAGCGACTCCGGGCCGAAAGATGCCAGCACAGAAAGTAAATCAGCCTTAAATCCGATGGACTCTTTTAGTTCAGCGACCGAGCTGACGTCGAAGTCCTCGGCTGCTAAAGAGAGGACTTTTCGGTTCTCCAGTTTGCATTTCCTGATGATCTGGCCAATGGTCCAGGTTTTGCCAACTCCCGGGGACCCCGTAAGGACAACCGACTTGGACTTGGTGAGATCCCAGACGCGAGAAACGAAATCAGGCCGTTGTACGTTAAACACTGCGGCCTCCGGGGTCTATCCTACCGAGCAATCGCTGATTGAGTTCTTCGGCACGTTGCTCGTCTTCTGGGTTAATTGGCACAGCCTGACCGGCTACAACAATAGGATGCCCTTCCAGATTGAGCCGTTCAGGGCCATCAAGCGCCACTGAAATTCCATTGATAACGGCAACAAATTCGTGATGGCTCTCACGACGATCTTGACCAATGATGATGTTGTAGAAAATCGGATCAAGAAGAAATCTGTTGTTCAGCCGAGTTCGAATTTCGTTGTCGTTGTCTTCGGGGCGAACGCCAACCAGCGCAAAATGAATAAGTCCATTTCCACGAACATCCCTCGCACAATCTCGCAGTATGTTCGTGAAGTCTGTGTCTGTGAAACCAAAGCCCAGGAAAAACAGCCTCTTAGCGGCCATACTCCAGACGAAGTTCTGAAATAAAGCATTTCCCCGGTAGAGTGCCGTATAGCCAGTTTCGGTTAGAGCAATTTGCTGCACAGGATCATCGAACTTTCCATGTACATGTACTGCATGTTTTGGATAGCCGGGATCATCCATATCACGAAGGAAACGTGCTAGTGCTAACCGATCACAAGCTGTAATGGTCCGGCACGCAGATCCGATCCGCAAGTGTGCAGCCTCGTACGAGGTATCGAAATTGAGCGTCAGAGCGTGCCTTAAAGGGAAGGCTGCTATGCGCAAAAGCACCTCATGCACACCCGCTCCAGTTGCTCCAAACTCTGTCCGTATGAATTCGGCAAAAACTTGCTCATCAAGTTCACTTCCAAGCTGCTGAGCACAAAACAGGAGGTCTCCACCGTGATTCTGAACGATGAGTTGAGCGTTTACCTCGCCATTTCTTCGCAACTCGACTTCTGCTGCAAGTCGGTCTATTACTCCTCGCCAGGACCGATAACCAGCCCAGATTGACACGCCTGCACCTGTGCATCCGATCAGCCTGCCGGTCCGGAGTTGTGCAATCAGACGGTCACGTGCCCTGTTGTTCTCGTCGATGTTATTGATTGCCAAGGCTGACCTTGAGCGTAACGCTGCTCTCGATTGGTGTAAAGCTCTGGCGGGCGGGGGGTCAAGGTCAAAACCAGGGGAGGCGGGGTGGAGGGGGTAGCCGAATTTTTCCCGAGAGGTACTACCCCCCCAACCGTTTGACTCCACTTCCCGCTGCCTGTAAGATCCCCCTCTTTCAATATGAATGACAGGCAATTCGCATCACTCAGTCGCTTGGCTATGCGCCTTCGCGGAGAGTCTCGGCATCGGTGACAGAAACACCGAGCGGTCAAACGCCGTCGATCTGGTGAGAGCTTGGTTGTCCAGGCCGTAGATATTCTTCAGGAATCTTTATGGGCCCTGATTTGAAGCACGCTTTCCTTGATGAACCTCTAACGCTCTCGCAGATGGTTGAAAAGTTCCTGGCATGGAACAGCTGCAATACCAAAATTTAACAAGAGCCAGGTGAGACAACCAGACTCCGGTTCGGAGATCATCGCAGCCGTGGCAGCCTGTGCGCGGCTGTGACGGGTTTAGAGCCGCGATGGGGATCCTCTCGATTCGAAGCCGGACAGGATTCCCTTCGGCCCACCCTCACCATTCAAGTCTGTGATTTTTGGGTCATGGTCCGAAATACATGCAACCACCTTGGGGGCCTCCCCTGGCCCCGAAAATACCGACGAAAAGCATTCTTTTCTTCACTACTGGCAATGACTTGCAATGATCATCTGGTGACCAGCTGTGTTCTCAGGTCAACGCGGTGAAGTCGGCGGGGGCAACCGTAATGTGCTCCAAGAGACCGCCGACGTGCCGGAGAGAATCCGGTATTCTCCACAAAAAGTTGAAGCCACAGGATTTAGATCGCAAGTGATACCGTTCAACTCTCCAAAGTGGTATCAGCGCAGCTCGTCGTCGACTTTTTTCGGACAGCGCGTCGACATTTATAGGGTGCGGCCAAGGATGTGCCGATGTGCCGACCCTAGGGTTTGATGGAACCGGCACATTGATGGGAGACCAAAGGTCTCTCCCATCATGTGCTTTGTGCGAAGTTCCAAATATGTGCGGCACCAATTCGGCACCACGGCACATTGCCGCTTATGTGCACCCTCGCCTCAGACTTACCGTGGTAATGGGATTGAGAACTTATTCCATCGATTATATGGCAGGCGGTGCTATATAAGGTACATCCTCGGTTGGATGCGGGGCAGATGTGTCCCTAGTGGAATCCAGAATGTCGCCAAAAATCAACACAATGACAAATGATAAGTTGCGCCACGCGCTAAATCCTGTTGAGCGTGATGAACGGCGGCTCGCACAATATCAACTTAGAGTGTACAATGAACAAGCTTATAGAGATTACAAAGATGGAAAGGAGATTATTGATTTCTTGGCACTGGAAGAACCTCTCATCAAGAAGCGTATTCAACGACAGGAACAACGTAAGAGGTTAAGACGCACAACAATGCCTTACATTAGGTCACAACGCAGCATGTGCTTTCTTCGTGCGAGGGAGTGGTTGGACTTCTACAACTACCCGTTTTTTCACCTGCCTGATGGAACGATGGTACGACGAGAGATTGGCCCTGACGGCAAAGAACGTAAGGGTGCAGCGGTCGTTGGTCGCACCAGTAACAAAGCGAAGCTAAAGAAAGACAAGACCTCGCCACGGTTCCATACATTCCAACTCTGGCTGCTCAACAACAACCGCATGGGGATCACGAAGCCGAAAGATACTGTGCCGCAACCAACCACTCTCATCACCGGATGGGAACGGGGAGAGGTTGAGCACAAGGCGCGGCGCAACACAGGAGTACTGTAAGCGATGAAGGAATAGTTAACTGATATTTGGATTTCACCGGCTCACCAGAAAATGGTGAGCCTTTTATGTTGCGCGAAAGGTTTTATGACCGATCAACCATTACAACCCGAACTGACCGAGCAAGAGTCTTGGTACGAGCACATTCAAGGCGGGGCGATAGACGCTTTCGACAAGATTGGTTATGACGTGGTCGAGTGCCGCTTGATCCGCCAGTTGTTCGACAGGAAGGCCGGATACCACAAGAACATCATCCTGCTTGTCGGAATGCCTTTTGATGTTGAGGACTTCGTTGACCTGCTTCGTCAGAACCCCTTGATGAGTTGCATTCGAGAATTGAAGGTTCCGACGAGCGGCGCTGTAGTTCATGCAATGGAACCTCTCGACGTTGAAACGTTGTCCCCTATAACCACAAAGCATGATCCGTCTCTCCCGCAAACGACGGCTGAAGAGCAGGAGAAGCCGCAACCTAAGTCCGAATCAGAGCTTTCCGGATTGATGTGGTGTCGCAGTTTTGACAATGGGTGGGCAGGCAAGAGTTCTTGGGGCAAAGAAGATATCGACCGAGCAATCAAAGAGTTGGATTCGCACAACCTGCTGGCGAGCAAGAAAGCCGCCCAACGGCTGATTGACGAAGTCGAACACTCGCAGGTTACACATTCCCCCGTCACCACCGTGGTCCTGTGCTGGCAACAAAAGCATGATCAATACCTCAAGATGTTTTGCGATGCGCTGCCGTATGTGACGGTTTACAGCCTTTGTGACGGTGATCCCTCGGGCGAGGAAAGAAGTTTCGCGCAGCGGTTCGGCGGCTCAGGCTGTTCCGCGTGGGACACCAAGTCTGACGTTGAATTGGAAAAAGATCTGGAATGGGTGATTCAGTTTATAGCTCACGTCGGCGAATCAACATGGTTGGCTGCGTTGCCCAAGGTTGGCAAGACGTGGGTGCTCCTGTGCATCGTGAAAGCCCTGCTTACTGGTGAACCGCTATTCGGTGATTCACGTCTTACCGTGCCGCGCAAGTCGAAGCGGGTGATCTACCTCTGCCCGGAAGCAGGCCGGGGATCGATGAGGAAGCGCCTGAAGATGTTGGAATTGATTGATCACCTCTATGACCCCATCACCAATCCAGGAGGCCGGCTGTACTTGCGGACCTTATCCAAAGGTCAGAAACTGCCTCTTACAGATTCTCTCTTGCTTGAGCTGACAAAGGGTGCGGACATCTTTATCGATACCGCTATCCGCTACTTAGAGGGCGATGAGAACTCATCGAAAGATGTCAAGGTGCTCACCGAAAACGTTCTCAATCTGCTGTCGGTCGGTGCGAGGTCTTTGTGGGTCGCCCACCATGCCCCGAAGGGCTTTGAGAACGCCAGCACCATGACCTTGCAGAATATGTTTCGCGGCTCGGGTGAATACGGCGCGGCCCTGACGAATGCTTACGGCTTATGCACTGAGGATGAGCACATCACGAAGATTAGATTGCATTGCATCACGGGCCGTGATCTTGATGAGCAGATACCGGACATGATTCTGGTAGGTAGCCCATACCTGCACAACATCGGCAATTTCTTTGTGGAGACCACAAGTGCCGAGCCGTTCAGGGGAAAGACAGCAGGCAAGAAAGCGGACCCTGACAAGCAGGCAAAGATTGATTTTGCAAAGACGATTGATGGTACTCATCAGCAGATAGCGGATGCAGTCAATGCAAAGTTCGATAGTAAACACGACAGATCAACCTTCACCAAATGGTTGAAAGAGTCTGAGTTCGACAAATCCCCTTAACCAAGGATACCGGGAGATGACGCCGGAGGTGAGCCATGCCTGAAATCTTGACCGTTGAAGAACTCGCGCAACTGCTCAAGATGGCAAGCGACAGATGTACTAGAGGCCGTGATGACACTTGTAAGTTTTGAAACGAAATTGGCTCGCTTCCGGGCGGCCCAAGCCAGAAGCAAAGAGCGAGAGGAGAAATGGAAAAAGGCTCGTATGCGTAAGCGTAACCGCATTCGAGCAAAACGCTACGCGCGGCGGAAAAAGCGTGAGGAACGCGAGACGCGCGAGGAGTTACGCTTTGTGCTTGCCTATGCGCGTGCAGTATGGAAGGGGCGGGCAACCTGGCGAGAGGGTTGATGGTTGCAGCAGTTGAGGTCTCGCGCCCCAGACCTTCTTCATAAGAGCCGAGGTCTAGGCGCAGTCCTGTAAATGACCCCCTTCGTCTTGCGGATCGGGCCGCAAGTACAAGAAGTGCTGTCTGAATTGAATTATGTTAATCGCAGATCAAATCGAGAAGATCGGCCGGGCCTTGACCGCTGAGGATTTGGCGAAACTCCTCTCCGTGTCCAGGGTAACGATCTTTAAACAGGCCGCCACCGGACGGATTCCTTCGTTTCGGGTGGGAACTTGTGTGCGATTTGATCCCCGAGCTGTGGCGAATTGGCTGCGGAGCATGTAGCACAGCGAGGATTGTTGGTGAGACGCGATGTCACTCCACACTGCAGACAAACCCTCCGGGAATCCTCGTCCTCTCTTCCCAAAAGCTCGTTTCTGGACAGTGGGACGGGCGGAGTTTGACGTGAGGCGCTCGTCATTTGAACCCACCGCCCCCCTGGTCCCGAACCAGATTCCAGCGCGTGTTGAACTCTATTGAATTCTGTAGGCTTTAAGCGATTGGTATTGAACGAGTTGTGGCCTCAGCCTCGCGCTTGTGGATCTCTGTTGAGCTTTGATGCTTCGACCGCTACAAAATCGTCTACACCTCGGAATCATCTGAGCGCCGTGCCGTCACGCGATGTCTCCGGGTTTCTCGGCCACGGTAAGGAAAACCCGCGGTCAGCAACTCCGGTAAGCGTCACTGGCAGTACAGCGTGATTTTGGATCTCTCCGAACAGGGATTTGGCGACTGCAACCTCAGCGGTAGCTGTTAATGAGTAAGTACAGACATACGTCTGAATCTTCGGGTAACTTAAAATCAAATACGGGCTGCCGAGTGCCACCACGATTGTCTTCTCATGTGCGGCGGCTACGATGTCCTCCAAGAACTCGGCGCTCTCTCCAGAGAGTCCCACTGCAGATATTAGCCTTCCGTGCGACATTACCTGCCTACCCGGGACGTGGGTTACAAACGCAGCCACCACGACTTGCCCCCCGCTCTTCACCACTGGAATGATCTCGGAAGGCACAGCGTCCGAGTTGATGTGGTCGTTGTAATAGTGAAAGATTTTCGCATCGGGGCGACGCAACTTCATCTGCCGATCGAATTCGTGTCCTAGCCGGCTGTTGTAGGAATCTGTGAAGCTGACGACGACTAGTCCCTGGTCAGCAGCCGCAGCAGCTTCAGGCGAGGCATTTACTCTTCCGTTTCCCCGAAGCGATAGCGGGAGGAGTTTCCCGTTATTTCGAACAAGAGTCACAGCTTCGTCGGCGATGTGCTGTGCGAAGTTTTCCGCAGCCGTATCCGGAAATAGCCGATGCACTTCAGCCACGTCGACGAACCGTGACTCACTAAGTCCCGCTGCAGCTTTCAGTACTAGAATCTTCCGCACCGATTCATCGATGCGCGATTCAAGAATTTCCTTGTTCCGCACTGCGGCCACGATTGCATTGAACGTGCCTTCAAGATCCCTCGGCAGCATCAACACATCAGCACCCGCTTTGATTGCATCAATCGCAGCGTGTCCACTGGGGTTTGCTTCCTGCGGATAGAGGCTTATCAATCCACGCATCTCTAAAGCATCCGTGATAACTACACCCCGAAAACCCAGTTCGTGCTTGAGGAAATCAGTCACAATCTTCGGCGACGTTGTGCTGATTTTCTTCTCGTCGGGATCAAGTGCAGGAACCATAGCGTGTGCTAGCAGCATTGAGTCCGCACCAGCCGCAATCGCCATTTTGAAGGGAGGAAGCTCATATTTTGCAAGATGTTGACGGTCGCCGCCCACTCGAACCACTCCCATGTGAGAGTCCGTCGAAGTGTCGCCGTGTCCGGGGAAATGCTTCACTGCTACTAACAGCCCATTGTGGTGCGCTCCAAGAATGTATGCTGCAACCAACTCGCCCACGCGTATGGGGTCTTCGCCGAACGAGCGCGTGTTGATGATCGGGTTGTCTGGATTGCTGTTTACATCCGCTACAGGCGCAAATGCCCAATGGATACCAACTGCTCGGGCTTCGCGAGCCGTGACCGCCCCGAACTCCTCTACCGTTCTTGGGTCATCAATGGCTCCAAACGCCATTGGAAACGGGAAATCGGGGACATCAGAAAGCCGAGATGCCAATCCTCTCTCGATATCAGCTCCCACGAGAAGAGGAAGTTCGGAGATTTGCTGAAGGTGATTTATAATCCTCGCGACTTGGGTAGGAGAGCCTTTCCTCAGATTTGGCCCAGACATGCGTGCGCCTAAATCGACTGATCCTATGTGATATCTCTGAATTTGATCCGCCACCAAACGGTAAGCAGGGTCACCAAGGTCGTAATAGTCCGCATAAACGCGTACCTGAAGCATCTGGCCAATCTTCTGTTCGACAGAGAGACCCTTCAGGGTGTTGTCTACCCACCGAGAATTTGAGAGCTTGGCTGCACTAGAAGAAGGAGTTTGTGCAGGGATCGAATCACCGGTGAATATTTGCAACAGAAAAAAGCCTGCAAAGGATAGCGTTGCGCATCGAGTAAGTCTACCGTGCGCGCTTGTCTTTGAGGAAAAATTCCAGGAAGTAAACTCCAAGTCCATGATGATGATTCTCTTGGTCTGCTGCTCCTCGAACCCCTGAATTCAAGCGTCAATGGAAAGTGCCTACCGCGAAGCAGTCGTCGTATCGCCAGAGGAAGAGTGGAATGAGCACTGCCGCCAGAGACAGTTCTACCCAGCCAAGCCACGCTGACGAAACGAAGTGGCCGTTTGACCACACTGCAACTAGCCCATAGGCAAGAAGAAACAGTGAAGTGCAAAACAGGATGACTCCGCCGGCCAAGCGGAATCCGGTCTTTACCTGCTCCCCAACAGTGCGCCTCATCTCAGGCTGAGTCTTTCTTGTCCGCCTTCCACCAATGCACGCACCATGCAACCAGCAGCGCAAACAGTCCAAGCGCCAGACCTGGACCTGCGGCTGAAAATTCCACTCGGTCGGCGTGCCACATGAACGAGTAGAGATACAGCATGACGGCTACGCGGTCTATGATCGTCAGCGGCTTCTTCCAAAGCCGCAGCATCAACGCAACCGATGCCACAGCAAAAACCAGTAACTCGACCGCCTCTAGGCGGGGAAAAGGGTCATAGGGAGCGAACACATTGCGCCCTGTGAGTAGGACGATCACACATTTGACAGACCCCAGCACCATGCATCCCGCAAGCAACATCCACCATACTCCAGCCGTGGATAGCAGGATCGCCGTGGCTAAAGTAAGTTCCAGCCAGCCTATCGGCTCGGGCCAAACCACATAGTGCGGGGGAGACGCCGACCACACCACCCTCCCCATTCCGCTGCTCAACAACATCCCAGCGATCAGAAATAGTCCCAAGCCGATTCCCAAACGGAGCCCGCTCTTGGCCTGTTCCTTTGCCGTCCCACGTGTGCCTACGTTGCTGGACAGATAGCTATCGATGAAACGCACAGCCGATTGCCTCCGCGCCCGTAAGGCCAACGTCTATTGCAAACTTAATTTCCGCAATCCCAGAGAGCACACCTGCGACTTCCTCAGCCCCAGTCTTGCCGAGAATCGTCGGTGCGGGTCCGGTCGTTCCAGAAAGATTGAGATCGAAGATTGACGCGGTTCTTCTTCCGAAGGTTCCAGCTGTGCCGACCCCAGCAGATACAGCGCTCGCTCCTCCGTGCGACAGCAAAAGTCCCGCCTGTCCTTCGCTAGCATCCCCGAAGAGGAGATTGCCCGCGTCGTTCCCGGCCAAGAACTTTCCCGCCCCATTCTGGATGTTGAAGACACCCGCGATGCTGTAATTCCTAGTATTTGAGGCTAGGCATTGGCTGTACGTTTGGCCCGGCGCGCGGATGCCGAGAGTGAAGCCGTTGTTTGCGACCCAGTTACTGCCCCCGCTGCAAGATGTACTAAAATTAGGAGAATCGTATGTGTAACCGCTGGATTCCACACTTGAGTAGGTTACGCTCACCGTGCAGTTTCCGAATATGTATGCAAACGGAATGCAAGGTCCATTGCAATCACCGTTAGGATTGTTGGGGTCCCGCCCGGCTGCGAATTCGTCGCCGGCTCCCCCATCCACAATGCAATCGGCATCACAACAATCCGTGCCCTCGCCACACTCACTGGTCCCATCGGGATCGATATAGCTAAGCGGATTGTTGTTGACATAGGCATAGCGATTCCAACTCTGCGGGTTTGAAGCATCAACCGCAGCCAAGCCTGCTGGATCCGGAGAGGTCCACCGCCCATGGCCCGTACGATACTCGCGGAACATGAAATCGTAGAGATTTGCTGTCCATCCCCCGGAAACCGTGTCCTGATTCTGGTCCGTGAACGACAAATCGGTCGTCGTTCCCGATCCATTATAGTCTTCGCCATAAGGGCCATAGGCGACGTCGTAATATTTCGTGCGAGTTGGGGTGGTGGCCAACCGAGAACTTCCCAGGTGGTCCTTGTGCCGATAGTAAGCCAAGCCGCTGCTGTTGTACACTGCGCGGCCTCCACCAGGTAACTTCACAAAGGCATTGACCAGCGTCTGGCCGTTCATCAGTGCCATCTTGAGCCCCTGGGGCGTGTAGACGATCTCGGTGTGGGCCGAGCCACGAGTTTGCTCAACCATCCGGTCCAGGGCGTCGTAGGTCATGCCCACGGTCGAACCGTCCACACTGATGTTTTTGGCGTCCGCGTCCCAGGTATAGGTGTGCGCGGCGTCAGATGTCAGATTTCCATTGGTATCGTAATAGCTGGATACAGGATAATACTGGTTCGTCGGAGACGTGCCGGTGCCTGACGATCCCGTATACGTAGGCAGGAAGCTGGCCGAGCCTGACTTGCTAAGATTTCCGAACGGATCGAAAGAAAACGTTTGCGCCCAAACTGAACCGCAATTCGCGCTGGTGATACGCATCAGATCATCTTGACTATAGGTGCAAGTCTGACTGTTGGCGCTTACGACGTTGTCGGTAATCAGCAATTTCTGCAGGGAACCATTTGGATTCCACGTGAGCGCCCCGGTGTCAGTTGTGGGCCCGGTGCCCATCTTGAACTGATACTGCGTCATTCGTCCTGTGCTCGGATCAAAGGTAAAGGCATCACTATCCAACGAGCCATAGGTCACGCCGGTCACCTGATGGGCAACGTTGTAGGAAGAGGCGGTGACTGGGTTCTGACCACTGGCGGCGGACACCGTTGAGGTGCGGCCCTCGCCGTCTACTCCGTAGGTCATTGTGGTCAGGCCAGGAAGGCCACTCAGAGTGTTTATTCGGCCATTCGCCCAATACTGCGAGGTGAGGTGATAGTACCCACTGGAATGAGGAGTCGATTCCCAGACGTCGGTTGTTTCGCCCCGCGCCGAGTAACTGAAGCCCTCATCCGTTAGTTTTGAAGCGGCACAGGTGGAGGCAGTCGTATAAGCCTCGGCTAGACGAGTCTTGGCGTTTGACATGGCCGTTCCATTTACTGTGGCCGCGTCATAAACGTAGCACTTGGTGGGTGTGGCGGCGTGGTAGGTGCCAGTTGGATACGTGAGACTTGTGACCCGATGCCAAGCATCATATTGATAACAAGTAACATTCCCCATCGCATCGACTTTCTTTAGCAGGTCGCCGGCTGAGGTCACGGTGCCGCACGAGGCGTCCCCCGAAAGCGTATCGTATGTGTAAGCAATTGCGCTCGTTCCCGTTTCCGGGTTCAATTCAGAGGTCAGCCGTCTCATCATATCGAAGGCATAAGTACGGGTTTGCCGACTACCTGACGCTGCTTGCGCGTTTTGAGTCACTCCAACCATATCCCCCAGAGCATCGTAGGTGTACTCGGTCCAATAGCCGGTCTGGCCGCTGATCTGGGCGCATGCGCCAGATCCGCTGGCAGTCGTGACTTCACAAACCGACTTCAGGCGTCCCAGTCCATCGTATTCCATCTGCCGCTGTTTTGTATTCTCTCCCGTGGGCGGCGGCCCGATTGTCTGCGAGACGTCAATGTTGGTGTATGCGTAAGTCACTGTCCCGGTCCCGGCATCCGTAACGACAAGAGGCCGGTTGAGGCCATCGTAAGTTACTGTGGTCTCCTTGCATGTGCCCGTGCACAGCGTGCTCCTAGCCGCAGCAAACGGTCGGATGACATCTGCGATTCGACCTGCAACGTCATAGTCTGTCTGAACGGAGTCATAGTTGCTCGGCGCGGGCGTCTGACCAATTTGGGACAGAATGGGGCGTCCGAAACCGTCGACAGTGGCACGCAGGTCAGCTGTGGAATTGTTCGAATTGAACAACATCGAGCTTTCCACAGCCGTTGAGCTCGGGTAGCTATAATTGGTAACGTTGGTCAACTGATCTGTCGTACTTTCCGGACGCCAAAAGTGTGTATCGGTCGTAAACGAAGCACTGACGGTCTTGGTGTTCTCATCTGTCATCGCAGTCATTACACCGCCAGTGCAGTTCCAAACCATCGAACGGGAAAGGCTCAACGGCTCGCTGACCGAAGTAACGAAGAAATTACCGCAGGAGGCGCTGACAGACGAGTAGTTGTACGTAGTGCAAATTGATGGCTTGTTCGCGCAGGTCGTTGCGCTGGACGTATCGAAGGACGTAGAGTTGTTTGGCATCCCTGTATCGTAGTATGTAAACTTGCGATAGAGCGTTGTCGTGCTGTTCGCCTTGGTCGCGGCCGTGGTCACGTTCCCACGCGAACCGGTAATTGAAATGTGGTTAGGTGTGCCGCTCGTTGGGGTGGTTGTTCCTTCGTCATAGGTGTAAGTGGTCAGTGCAACCTGAGTACCAGCCTGATTCGAAACGGAGACCGAGGATGGGCGGTTGATAATGCTGCCCAAGGAGGCGTATGAAATGCCGGTGCTGCGCACGAGATAGGTGTTGGATGGTGCGGAATTCAAAGACACGCCGTAATCGTACTCGTTCGTTGCTGTCAGGCGACCACCATTCATGGTGTCGTAAACTCTCTCGACAAGCGAATTATTGCTGCCAACCTCGGTAAATACATCTTTCTGCGAAATTGGCGAATTAACGGGCGCAGTAGCGCAGCCGGAGAAGTTCGTGTTGTAGCAAGTAAGCGTCGCAAGGAGCAAAGTGCCCCCTGCAGCACCCTGATAGATTTGGCGCTGTGTTTCAAAAAAGTTCAAGCTCAAAAGAGGCTCAACATCTTTGGAAAAATTAATTACCGTTTGGTTTTGGGCGCTCGTGGGATCTGTGATGGTCGTGACCCAGGCATTGCCGCTGCCGGACCGTGCGTAGGTCCAAGTCCCGCCGGGACTCACGGCGCGAGTCAGGCCTGCCGCGCTCCCGTCCGCACAGACAATTCCGTTATTACTGCCCGTATAGGTGTATGTGATCGAGCCCCCTGTAGGAAGAGTCACACTGTGCAACCTAGCGGTGTAGTATCCGGAAGAACCGGGTGTTCCTTCATATATGAAACTATATTGTGATCCGTCGGGCAAGCTTATGCTGCTTACCAGAGAGACCCCAGTCGCTGTATATTCACCCGATACACCCGAGCATCCAAAGTTTGTTTTTATGTTGTACGAACCATAATGTACCGCGTACGTGGCCGTCCCTCCGGGCGCTGTGTAGCTAAAATTGACCGGGTTCGCTCCCGTAATCGTCAAAGCGGTGGTCCCCAGAGTATCCGTAAACACTCCGGCGGTCGTCGAGGTTATCTGATTACCATTGTCGTCAGTCTTGGGTGCCGAAACTGGCCCCGTGGGAGCAGAGGTCGGAGGAATCATGCTGATGCCCTCCTTGGTAATGATCGTACCGATGGCATTATTCACCGATAGCGTCAGGCCTGAATTGTCGTTCGCCGCGGAAGTGAAGGAATAGATACTCGTTCCACTGCACCCTCCGGAGTAGATGACCATGTAGCCGGCAAACCCATGAGTCCTTCCACTCCAAGAATCGTGGTACACCCAGTCTTGATAATAGACCGTCTCCCCGTCCGGGTGGCCCTGCCCGTCATAGCAGTACGTGACAGGAGAAGAGTACGTCAAGTAGCCGGTGACCCCTCCCCAGTTTGACGTCCATCCCCAATTGGCCACGGGAGTCCAACTGGTTGTGCTTCCTGATGTCACGGGGTACCATACCGAACTGTTGTAGATGAGATCATAGATGAATGGAAGTCCTCGTCCGCTCTTGTGAACGATGGGGATCGTGAAGCTCGTATTCAAATTTCCCAAGTCCACTACATCAAACGGGCCCCCGCCGTAGCTACCAAAGTCAGACCTACCCGTCGCAACTTGTGACACACTTGGAATAGCGAGCACAATCACAGCAATAGCTACACAGAAAATGGGTGTTGGCAATGGGGATTTCATAGATGCCCTCTATTGAATTGCGAAGATGGTGTCCGACAGGCCCGAGTTAATAGCCGCACTTGTCGCGGTGAAATCGATTTGCAGGGTGCCCTGGAAAAGCTTTTGAATGTGGTACGGGACTTGAAATCCGCTGACGGCCCGATAGTCAGAGAAGTCAATTTCCACAGCTAGGTTTGTGTTGGTGTCATTGTCCGGATGCGCCTTGAAAGCTACGGCAACCGGCAGCAACGATGAGCTGTCTAGATAAAAATCCATTCCGCTCATACTCTGGACGAGGGAAATTATTATGGGATCCTTGCCAGACGCATAAACGTACGAGTGGATGTGCTGCACTTGGATGCCGCCGCGCACTTCCTGCCCCACATAGCTGAGTATAATGTTGGCACCGGACGGGCTTGTCAGCGAAGACAAACTAGGATAGAACCACACGGCGTCGGTCCAAGAGTTCTGATTGGCATATTCATGCACCGAACCATCAGGCCCATACCAATTTCCCAAAGGAACGCCGCTCGTTCCGTTCCGCACCTCCGTCTTAGTACCACTACCGAGGAAAAGGTCGACTCTGCTTTCGCTCAGTCCTTTGCCCTTGAACGTCCCCGTGCCCGTCTCGGTTTTAGTGCTGGAAATGCATCTGACATTACCGTTAAACGTGACATCAATAGCAGGCACCCCCTGCGTAAGCGCCTGAAGCGCCCGGTTGGCATAAGAAATGGCCTGAGGGTCGCTAACGGGCACGTTATTTTGTGCGACCGTGAACAACACGGTCGAAAACAGCAGTATGGCGGTCAAAGAAACAGTCACACAGAGACGTATCATTGGCATCACCAGTAAACGCGCCCGCCCCCTCAAGATTCTCGCCGGCTTCGAGCACAGAACAACGGACATCGAAGGCGGATGATCCTAGTCAGGAGAGCAGTTGCGAGATTTTTGAGACTGAAAGCATTCAATAACCAAAGAGGACTTCCATTTTCGGCAATCGCATGACAGTCTGCTTTGTAAGACCATCCAACTACTTGTCCCTTGAAACCAAGAAAAGAAGAAGCGCCGCTAACCGGTCACACCTTCTGCTACCCGCAGAGGCTTATACTTTCGGGTGGGTTGAGGGAAACATCTGCGCAAGAAGGACAGCCCCAAGTTTCTGGAGGCCTTCCAAAGGAGAAAAGAGGCGCACAGTCTACAGGGACTGCCTTGCGAAATCGTTGGAATCTTTGTTTTTGTTACGAAAGCCGAACATACCGAACTCGGGCCTAATCTCTCGAAGGCGGCTAAGAACCCTGTGTTCAAGGGTAAGCACAATCCTAACCCGACAGGACATTCAGTTAGGGATTGCTTCAGATGAGTGCCTAAGAGAACTCATAATTCCTGTTTTCCGAACAGCCAGCGGAGATGCTTACGTTTTGTACTAGAGCTTTTCACTCCTTAGAACTGATCGTGGCCGCAGCCATCCTGATAGTTCTTAGGCCGATGTGTGGCCTGCGTCGAATGATTTTTATTCTCTCTTTTAATGCTGCCTACGGCCCGAATATGAAACGAGCTCAGCCCCCGATTCCCGGAAATAAAGCGTTCAGGATATCCTCGGGGCATTGCAGTTTTGTGGGCTTAGCCCGGCTAATACCCCCTAAGGGGGACCATCAAGCCGTTGGCTCTCACCCGTTCGAATCGGCTAAGACGTTCGTCCCAGCCCTCTAATGCGCGCATGATTATCGGTCAATACTCTATCGGATGCCTCCGATTCGTAACTCTATCTACAACACAAACACCGCAGGTTCATCCGAATCTGATTGCGTCGGTGAGATGTGGGGGATACGATGATCCAGACAAAGGGAACTCACTTCGCCCGGTAACTCGTAAAAAGAATTTATGCGCGGCGCCACGTTGAGACCAATCCTCCGAAATGGACCTAGCGAGTTTCCACCTGGCGGAACTGTCAGAAGGATGCTCACCCTGCTGTGCCTGGTTTTGGGGGCATTTTTTTCAGGCTGCGGTGGCAGCGGGTCTGGAAGCTCAGGCAGCCCGCCTCCACCTCCTCCTAACCCCGTACCAACCATTATTTCCCTTAACCCGAACCCGGTGAATGCAGGTGGAGCGGCTTTCACGTTGACCATCACGGGGAGCAATTTCGTCTCCTCATCAAACGTTTACTGGAACGGAAGCCCCCGGACGGCAACGTATTCCTCAAGCACTCAATTGCAGGCGCAGATAACTGCCGCAGACATCGCTGCTCCAGGTTCGGCGGCGGTAGGGGTCACCAATCCATCTCCTGGGGGCGGAGATTCGGGCTCGGCTGAGTTCACCGTAAGCGCATTATCCAATGCCGTACCCTCGGTCACATCTCTGAGTCCCTCTTTCGTGAATGCTGGAACGTCGGCATTTATCTTGACTGTGACTGGTGCGAACTTCTTACCCACGTCGACGATTGAGTGGAACGGTGCGATGCTTTCAACCACTTATCTCTCTGAGACTCAACTTGAGGCCCCAGTCCCTACGTTGGACATTGCTGCTTCTGGGTTCGCCGACGTTGTCGTGCTGACTCCCGCACCTGGAGGTGGAGCATCGACGCCAGCGGTGTTTACGATCGCCAATGTGCCTTTCGTTGTAAGCCAGGCATCGAACGATTTGGTGTGGGACTCTGCCCACCAACTAATCTATCTCTCTGTGCCCAGCCTGGCTTCGGCCAATGGCAATACGGTCGCCGCATTGAACCCGTTTACCGGGAGCATCACATCATCCCAATTTGCCGGAAGTGAACCAGACGTGCTTGCAGTTTCCGGCGACAATCAATTTCTCTACGCCGCACTAGATGGCGCCTCATCGGTACAGCGTTTTACCTTGCCCGATTTGGTACCTGATATCAGCTATTCACTCGGGGCTGACCCTTACTTTGGTCCGACCTTTGCAGTTGATTTACAGGTCGCGCCCGGGCTATCGCACACGACAGCTGCTTCCCGTGGCGCCTTCAACGTAAGCCCGTACGCGGATTGCGGGATGACGATTTACGATGATGGCAGTCCAAGGCCGGCAACTTCTGATTCTCCGGGACAACTGTATGACTCGCTGCAGTGGGGATCCGACGCGGCCATTTACGCTGTGAATAGTGAAGTAACCAGTTTCAACTTTTATGTGCTGACCGTCGATGCCACAGGCGTGAATCTGAACCATGACTATCAGAATGAGTTTTCGGACTTCTACATCGCGATCCACTACGACACCGGAACCAAACAGGTCTATACCGATGACGGCTATGTGATTAACCCCTCGAACGGTCAGCACGTCGCCGCTTTCCAGGCAGCGGGGCTTATGATCCCGGACTCGACACTGAATAGCGCGTTTTTTCTTGGACAGACTCAAGCTCAGTTCGGCACTCCCAATTTCACAATTGAAGCGTTTGATCTGACAACTTTTGCCCCCGTCGCTGAAGTTGTTGTGCCTAACGTCCAAGGTAATCCGCTTCGGTTCATTCGCTGGGGTACAAACGGATTGGCGTTCAACGACAACGCGGGCTACGTTTACATCCTTAATAGCCCCTTTGTGGCGGCCGACGGCGCGCGCGTCAAAACTCCGCAGCGCTACCTCACACCGGTTGTGAAGACAAAGTCACTTGCGAGGTCGTTCCGGGCACCGAAGCTGGTTTTGCGGAGAAGCGATCTCAATTCAAGGACTAGAAAGCATTCATACCAAGCGCTAGATTCAAACCCTGCCCCCACAATCGCATCGATGAGCCCGAGCACAGTAGTGGCGGGGGTGAATGACTTTGCTCTCACAGTGACTGGGACGAACTTCTTATCACTCTCCATCATCGAGTGGAATGGAAGTCAACTCCCGACTGAATATGTCTCCAGCGGCCAACTGCAGGCCCAAGTCAGTGCTTCTGATGTAGCATCGGGCGGTTCAGTTGCAGTGAGTGTGATGACTCCGAGCCCAGGAGGAGGCACTTCGACAACTCTGCCTTTCACCATTGTTTCGAGTTCGATCAATCCAGTTCCGTCCATCTTGTCTCTTTATCCAGACTACGCCGCAGCCGGTAGTTCGGGCTTCACTATGAACGTGAACGGTTCAAATTTCAATGCGTCCAGTGTGGTGTACTGGAACGGTAGTCCGCGATCTGTTCTCTTCTACTCTACTGGGCAATTGCAGGTTCAAGTAAACGCCTCTGACATTGCGACGGCCGGTTACGCGCAGATAACCGTTTCCAATCCAAGCCCCGGCGGAGGCTTGTCGAATGCTGCCGCGTTTCAGAGCCTCTACCAACCTACGATTGTGAATCAGGCGACGAATGACATGGTTTGGGATCAGTTGAACCAAGTTATTTACATTTCCATCCCAAGTTCAGCCGGCACAAACGCAAATCAAGTTTGCGTTCTCAACCCTGTAACTGCGGCGATTACGAACTGCCAAACGGGCAGCGAACCGGACGTACTCGCGATTTCTGACGACAGCCAATTTCTTTATGTCGGCATGAACGGAACCTTTACCGTACAACGCTTCAAGCTACCCGGACTGATCCCCGACATCAGCTTTACGCTTGGCAGTGATCCCTTCGATGGACCATATTATGCGCTCGACCTGCAGGTTGCTCCTGGCGCTTCGCACACGACTGCTGTTTCGAAAGGCATTTTGAACGTCGATCCGGCCACCCAGGGGGGAATTGCAATCTTCGATGACTCGACACCGAGACCTACGACTGCGGTGGGCTGGGGGCCAACCGACCATAGCTACGATTCACTTCAATGGGGATCTAACGCGACAGACTTGTATGCATCCGATACGGAGAATGTAAGCAATGGCTTTGATTTTTACAGGTTGAGTGTGAGTTCTTCAGGTGTCGTTCTTGACCAGGATTACCCAAACGTATTCTGGAACCCGGGCCGGATCCATTATGATAAAGGGACCGGCCTCGTCTACTCCGACGATGGTTTCCACGCACTCGACCCTGCCACGGGTCTGCCCGCTGGTATTTTCGATGTGGGTGGTGGGTGGCCAATGGCTCCTGATTCAGCGCTCAATACCGTATTCATGCTCGACAAGTACGCATGGCAGGAGAACGCCAATTTCACAATTGAGCTTTTTGACATGACCCACTATGTTTCGGTCGCGCAGATTCCATTTTCTACCGTCCAGAACTCACTCGTTCAGGTCAACCGGTTCATCCGATGGGGAACCAATGGGTTAGCTCTGAACGATAGATCAGGGAATGTGTACTTGATTTCTGCGTCGTTCCTTAACGGAAATCAGGCTTCCGAATCACGGAAACGACAAAGGCCGATTCGAATGCCGGGGATCGTTCACGAAACAGACTGCAATTTCACAGACCGGAGCTGTGCTACGCAAAAACCTCAACCGGGCAGGTAACTCCCAGAAAGATTTCAGGTTGTGTGTTGGCCCTCATCCATGGCTTGCCGTTGCGTGATTTGACCTCGCACGGCGGTTTCGCCAGAACTGGTCATGTAGAATCAGTCTCGCATGAAAAGACGCCGCACTTTGATGACTGATCCGCTGGAATGGCAGATGACTGCGGGTTCCGGAATTCGCGCCTAGACCGGCGCTGGCAATACGAGAGTGACTTGCCCGTACTGTCAACTCCTGAAGGGTTGGGCGTTCTCACACCGCGGAGAAGAGATAAAATAAACCACAACCCGAGACTAATGCAGTTGTCTATCTACCATCGCTGTGGGAGAGTGAAGGCCGAACACGGCTTTACGCTCCTTGAGTTGATCGTCGCCACAACCATCCTGCTTGTGCTCTCGACCATGGCACTTCCGCTGGCGCGGCTGACCATCCAGCGGCAGAAGGAACGTCAACTGCGACTTGAGTTATGGGAGATGCGCGACGCCATCGACCGCTACAAAGACGCGGCCGACCGGGGCGGGTTCCAGACCAAGGTGGACAGCCAAGGTTATCCACCTGATCTCGAAACGCTGGTGAAGGGCGTTGATGTTCAGGGCAAGAAGACTCGCTTCCTGCGCAGGATTCATATCGATCCCATGACGGGCTCGACGGAGTGGGGCTTGCGTTCGATGCAAGATGATCCGGATTCCGACTCCTGGGGCGGACAGAGCGTGTTCGACGTTTACACCAAGTCGCAGGGCACGGCTCTGGATGGCACGAAGTACAAGGACTGGTGAGTGGTGAGCAATCGAGGTCACTGAAGCTCTAACTTCAATGGCTCGCGGAGGAAGAAACGCAACGAGCACTTGGTCAAGATCATTGCGAGTATTGCGCGTCGTCTTCAACTTATCGTACAAACGCTTTAGTGTGCGGCAGCAAAACGGCCCGCGTCGAACTGACTCAATCTCTTTCAACACTGCATTCCGCCGAATATGAAACTAGCTCTGCCCCCGTTTCCCGGAAATACAGAGTCCAGAATGTCCTGAGGGCGCTCAAAGTTCCCGATTGCCCAACCTGATGTGTTCGCCACCGTGAAGGGCGTTCACGTTCTCGGCTGGCAATGATGTCGACGATGAAAGGCGGCCTGCCGATTTCTTAACCGTCGTGGCAGGAGCGCATTAAGACCGTCGCAGATCGTCCGCCGGGCCAGAAGCGGCTTCTAGGAAAGTTTCCGAGCACCAACTAAAGAGATTCTTTGCCGGCGAAATTCAGAACTAATCTGCCATAAACGAAAACCAGCCTCCAGGAATCGTACCTTTCTTCGTCTGCCCTGCTATAGTCCTTAGCCGAGGGGAAAACACTGAAATGGGAAACCTGTCGATTGTTGTGCAGCGGCTGAGAAAAGAACGCGAACGCGTGCAAAAGGAAGCCCAGCGTATAGATGCAGCACTTGCAGCCTTGGGGAGTGTCACCTCCAACCGCTCGTCAGGTCAGCACACTATGTCTGCTGCCGCTCGTCGGAAGATTAGCTTGGCGCAGAAAGCGCGCTGGGCAAAACAGCGGACGAAGCCTAAACGAACCATTTCAGCGGCGGGCCGGAGGAGAATCGCAGCCGCTCAGCGTGCGCGGTGGGCAAGAGTAAAACGCGAGAAGAAGGCTGCCTAGCAGGCTGCGGAAAGCTGGGTGATGATGGAGCCGCCCCCAGGTAATGATGATCGCGACGGTTTGATCTCGTGATGATCGACCCGACAGACCGTGGGGCGTTACACTGAACTGCCACGGCAGCGGTGTTAGAAAACCAGCTCAGAATCGCTCGCATGGAATCCCTAGAAAGATTGGACTTCTTGATCTCCACTCATGGCGTTAGGAATGGGTAGTTTACTAATCGCGCGACCCATGATCTGCTCCGAGTTGACCGAGCGCGGTAGCCACAGCCATCCTCTGACGGTAAATAGCAGACGCTGCTTAGACTACAATCCCAGAACTATCACAAACACACTTGCCGGGGCGCGCAAGCGTGAATGTGTCGAGTTCCTTAAGGAAATGCACGATAGAGCGATAGAGATCCACTTTTGTTCCATTTCGTTTCCGCTGCTTGAATTGTTCGGATTTCGTAACAGAAATACGCGGTTCGTGAGTGCTCCGAAGAGTCGGGCGTGTCCCCCACCCCTGTCAACCAGCACTGAGCCCATCCCCTAAAAGACGTTGATGCAAAGAGGGTTACCGCCTCAGTTAGTGCGTCTGAATTCTTGGGGCCGCCTCTCAATTTCTGAATTTGTAACAAATCGTCTTCCAGCGTGACAAACTCTAAGGGTCTGCTCTAGTTTTCCATCTCCATCCCAGGGCGCGTGCGATCCGTTAAAAAAGGGAAAATCAGAAATCCGCTCCAAAGAGGGGCACAAATGCGATCAGCCAGCGAGGAGTCTATGACGCGTTACTTTTCGATGCTCAGCCTGTTCGCAATGCTAGCGATCGCAGCGCCTCTGCATGTCTTATCGCAAACCCAAGAAGTGATATATTCCAACCGGTTGCCGGTTTATGTGGGAGATTTAGTAAATGAGGCAGATGCCAGCGTCGACGCGCAACATGCCGGCCGCTTGTGTGGGCGTCTTAACAAGGCAATAAAAGGCATCGATAACACAGATCAGCACAACGCTAACTGCGTGTTTCACATAGTCCGCTTCGCTGGCCTCAGCGATCCCAGCAAGGTGCAAACAGTGGATGTCCAGCATTGGTACGTGTTCTCGAGAAATCAATTTTGGTCTCTAGAAGACCTTCAACAGAACAAGCGCCTTTTCGGCGAGCCCCATGTCAGTTTCTTTTTTATTCACATCAATCGCGCGTTTAGCGCAAACATTATAAAAGTAGCGGTCGCCAGCGATGTTCTTACAGTGACGGCAGACCGCGGCATCGCTGTCGCGCAAACCGTCACATTTTCTGGGGTTAAAACCGCAACATTTCTGAATGGACAAAGCGTAAAAGTAAAAACTGTCATGCCATCCAGTTTTACCGCAGAGTTCACTCATGCCGACCATAAGGAAGCCCCTGATAGCGGTACGGTGATATTTAATGCTGCCGGCGATCCCACTGCTCCGCCTACACCTGGTCCACCGCCTACCGAAACCAAATGCGATGAACTCCCGACGTTGCCTCCAACTGGCGCAGACGGATATTACGCATCGTATACGATTGACGTAAAGCGGAAAGTGTCCGCGAATGTCCAGCACCTTTTTGCCCTTCTGGGAGCAGAAGGACTCAAAAATGCAGATCAGATTAGTACAGCGCCTTCCGAAATTGATATTCCTTCTTTGCTGGCAACGGAAACCACGACCGACCCGAAGACAAACGTGAAATCTAGCAAATGTCGGACCCCAGATTCTGAATTCGGCGGCGGCACAATCGATGTGGCATATCGTCCGTCCGACATTTCGATCACAAGCTCTCTGAAGAGTGGAGTCGGAGGACACGAGGTCGTCGTTGCTATTGACAAGAATCCTTACGTCGTCGACAACGAAGGCCGATACTTTGTCGATTTTGGCGTGCCCGTAAGTCTCAAGAATTTGAGCGCGGTCCAATATCAGTCCACGGGTGATACGTTCTCTCCCGTCAATACGAATTCCCTAAACGCTTTTCTGGCGGTAGACGGCTATTTCCCTGCCAATGATGTTAAGTCGAACAACTGGACCCGCTACCCTCACCCGCTAGCTGGTGTAGCCTTCGCGAAGCAGCCTCTGAGCAAAATCCTGCTGGCGGGGGCATGGGGGCCTAGCTTTTCCGAACTATATATAGGTGCCGCATGGGTGAAACAACCAAGGGTCGCTTCGGGATCAAACAGCTGTAGCGCCAGCTCAGGTTCTTCAGCAATGACAGCGAATGAGTTCGGGTCTCATTATTGCCGTCAGTTCTCAATCGGGCTGAATCTCTCAGTGACCTCGATTGCGAGCAAACTCGGCTCCCCGAAATAACCGTCCGGGCTGATTCGCAGGATCCGACTGGAAGAGTGAAATGTTTGTATCAAAATGGTCTCAGAGCTTTTCAGGCTGGCGCAGCGTGGTCACGATAAGACTCTGCCAAACGCCGCAACTGGCGGCGTCTTTTAATTAGTAGCGGATTGGCTTCGTGCCTGAACGAATAAGTGAGGAGGGAAAATGCATTGCTCAGCTCAAAAATCTTTGATGCTGCTAGCTGGAATTCTCTCGTGCGCTCCGTTCTTTTTAAGCTGTTGTCATTATCCTAAGGCCCACGCCTCAAAGGTTGTGCCAACCGCAGCTCAGGCTCCAAGTGTAACGATTGTCGCTTATGGCGACACGAGGACTGGACCATGGGGCTTGGGAGACAATGCGAAGCAGGCTATTCACGGCAGGATCGTTACCGACATTTTGGAGAATGACAAGCCCATTAATGCAGTCATCTTTACAGGTGATGCAGTGATGTCAAACTTTTTCCTCTGGAAGAAGGATTACTGGAAGTGTTTTCTCAGTCAGGCGAGTCGCTTTGGTGCTGAAGGTATTCCTTTCTACCCGTCACTTGGCAATCACGAAGTGCTCTCTCCCATAGTTCCGGTAATGCAGATTACGTCTCCAGCTGAAGCGACAGTTATGCAACCCCGAACCCCCCAAGAAATGGAACGCGCCGTGGCGCAGGCCTATGACGAAGGAGAAGAGCCAACGCCAGCCCCCATGGCTCAAGAACAGGTACCAGCGTCAGCGCAGCCGCTTAATCCAGCGTCAAAGGAGGGGCAGGCTCTTCTTAAACAATGGGAGCGAGGGATTGCCAAAGGTGACGTCGCAAGTGCCAACAAGTTTGGCCAGTTCGAGCACAGCTTGCAGCTCAACTTTTATAAGGGCTTGGACAAAGATGAGCGCTGTGAGGCCGATTCAAAGACATTCAGCAACGATTACCTCACAGAGCCCAAGTATAGGTATTTGCGCCCTCTGCTTCAGGGCAGGTCCTACTACAGCCAAGTCGTCGAAAGCAGCGGCATACGCGTCAAGCTGATCGCATTGGACACAAACTGCCTAGACTCACAAAAGCAACAGGACTTCTTTGCCAAAGAAGTGAACAGCTTCCATGGTCCCATCATTGTGTTTGGGCATCATCCGCCTGTCGACTATTCTGCGAACGTAGGTTGGCCCTGGGATAAGGTGCCGGGCTGGGGGCAGAACGACAATGATCCTTTAAAAAGTTACTTTACGAACGCCGATGGAAAAAAGATTGTCTTGTGGATTTTTGGCCACGTTCATGATTATCAGCGCAGAGGTCCAATCGTCGGAAAAATAGGAGCTGTGCCCACGTTACTGGTTGCCGGCGGAGGTGGGGCATCGCTGGATTCAAGTGCAGCCGCTTTTCAGTGGCAGCCCAAGGAGTGGCCGCAACCCTTGCAAATGTCTAAGTATAGTCAGGTGAAAATCGTAATAACAAAGACGAATATTTCGGTCGAAACGCGAGGCGCGGCGGACAAGATGTCAACATTCCAGATGATTGACAGCTTCTCTGTGCCGATGTTGGACACTTCCGCGCAGTAAATCAGCTCTTGAGCAAGGGTTTAGGTCAATAAGGAGAAGATGCGATGATCACCAGTGGGCAGTTTATCATCTTGAGACACCTACTTAAGGTCGCACTTGCAGCACTCGTAGTGCTTGACGGAAGCGCTCACTTTTTGGCCGGCCAACAAGTACCACCTGTCGATGACGCCCAGGTCATTTCTTTTTATCCAGTGGCTGAATTGACGAAGCCTCGGGGAGCTCAGGTTACCTTGCGCGGAGCCCGACTTGCCAATCCGAAGGATTGGCCAGCTTCTTTCTATTCGATTCATCCCGGTGGTTCGTGCACCAGCACCTTAGTTGGCCCTCGTGCCCTTTTGACAGCCGCCCACTGCGCACCCGACAAAGCGAAAGTCGTCATCAAACTATCTGGGACCGTCTACAGCGGCACTTGTGCTCGATCCGATCTTTATTCTCCCAATTCTGCAGATGGGCGATCAGCAGATTGGGCGATCTGCCTGATGGATAGTGACGTTCCTGCCATAAGGTACGAAACTATAAATGCGGATTCGTCACGGTTGAAGGTTGGTTCTCAACTTCTGCTAACCGGGTTTGGTTGCACTCAAGCGACCGGCTCTGGGGGCAACGATGGGAACTATAGGATTGGCGAAGCAAACATCAGTGTTCTGCCCACTGGCAACAACAATGACATCCTGACGTCGGGAGAGGTCGCTCTCTGTTACGGGGACAGCGGTGGAGGAGCGTTTCTTTTCCTGGATTCCGCCAAGAAGAAACGCGTTCAGGTCTCAGTTAACTCTCGAATACAAAGCGAAAATGGACAACTGGGCAACAATTCCTACTTGTCCAGCTTATCGACTCCGGCAGCTCAATCTTTCCTGAAAACTTGGGCCACAGCAAATAGTGCTGATATTTGTGGATTGAACCCTGGTGCGCACAACTGCCGTGAATAGGAGCACACAAGTCGTTGGTGCAAGCACGAGAAGCCGTGCTTACCTATTGCTCCTCGTCCTGACGTGGATCTCGCCAATGTCCGCTGGGTCTCAGTCGAAGGCACCAGGGCCATCAACAAGCCCCGTCGATCGCCGCATTCTGCTCCGCATACGACCTACTGGATCTCCTGAGGACAACCAGAAGGCTTTGACTCTCCTGATGCGACTGTTCGAACCTGAAAAGATTCCTGTCAAACCGGGTGATAAGCTGAGCGACTTGTCGCGCGCACGGTGTGGCCGTGTCGATGACTTATGGATCCGACTTGTTTTGAAAAGCAATCCGAATATTTCGGGACTGCAAATCACACAGGCAACAACTCTGAGTGTACCGCCTTGTCCCTTTTGGAGGTCAGCGAACAAAGTAACAATACCGGAGGGAGGTACGCTTAGCCACCAACTGCTCGCTCACATGGGCACCCTGGGTAACAAGACGCTCGCGGCAGTAGCTAAGGAAAATGATCGGCCAGTGACTACTCTGAGCGAATTGAAGCCGGGTGATGATGTCACACTTCCTTATGGGAATGCATTCAGCGCGTATACGCTGCGACCAGAGTATCGGGGAGATCCAAAGCGACTGGAGGCTGTACTGAACCAAGTTCCGGGATATATCTCCGCGATGCCACAGCGGGCACTCAATCTTATAGTCGCGGCGTCTGACAGTGACTGCATGGTTCCTACCGATCAAACAGAATGGCCATTTCCGCCCGAGAAACTTCGTGCGATTTTAGAGTACAACAACGGCAAGCGTCCACGTCCCCTTCGGAAGGCCGTAATTGCCGTTGCGGATACAGGACTTGACAAGACCGAGGATCGAGTCTTCTTGAGAATGAATAATGGAGAAAACCCAGTTCCTAATGAAATTGACGATGACGAGAACGGCTATGTCGACGATATCCAAGGTGTCAACATGGATACCAGCGTCCACGGATTTCCGGCACTTCAGGATGGATACAAGGACAGTGAGCACGGGACACATGTCTCCGGACTAGCACTCGGAGGCCTCAGAGATGACCAATTGAACAAGCTTGTCAAAGACAGAATAGAGATTGAGGAATTGAACATCGTCGAGAAACAAGTGGTGCAAATCGGCACGTCTGACCCAGGCACGTTTTTCATAATACCCAACAACTTTTTACTAGACGCGTTTCGATATGCCAGTCAGGACCCAGCCGCTCACATCATAAACTTAAGCGTGGAGGACGAGGAAAAGTCTGGGTTAGCGGAAGCGCTAGCAGGTTCCACCGCGCTTGTTGTGGCTGCGGCTGGAAATGACGGCATCAATATTGACGAGGAGGAGAGATACCCCGCAGCAGCCAATAACAGAGCAAGGCTAATCACGGTTGCGGCTTACGATGGTTCTGGTGGTTTGGCTGGGTTTTCCAATTGGGGATTGCAGAATGTTGATCTCGCTGCGCCAGGATGTCAGGTGGATTCAATTCTCCCAGGAGGGGGACGAGGAAGGATTAACGGTACTTCTCAGGCTGCTCCGTTGGTCTCGTTTACGGCCGCACTTTTGTACTCGGAAGGTCTCAGCACATCTCAAATTAAGAATCGCATTCTGACGACAGTCGACATCGACCATGACAAGCTAGGAACCTGTTCTGGTCCCAGCGGACACTGCGTTGCCACAGAGGGAAGACTAGACATTCTGAAGGCGCTAAATGTTTACCAAGATGTACTTGTTTACCGAAAGCCCGAGGGAACAGAAGGAACTCTCGCAGGACGGGTAACGAATTGTATTCAGATTGATGGGCGCTGCTATCATGTCACGACCGACCTCAAGCGTCTAGTGCACAAGCCTGATGCCGATGAGGGTAAGGTTTGGATAAAGAGCCGGGATAATGAGACACACTCTCGTAAATGCACAATAGATGGAACGACGAGCTTTATATTTCAAGATAGCGGTTCTCAGCAATCCCATGAAATCCTGATGAAAGATGTCATCGACCTAATTCCTGCAGTTTACAGGTGAGGGCCGGTCGGCTCAATTATGTGACCTAGTTTGTTGGAAGCGCGGATCGAATAGAAATGCTGTTTTACAAAAACAATCACTCCATACCATCGGCTTTCATCGCAAAGCTGCTTTGGAAGGTCGCCTACAGTTCGTAGGTCATTTGGGGACGGGGAAGACACTATTTGGAAGAGTAATTGGACAACATCATGAGCCTGCCACGATTCACATCGGCGTCAATCTGCATACTTTACCTTTTGACTGTATTTTCAGGTGTGGGGAATGCACAAAGTCAAGTTGTTCAACGTGTAGTTGAATCAAAGCATAGCAAATCGAAGCCACTTTACGCTCTTATACAACGATACGCTATTGTCGAAAGTCAAGCACCGACGGTCGAAAACCGTGTGCGACTTCTGCCCGTGCCCACAACCAGAGGATCCAGGCGTACATCACTTGTTATGAATCCCCCGAGGCAAATTGGAACTCTGGACGTTATTGCTTCCAAATATTTTTCAGGCGTAGGGTGGGATCGAAAGTATAGGATAAAGGTCTCGCCGCCCGACACAAACGGTGCGGTGGGCGCGAATGAGTATGTTCAATGGGTAAATCAAGCATATGCTATTTTCGACAAGGCTACACGGGATTTGAAAGTTGTCGTTGATCCTGGCTCAGGAGAAAAGCTTCAAACAATTTGGGATGGCAACCTTATTTGGCAGGGGTTTGGCGGCAAGTGTGAGTTCTCCAACGACGGAGATCCAGTTGTAATATATGACAAACTGGCAAATCCGCCGCGATGGATCATGTCGCAGTTCGCACATACCAAGCCCGCGGGCGCTCCATACTCTCAGTGTATCGCAGTCTCAACAACTTCTGATCCAGCCGGCGAATACGCTTTGTATGAGTTCCAGTTCAATAATTTTAATGACTACGGGAAGTTTGGTGTGTGGCTGGATGGATATTACGCAGTGTTCAACATGTTTGAGGACGACACACGGGATAGTGACTATCTTGGAACAAAAGTATGCGCCTTCGACCGGGCGAAAATGCTGCAGGGCGCAGCCGCGTCAATCCAGTGCGTTAACCTCTATCAACCGCGATATTCAGCAATTCTGCCGGCTGATTTTGATGGTACCGTCGCTAGCACCCCGAGTGAAGGTTCCCCCGAGTTGTTCGTCGGCCTCGATACTGACAAGTTAAATTTATGGACATTTAAAGTGGACTGGAACGACTTGGCGAATTCTGCGTTTAATCGGACTCCAGTCGAAATACTGGTCGACCACTTTGATTATCCCTGCATAAAAGAGAACTTTGAATATTCTTGCATTTCCCAGCCCGGCAGTGACTCGCAGCGCTTGGAAGTATTGGGCGACAGACTCATGTACCGATTGGCTTACAGAAACTTCGGGAACCGCGAATCTCTTGTCCTCAACCATACGGTAATGGTGGGGACTAGGACAGGGATCCGCTGGTACGAGATCGATAATCCATTTAATAAGCCCACTGTTCGCCAACAAGGCACATTTGGACCGGATGATGGGTTATTTCGATGGATGGGAAGTATTGCCGTCGATAAGAAAGGCAATATGCTGCTAGAGTACAGCGTGTCCGGCGACACGGTCTATCCCTCCTTGCGCTATACGGGTCGGCGGAACGATGATCCCATCGGGCAAATGCGGAGCGAGCGAGAACTTGTAGTGGGAACAGGGTCGCAAATCAATCAGGACGGGCGATGGGCTACCGACCGCTGGGGTGATTACAGCAATGTAGTGCTTGATCCGTCTGACGATTGTACGTTTTGGCTTACGAATCAGTATCAGTCAAAGACAGGTACTTACAATTGGAATACAGCAATAGCGAGCGTTCGGTTTCCAGATTGTCAGTGACTGACGGAACGGAGCTTTAGGATACTTTGAAGGTGTACATCTCTCGGCCTCGAAACGCTCTTACTATTCGCATGTCTTTCGGGCCCGCATATTCAAAATAAGAGTCATTGCGCTCGATAGCAATTGTTGGGATTCCTGAGCCAGAAAGTTGTTCAGGGTAGTGGTATTGTGGGCGCTTGTTCAGCACTTAATATCAGCAATTCCGAAATAGGTCCGCCTGCTCAATCCCAGATGGCGATTTGCAACTAAGGAATGAGCTTAGTGTCGGCCCAAGGAGAACGCAAATGCGATGGTCGTTCGTTCTTCCTCTGCCGCGTTTTATCTTTCAACCTTTCGCCACGCTGTCGCGCGGCTGTACATGTCTATCTCGCCGTTGGGCAACTCGGTGAGTTGGCAGCCGGCCATCTAATATGGACGCATGTGTGGAAGGGCTTTGGCGCTTTAACAGGCGCATATGTATTCGCGGCGCTAGCATCGCGTCGAATGTCAACAGGTCGACAAAGCTCAGCAGCTGAAGACAGGAAGATACCAATTCTGACTGAGTTTGATACATTCCGGTAATTCGTCATTTGTGTCCGGGCTCAGTGTTTCTCAGGAAAGTTCGAGAATCAGAAGAGGCAGCCTAAAAAGGTTTAATTTGTCAATAGTGTGTAGTAAAACTGTAGTAGTTCCGTGTTCAAAACGCGGCAGATCGGATCTCGAATCGGAGTTCTTGTAAGCCGTTGAATAATCAAGTAGAGTAGAGAATTTTCACAACGGTTCAGAACCTACTGTGGAACTCACAATCCGCCGGTAACTAAGCGAAAATCTCATTCACCTTCTCCCGCACCTGCTGACTCCGGGAGGGCTTCAGATACCTCATCGTGCTCTCCATGTCCGAATGCCCCAGCCATTGCTGAACCGTGCGCAGATCAACTCCGGCCCACAGGCTCCACGTTGCAAATGTAGCGCGGAACTTGTGAAGCCAGAAGTCTTCCTTGTTGAGTTTGGCACGCGCGGCACAGGCTTTCAGATCATCCAGGAAGTTGAGCTTCGGTCTGCATCCGGCCGTGGGGAAGACGAGGCCGCAGGTTTTGTCAGACTTCGCCTTCAGAGCCTTCAATTCCTTCACGAGCTTTGCGGGGATGGGGATCTCGCGCTCCTTGTAGTTCTTCGGGCTGAAACCATATTTCGGATTACGGCGCACGGTGATGGTGCTGCGAGTGAGGTTGATGCCATCCCACGAGCAGTGCATCACTTCCTGCTCGCGCATCCCCGTCATCAGGAAAAACTCGAACCATAGCCGCTCTTGCGCGTTACAGGCCGCGAAAAGCTGATCCAGATCCTCCCGCTCATACACCTCCGGTTCTTGCTCAACAAACTTCGGAGCGTCACCATTCTCATGCACCTTGATCTTGTTTTGTCTAAGGAATGCTACAACACGAGCGAACTTGTTGAACACAGTGCGCGGGGAAAGTTCCAACTCATCGCGACAATACACGCTAAAGGCCAGCAAGTCTTTGCGGGTGATGTCGGCAATATACTGCTTTGTGCAACTCTGACGGAAATACCTCAATGCGGCTTCGTAGTCAACATGTGTCTTCTTTTTCCGCTGCAGGCGTTTCTCGTCAAGAAAGTTGCGTATCGCATCGGCCAACAGGATGCCATGCCCGTTCTGCGAATCCTCTGCCAAAACGGTCATGCCATTGTTCAGCGCGTTGAGTTCGGATTCCTTGCGGAGCCGTCGTGCGCTGGCATCGGCCGCGTCCTTGCCCACGGAGAGCCGGATTCGCTTACTGCCATCCCGCCACTCCAGGTAATACGCGCCCTCCGGGTGCCGCTCTTCCTTGCCGTTCACAAACACAACGTCTGGCTTCACCCGCCCGTTGGCGGACAGCAGAACGCGGCAATACCGCCATCCATGCGGTGTTTGGATTCTTTTGGTGAGGTTGACTTCTCGATTGGCCATGGGCGATCCCTTCCTGATTCTGGTATCAGTGTAGGTATCACCGACTTGCAAGTGCTAGATAACAAAAGTAATGGCGGAGGGAGAGGGATTCGAACCCCCGGTACGGTTTCCCGTACAGCGGTTTTCAAGACCGCCTGTTTCAACCACTCACACATCCCTCCGCGGCCAGTCAGCGGAATATAGTTAATAGTTTACACTCGACACTGCGGGAAACC
>Ga0185299_10001892_pt1 | contig 35797 bp, 43 predicted proteins | sample PaiPotPPA55metaG_FD_128002 | JGI IMG/M metagenome (GOLD analysis project Ga0185299, IMG submission 128002) | Iron sulfur acid spring bacterial and archeal communities from Banff, Canada, to study Microbial Dark Matter (Phase II) - Paint Pots PPA... ...
GTATGCTCGGACACGAAAGCCTCCCGATTGGTATTAAAACCGCGTAGACAACGGCTTTTTACCATGAAAGAGGCTTTTTGTGTTTCTAAATCACGAATTATTCAGGCTAACAATGCAACCTATGCTGGAGAATCAAACGATTGAGCGCAGCTTATTCAGGCGGCATTACGAGAAAACGCAGCTGTGCATGAAGAACGAGGAATGGAAGAACTAGAGAAAGTGGGTATAAAGAATTTCAGACGCTTTGATGCTGTCGCACGTGGAAGCGCTCGCATCCTGCAGACTCGGCAGGCTCCAGGTCTCGGTGCAGCCGAGGTCCGGGTTCTCCCACTCGGGCCCAGCGGTTTCGCCGGCCAGGTTCAAGACTTCCGCGACCGTCATCGACTGCAAGTCGCATCCTGACATTTGGTACCGCGCCGCAGATTCCCGTTTTCTTCGCAGAGACGTTCGATGATTTAAAAGAATGTGATTATGGCATCGATGACATCGTAGGCCTCATCGACCACCGGGATGAACCTCCACTTGTCGAAAGCGGCGCAGGGGTGGGAAATCCCACACGCGATCATGTCTCCGACCTTGAGGTCAGTGTTCGCAGGAAAGGTCATGTAGGCGTGCTGGTCGTTCAGAGTGCGAATTCGACAGTCCGAGAGTGCTCGCTCGCCTGTGTCGCTACGATAGCTTTTTTCCGGATGCGGAAACGAGTAATCGTAAGCACAATCCCTCTTCCCCATCGTCAGAATCGCTAGCTGAGGCTCGGGGATAGATTGCACATAGGACCAAAGCTCTAATGCGGGGCGAAACTCTCCTTGGTCCCAGCCGCGAGCAAGTCTGCGCTCCTGAGCTTTTTGATACATGCCGGAGTCATGTGTTAAGTAACAGCCGCTACGGAGCACGATCCGCTTAGGTAGCGCAAAACTCGCTTTTCGAAAAGTTTCACCAACAAGGTCAAAATAGTCCGAACCCCCGGCGCTGAGCACGACTTCGTCCACACTGGAGAAATCCTGGACGGTGAGCTCATCCAGGATGCTGCGAACGAAGCACAGTAGCTCATCCACCTGCCGAGCGGCATGGTCGGACCTTTCCAGCCCGATGATGCCTTCAAACCCTTCTACCCCGGCAATAGTTAGAACGTCAGACGAAGCACGCAGTTCGCCGATGACCTGCCGAGCGCTTTCCAGGGTCCGGAAGCCGGTGCGGCCGCCGGGAAAGCCTGCTTCCAACAGAACCTTGATAGGGCGGGAGAGCTTGCATTCGCGCAACATCTTAGCCAAGTAATGCACCCCATCGACCGAGTCCATCAGGCAGTAAAATTCAAATTTGGGGTCCCGATTGATTTCTTCGACGATGTAAAGAACGTTCTGCCGACCGAAAAGCTGGTTGGCCATGAGGATGCGTTGCACACCAAACCGCCGATAAATCTGGATTTGGCTGACGGTTGCCGCCGTAATGGCCCACGCGCCGGCTGCAATCTGCAAATCCAATAACTGCGGAGCCATGTGGGTTTTTCCGTGAGGCGCCAGAAAAAGATTGCACCGTTCGAGATAGCGGTGCATTAATTCGGAGTTGTGCCGGAGAGCCTCCTGCTTCAGAACCATAAGAGGCAGCGGCAAGTCCTCGCGCAACACGTTCCAACCTCGTTTTGAGATTTCCCGCAGGGGGAAGGGCTCAACGCCTCCAGCTATTCCTTTGATCGAGTCGTTCAGCATCATTTCATGAATCTGTTGCAAAACGAGAGACGGTATTTGTTGGGACATTTTTTCCTTTCGGAAGGCAGATGAGGATGAATCCGCTACTCCTCGTGAAGCGGAGCAAGTTCCGTCGGTCGGATTCCCCGATGGAACCGTGTTTTAAGAAAGCAAATCCGCGGGATTGCGATACCGCCACCAAACGGCGGTGGGTGATTACGCGCTGGCCGACGATCGATCCACCATGATCGCGCTGCGCTAGTTGAGCTCGGGAAAGCCCCAGTTTTGATTTCAGGAGGGCCGGCTCGAGAGATTTAATGCACGATGACTGGTATCTCTACGCTGGAGGGAAACCGCTCTGAGCGATAAACGCGCTGGGTAGCTATCTGCACGTTGGCATCAGTAGCCTGGAAAATATTCGGCACAAAGCTTTGTGGATTCGCTTCATATAACGGGAACCACGTGCTTTGCACTTGGACCATAATTTTATGGCCCGTCAGAAAGCGGTGGTTATTGGTATGTAGATCGATCGTATATTCGATGACTTCACCGGGCGTAACCGACGCTGGCTTCTCAAAACTCTGACGATAACGAGCGCGAAAAATCTCGTCGGCGACCATCAATTCATACCCGCCCATTTTGGGGTCGGAGGAATATTTTTCGGGGTAGACGTCCACCAACTTCACAACCCAATCGCTATCGGTACCGGATGTGGACGCGAACAGATGCGCCACGATATCCCCGGCCACGGTCACATCCTGTTCTAGCGGCCCGGTCTCCCAGTCCAAGACATCGGGACGATTGGACGCGAAACGCTGGTCCTGAACCAACCATGTTGTCCAGGAAGTATCCGTAATCGGGCGCGGTAGGTACGGAACCGGATTCCTAGGATCCGAAATGTAACTGTCAAATGCCTGGGAGTTACTGTCATTCGGCGTCTCGAACGACAGTTCTCCGGCGCTATGAAAATACAGCTTACGCTTTGTTACTCCTTCCTGCGGAGGCCATTGTTGGTAAGACTCCCACGTGTTGGAGCCGGTTTGAAAGGTGTAGGCTCTTATTTGGGAAGGCAGGCTTCCTTTGTCCTTCAACCAATAGGCGAACCAGGGCGCTTCTATTTTCGCGCGAAAATATTTACCGGTGTCGTTGTCGAAATCAATGTCGCCCAGCTTGTTTCCCTGGGTCAGATCCCATCCGCCGTGATTCCAGGGACCCGCCGCGAAATAATTCAAGTGATCGGGATCCTTCTTCTCGAGTTCCGCATAGATGGTGGTGGCTCCGTAAAAATCTTCCTGATCCCACCACCCCGCGACGCTCAACGTTGGAATGGTCAGCCGGTGCAACCGCGCCAACGCGGGAAAGACCGACTCAGCTTTCCAATACTCATCATAGTTGGGATGGGCCACGAGCTGATTCCACCCTGGCACTTTTCCGAAGAAATAACGCTTATCCACGTTGGATAGCGGGCCTAGCGCGAGATACCAGGCGAACTGGTCGTATTTGTCATATTCAAATGGGGTCAGTTCTTTTGATCTCTCCATGGCCGCCTCATAATTGAATGCGTAAGTCTGTCGGAATGCGCCGTTGTGCGCATAATCATCACCTAGCCACAAATCGATGGGAGAGGCTTGCGGAGAGACCGCTTTCAAATGCGGATCCTGACCCAGTAAAGCCATCACCGTCAACCAGCCGCCATAGGAAATGCCAAGGACACCGGCGCGTCCATTGTTATGGGCAGTGTTGTTGATCAACCACTCGATCGTATCGTTCGTGTCTGTCGTCTCATCGACACAGGCATGATCGCTCTCGCCGCACAAGGGACGGAGGAGGACAAATTGTCCCTCCGATTTGAACCGCCCTCGGATATCCTGAAAGACAAAGATGTATCCGTCCTTGACGAAGTCGCTGTATGCCGCAGCCAGCACCTTTGCGAAACCTTTCGCGTCGTCGTCGGGCCCGTAAGGCGTTCGGGTGATCAAAATAGGGAGAGGTTCTTGTACCTTCTGGGGAACGAAAATCTCCGTGTGCAGTCGCGTTCCATCGCGCATCGGAATCATGACATCAAGTTTCTTGAAGGTTTGCGAGAGATCCTTCTCGTCAACGTTGTAGGATGACCGCGCGAACAGCCCAGAACAGAAGAGCGCTATGCTCAATGCCACACCCGCGAAACGCGTCGCCATGAAATCTCCCTTCTCACCGAGTGCAGGTTGCTGAACTAAGTCTTCAATCCAACGATTTCTCTTACCGGTCCCGTTAAATCGATTCCCGATGGCACTGATTCGTGCGTGGCCCCAGAGCCCTGACGATTTCAATGATTCTGTTCCGAGACTACGCGAGTGGGCAGAGAGATATACGTCGGATAATCGTTTGAACGATAGATCTGCTGGGTCGCCTTCTGAAAATCCTTTTCGGCCGCCTGATAGATGCTGGAGACCCAGGTTTGCGGGTTGCGATCAATGAGCGGGAACCAGGAGCTCTGGACCTGTACCATTATTCGGTGACCTTTGAGGAACGTGTGGTCTCTGTCGTGCAAGCTGATTACGTACGGGAGAACTTTGCCGGGAGTGACCGGCTCCGGACGGGCGAAGCTCTTCCGGTACCGAGCGCGGAATATTTCGCCGCTGACCATCATCTGGTAGCCGCGCAGATCCCAACTCTCGTGCTGGTCGTCGGGGTATACGTCAATCAGCTTTACGACCCAGTCGCTGTCTTGACCCGTGGTTGAAGCGAACAGGTGGGCGACGATTTCGCCGGTGACCGTGAGGTCTTGGTCCAACGGCCGGCTTGTCCAGGTAAGGACGTCTGGACGGTGATCGGCAAAGCGCTGATCTTCGAGCGTCCATGTAAACCATCCAAAAGGGTAGTGTATGGGACGAGGCAGATACGGCACTGGGTTGGCGGGGTCCGAGACATAGCTGTCGAAAGCGTCGGGGCCAGCTACTTTTGGCGAATCGAAAGTAAGACCGTGGTCTTCTCGAAGGTAAAGACGCCGCTCCGCAACTCCCTCGGTTGGCGGCCACTGGGTGAACGATTCCCATACGTTGGCACCGGTGCGGAACACCAAAGCTTTCGGGAAGTCCAGACTGCTCCCGCTCTTGAGCCAGTGGGCGAACCACTTGCGATGGATCTGTTGTTGGAAGAAAGTCGAGGTATCGCTGGCAAAGTCGAAGCCATGCAGCTTTCGGCCGGTGGTTTCGAAGGTCCAACTGCCGTGGTACCAAGGTCCAATAATCAAGAAATTAGTATTGTCGTGATCTTTTTCTTCGAGCTTCTTGTATACGTCCAGCGCGCCGGTAAAGTCTTCAGTGTCGAACCAGCCGAGGACATGGAGGGCCGGTACGGTGACCTCCTTCGTGTAGGGAAGAACCGAACAATTTCCGTATTCCCAGTAATGGTCGTAGTTGGGATGCTCCAGGAAAGCGTTCCAGGTTGGCGCCTGACGGTGAAAGTACTTGTCATTTACGCTGGTCACAGGACCGAGGCCCAGAAAATACTCGTAGTTGTCGCGTTGCGCCGCTACCTGTTCTGCAGTGAGCTGGGTTTCCATGCGCATCGCCCCGTTGAAGCTGTATTCCAGGCGGAACGCCCCGTTATGGTGCCAGTCATCGCCGGTGAACATTTCCGCGCACGTCGCTTGCGGTGAGACCGCCTTCAGCGCGGGATGGGGATCGATCATGGCGCGGGTAGCCAAGAACCCGCCATAGGAGATACCCAAGGTGCCGACGCGCCCATTATTGTTGGGCACATTTTTCACCAGCCAGTCGATGGTGTCGTAAAAATCGGTGGATTCATCGGTCGAGCCCGGGACAGCCTTGTCACGCTGCGGCCGCAACTCAACGTGCACGCCTTCGGAACGATACCGTCCGCGCAGATCCTGAAGAACCCAGATGTAATCGTCGTCAAAAAACTCGGTGTAGAACTTAAGGCGGCTGCTGTAAGCGTCCTCATTCGGGTTGGCATAGTACGGGGTGCGTTCGAGCATGATGGCAAACGGTCCTGAGGTGCGGGGAAAGCGCGGAGCGTAGATCTCTGTGTGCAGTTTGATGCCGTCGCGCATGGGAAGCATGACATCGACTTTCTCCATAAAGGTTTTGCTTAAATCGGGGGTCACCCGGTCACCCAAATGGAAGGCCAATTGCGTGCTTGCGGGTTTCTCGCCCGGCTTTTCGCGTCGTACTTCATCCTGGAAAGAGGCCCCCCACCCAGGCACTCCGGATGTCATTGACCCCATCGTTGCAACAGCCATGACTCCGCAGATAACAATACGCCGCGCGCTTGAAGACTTGCATTTGCTGCCATCAGGGACGGGAGGACAGGGGCTAGTGGGCATAACTTTCTCCGCGCAGAAAGTAGTTAAATGATGAGCCGCGAGTAATCGCAACACGTGCTACACAGTCCACGAATCGTCTGCGAAGAGCCTCAACCACCAAGAGGCCGGAAAACCCGCACTTCTTCGTCGAGATCCCTCGCACGCTCCGGACAACAACTTCCGCTGATCAGAAGTCCATCCGGAGACCCACTTGCCCTTCTCTCCCGGGTAAGACTTGGGAAACCCTGCCGAAAGGAGCTACGGGCTGAGTCGGTGGGGTGGTGATGGTGGTATTGGTGTTATCTATTGCCGCCGGATTCGCGCGATTAAAAAGATTGAAGAACTCCAGATACAAGTGGAGCTTCACACGCTCTTTGATGGCGAAGTGCTTAGCCAGGCGTAGATCCATATCGACGTAAGGAGGCGAAACATAATGGTTGCGACCGTAGGCAAAATCGAGGTTATTGAACAAACCGTCCCCGTCCACATCCGGCCCGGCATTATTTGGATATTGCGCGGAATAGTGGAATCCACTTTGCGCACGGAAGATCGGGCTTAAATCAAATTTCCAGGGAAGAGTGACAATTCCATCGACTAAGAACGTATGGTCAACTGAAAAATCAGAAGGCCCTTTGTCGAGACTGGGTCCGTTGTAGAATTTCCCCGCCTGGGGAACTGGATTGCCGTTGGCAGCGACAAAAGGGCCATTGGCATTGGTTTTGCCGGTACTCGCCTCGGTAACCGCGGGTACCATACCCACAAAACTGTCCGTGGGACCATTAGCGCTCGAGAACGACGCACCGATGCTGCCTATCGCGGTAGAACGCGATTGCAAATCGGTGAGCAGGCTGGAATTTAGAACATCGTCGGTTTCATGCGCCCAGGTGTAGCTGGTTTCGAGCGTGAACCACTTGTTGGCACGCTTCTTGAACGACACGATCACCGAATCGTACGTACCGGCATACCAAGGCCCGTAGCCGAACGTCAGCGGTTTACCGTCGGAGGTTGCACCATTGTTGGTCAAGCGCGCTGCAAATGACAGATTTGTATTACGCACGCCAAGAATGTGGTTGATGTCTTTATGGTAGTAACCGACCTCCACCACGGCATCGTCAGATATCTCACGCTGCAGTCCAACATACGCTCCGCTGGTATACGGCGTCTTGAATCCAGGAGCGATGGTGATGGGGACGCCGGCCGCGGGGAAGACCGAAGAAGTAGAGAGACTGCCGAATGGATCAAATGCAAAGACGCCAGCAGAGCCGACGGCTGCGCTGGCTTGGGTGGCAAACTGTTGCGGCGTCAGACCCGTAAGGGCTTGTATATTTGCCACGTTCACGGGAACATTGGCGGGAATCGGGGCGTGGCCTGGCGCCACGATTGAATTCAGGAAATCGAATCCGAACAGAGGTCCCCCGGTCGTCGGGCACGCAGCACCCGTGGCGACGACCTGTGCTTCGGTTAGGTTCGTGGAAGCGCAGGGAACCCCGAGGCCAGCAAAGAGCGCGGTAATGTTAGGTGCCCCTGGGGCAATCACTGGATTTCCAAAAAACAGTCGCGGAAATGACAAGAATGGCTGGTTCACGACGTTGGAGCCGCCAAAGCCCGGGATGTTCCGAGCCGTCCCGGAGCGGAAATGATCGTAGAACAAGCCCCAGCTTCCCCGCAGTACGGTCTTAGGCGTTATGGACCAGGCGAATCCTAACCGCGGGGAGAAGTTCGTTTTATTGGGGAACTCGCTGTCATAATCCCATCGCAACCCCAGATTGAGCGTCAGGTTGCGGACCACCTTCCAATCATCCTGCGCAAACAGACCATTGTAGTTATCGCGCAGCCTAATCTGATTATCCTGCGCGGTGCGGCCCGTGCCCTCGTTTAAGAAATAGACCCCGGAGTTGACGGCACCAAATTCCGCGAAATCGGCAACCGTCGCGAATGACTGATTGAACAGACTACTTGCCTCGGTCCCGTCTAGTTTTATCCGCTGAAAATCCCAACCGAATTTCCAGGCATGGCGTGCGATTACTTTCGAGACATTGGCGCCGGTGGAAAAATATTTTTGGAAGAGAGTTTCCGGTGTGTGCCCCGGACCAAACGTGAAAAACCCATTCGGCAGTGGCGATACGCCCGAAACTAAATCATTAAATAAAGTGGCGGCCGTGAAAGCCAGCCCATTGGCGGTGTTGCTGGCGTAGATCCGCGTGGGCTCGCCGCGATATTGCAGGTAGAAATTAATCAAGAAGGGATTCGATTGATTGCCGAGTGTGAGTGTGTCCGTGAGACCCAGTAACAGGTGACGCGAATCGATGTTATTACGCGTCGAAGGGAGATTGGTGCTCGCCTGCGACAACGGTAGAAAATCGGTAATGTGCGTATTCGTCAGGTTCACTTGCTCGCTGATGCGGTGATGACCCCATTGCTCATCGAGCTTCCCCAATATCCTGGTATCAAAGGTCTGGTTATGTTTATCCAGTAGAACTTCATTTTGCAGGACCGAGGCGGGTACTCCGGCTGGGAACTGAAAATTTAATTCCCGGGTCTCTAAAATGCGCTCGACCGAACCGAAGAAGAAGACTTTGTCTTTGAGAACCGGGCCTCCTAGATACATCGTCGGATCCCAACGCAGGAGAAAGGGAGCCTTTCCGGAATTAACTTGAGAGGAATCAGAGGAATCGAGCTTGTAGTTACGATGGAAGAACGAAGCTCCGCCATGCAGATCGTTCGATCCGCTTTTGCTTAAGACATTGATTACCCCGCCGGACCCATGCCCAAACTCCGCCTTGTATCCTCCGGTAACCACTTGAAATTCCATGATTGAATCCTGGTTGAATTGCGCCGCCGGACCACCGTTAAGTTGATCGGAATTGGGCATGCCGTCGATAAGAAACGCCGAATTGCCCGCACGGTCTCCCAAAATTGGCGTAGCCGTATCCGAGCCTTGGTCGGCTTGGCGGTTTATGGTCACTCCAGGGACTAATTGCAGCAGATCTAGATAATTGCGCCCGTTGATGGGCATCTGTTCAATTTGCGCGGGAGTGATCGTGCTCCCCGAAGATGACGATACACTTTCAAGTAGTGGCGCGGCGCCAGACACTTCCACGGTATCGACCCGGGAACCGACCTTGAGCGTAGCGTTTAAGGCCACCGTTTGATTGAGGGTCAGCTGCAAATTCCGCGAAGCCTCAGTGGTAAAGCCATCTTTCGAAATAGTGACGGTGTAAATGCCCGCCGGCAGTCCGGCAATCCGGTACACACCCCCACTGTCTGTGAGTACGCGACGCTCTAGCGCCAAAGCCGCGCTGCTGATATGGATTTCGGCATCTGCGACGGCTAGCCCTTTCTGGTCGGTGACCGTACCTTCCAGAGTAGACGTAATTTGCGCTGCTACGCCTGAAGCCATCATTCCAGCGACAGCCACGACACTGGCCAGCGCCGCCATGCGGAATGCCACCCAGAAATGCCGGAGAGGCAAGCCGCCATACACGAGTGAGCGAAACGAACGTTTCATTTCTCCTCCCAATGCCGCGAGTCCGCGCTTCTCCGTTTCCAGGCGTTGATGTTTCGTTGCAATTTGGCACCCCGCCCGCCATACACGCTTAACCGTATGCAACGAGTGTTGCGGCTAAGCCGGCGATGCATAGCGCTGTAATCTAGGTGTCGCATTTTCGCTTGTCAAGTCTTTATTCCGCGTTGTTCAGTGTGATACTGGACCAACGCAACATTTGTTGCAAAACGATGCCATGAACGCGAAAAGCCTTGACGTCATGCAACATTCGTTGTAATTGCTTTCCTGGCTCCTCTATTCGCTGCCGTGATGCCCCGAATCAGTTTTTTGCGTGGCGCCGGGCAAGGTGAAAGCCTTAGAGAAGGGACGCGACGGCAATTGGGTTGATGAAGAGAAAGCGCAATTCGAACACGCCGGCAGTTACGTTAAAGAACTCGCTAGACGTAGGTGTCGAAGGGGAATGCCAATGTAAGCGCGAGCCGCGAGGAACTTCTGCAAATGAACACGCGGATCACTCCCTATCACGCGCTCGGGGGAGTTCGCTGAGCAGCTCGAGGCCCGCGGCCGGCGTTCGGCGCGAAATCGAAACGGATATTCGAAGCTTGCACCAACGAGCTGAAGCCGGAACACATAATGGCATTCTCGAATCAGCTGAATTTACCTCCTGGAGCCTTATGAAAATCGAATCGATTGTGGTGCGCGAAGTGCACATGCGCTTGAATTCGCCGTTCGAAACGAGCTTTGGCACAGTGCACGACCGTAGAATTTTGCTCGTCGAATTGATTGCGGATGGAGTGAGTGGATGGGGAGAGGTGACAGCGACCGAGACACCCAGTTATAACTCGGAAACGACCGACACTGCTTGGCATGTACTCTCGGATTTTGTGGCACCTTCGCTTATGGGCCAGGAAATCAGGAGCTCCACGGAGTTTTCGGGCCTGATGGCGCACATTCGGGGACACGAAATGGCCAAAAGCGGCGTGGAAAACGCGCTATGGGACGTGGAGGCGCAGATCAAAGGCGTTCCGCTTTCCAAACTGCTCGGCGGCACGCTGCAGGAAATTCCGTGTGGCGTGTCGATCGGCATTCAGGAAAATCCTAATCTACTGGTCAAGAAGGTAGACCAAGAACTACGTAGCGGTTACCAGCGGATCAAGCTCAAGATCAAACCCGGCAAGGATCTCGAGTATGTCGCCGCCGTCAGGCAAGAGTTTCCCACTATTCGACTATCGGTGGATGCTAACTCCGCCTATCGACTAAAAGATGCGGCGCATTTGAAAATGCTGGATCAGTTGCAATTGCTCATGGTGGAGCAGCCTTTGAATTGGGACGACATTCACGCCCACGCGAAGCTACAAGCCCAGATCGAAACTGCTATCTGCTTGGACGAGTGCATCCATAATTCGCGTCATGCGGCAACTGCCATCGAATTGCATGCCTGCCGGATTATCAACGTCAAGCTGGGGCGAGTGGGAGGTCACACCGAAGCGAAGACGGTGCAGGAAGTTTGTCGTGAGCGGTCCATCCCGGTCTGGTGCGGGGGCATGCTGGAAACCGGGATCGGACGAGCGCATAACATCGCGATGTCGACGTTGCCAGGATTCACGCTGCCGGGAGATGTTTCGGCGAGTAAGAGGTATTGGAGCGAAGACATTATCGAGCCGGAAGTCGAGGTCACGCCGCATGGCACGATACGAGTACCTACGGGAGCTGGACTTGGATATCGTGTTCGTCGCGAGCGTATCGTGAAACTCACAGCACGGGAAGCATCGTTTCTCGCGAAGGGCCATAACGTTGCTGTTCCGGAGTTGGCTTCCTGAACGCGCGCTGAGATGTTCACAGAGCGCCCGCAATAGCGTCTTGTAAAGTCGTCCAGTGCGATTCGCAAGCCGTTCATTCTCTCTCTCCGGTCTTGGGAGAATCTCCGTGCGCGCCGTTGCGGCCGATTTTCGACGCTGCAAGCGATCTCCTCACCTCTTCGGACCGCGATCAGACCGGCGAGTGTAGCGAACGCGAACGGTCGTTGGCTGTTTCTTGACCGCAGCAAGAATCACATCCGCCGTTGGTGCAGCATGCAAATTTGCGGTAGTCGCTTTAAGGCCAGGCGCTTCCAGGCGGGGTTGGTTTTGAAGCCAGCTCCTCGATGAGCGCCTTCACACGCGAAATAATCGCGTCGCGGGAGGCCTCGTATCCGGCATCCGGCGCGGGGACATCGGAGGTATCCAACCGCTTTGGGCCTGAGAGCGAATCTGGTACAGGGCAGAATGCTACAACGCGAACCGCACGCTGCACCTCCTGGCGTGTCGCTTTGCGTGGTTTTTCTCTTGGGAACGGCACCTCGTCTTTTTGCAGACCTGATACCGCTGACACCGAAAGATCCGGCTGAGCCGTAGTCCCGCGCGCGAGAGCCCGGAAGTTGAGGTGGCGTTCAGCTGCGAGTTTGTTGAAGTACGCCGCTGCGATCACGCTCTTGGCCGCACCGTGCTCGCATATGAACAGGACAGTAGGCGAAGGTGCTGGCGCGACCTTCCCCTGACTCCACACAAAAGCAGGAAGAAGAGTCATCATAATTCCGCATGAAGCCACTATCCGAGGAATTGATTTTATCAATCGTTTACGAATTCCCATTTCGGTGCCCTCGCAGCGTGATTTATTCATGTGATCGTGCCTGACATCGATGATATTCGCGACTTCATCCTGGACAATTGCCAACGCAACCAGAGGGAGCGACCTTAAGCCACTGCAACTGGCTGGTTCTCTACTTTCCAGGGATCATGACATGGGCAAAGGCTGTTCCAGCCCACATCAGCTCCGACTTCCTTGGAAATACAGCGTCTTCCGCGGATCTCTGTCAACCGCGTTGCTGGTAGAGGCCCAGGACGTTTCCAGCTGGATCACGGAAGCGCGCAGTGATCTCAGGCGCGTCCACCCCGATCGGCTGCACGATCTCGCCGCCATTAGCAACAATGGCGTCGACAGTCGCGGCCACGCCATCCACCATGATGTACACCATGAGCCCAGGATTGCCTTGAGGCGGCCTCCCCTTGACCCAAGCGCCGCTCACCTCGTTCACCGTGTCATCAAACGCGATGCTGCTGTCGCCACGCTTCCGTATGTTCCATCCAAAGACTTTCTTATAGAAGTCGGCCGAACGTGCAACATCCGTAGCGGGCATTTCCATGTAGCAGATCTTACCGTTTGCAGATGTAGGAGCCATAGCCAGTCCTTTCCATGTCCATGATTTTTAAACTGCTATAGAAACTTCTGCACGCCGCCGCAAGACGTCAGGATCTGCTTCGACGAGTTCCCGCAACTTCTCCAGCATCCCAAGCCGCGCCGCCCCGTGTGCATCGAGCGACGCGCCTCGCTCCATCAAGAACTCCGCCAACTCCGGCGCGCACTCATCCAGCACACTCCTGCCTCCGCACCACCAACGACTCCTCGCATTGATATCCGCTCCGGCCTGTAACAGCGCCTCGATGGTTTCGCGGTCGGCTCGCTGCACCGCCGCCAGCAGAGGGGTCACGCCGGCAGCAACGTTAGCCAAAGGCCCGTTGATCTGCTCCTTCAACTCTCGATGGCTCTCCAGCACCCGCCCCACTTCCGCCCCATCGCTTGCGCGTACTGCCGCCGATAGCTTCTCCGCTGGCTTCCGAGCGAGCCTCACCGAGTCCACGTGCTCCTTCAGCTTCGTCCAGCTTGCAAAGCCGTATTCGCGCGCGATTGCCTGCTGCGCATCTGCAAACTTCGGGCTGTCCTTCTCCGCGGATAAAGGAAGCGACCGAAAAAGCTCCGCCGTTGTGGCGTCACCTTCCTGAAGCGCCTGTAGCAGGTATTTGGCCTGTTTCTTGAGATTTTCGAGATTAGGCGTTGCGGGTAGTTCGCGAGACATCACTCCTCCTTCTTGTCGCCCTGTGTCCGCTATGACGGGCAGAAGTGAGGTTGATGTTCGTTGGAGGCTTAACTGCTCAGGTGGGATAGTCCCTTCCCGCGGACGGGATGCACCCTGCCGTGCAGCGGCAGTATATTTCATGAACATTCCAGGATTCAACCCTTTTTTTGGAGTCGCTCCAAGTCCGGAGCTATTGAAGGAAGCATTTCTCTTGTTGTCTCTTGTGGAGTGCTACGTCCAGGCCAGTCTAATATCGATGCGCGGACCGCAGTTCGTGTGGCTCTGGTTGTAATCACTGTTTTCATCGTTCCGGTGCCAGTGTTCATAGCCGCAACGAGAGTGTGCGCACCCGGTGTGAACGTGAAAGTGTCTCGCCACTGCGTGTTCTTTCCGTTGACCTCGAACTCATAGTCGTTCACAAATGAATCGCCCTCCCAGTGGGCCGTGCCACGCATTCTGCAAGGGCTATCGGGATTGTTGAAACAAGCCAGGAAGTAATAGAGTCTCGTGCCTCGTTCCCACCAGATCGTCAGGAAGCCGTCCAACTTTCCAGCGGAGCCATCGGAGTGAACTTCGTAAATCAGTGCATATCCACCGGAAGCGAGTCTGACGTGCACGGCCCCCTGGCGCGAACCGCCGTTCGGAAAGAATTGACCGCGCTCCATGGTTTCGACCGTATACCAATCGCCGACGAGAACCTTGGCCAGCCTCTCCATCTCGGGGCTTGCGGCGGATATAGATTGCTCTTCAGGCGATGAACGCAAGGACCGTGGAAAAGACGCGATGACGACGGTCAGAACAACCAGGGTGAAGACACGAAAAGGATTCATGCTTGTACCTCGTTCAATACAGACGCGACCGCGGACAATTGGTCAACGCTGATCGTTCAAGCCGCTGATGTTTCTCCCAAAACTCGGCCGACCGCGCGGGCGTCAGTCGCACGGATCTCGATGGTGCCGGATCGCTTGCAATTGTGGGAGGCATTCAGTGGTTCTTAGAGGGCGATAATCCGACGCGCTTTAGACCCACGACACCAGCAAATGCCTACTTTGCGTACTCATTTTTTACAACCTCCCCGCCTTTCATAACAAACTTCACGTGCTCCAACGTGGTTACATCTTGTAATGGGTCGCCATCGACCGCAACGATGTCGGCCCACTTCCCAGCCTCGATCGTGCCGATTTTGTCCGCCCAGCCGAGCAGGTCCGCTGCATTCAGTGTGCCGGCCTGGATCGACTGTAGAGGCGTGAGACCCATCTCAACCATCTTTCTGAATTCACGCGCGTTCAGTCCGTGCGGGCACACTGCTGCGTCCGTTCCGAGGGCCACCTTCACGCCGGACTTGAACGCATGCGAGATGTTCTTCTGCGCGATCGGTATAACCGTCTTCGCTTTCTCCATCATGTTGGGGGTGTAGCCCAGGCTCTGCATGTTCTGCAACAGCCAGTCTTCGAGCCAAACGGTCGGGACGAGATAAGTTCCGTGCTCCTTCATCAACTGAATTTCTTCGTCGTTCATGTAACTGCCGTGTTCGATCGAGTCGACGCCAGCGAGCACCGCGTTTTTGATCCCCACCGACCCGTGTGCGTGCGCCGCAACCTTGCGGCCGAGTCCGTGAGCGGTTTCCACGATCGCCTTCATCTCTTCCAGGCTGTACTGCGCGAGCGCCGGATTGTCGCCTTGCGAGATCACTCCGCCAGTGGCCATGACTTTGATAACGTCAGCGCCATACTTAATGTTCTCCCGGACCTTCTTCATGACCTGCTCGACGCCGTCTGCGACGCCATCTCTCGAGAATGCGAATTGCGGCGCGAGATAGTTTTCGTCCGAGTGGCCGCCGGTGATGCTCAATGCCGGTCCGGAAGCGAGCATGCGAGGGCCCGGGACGTCGCCCGCATTGATTGCGTCGCGCAGAGCTACATCCGAATATCCGCCCGCAGCGAGGTTTCGGACGGTGGTGAATCCTGCTTCGAGAGTTACCCGAGCATTCCGCGCTCCTATCAGAGCGCCGCGCGGATAGGAAATGTTAAGGCCGGCTGGACCGAACCGGTTCGGACTCTCCGTTAGATGGACATGACAATCGATCAGCCCGGGGAGTACGGTAGCCTTTGGGAGTTCGATCAGCTGGCCGTCCCCAGTCGCTTTGGCTGACTTAGCCGGGCCGACACTCGCGATTTTGTCGCCCTCAATGACGATGACTTGGTCCGATAGGGTTGTCCCCGTCTTCACATCCAACAATTTTGCGACGTGCAGAATCACCTTCTTGCCCGGCTGCGCCGCTCGTTCCTGAGCAACGCTCATGCTCGCGCCAGCGGCGAGCAAGGCTCCTAGCAATAAATTGCACCTAATCGCTCTGTGCATCATTCCCCCAGCGAGTTAATTTTGATTTGATTTTTCTGACGGCCTGCAAGGGGATTTGGCTGCTTGCATGCCTCTCCAGACCTTCGACGCAAACTCGCGGATAACCGCGGCGTGCTTGACAAAATGTTGACAATTCTTTCGATGGTTTATCTCCATCGCTTTGAATCTGCTGGTCGCCCTGGACGCAGTGATTTCGGAGCTCACAGCCTCTCAATCAATTTCTGGTTCACGTCGAACACTCTCACCCGATGAACTGAGGCCCGGTGCGCGGGAATCGAGGGGGCTTTTCGGGCGGGCTTCTCTGAGCGAACGGGTTCGTCGTGATCGGCTTCGGCCTATCGCGGCCGGCTGGCCGGTGGAATAATTCCATTCATCCGCAGGTATTCCACTAACTGCCCGTAATGCTGCCAGTTGTGCCACAGCACCAGATCCGCGACTTCCAGCTTTGGCAACGGTTTCTCGCTGTCCGGACTCTTAATGAGTTCTGTTTGGTTTTTCTCGTTGATGCTGGCGAAGGCTTTGTGCAGATAGGTAAACGAGTCCCTCAGCAGCTTCATGATATCGGCCTTGCTGTTCAAGGAATCGAAGCTGTTTGCGACTTCCGCGGGGATTTTTTCCTGCAGGATTGCTGCCGCCATCCCGTAATTCGATCCTGCGACGTGCTTCACCATCTCTCCGAACGTGCGCACACCCTTGAATTCTCCGTCTGTGTCTTTGGGCGCAAAAGAAAACTCATTCTCGGGCATGGCGTCGGCTGTCGGCACGAATGTGCGTTCCACTCGGCCGACCAAACCGTCCTCGACTTGCGAAACCGTGGGGCGCTCACCTGATTTAGCACCTTGTGCAAAAGTTATGCTGCTGCATGCAAACAAAATCGGAAACGCAAGCAACCACTTCCTGTTTTTCATGAGCATCTCCTGATATCACCATCGTGAGTCATCACAAGATTAAAGAGCTCATCCATGGGTCACCATATGAAAGATTGCATGGGCCATGAGCATCACGGCCGCCAACAGGATGCCCGCGGCCATCGGTCTTTTCTTGCGCCAGAGCATGACAGCCGTAGCCATGAAAACGGCTTCGGGGACACCAACAATAGCCAGCCACTGCACGAATCGTGCGTGTCCCACATGCCACTCTGGAAATAGAACCGGTGCGGCTCGCAAGAGACTGAGGAGAGAGAGCGTCATGACGACGCTGGCCATGACCACTCCCCACAGCATTCCCGCCGTCATCTTTCTCATGTTCTTCAGCACCCTTTCTTGTCCCGTACCAAAGCGCTTTTCGATCTGCGCTTTCAACCGGTGAGGCACGGAATGCCTGAAAAGAGCGGTGACACTTCCCAAGGCCCATAGCGACGCGCCCCAATCGCCTTCCACGAAATCAAGTTCTCGCAGCATCGCACTTGCCCAGTCCTGGCTGTCCGGTGAAGCGTGTCGAACCACACTGTTCAACAGCCTGTAAGCGAGCCTGCGAACCGCCGACATTAGCATTTCATCCCAACGAACGTGGCTTGCCGTGCGCGCCGTTCGACGCGCGGCGAGCGTTGCTCGCGGGCATACCGCAGACCATCGGGCGTAAAGCGATATATATGTCGCGGTGGTTTGCCGGGTTCGGCCGTTTCCCAGGATGCTTCGAGCAGCTTGCGTTCCGCCAAGCGCATGAGAATGGGATACAGAGTTCCCGATTTCAGCCCCGTGTTTCGGCTGATGTCGTATCCATATTTCCAGTCTTTGGGGTTTTGGAGAAAGGCGTCGAGGACTTGCAGAGTTTGCGGCGAGAGTTGCACTCGAAATCGCATGCTATAACTCTACATATGTAGATAACTCTTGTCAATCCCCTCCGTCAAATGTCGGAGATTCGCGACAGAGTCTTAGACCATGGGATCCATTTCAGACTGTTACGCAACGGGAGAGTGGCATGATAAAACGAGCAGGTTTAACCGTTCTTGCTTTCGTGATTGTAGCGCTAGCTTCTTATTCGGATTTACTGACCGCAAAACGACGGAACTATACCGCGCAGGAGGAAAATGGCATTCCTCAATCAATCGCGCAGGAAATGGCTGTGCTCGAGCGGATTTTGAACGAAAGTCCAGGTGATCCCGCAGCCCTCTTCAGTCTCGCTATGGATGAGGCCACTGTCCGCGAAAGAACGAAAGCGATCGATTTGCTGGAACAAATGTCTCTAGCACACTCGGGCCTGGACCCTCGGCCCCCCGCAGGGCGCCCCTTCAGACCCCTGGAAGACGACCCGCGATTTCGCGCGCTGGTTGCCAAGATCGAAAAGGAAAATCCCCCGGTGATTCACAGCACCAGAGCTTTTGTCCTCAAGGAGCGGGACCTGGCACCTGAAGGGATTGCATATGATCCCGTGGATCGCAAGTTTTATATAAGTAGTGTGAGCAAGCGGAAGATTGTCAGCGTCAGCGAGGGCGGAATTCTCACTGACTTTAAGAGGCCGGGACAGGACGGGCTGGGACAGACTTTGGGGATGAAGGTAGATGCAAAGCGGCGTTTCCTGTGGGTGGTGAGTGATTCCTCGGCGCCCGGAGGTGCCGCCGGAGAAAGCTCAATATCGTCCGGCCCTGATGAACACTATGGGGTTTTTCAGTACGACCTACGGACCGGCGCGCTTCGTTTCAAGCATTTGCTTCCAGCTGGCTCCGGCGGTTTTCTCAACGATGTAGCCTTGGCATCGACCGGGGAAGGATTTGTTACAAACAGCGGGACTGGTGAAGTTTTTCGATTGTCTCCCGACCGTGACGGTGTCGAACTCTTCTTGCCCGCCAATACGGTGCCTCAGGCAAACGGCATCGTCGTCTCGAGCAACGACCGGGTATTGTTCGTGGCGGGATGGCTAGGGGTAGCTCGGGTGGACATCGCGAGCAGGCAAGTCAAAATGCTATCCAAACCGCGGCAGATTTCTGATGCCGGACTGGACGGAATGTATTTTTATAAAAGAACTCTAGTTGGTATTCAAAACCCGGATCTGCACCCAGGGAGAGTCATGCGGTATTACCTGAATTCCGAGATGGACCATATAAAGCGGGCAGAGGTTCTTGAATCGTACAATCCGGTGTTCGAAGTGCCAACCACTGGAACCCAGGTAGGAGATTCTCTATACTTCATGGCCAATACCCAAGACGATAAACTGACCGCAAAAGGGGAGATGCCTCCGCCCAGCAGCTTGCAGGACATTATCATTCTCAAACTAAAATTGTGAGACGGTGTTCAGGCGCGCAGCGCCAGGACTTCAATTCCGGGACTCGGATGATATGGCGCCGGCGCGATCGCGCCGCCCCCGCGCCCACATCGCTTCGGCTAAGCGAATCGGATTCACTGACGAGCAAATCCATGCGCTGCAGTTCTACGAGCGCAGCCCACTGTTCGACGAGAAGGATAAAGCCACCATCCTGTACGCCGAGCGCGTCACGCGCGGCGCCGCCGCCAATCGTACCGGAGCGCTGGATGAATTGCGGAAGTTCTACGACGAGGGGCAAATCGTGGAATTGACGCTGGTGATCTCCGTCGCCAATTTCACCAACCGCTTCAACGACGCTCTGCGCAATATCCCAGACCTCGGCGTTTAGCCGGTCCGCGCGATGTATCGCAGCGAAGAGGATGCCCGCGAAGCGCCGGCGGGAGTTTCGTCCGTGATTGCGGACTTTTCTTCGAAAGAAAGCGTGAAGTGCGCGGTTGGCGGCGCGGATACGCATGCAGTGTTAGAGTCAAAGCCGGCGGGTATTCTTCGACCGCGCAAAGCCGAGCAACCGCCGCTGCTGCTCGTCCGCACTTTGCGGAAATAGGCAGAAGACCCGCGCCTACCGCGATCGTCTCAGAAGAAGCACTTCCTAACGTCCGCGCGAGGTTCGCACAATATCCTGCTTTCAGCAGCTTTCGAGAACCTTGCCATCCGAATTTGTATGCCGAGAGTTTTGCCTGTTCCCGACCTGTCGGCTTCGCTTCGAGAGGACACAATGTTCGCCACGCGAGGCAAAGCGGACCGATTCTTCCGCATTTTGCTGCGTCACTTCAGATCCAATAAAAGCCACTGGTCAGTTTTCAACTTGTCTGCGTTCGTTGGAAACCGAATGATCGAGTATTCTTCCCCGTTGGCAACTGAGATCTCGAGCAGCACTCTCCACTCCGGCCCCGGATGAGGAGCCCTTCTACACGTGCGCACTGGAGGCTCATGAGCAAAGTACTCTGTGCCAAAAAAACGCGTGATCTTTGCCATCAGAGATAACTTCTGAATGGCTACTCTTACCTTGGAATTACTTCCGCTTTGCCCGTCACCAGCAAATTTCCTGGCTCCTACTTCCTCTGCAGCTTGCTCTCCGCCAGTTTCTCTGCTGTTTCTAGCGCTTGCGCGGCTTTCACCTTCACGTCGGGCTCCACGCCGGTCCCTTCCCAATCGGTCTTTGAGTAGGGATTGATCGCCCTCGTCTGAGGAATTCCCATTCCGAAGTGATCATCAATCCGATGAAAAACTCCCGCGTGTGCGCTGCCATGCGTGGTCTCGCCTACAAGGGTCACACGTTTCAGCATCTTCAAGTCGTAACAGAACTGCTCCGCAGCTGAGATTGTTGAGGCCGAAGTCAGCACATATACCGGCTTGTCCGCCAGCCTGCTTCCGGCAACAGGCGAAAGCGTCCAAGACTGCTGCGTCGGACTCTCGCGGGGATCGTACATATCCTCCGGATGGTCAAAGAGGTAGGAGGAAATTAGCGAGACCATGCCCGAGAAACCGCCTCGGTTCTCTCGCAAATCGAAGATGATCGCATCCGAGTTGTTCAATGAAGCCATCGTAGCCGTTGCCGTGGCCCGGCATACGGAAGGATCGGGAAACCCATTGATCTTCAGGTAGCCGATGTTGTGCGGCAGGATTTCGACCTTCTTGAACCTACAGTTGTCCTGCTCGAGTTCCTTTCGATAACGCGCAAGGTCTTCGGCTGTCGGTTCCGGCAGAAGATCAGGCAAACGTTCCTGGCTATAGACCACCTCCAGGTGCATGTCACGGCTCACCTCTCTTATCTGCTTGGTCAGCAGAGCGGCAAAGGCTTCGCCATCGGTCATCTTGTCGTCATCGCCGTTCTTCTCATGCGCCAACAGCCCATCCGCCGTCTTCCGCGCAACCTCCGGATCAATATAGTACTTCTTTAGATTGTCGATCACGGCATTCATCAAACGTTTCCTTTCCGCAGCTCCCTGCAGTTGCGGAGGTGGCCCTTCCAGGAATCGGGAATTGTCCGGAGGGAGGAGCGCCTTCGATTGCGAGTCGTTTGGATTGGCTTCGCCCGGCTTCATGCGGTTCGCGTTCCTATTGGGCTCTTCTGCATCGCCGGGAGCCGGCCCCGTCGCGTGCCCAAAGGCAGGCGGGCGCGAATCGGTTGCATGTACCCGTTGATAGGCTGAAGCGCTGAATGGCCGTCGGTTTCCGGCATGGCCGAGTGATATGAAGAACAAACTGACAGCAACCATCGAGAGCGCGCATCCAAAAATCAGCGCCGCGGAACCTGGTGATTCATCTACGATAACAAAAAAGGCAGGCGCTCCCTCCAAACGCTGTTGGACTGCGGCGCCGGTGAGCGCCGGTCGAACATAACCGTACTGGCGTGGGACCGAAATTGCTAAATCGGCCAGCAGGTCAAGCCAGAGACGAACGCGCGGAAAGAATCCTCTTTCGTCGCGGGCGCGGTCGCGGAAGAGTTGCAGCGCTTCGTCGCCGTAAGACTCGCGAAAATGGGAAGGAAACAGACGCAACAGGTAGGCATATATCTTCTCAGACATAGTCCCCCCTTAAGATTTTCCTGGTCCGCGCGACGCGCAGCAAATCAGCAAGCCGTTCGGCCTCGGATCGCGCAAGTTTGCGTCCACCCGAAGTCAGCCGGTAATAACGGCGCCGCTCCTGGCCAAGTTTTGCGTTCTCACGCTGATCCAGTTCTTCGATAAGTTTGCCTTCGAGCAGAGTCTGGATGGAACTGTATAGGGTTCCAGGGCCTAGTCGCATGCGGCTTTCGGTCTGCTCCGCCACTTGCCGCATAATGCCGTAACCATGCAGATCTTCACCTGCGAGAGCGAGGAGAATCTGAAACGCAGCCGAAGGCAATGGATCAAGTTTTCGTTTTGGCATATGTGATCGATAATCGATATATCGATAAGCGACTATATTCAGAGCCGGTCCTGCTTGTCAATATCTCTCCGCGGCTCGCTTCGGGTTGCAAACTGGCCGGCAATAAAATAATGCCAATCCACAAAGATTAGAGATCGACTTAGTACTGCCTTTCTGCGTGTAGGTCATCTGCATTCCTTCGTTGTGCCCCCTGTGCGCTCAGCGGTTCGTTATTTGTTTCGAGTTTGATGTCAAATTCCGGATAGAAACGAATTCCGAGCGAGAGTTACATTGCGGCTGTTCTAAATCACGAACATGGTTAGAACGAATCCAAACCGGAATGGAGACAAATCATGTATTGGCTAATCGCGTTGACGATGAATTTCGTTTTACTGACGGCTTCGACCACCGAACCGACTAAAGCACCTCAGGCCTGGGACGCGAAAACAATTGTGTGGCAAAAAGTCGATTCTAATGGGACGAAATGGTCGGTGCTGGAAGGGCGAAGCGATGTGCCCGGCGAAGCATTCACATACGCCGCTTTCGTCCCTGCGGGGTTCCATGACTTTCACTCGCATGCCAGCGACGCCAGGGTTGCGGTTGTTCAAGGTGTACTGAAGGTCAGCTTTGGCGAAACGCTCGACCTCGAGCACCTCAAGTCCTATCCCGTCGGCAGCTTCCTGTTCGTTCCGGCCAATGTAAAGCACACCATGGCCGCCGACGAAGATACCATCATCATTGGAACAGCGGTCGGCCCTTGGCTCACGCACCATCATGAGGATCAGCACCACCAGTGAAATGAATAGCCGCCAACCGCACCAGTCTGGAGGCACATCCCCGCGTACTCAAGCGCCTTAAGAGATGACCCGCGTGCGGGTTGTGATTGTCAACGGAACTCAGCAGGCGCTCGATTTGATCAGCCGGGTACTATTGGACCTAGGAGACCGCGTTCTCATAGAGGAACCGCACTACACGGGCGCCCGAATTATATTTATGTCTGCTAGGGCTGAGCTTGGTCACGGCAGCAGTTGACCATGACGGGATCCAGATTCCGAAAGCGACGGCAGGGCACCGCTCAGTCCGGCTTGCGTATGTTACTCCGTCCCATCAATTTCCGGCTCGAAGCAGACACCAACGAGAATTTGGAGTGGACACATTTTTGAGACAACCAGTTAACACATCGTTCGCGACGTTTATGAATGAACCCCTGTGCGGCGTGGAGGTTTTGTATAGAACGCATCTGCGGAATACAAACCCACGCCTGCCATCTGAGGCTTACGGTACACGTCCGCGATCATCTCCCCCCTTTTCAGCGAGGAACTAAAGCAGCAGCTCGCCAAGCAGGAGCGTTTCGAACGGCTCGATGTCACTGTTTTGAGTGATAGCAACGCCGCGAAAAGCAACATTTTGAGGGCTATCGAAGACCTTGGAGAACGCGTTCATCCCGAAGACGAAATATTCATCTTCATCGCCAGCCACGGAACGGCAGCTCAAGACCATTTCTTCTTGATTCCTTATGACTTGGGATTTACGGGGAATCGAACTCAAACTAGACGAACACACGGTGAGCACGATTTTGCAGCACAGTATCTCGGGCCGGGATCTCGAGAAGGTGTTCGAACACCTGGATGCAGGCCGCATCCTTCTGGTGATTGATGCCTGCAACTCCGGGCAGGCGCTGGAAACGGACGAGAAACGGCGCGGGCCGATGAATTCCAAGGGACTCGCTCAACTGGCGTATGAAAAGGGAATGTACATTTTGACGGCTTCGCAGAGCTATCAAGCGGCACAAGAAATTTCGAGGATTGGCCACGGACTGCTCACCTATGCGCTAGTGGTGGAAGGATTGGGGAAAGGTATGGCGGACTTCGAACCACGAGACGGAAAAATAGTAATTCGCGAATGGCTGGACTACGCCAGCGGCCGCGTTCCGAAAATTCAACTCGAAGAGCTGAAGCAGGCTCGGGCTGCCGGACGCAGCCTCTCCTTTGGAGATGGATCGAGGACGCGAACGGTTAATTCGCCGTCAGACGGGTCGGACCCCACACAGCATCCCAAGCTTTTCTATCGCCGGGAGCTCGAAGGCTCCATTTGGATAGTCAGTACACCCCAATGATTTCGTTCTTCCCTTGAATACTTATTCGAGCATCATGAAATGACTTGATGCGCGGAAAGTTGGCACTAGCAACCCTTCGGTTGACAGTTGCGGCGCCCACCTTAGGTACCGAGTGCGATGATTTGCTATGGTGTTGATTTTCCGCGCCAGTACGGGCGATTTGTTCCCAGCCCTACTACTACTGTTTGCTATGGGTTTTGATGGGGAGTGGGCACAAAATTGGGCACACTCACTTTTCACCGTTGAGGCGGACGAACGACGAATCTGTCCCGATTTTCGATGGCGGAAGGATCGAACCTCTAAACAAGTGCGCCTCCAGGTGCGTGTTGCAGAAACGTCGGAGTTCGTCTATTGCCTGGCAGCGTAGCGGAGAAGAACTGTCGCACCGAGAGAGTACGTTTGCATTGCATCGCCGCTTGCCAAAATACGTGTGGGATTGGCCCTATTCTCCCTCTATGAATGTCCGATTGCATTTCTCAAATCTCTCAGCTTTTTGAACAGGTCGGCTGCTGTCCGACTGCGAGTTCAGCAGGTTGTCGAGCTGTCGGGCGCTCACGCCATCCTGCCGCATCAGGAACGTGAGGATGCCCGGGTCCACTGCACCTGACCGTGTGCCCATCATCGGCCCGTGGAGCGGAGTGAATCCCATTGTGGTATCCACGCTGCGACCGTCCTGAATCGCCGCCAGCGAGCACCCGTTTCCGGGGTGACAACTGATGAGTCTTAGTGACTTGGGTTCGCGGCGGAGAAGTCGCCGCGGTCCAAGCATTGTCAGCCATCACTTCTGCGGCAGTGTATCCGAAGGGCGCAACCCTCTTCGTGGAAGGGCAGTCTGCGCGCGGCGTTTTCGTTTTGTGCAGCGGCCGCGTCAAGCCCTCAACATCATCAGCAGACGGCAGGACTCTCATACTAAGAATGTCGGAATCAGGCGAACTCCGGGCTTGCCGGCAACCGTTACTGGGAAGCCTTACGAACTCACGGCCGACGTGATCGAACCCACGCAAGCGAATTTCATCGCTCGAGATGATTTCCTGCGCTTCTTGCGCGAACACGGCGAGGCGGCAGCTTGGTGAAACGTACCATTCGGCTGTTGCGGAAATGCGCACCATCGGGCTCTCTCACTCTGCAGGCGAAAAGTTGGCGCGGTTTCTGCTGGACCTTTGCGCAGACCACGACAAGGCCAGGGGCGAGATAAGGCTCACGGTGACACTGGCCCACGAGGACATCGCGCAAATCATTCGTGCTTCCCGGGAAACCGTCACGCGGCTCTTTAGCGATTTCAAGAAAAAACAGCTTCTGCAGGTTCAAGGGTTCGACAATCGTCATCAAGAACAAAGCGGCACTCGAAGAGCTCGTTGACGCCTAATTAACACTCCTTTGCCCCTAATTGTTCGGCCTAGAAATCGCCGTTATTTCAGACTCTCCACGTAGGCAATCAGCGCCTTCAAATCATCGGCTGGGAGATCGATCGGCGGCATGCCTCCGGCGGTCATTTTGGGAGTGGGATGCTCGAAAAATTGAGCGAGCTGCCCTGGCGGAATTTTGGCGGCAATGCCCACGAGAGCGGGGGCTGCGGCCGTGCCCACGCCGCCATCCCCATGACACGCGTTGCAGGACTGAGCCTCGAAGATTGTTTTCCCTTTTGCCGCCAGCGGATCGGCTAGCGCGACGTTCGCAGCAGTCAATGAAGCCGAAGAAAGCTCGGGCTCAAATGGTTTGTGCATATATTCTTCTTCTTCCGACCTTTGTTTGGCCAATTGTTGTGCAACTCCTGCGTCGTGCTTGTCTACGTACTGGCTGCGAAGACCGAGTCCCACGAGTGCGAACAACACGAATGCGTACGCTCCCATGGCAACGGGACGCTTCCAGGGACGCCGCTCCACGCTGCGGTCCAAAAAAGGGAGCGCGACAATGGCCAGCACAAGAACCGTCGGAATCATGAGAATGCCGACGATCGAAGCCGCGCCGTGCCAGTATTTCAGCCATTGGAAAATCGGAAGATAATACCACTCTGGCCGCGGAATGTATTGCGCGTCCGCCGAGTTTGCTGGCGGGCCAAGTTGCATGGGCGCGAAGAAGCAGAGTAAGCCCAGGCCGATGATCAGCAGTGCGGTCAATGAAAGGTCCATCAACACCTGGCGGGGATAAAAGAGCTCCAGTTTCTGCTCAGGCTCGTAAGGATTTTCTGTGGATGGTCCGGCGGCTCCGGCCTTGCGAAAAAGAAAGATGTGGGACGCGACAAGCGCAAATATAAAGGCGGGAATAAGAAACACGTGTGCAACGAAAAATCGCGAGATGGTCAGGGTTCCCATCTCCGTGCCGCCGCGCATCATGCGTTTTAGGCTCTCGCCGATCCAAGGAATTTCGCTGGCGGCGTTGGTTCCGACTGCGGTTGCAAAATACGATCGCTGATCCCACGGCAACAGGTAACCGGTAAACGCCATTCCCAAGACCAGTGCGAAAAGCAAACAGCCGGAAAGCCACAGTAGCTCGCGACGGCCTTTATAGGCACCGTATATGTATGTTTGCGACAAATGGAGGAGCAACACGACAATCATGGCGCTGGCGCCGTAGGCGTGCAGGCTGCGCAAAAAAGAACCAGCGGTCACGCTTTTTGTGATGTACGCGACGGTGGTGTGTGCGTGGTCGGCGGAAGGAACGTAATACAGCGCCAAAAAAACGCCTGTAACGACCTGCGAAATGAAAATGAACAACAGTCCTGAGCCGAACACGTACGCAAGACGCGCACCGCCGGGAATGGGCTCGTAGAGCGCCGTCCGAAGCAGAGCGTCAAGTCCAGTGCGACGGTTAAACCAGCCCCACACTCCTGGCTGTCGTGGTATAGGAGCATTGTTTTCTTCCGTTTGGGAGTGCATGACTGTGGGAGCCATTCTCAGCCAATCACTTCTTTGTCGGAGACAAGTTGCCGGAAATATTGGAATCGCACCAGAAGCTGACCATCTTGCACGGAGCTCTCTAGCGTGTCCATTCCGCGCAGCGAGGGCCCACTAACCCGACTTCCATCCTTCGTAAAAGTGGCCCCGTGGCACGGACAGATGAACTGATTTTTCTCCTTGTTCCATGGCACTGTGCAGCCAAGATGTGGGCAGACCGATGTCAGGACGCGAAGCTGTCCGTCCTTATCGGTCGTTACATATACGGCTTTCTCGGATACTGTTTTCCGCCAGCCGTCGACCAGCTCGATCTGAATGGTGCGCATCGCAGGTTCCGTCAAGGCGGAAAACTCGGTCATACCTCCCGCCGGTGAACTTTTCACCTCGGTCGTCCGGCGTAGCAACGGGAAAAGCGCGAAACGAATCAGCGGTACGGAAAGCAGTCCGCCGACAAGAGCCGACCCGACTCCTAGCAACGCGGCGAGAAACGAGCGCCGGTTTTCGACAGATGGAGGTGCAGCAGATTTCTGACTTGCGCCGTCTGAATCGGTCGCACATCCGCACATTAAATTCCTCCTGCGACGCCCGCTGATCGAGCGATTCTTATTGCAACGCGCGCTGTATCTTCAATTTTGCTACTTGCTTTTCGGCAGCGCCCTTATATAAGCAACGAGTTTAGTGATGTCTTCCGGTTTGAGCTTCTTGCCGAAAGCAGGCATTTTGCCTTTGCCCTGCGCAATGACTTCGGCAAGTTCGGCATCCGTTTTTTTCTGCACCACGTCCGAGCGCAGATCCTTGGCGCCGAGGGCCTTCCCCGAGGGGGAGCTACCGCTACCGTCGGCCGCATGACATAGCACGCAATTCGTTTTGTAAATCTTCTCCACGTCATTTTGCGCTCGCAGCAATCCTGGGAGGGCCAGCGTTGTAGTACAGACTACGATGATCATAGATAGTAGGTGTCTCATGAGTTCTCCAGTAAGCGTTGTGCTTGGGAGCCGAGTCTACCGCAAAGGTCACGGCGATTCTCAGGTTTTTGCTCACAAACCTGCCAAAGGCAGGAGCACACCTTGCTCTTAGAATACAAAACGCGCGAGTAGGAAGACGGCGTTATTCCCTCCCGCATTCCGTCCCGCGCCGTCGTAGTTTGTCCCTGCGCCGTTGAATCGCCAATAACCCGTGTATTGGACGGCAAGATCGATGTTTTGCTCGGGCCACCACGACACATTCAGAATGTAGCCGTTACTATGCGGACTTCCATTGGCGCTACCAAAAACAGAGGCTTGTGGATAGAGCAGCGCGTCCGATGTCCCAGAAACGTTAAATAAGCCGACCGTCCCAGACAATTTCGTCCCGTAGTGGTACTCGACATTGCCTTGCACCGTGTTCAGATGGTGGCCTGGCTGTGCCGCTCCGCTCGGCGTGAGGGCTAAAGTGGCCCCGAGGGATGAGTTCTCGCGAATATAAGTTCCACGAAACGATAGAACGTCATTCTTGAACCGTGGAATCGTGCAGTCGTACTGAAAATCAAACGCCCAATCAGTGTGGCTGTCTGTCGGACCGGTGATGGCATTGGGAGAAGTCTTGGTGTGCATTCCGTACGTTCCAAATTCCAGGTTGCTATTTTTTGTCGAGGTTTCCCAAGCCACGCGCCAATAAGGAGCAAAGCCGCGAATATTGAATCCGAACCCAGTCCCAGGATTAGGCTGAGGTCCACCTAGGTGCTGGCTGCGGTACACGGTGCCGCCTATGTACAGGTGCTCATTCCACATCGTGTATCCGCCGATTCCCGCCACATCCTGACTCAGAGCGCCGTTAATAAGGGCTTTGGCGGTAGGAGTTGGAGAAACATTCGACGCCGTGAAGGGAAATCCCCAGGCCGGAGTACTGTTCCAAAGGTCCTCGACCGTAGGATTGTTATTGAAGGTCGCTCCATAGGTCAGCGATTTCCCAAACAGTTTATGATCTTGGTTGGCATAACGAAGGTCCGTGTTGTCCCAGCTGAAATGATTTCCTTGCGCGGTGTAAGTCACTTGCGCAAAACTTCCCACGTGACTGCCCCATGCTCCCGCCAGAAACAGGGAAACATCTTGTGGGAATTGGAAGCTGCCATTCTGTGTTGTTGGCTCCGGTGATTTCGTGGATGTGAATGAAGTATCGAATACCACCGACAGAGGAAATGCTTCGAGTAGTTTCAGTGCGGCATTGTGATCTTTCTTCTCGTCGGTCACTTCCGGCTTGGTTGTGAACACATAGCCGTCGAGCTTGAATTTCCGTCCAAACGCATTCAGCTCGGGCGGCGCGAAATGGCACGAAGCACATGGCAGTCCTGTCTGCCGCGAATAGCTGGGCACCGCGTGTGCCTCCGGCTTGAAGAGGAACAGTAGCAACGCAAGCACTATGATCGGACCCAAAGTCTTCAGCAACAAGCTGCCCCGAGCGGGAAAGCTAAAGTCTGCGGTTCGCATCGGATTCTCCTCATCTCCTAACGCTCGCGCTAACTCGCGGTTGATATGCCGGCTCAGTGATTGGCGGAGTAAAGAGTGACTCGGAACTTTCGTGCCGTGACCAAGGTCACACATTCGTGTGCGCAATGTGACATCACAGAACGCCTGCCGCCTTCGCAAGCGTTTCCTCCCTCAGGCCGAGTACAACGCGCCCATTTACCTGTCCTTATCTTGAGCCGACTGAGCACGTCGTTGATGGATTCCAGGGGCAATGCCTCAATTGTGGCCCTTACTTTGCCGTGTCCAGCAAACGCGAGCGACTCTTCCAGGTCCAAGCGCGTGCCAACGATGGAGCCCCGTATCGTGTAGCTGTTTAGCAAAACACGGGATGCTGGAGGTCGACGGAGTTGGCGATCATCGCTCCTAGGCGACCCTGGCTCGAAAATTTCTCTGTGGAAAACTGGGAAAGGCAGGAAGACAGAAAAAGGAGCAAAGGAAACAAAGGAAACAAAGGAAACAAAGAGAGACGGTATCCAAACAGCCGAGCTCGACCGCCGAGATCAGGTGACTGCGACTAAGTCCTGGCCCAACTCCCATCGAAGAGAGGGGAGCCGAGGTCGATAATCAGGTAGCAGCACCTAGTGAATCGAGTACACCCAACTTGCACCGAGCGACCATCGCTCAACCAAGAGTGCGGATGGAAGGGTGGCGACAGAGGCGGCTTGGCTCAACGGGAACAATTTGGAAAAAGAAGAAATAAAGAAGAAATAAGAAGAGGAAAGAAAAAAACAGAAAAATGGAAGAAAAGCCTTGACACTCACCGGCCTTCTCATGGGAGGACTGAGGGCCCACGCAAAAATAACTTCACAGATTGGGAGCGATCGTGTAGTTCCAGGCGGGTAGTGTCTTATGGGGGCGAAGGCGAAGTGATCGAAAGAGCCCGGGATCCGCAGCGAGACCAGTTGGGTAGTGGGCACGATCGAGGCAGGCGGTGACCGCCAAACCAGTCTTGGTCGTGGTGGTACGAAGGAAGTTGGGAATCTTTTGATAGCTGTGCAACGGCTCGGCGGCCCAGTTCTTGGAGATTTCAGAAAACAAGCGATGTTCGATGGGATTCCATTTGGAAGTGCCGGTAGGATAGTGAGCCACCGTCACGGTGAGATCGAAGGGGTTGGAGAGTTGCGCTTGGGGCAAGCATAACCCTCTTTGACAACTGGTTCGTCCGCATGCGGCTAAGAAGTCTTGCAAATCGTCGGTCGGCAGCGCCACGCGGACGGCGTTCAACACCGCGAACAAGTCGATGATTTCCTGCGCGATCGCTCCGCGAGAGACCGACACGGAGGATGCTGACACTCGATGAAGAAAAACGCATTTTGGACGCAGCGCTATCCATCTTCGTGTGGCGATCAATCTCCGCTCCCAAACTGGAGGAAGAACATATAGCGAGGGTTTTTCCCTGCGTTGGTCGCAGGTGGATTTCGAGCACAAAGTAATCCGCCTCGACAACAATGTGAAGACCCCAGGCTCTGCCGAGCCAATCCCTCTTTCGCAATATGCCTGCGATGTTCTGCAGGCATGGAAGAAGGAATCGCCGCCCAAAAGCGAATATGTTTTCCCGAGCCCGATTGTTCCGAATAGGCCCATTTCAACGGTTAAGACTGCCTGGAAGGCTACGTTCAGACGAGCTGGCGTGACAGCATTTCCGATCTACACCTTGCGTCACGTCTTTTGCACGCGCCTAAGCGAAGTTGCTCCGGACGCTGTTGTGCAACGCGCCATGCGCCACAGCAGCCCGGAAACCAAGCGTCACTATCGGTTGGGAATGGCCGAGCAAGTTCGGCATGCGGTGAATAAAGCCAACAAGCGGCTGTACGGAAAGCGAGCACCGTTACATTTCCGTGACAGTTTGCCTCAAAAAGATAAGGAGGAAAAAATCGCAGTCTGTAAATAGTTGAGAATGAAGGAGAAGTGGCTCCCCGGGCTAGATTCGAACTAGCAACCCTTCGGTTAACAGCCGAATGGTTGCCCCCGGTAATCCTGGCGCTTAATCGGGATTCATGGCGACGTTTTGCTAATTCACCCGCCCGACGATACTCAGTGTAATTCTATTAGCCTGCCCTCGAGCAACGGAATGACCTTCACAACTGGACCATTCCAAAACAAAGAAGGCGAAGCCTCTTTCCAGTGCGTGCCAGATGGATACAGGATCGCTTCGTCCCAGTAGAACCCTTTTTGAATACAGCAATCCGGTTTCGGCTGAATCGGAGTCCGGGTCGCGCGATCTTTCAGTTCTGAGGACACGACGTGCTCCGGGTCCCAGAATTGGCGCGTTCGGCTATCTGCGATTCGACCCAGCGTACTGCCACTTGGCGGCCGCCAGTCTGTCGCAAGGATCGGCTCCCATACCACGAGCACGCGCACCTTTCGGTCGGTGTGCCGTGCCAGCAGTTGCTGAGCTGCGGAGGCCCCCCGCAGACAAGTCGGTCAAGTCGGAGAAAGCAGCAAGACCAGCCGCGGAACGTCGGTGTCGGCATCGAACGCCTTCTCGAATTCCCCGTGATTTCCTTCGGAGAGTGTGACAACCGGTTCTTGGCCGCGTGGTGCCGAGCCAGGACCCCATAAGTATGCAACCGCTAGCAGTACAAGAATCGCCGCTCCCGCAACGCCGATAAGCCGTTCCTTCTTCATCTTCCCGAAAACCTGTCTGCGATGAATGCTGCGATTTCTTGCGGAAACAGAATCATTCCCAAAACCACAACAAGGGCCGTCCACAGCAATACATTCCCAATCATCCGGCCCCGAATGGAGCATTGCTTGGCGCGATGCTGCTGCCCGAACCCCAAACTAAGCAGCGCAAAGGACAGGCCCAAGAGCCACGGACGCAGTGTCGTGAAAAACGCACTTGCCGCGCCCGCCCCCAGGGCCGCTGCGAGGCCAAGCGGCAGACAACAGCTAATCGTCGCAACGGAACTCAGGATTGCCATCACCGAGGCCGAGATGCCCATCCCTTGTCTCACGATCCGTGTCCCTGCCGAGCTTCAAGAACCGCCCGCTGAATCATTTCTACACGCGGAAGACCGACTTGTGCCGATCCCGGATACAAGCGGCAGCTCAACGCAAAGTTCTGGGCCTTCCGCGGCTCTCCCGCGACATCCTTTCCATTGATTCGAATGCTAGGGGAGCCGAGAAATCTGAGTTCGCTGGCCATTCCTTCATCTCGGACGAGCACTTCGTGGACCTCCGCCGCGACACCTTCTGCAACCAGGATATCTCTTACCAACTTCACCGCTGCAGGATGAGACGGGCATTCCGCCACATATAAAACTTCAATCTTCACTTTTCGTTCTCCGGTTTTCGCGAGCTTTTCTCCCTCAAGATCGGACAATGAGCGTGTCGCTTGCGCATCTCTTTGTTGCAGCCGCGCAGTGCCAAACGCAATTCGTGGTCCAGCTTGTGAAGGTCGCCGAGTTTTCGTTGTACGTCGGCCAATTTTTCCTTCAGCCGGCGCTGTACCGGCGCACAAGGCTGCAAGCGGTTTCCACGCAGCCCAGACCCTGCACGCGACGGACGAAAGCCAGAGTCCCGACGTCACTTTCGCCGTACCTCCGGAATCCACCCTCTGTCCGAGGAGGCCGCGGAAGTAAACCGTTGCGTTCGTAGAAGCGGATTGCGTCCACACTGAGCCCAATCTTCTTCGCGACGATACCGATTTGCATAGCCTTGGCTCCTCTGAGAAACGTACACCCTGGACTATAGTCCAGAGTCAAGCAGTTTACTCGGGGCACACAGTCGGTTAGACCGCGCATACTGAGCACGATCTTAACACCGGAGTACAGGGTTTCCTGTATTGCGTCAAGGCGCAGAATAACCGTCAACTCCGCTCGTGACGAAAACTGTATTGATTGCCGATGATAGCGCCTCCGTACGGCTATCGGTATCGGTGCGGCTCTTGCTTCAGGGCCGGCACAAGGAAATCGTGGTGCGCGAAGCTTTCGACGGCATGGATGCTATCGAAAAGGCCAAGAGATCGAAACCCGATTTGATACTTCTGGACCTCGCGATGCCTCGCGTGAATGGAGCAGAAGCGGCTACGGTTCTGAAAAATGATTTGCCGGACACGCCAGTTATCCTACATATACTGACCTCCATGCCGATTCTCTGTGCTCGGCCATCGGCGTTGATTTCATTTCAAAAGTGGACGGTATTCCGAAGCTGCTAGAACGAATTGACGCGTTGCTACCGCCAACTCTCCCGAACGACGGAGCAACGGTGTCGTAGGCACACCCAAACAGTAGGCCCTAATCCATTTTTGCGACGGCCGGTCAACGAGAAATGTACGCCAGCGCACGCACTTTTTTCAGACTACGATTCCCACCTGTAACGGTTTATATTTGCATTTGAGGTTCACCGTCATGGCCGACACCTACCGAATCACACCCCACGGCCCCGAGTTCATGGTCAGTCAGAACGCTGGCGTAACAGTTGGCATCTTCAAGACAACGCACGAAGCGCAACTAACTGTGGAAGATTGCGAGCGGGATGATTTCATGTTGCAGACAGCGAGCAGTCTGGTGAATGCTGCTGTCGAAGCGCACATGCGATTGCATAACATTGACCGCCAAGCGGCGCATGATTGGATTAGAGAAGCGGCGGATTAGCATGTGCTTGTGGGTGCCGAACACTCGCGCTACCTCTTCGAAAGCTCGCCCTTGAAATGACTTTCAACATCTTCGTGACTCAGGGGGTTCCTTGCTTTGGTCAAGACGACTGAATACACGACCTCATTTCCCCCGATCTGCGCGGTAATAAACGCTCCGTCTTTCGGCAACTCTTGGTAGATGAACTTCACTTTCCTGCCGTCTTCAAGTGTTTTGACCCACTCTTGGTCTGACATATTCGAGGCACCTCAGGCGAGGCCATTGTCGTCCGCAAGTATACGTCGTTCGGAATCAAGTCCGGCATTGGCATTTATGCGACTAAAGCCACGCGGTGTCCACAATGGAACAGCTTTCTAACGGCGTGAAAGTGCATCCTGTCTTAATGAAAAAGAACGAACTCACGCCCAAACAAGTCTCCTCCGTCCCCTGTCCAACCTGTGGCGTCGCTACCAGAAAGAGTTGTGTACTGCATTCAGGTACTCCGCGCTCAAGACCTCACGTAGACCGGAGGTTTGCCGCTATTGAGGCAATCGAGAGGAAGTCAGGCTAATCGCGATCACCTATCGAGATTTCTTCGATGATTTGGGGCGTCTGGTCGTAGTCGCTGTAACGAATCCATCGGGGCCGTCCCACAAAGTATGCGATGCCGGGCCAATTCAAATGCGCCCGTCCCTCCGGCCAGACTGTGAAGTACATCTCTTGGTAACTCTTCAAGTCTGGCCCGTTTGGCTCGGTTGCGTGCCCTTCAAATTGCACCGTCTGCTCTCCGGCCCACCCCACGACAAAAGAGCAAGCAGGCCGTGCGATCAAGTTGCGGTATTTCCGCGAAGACTTCACGGTGTCGAAGATGATCTCAAGGTCTGGAGTGATCGCGATGCCGACCAGTGCAGATTGTGGGGTGTCATCCCCGGAGGTGCTCGATACTACCCCGTACCGATGTCGCGCCATGAAGGAGTGCAAAGCAATTCGATCCATCGTTCGGCTCCTGAGTATTCGCCGTTACTAAAAAGGTCGTCCGCGTCATTCTCCTGTTTCGCTTGGGACCAGACTCGAATCCAATCATGTGTCGCTCCGGGGAGCAGCAACGGGAAGTCGAATCTTACTTCGATTCGCTCATTTTGTCCTGTCGCGGTAGCTTAGGTCTGTCTGCTGATATGTCGCAGTATGTCCACAATGCGGACAGTCGAGCGTTTCTCCGTCGTCCGGGAACGTCGGCTTACTTGCCAAAAAGAAGTTTTCCAGAGTGTCCTCGACCTGAGAATGTGTGAAGCCTGAATTGCAATTCGGGCACTTCAAAACCCAGCTAGCCATAACGGTATCTCGGCTGGTCGATTCAATCTAGGCGTCCGAGAAGGCCGAAACCATACCGAGAAGCCCGTATGAGAATGACCGTACAATCGCGACGCCGCGAGCCATTCGGACTCTTCTTTGAAGCAGACACTCACGATGATAGTCACGACCCGTGAAACAGAAAGTCCAACCGATTCGCTCGGCAACATTGTTCGAAATGGGAAGCTGGACAAATCCGCCGACCTGATGAGCAGTTTGCAGGTACTGCGACCGTATTCCGAACCCGACTTGTATCTTGGTACGTCAGCATTCACCGCATCAGGCTGGCAAGGCTCGTTCTACCCAAAAGGAATGCAGCCACATGAGTATCTATCCCACTACGCCCAAATTTTCCGAACCGTTGAAGTACGCGGAAACACGGACCTACAATAAGTCCTAGGAGCGTGTCCAAGAATTGACTTTTTTTGAGCTGATCCTCGGCGCGAAGGCGCCGTATAGGGCTATGGGGTACAGTGTGCGTACCCTAACGATG
>Ga0185299_10001893_pt1 | contig 35759 bp, 33 predicted proteins | sample PaiPotPPA55metaG_FD_128002 | JGI IMG/M metagenome (GOLD analysis project Ga0185299, IMG submission 128002) | Iron sulfur acid spring bacterial and archeal communities from Banff, Canada, to study Microbial Dark Matter (Phase II) - Paint Pots PPA... ...
AGAAAGCCCGCAGACCTCGATGCCCATCTTGCGAAGATTCGCAAACGCGGCTACGAGAGCCGGGCGAGCTATGAGGTCAAGGGCGTCGTCAACATCAGCTTCCCTGTGCTCAGCGGACAAGGCAGTGCGGTGGCCGGACTCACAGTTCCCTACGTAAAGCGAATCGAGGACAAGATCAGCATCCCCAACGTCGTGGAGGTGCTGCGCGGGGCCAGCCAGCAAATCTCCGAGGCGCTGGGAGCAGCCCCAAAACCTGACAAGCCCAGACGACGGGCGAAGGAAAAGACCTAACTCGAATTGCAGTGGACGCCCATGTGAGCCAGGGGTACCCCCCTCCCCCCCCGGGGGGTATTTTTGGCGTAAAATACCTGCAATCAATGGTTTGCGGAAGGTTGGTGTCCGCAAAATATTGATTGCAAATAAGTTACCCGCAAAATATTGGCAACAAAGCGGTTATGGTCGGATATCCCTCCTTAAACAGGTCAGCCCGGATTGTCGATCCGGGCTTTGCCGTTTTTTCTTATCTATATATCCAGTATAGCGAATTGGAGCTAACTAACATGCCACGCGGATGTCGTTGATTGACAATGAGTTAGGGTGGTTTTGGGCTTGACACGCGATTTTTGGGCAGAAAACGCAAAAAATAAATGCAAAGGCAACAAACAAAGGCAGATCCGCCTTTGGGGGATGACACCAAGAAGGGCAACGGGGAAAATAAGGCGCTCGCGTTCGTAAGCGTTTTTTGCTGGTTTATTAATGGCGTTTGTGTGCTTTTTTGTGGATTTATCGTGGTGGCTAATTACGTGTCTTGTTGATCGGGCCAGCAGGGGCTGCCGGGAGGGATGCTTTGTTCTTAAAATGGCCTGCCGCGGAATAGATAGACCAGCTCGATCACCAGAATGATGACGACGGTCAGTTCCAGGAAGAAGGCTCGGCTCTGGTTGAACTGGTCCACCATGAAGCGATAGAGCTCTTCGGCGGTGCGGACTTTTCGTGTCACCAGCTCCTTGTAGTCTGGCACGCCTACCTTCAGGGCAGCCAGCTTATAGAGACGCGCGGAGAACATATCGCTTAGAAACTTGATGGCGTTGTCGGCGTGCTCGGTCAGTTCGGCCACGTCGAGCAACACCGTGTGCAGCCGGGTCGCCGATCGCGCGAGCCTCCATCGTGCGAGGACACCGGTTCCTTCATCGACCAGGGTGTACACCCGTTCCAACTCTTCGGTCAGCAGATCGTCGTAGTGGCGGAACTCGAGCAGCTGAGAGTTCGCATATTCGAGTAATTGAATGGCCGTCTCCGCGCCTGAAGTGCTGTCGTAGACAAATGCGGCGTTCCAACCGATCACGGCGAGGTCGTTGGCGTAGTAGGAGATTCGCGACTGGAGCACCTCGTTGCATTCGCTTTCGGCCAGCTTTGCCGTGTCTCCGCGAACCACCTGTGCGATGCGTGAGCCATGCTGCTGAATTAAATCCGTGACCGAGGGCAAGTGGTCGATTTCCCTAATCTGAAAGATCAGGTAGTCCTCGCTCAACCACTGTTTGTACGGTTTGATCAGGGCAGGAGCGGCACGTTCCAGTCTGCCGCGGACGATCTGCGTAGCCTGCGCCGCGAAGTCGATATCCCATACCCACCGGCTCGCTAAGCCGATCAGCTTTTCCCAGCCTCCCGCAAAGGGCAGCTCAAAGATAACGCTCAGTACGCCGTAATCGTAATACTTGATTTCACCATGAAGCCGCTCGCCGCTTTCCAACACGAGCGGCTCGAGCGGTTCCACTATTGGCGGTTTTCGAAACCGGACGTACCCCGGCGCAGGATGTTTCAGGCTTGGCGGTTCGACGGTTCGTGCCCGGATCAGCTCCCGCAGCTGGTCCAGGCGAATTGCTTCGCACACATCGAACTGCAATAACACCAGTACGGCCCCGCGAAGCACTACTTCAGCGGGTTGGATCGCAGTATCCGGCACGATGAGTCAATCTTACGACCGGGGAACCTGAGATTGACTGAGATTCAGGGGTGCAAGTTGACTGGACGCGGAACCAGCACAGATGTGTCCTTGCAATTTGCGGTCGCTTGGATTCATAGGGCGGGCTTTCAGCCCTTGTGTCTTTGACCTTCCTTACATGGGGCTTCGCCCCATGCTCACGCGAGACGCGGTCACTCTGGTTCCGCTACTACGCCGACTTCCGTTTCGGGGCGGTTTTGGAAGACTTGACCAGACCAATCCCCTTCTTGGGTTCGGATTTTTCGCTGGCGACAGGTTTCTTTTTAGAGCGTCCAGCCTCGTCGCTGCCTATACTCTTCCGCAACGCATCCATCAGATTGATTACGTTTCCTTTGGATGGTGGCGCTCCTTCATCCTGCGGGACTGGTAGATGTTTGATCTTGGCGTCGACCAGCTCTCTTACGGCTACTTCATAACCATCCACAAACTTGCTGAGATCGAACTTAGAGGACTTCTTCGCGATCAGGGATTCGGCGAGTTCGAGCGACTCCTCAGTGACCTCCGATTCCTTGATTTCGCGGAAGTAGTCGCTTTTCTTTCGCAACTCACTGGGGTATCGCAACGTGTACCCCATCATTCCACCGAGAGTTTGGCTATCGGCGGCTGAGACCGCAAACACGTTTTCGCGACCGGCGAAGGCAATCTTTCCGATCGCGATCTTTCCTGTCTTTTGCAGTGCCTTCTGAACAACAGCAAACGCCTCTGCCTGGCTGTCGTCCTCGGGGACGATGAAGTAGGGCTTCTCGACATACTCCGGGCTCAGCTCTTTCTGATCGACGAACTGGGTCACGTCGATGGTGTGCTTCGACGGCACACGCAGATTTTCGAGCTCGCTGGGTTCGATGATGACGTACTCGCCTTTACGGTGCTCGTACCCCTTAACGATCTCGTCCTTGCCTACGGTTGCGGTTGGTCCTTCGTCGGGCGAGTCTACTGCGCTCTGCAAGACCTTCTGGTGCCTGACGCGCTCGCCGGTGCTTCGGCTGATCTGATGGAAGCTGATCTGGCTCTTGGACTCAGTTGCAACGAATATATTGACCCCGAAGGAGACGAGGGAGATCTGGATTCGGCCAGACCAATAGGGACGTGCCATGGAACACCTCTTTGTGGTTATAAGCCACAGTTCCCGGAGTTTATCTGAGAATTACGCGGCATTCAATGCTACAAATGGTGACATAGTAGTGGTTCGCCTTTATTTCGCTCCGCTATTTCTTTTTGATTCCGAACGCCTGCCACCAAGATCGCTCCTTGCACAAAATTCTATGCGGCGGGTGGCAAAAGCCGTGCTCCCTGCATCACACAATTTGTCTTTTAGATTTTTGGACGACGTTGGAGGTCGACGATGCCGCAATTCCTTTGCGCCTCGCTGAGCAATCTCGCCAAACTGTTACGGGAGAGATATGACGTGCGTAGCAAGATGATACTTCGCAACTCTCCTGGTGAAGATTTATTGATGGCGGAGTATGAGATCATCCGGATCAATAGGCTCATTACCCGGCATCGTCGCCGGTGCTCCCACTGCAAGGCGCGCGAGAGCGTTATTGCGCTTAGCCCGCAACGTCTGAAATCCCTTTCAGCCGAAACGCCTCGCTTTCCGATGAATATGGCCAGTTGAGTCCTGCTCTTCCGTGGCGCCCATTTTTTGCCGGTATATTCTCGATGCCTGACGTGCGCCGACGCTCTGCTACTGTTTAATGAAGATCTTTCCCCGGGGTTTCCTTCTGTTCCATCTTTCGATTCTGTTCGAAGGAGCAACCTTGCATGGGCAATGGAACGATTTTACCTTCAGCTCCACGAGCGTCGCCTGTGTCCTCGGCCAGGAGCGGAATGGGTGCGATTGCGTACGCTGGTGGCGTGACCTTTCGTGTCTGGGCGAAGTTCGCTGCTTCCGTTTCGGTGGTTGGCAACTTCAACGGCTGGGATCCTTCAGCGAATCCGCTCGCTCCCGATGGCAACAGCGGCTACTGGTCGGTTGATGTGCCTGGAGCATCCGTCGGTCAGGCGTACAAGTTCTATATCCCAAGCAATCCAAATCATTATCGCGTTGACCCGTATGCGACTTCGATTCAGCAGTCGGGCGGGAACATGAATGCTCTGGTGACGTCGCAAGACACTCCCTATGTGGCTGGTCAATATGCGACGCCAAATTGGAACCAGGCGGTGCTTTACGAGCTTCACATCCCGACCTTCTCTACACAGCCAGGAGGTGGGTCCGGCACATTTCAGACGGCTCTGGCGAAGCTTCCGGATTTGGCCGATCTCGGCATCAACGCGATCGAGATCATGCCGCTCGGCGAATTCCAGGGCATCACATCGACGGGATACAACCCCGGCTACATCTTCGCGGTGGAGGATACCTGGGGTGGCCCCGACCAGTTCCGCGACTTCGTCAATGGCGCGCACGCACTCGGCATTGCGGTCATTGTGGACGTCGTTTACAACCACCTCGGCGGAACGGATCTCTGGCAGTTCGATGGATGGAGCATGCCGGGAATCTGTCCTTATGGCGACGGAGCGCCGACAGACGGCGGCATTTATTTCTATCAGGATTATCGGGCACACACCGACTTTGCCCATACTCGTTTCGACTTCGGCAGGCCGGAGGTCTGCCAGTACGTCTTCGACAATGCGCTGCGATGGCTGAACGAGCGCTTCGTCGATGGCCTGCGCTTCGACTCGGTTGTGAACATCCGCGCTGTGCAGGTGAATGGGAAGATAGTGGCGGACATACCCGACGGCACGGCGCTTCTACGGCGCATCAATCAATCGGTGCAGACCTTTCAGGGATGGAAGATCACGATCGCAGAGGACCTGCAAGGATGGGATGAGATTACCGCACCATTGGGCGATCCAAACGGTCTTGGGTTTCGCGCGCAGTGGGATGATGGATTCTGCGGCAGCTTGCGAAACGCTGCTATCCAGCCGCTGGATTGGCAACGGAATATCCCGGGACTGGCGGATGCTATCTCGAGAGTTTCCGGCGAGCGCGCGTTCAAGTCAGTGCTCTATAGCGAGAACCACGATCAGGACGATCCTGGTCACAATGGCAATACCGCTGGGCGAATCCCGGACCGCATCTCGCCTGGCTCTTCGGATAGCTGGGCGGCGAAGAAGCGCTCGACTCTCGCTGCGGCAGTGGTGATGACAACGCCCGGCATCCCCATGATCTTCGAAGGCCAGGAGTTTCTCGAATGGAGCCCCTTTCCCAACTACGGCACTCCCCCGCCGATCGATTGGGGGCTGCGCAATCAGTTTTCCGGTATCAGAAACCTTTATCGCGACCTGATCCGACTGCGCAGAAACTGGTTTAACACTACGCGTGGTCTGCAAGGCGCAAACACACATGTGCTGCCGGTCTTTTCGGACAATATGCTGGTCTACCATCGCTATGACCAGGGCGGTGGGGGCGACGATGTGGTTGTTATCTGCAACTTCGCGAACCAAGGTTACGCAAATTATGCGATCGGACTTCCGCGCGGCGGCATGTGGCGCGTGCGGTTGAACAGCGACTCGAACGCCTATGACGCTTACTTCGGCAACTGGAACAGCTTCGATACACTTGCCGATGGCCCGCCGCTGAATGGCATGGACTTCAGCGGCAACATCGGCATCGGTCCCTATAGCTGTGTCATCCTTTCGCAAGAGTAGTCGAAGTAATACAGACAGTCGCAGGTCAAAGAGTTCTCGTAGCGACTTTACAGCGAGCAAAAACGATAACAGTAGCTAATTTTTGAAGAAGTTTTTGGCAAGGAAGAGGACGTTGGCGGGGCGCTCGGCGAGGCGGCGCATGAAGTAGGGGTACCACTCCGGGCCGAAGGGGATGTAGACGCGGACGCCGTAGCCCTCGGCGGCGAGTTTGCGTTGGAGGTCGCGGCGAACGCCGTAGAGCATCTGGAACTCGAAGGCATGCTTGTCGATCTTGTTGTCATTCACGAAGGCGCGCATCTGGTTGACGATGGCCTCGTCATGGGTGGCGATGCCGCAGAAGACGCCCTTGCCCGTATTCGGATTGGAGTAGGTCACCATGCGCTTCATCAGGTAGACGTAGTTGGCGTCGACGTCGGCCTTTGCGGGGAAGGCGACTTCGGGGCCTTCCTTGTAGGCTCCCTTGCAGAGGCGAATGCGGATTCCCTGCTTGAGGAGCCGGTCGGTGTCGGTGTCGGTGCGGAAGAGATACGCTTGAAGCACGGTGCCGACGCTGCCGGGAAACTTCGCTGACAGGCGCTCGGTCATGGCGATGGTCGCCTCGGTGTAGGGGGAGCCTTCCATGTCGATCCGGACGAAGGATTTTGCGTGGGCGGCGTGCTCGACCATCTTGCCGACGATGCGCTCGGCGAGGGCGGGATCGAAGTCCATGCCGACCTGCGAGAGCTTCACGCTGACGTTGGCGTTCAGCTTGCGCGCTTCGATAGCGTCGATGAGTTGGTGGTAGATATCGGCCGATTTTTGCGCCTCCGCCTCGGTGGTCACGCTCTCGCCCAGCGAGTCGAGGGTGGCGGCGATGCCTTCGCGATTGACCCGCTCGCAGACGGCAAGGACATCGTCGACCGACATACCGGCGACGAACCGGCCGGACATCTTTCGTCCGATGGATGACCGTTCTGAGAAGGAACGCAGACTTTTATTTTGAGAGAGAGCAATAAAGAACGAACGCAGCAAACGCTATACCCCTGACAACGCCTGGATGGCGCACAGGGGGTATTGTTTCATGCAAGCAGTGTGATGGGCGAGGGGTTCGTTCAGAGGGTAGTGGTCAAGTTTGAAATCCACACTTGGGCAGTGGGGGTACAGGATTCTCGATAACTGTTTCGGTGGCATCGACGGGCGGCGGTTCGTATACGTTTCTCAACTGACACGCCGCCGCCCGAGTTTGATCAGGGAAATTTCCAGGCAGTGGTGACTCAGCACTGCGATCGCTGCGAGGGCGGCTAACCGGTCCGCCGCAGATGTTGCCCCGTCAATGGGCGAATAGAGAAAGGGTTGCTGCCAAAGGTAGAGCGAGTAAGAGATGGCTCCTACATAAATCAAGGGCTTCCATTCGAGAACTCTACCCAATCACGGAATCACTGCGTGTCGAGGTTGAAAAAAGCGTCAGAGCGATGACGCTCGACTCCCAGAGAGGGGATGAGCAGGCTGTATTTGGAGATGCAGAGAATAAGTAAGGCGCACAGCGGGGCGATCATCCGATTCTCTCTCAGCAACTACTGCCAACAGCCTTCCAGTGAGGTTTGGGGCACGTAATAACGGCACCGATGAATTGACTGGGGCGATGGCCTTCGCTGAGATATCAATGTCGTCCTTACTTCGACGCAGGTAGCTGCATTTTATGCAGCCGGGCCTCTGAACTGATCAATGCAGGGGTGGGAAACCGCCGCATCAGGGATACTACCAGCAGCGCGATCAGCAGGACGCACTTGATCTGGCCGCTTCGCCCGTCGCCTGCACTGTATAGAAAATTCGTTGGCGTGAACATCAGGGCCAGCAAAACCATGGCAGCCGACATTGCCGGCAGCCTCTTGCTTGAATCGATAACGACAAAGACGATGGCTATAAATGGCGCGTAAAGCTGAAGCAGCGAGTAATCAAAAGAGGTGGGTGGCAGGAGAACAGAACAAATGCTAAGGATTAGAAGCTGGTTGGCCACAGGGAGTTTGCGAATTCGCACGACATACACCGTGAGCATCGTTGTAGCGAGGGTGATCAGGTAGATATTCAGCATACCTTGCATGGAAAATTTGAAGGGCAGGAGGGCGAGCTTCAGCAGCGCAAAAATCGAGTGGTCGAAACCGATCAAGTTGTCGATTCTTAGCGTGTAGAGCGAAAGAAAGGCGGGTAGGCTGCCGGCGATTCCTTTGATGGCCGTATGGAAGTCGGGACCGATATAGAAGAGCGCGATGATTGAGGCAGAGAGTGCCGCAGCGATAGAAACAAAGAACTGACGGATTTGACGGAAGGAAAGAAAAATCGCCAGCAGCAACAGCGGATAGAGTTTGACCGAACCAAAAACACCCCAGAGGATGGCGGCTGTCCACGTCCGTTGCTTCCAGTAAGCCCAGTTTCCTGTCGCAATTCCTGCCGCTACGAAGAATTCAAGATTGGCCCGCTCAAAGCAGAAGGCCATGGGGTAGGACGTTAGGAATACGATGGCAAGCAATCCATCTGCTGAAAATGTGTGAACGTTCCTGCGCAGGAGCGCAGCACGCACGCGAGTGAAAGCAAACAAAAGGATTCCAGCCGCCATGATGAAGTAAATGATTAGGCCGAAATACCCAAAAATATAGAAAAAACCGTATAGCGGGACGCCTGTGGCGAGGTAGGTGTAGGGATAGCCGGGATAGGTGAAGAAGGCCGCGCTATGCAGATGGTGAAATCGCTGGTAGTAGGCGAAATAATCCGCGACGGCCGATCCCCGGTCGGATATGAAGGGCGCGTTATGCGGGTAAGGCAGTTCCAATGCGCCCAGTATCGAAGCAACAATCGCGGCCGCCGTTGCGCAGAGACTGACCACGCAAAAGACACGCAGGTCCTTAGGTAACGTTCGAGTTGTATGGGAAACGGGTTCGAGTAGAGTGCTCATCGTTTTCGATGCTGCAAGTAGTGTGCCATTCCAATGATCAGTGACTTGTAGGGATGAAATGTAACCAGCCGTCTACATCCCTGCCAATTTCTGTACTCAGGAGAAACCGATGATCACACCAGCGCAACATGCCGCGCTTCAGAAGATCTACGCTGCTGCTCAGAATTCAGGCGTTCTATTCCCACGGGTTCAGTCAGACTAAGCCCAACGCAGTAGGATGCTTTGGCTGATAGAGGCCGACCTTGCCTCCACCGGGAAGCTGCATCTTTGTAATGGAACCCCATCGTTGTTCCTGAACTGCGGAGCACCTAACATCCTTCTTCGCGAGGGAGGCTATCTCGGCTTTCAGGTCGTCGCACATGAAGTAGAGTTCGTGGGCACTACCCTCTCCCTCGGACGGATGAAATGCGGCCTCTGCCGGCGGCAAGGCGAAGATGAGCCAGCCATGGCCCGCATCCACGGATTTGAACCCGAGGACGTCGCGGAAGAATGCGCGGTCCGCCTCGGGGTTTTTGCTGTAGACAATTATGTGAGCGCCAGAGATCATTTTGATTCCTCCGATCATTCATAACGCCTTACGAAAGTGAACGCAGCGGTCCACCACTTCAAAGCCCAGGGCCTCATGCGAGTGCAGCGACCGTTCGTCGTCGATCCAGGTGTCGGAGGCCATCTCGAGGCAGCCCTGTCTTCGGGCCCAGTCCTCGGCGGAGCGCATCAACGCTGTGCCAATTCCCTGCTTCCGATATGCTTCGTGGACGAACCAGCCTTCGACGAAGCCAACCGGTTGCGCGGTATCGCAGCCGTCGGCGTGGGAGCGCAAGCCCACTTCAAGAAATCCAGTCGATGTTCCGTCTTCATTGTGCGAGACCAGGATCGCCATCGGGAGAGTGCCGTATTTTCCGGAGACCAATATCGAGTCGAGTTCCCTGCAATGCTCTTCCAGCGACGACTCCGGCCACAGCAGCTCGCACATCCTTGCGAGTTCGTGTTGGTCGGAAGGGTGTGCCTGTCTGACTTTGATGGTCAATGCGTGCTCCCCCTTCTCTTTTGGATGGGTGCGGCTGATTTTTGTGAGCGCTAGAACAGGTTGTATCGGCTGTGGAGACGCAAGGGTAGAGAAGCGGATTTCTCCGCTCCGCAGCTCACAGATGCGTAAGCTGCTGGGGTCGAAATGACTGTTCTTTTGGAGGGGAAAAGGAGGACAGGCAACAGCCATCGGCCTAGGAATAAGAGCGACTGCTAGCGAGCCTTGACGCCGACTTTGCCGACTTTAGCCACCTGCTCGACCTGCGGGGTCACCATGGTGCTGGTGTCCTTCATGGCGGCGATGGCTTCGTCGTAGCGGCCGGCGATCGAGTTGGCCCGAATGCGCGCCATGTCCTCGAGCATCTTCATGCCGTCTTTCAGGTAGCTCATGCGGCTGCGTTCGTCATGGCCCCAGGTGACCGGAACCTCGCGGACGACGTACTTCAGCTTGCGAGCGATGAAGAGAATCTCCGGGTCAAAACCCCAGCGCTCGATGGTCTGCAGACGGAAGATGACCTGCGCGGCGGAGCGTTTGAAGGCCTTGAAGCCGCACTGCGTGTCCTTGTAGGGAAGGCCCATGATGGTGCGGGTGACCCAGTTGAAACAGCGGCCGAAGAACTGGCGATAGAGCGGTTGGTGGATGGTCTGGCGGGTGCGGTCGAGCCAGCGCGAGCCAATGGCCACATCGGCGCCGTCGGCAAGCGCCGCGAGCAGGCGCTCGGCCTCTTCCATGGGGGAGGAAAGGTCGGCGTCGGTAAACATGACGATTTCGCCGGCGGCCTGCAGCAGGCCGTTGCGCACGGAGTAGCCCTTGCCTTTGTTTCCGGGGTTCTGGACCAGGTGGAGCCGCGGATGCTGCACCATCCAGCGCTGCACGATGGCTGCGGTGTCGTCCTTGGAGCCGTCATCGATGACGAGGACCTCGGCGTCCCAGCCCTGCTCGGCGACACACGACAGCACACGATCCAGCGCATGCTCGATGCGAGCGCTCTCGTTGTATGCGGGAATAACGATACTTAGCTGCGGATGTGCCATAACGGAGGACGTACCCTTCTTTCAAGGCTTCAAAACTGCGAGACAAGCATGGGAAGGGCACCGCCGTTCATCATACTGCAATATTTGACGTCGGTGGGCCGCTTTTAGTCTCTATTTTGTCACATTCTGCTGTAAGTTTTTCTTCGTCGCGGCGGGCGTCTGCGAGCGTTTGATCCGCGCCGAATAGACGCGTCCCTGCTAAACTTCACACCATGCCGGAAGATTACACAACACCCCCGCCGCCACCACCGCCGCCCGCACCTCCTACGACTCCGCCGATGCCCTATGGCCAGATTCCGCCGTACACCGCGCCCTATTCGTACCCGCCAGGCTATGGGCCGGTATACGGCATGCCACCTCTCGCCCGCAGGTCGCCGTGGTTCTACATTGGCATCATCGCGGGCTCGCTGGCTGCAGTCTGCCTTCTGGTCTCGTTGATGGTGTGGGCCACGATGCGCTCAGTCAAGGGCGGCGACTCCGCCCGTTTCGGCCTGAGCTCGGATCGCATCGCGGTGATCGACATCACGGGCGTGATCCTTTCGCCGGAGACGGTGAACAGCCAGCTGCGGAAGTTCGGGGACGACTCGACGGTGAAGGCCATCATTCTGCATATCAATTCGCCCGGTGGCGGCGCGGCAGCTTCGCAGGAGATCTACCACGAGGTGCTGCGGGTGCGGCAGGAGAACAAAAAGAAGATCATCGCCTCGATCGAGTCGGTGGGGGCGTCGGGGGCGTACTACATCGCCAGCGGGTGCGACAAAATCTATGCGAACGATGCGTCGGTGGTGGGGTCGATCGGCGTGATTATGGAGTGGACCAACTACGGCGATCTACTACGCTGGGCCAAGCTGAAGAACGTCGTCATCCACGCTGGCGAGTTGAAGGACGCAGGCGACCCGAGCCGCGATCTCACCCCGAAGGAAGAGGCCTACTTCCAGTCGTTGGTCGATAACATGTACACGCAGTTTGTGCATGACGTCGCCACGGGGCGGCATACTTCGGACGAGAAGATCAAACCGCTCGCAACCGGCCAGGTGTGGACGGGACAGCAGTCGCTGCCGCTGGGCCTGATCGACAAGGTTGGAGGCTATCAGGTGGCGCTAATGGAGACGGCGAAGGCCGCTGGGATTTCGGGCGAACCAAACGTGATTCGTCCCGCCAAGGCCAAGCGGGGGCTGTTTGCGCTGCTCACGGACGACAGCGAAGACCTGTTTCCCAACCCGAGCCAGCTGCTGAACCACGCTCCGGGGTTTTACTTCATGTGGAAGTAAGGCGCGGTGCATCACCATTTAGGTAGGCGTTCCTTCTGCTCAACGACTGCCATACCAGTTGGAAGTCGTTGGAAAAATGGAGGCCTTCCGGTTTTGCACGTCCATAGGGGCGGGCTTTTGCATCTCATGAAACGAATGTTGATTTCCTCTACACTTTGGTGTCATTCGCTACCATATTCGCCGTCATCCCGTCTATAATCAACAAGAAGAACGGATTTTCGATGCGGTCCAATAGCCCTCCCTCGGAACGAAAGGAACCTACACAATGACCAAAGCCGACCTCGTAGACCAAGTCACCGCCATTGGCGATCTCACCCGTCGCGATGGAGAGGTCATCGTCGATACCCTCTTCGATGCTGTGATCGGAGCCCTGAAGTCGGGGGACAAGATTGAGATTCGCGGGTTCGGGAGCTTCCGGACCCGGCAGCGCAACGCCCGCACCGGGCGCAACCCGAAGACCGGGGCAAAGGTCGACGTCCCGGCCAAGCGTGTTCCCTTCTTCAAGCCGTCGAAGGAGCTGCGCGATTCGGTGAACCCGAATGGGGCGATGAAGTCGAAGGCCCTGGCGAAGAAGACGGATACGGACGATATCGATCCACACCACCCGCCAGCTATGTAGCTGACGGTACAAGCAACGGATGAGCAGGTGCGTTGGCATCTGCTCGTTTTTTGTTTGCTGCTCGTTTTTTGTTTGCTGCTTAGTCGGCTACACCTTCGAGAACGACGGTCGAGATCGGCTCTGCACCGAACTCTCCCTCCCACTTCGCGACGACGACGCTGGCCAGGCAGTTGCCGACGACGTTGACGGTGGTTCGCGCCATGTCGGCGAGGGCGTCGATGCCGAGGATGACGAAGATCGGCTCGATGGGGAGATGAAAAGTGGCCGCAGTGGCCAGCAGAACGACCAGCGTGGCGCGCGGGACGCCGGCGATGCCTTTGCTGGTCAACATCAGCGTCAGCATCATCAGGAGCTGCTGGCCGAGAGAGAGCGGCACGCCGGCAGCCTGAGCGACGAAGATGCTGGCTACGGCGAGGTACAGGGTGGAACCAGCGAGGTTGAAGCTGTAGCCGGCAGGAATGACGAAGGCCACGATGCGGCGCGGCACGCCGAAGGCTTCCATCGCCTCCATGGCTCGGGGGAGAGCCGCTTCGCTAGTGGAGGTGGCGAAGGCGATCGTGGCCGGCTCCGCCACCACAGCCAGAAATCGCCGGACGGGGATGCGGAAGAGCAAGGCAGTGGGCAGGAAGCCGAGCAAGCCGAACGCCGTCAACGCAGCGTACAACGTTAGCAACAACTTGCCCAGGTTGACGAGCACACCGAGACCCATCTGGCCGACGGTAAAGGCCATGGCGGCACCCACGCCCAGGGGCGCGAAGTACATGACCACATTGGTGAATTTGAACATTGTTTCGGCGAGGCTGTCGCAGAGACGAAGCAGAGGAGCGCGCTTGTCTTCGCTGAGGGTGGCGAGCGCGATGCCAAAGAAGACAGCGAAGACGGCGACCTGCAGGATCTGGCCTTCGGCGACGGACTTGGCGATGTTCTCGGGAAAAATGTGGAGGAGAAAGTCCTGCCAATGGGTTGGCGGAGGCGCGGTAAGGCTTTCGGATGCAGGCGTGGCCGAAGAAAGCGTGAGACCTGTTCCGGCGTGGCTGAGGTTGATGGCGGCGAGACCGATGACGAGCGCCACTGTGGTGATGACCTCGAAGTAGACGAGGCTCTTGATGCCCATGCGGCCGACGCTTTTCAGGTCTCCGTGTCCGGCGATGCCGGTCACCAGCGTGGCGAAGATCAGAGGAGCGACGATGGTCTTGATGAGGCGCAGAAAGATGTCGCTGAATACACGCAGGTTGACCGCCAGCGCCGGCACATCGAAGCCGAGTTCCGCGCCGGCGACCATCGCAACAAAGATCCACGGCGTGAGCGAGCGCCGCTGAAACGCAAACACCGTCAGCATTCCGATTGCCGCACAACGGAGTGCAATTCCAACGCGATGGAATAGTAACTCGTGGGTCAGGCCCAATGCTATTCCTGCAGCGAATAAAACCACAGCCCCAAGCAACAATACCCGTTCCGATTTCGTCTTAATCATCAGGTGCGAAGAATATCAGTCTTCCCTGCGACCCCGCTCCCGCAACCGATTTCCAGCGCTGATAGCATAATCGACATGCCACGCCACGCTACGCTCCGCCTGCTTTACTACGCTGTGTTTTTCTGCGTATCGACCGCCTGTCCGCTGGTTGCGCAGACCCCGGCCTTGGGCGCGGGCGCGCCCGGTTATGACGCCCTCGCCCAGTCCTCGAGCGTCATCTCCAGCCCGCTCACGCAACCGACCCTAAGCCCCGGCGCTCTTCTTCTGCTGGAGCTGGAAGGCCGCTTCGCGAAGGCCGTCGCAGCGGGGGGAGGCAAGGCCTTCGCATCCTGGTTCGCCGACGACGCCGTCACGCTGAACAACGGCAAACCTGCAGTCCTCGGCCGCACCGCCATCGCAGCTCAGGCCCAGTGGGATCCTAAAACCTATCAGCTGACGTGGACACCGCAGGGCGCGCAGATGGGGCCGTCCAACGATATGGGCTTCACCTGGGGCCACTATGAGGGTCGCTCCCAGGACAAAAACGGAGGGCCTGTCGTGATCTCGGGCCGCTATTTCACCTTATGGAAGAAATTACCCGATGGAACGTGGAAGGTGGCCCTCGACGCCAGCGCCGATGAGCCACCCGCATCAGGGGAATGCTGTGCGCTGCCAAAGCCGTAAGCTATTGATGCCACAAAAGTAGGAGTGCGCAATTGTTTGCACATCTCCTACGATTGAACAAGTCGAAATGAATGCTCTCCAGGTCAAAGACGAAGCTCTGCGCATAGAAGCCCTCAATCAGTATGAGGTACTCAATTCTGCGCCCGATCCCGTCCTTGACGACCTGACGCAGCTGGCTGCGCAGATCTGCGAGACTCCGGTTGCCGCAGTGTCCTTCGTCGGCTCGGACCGTATCTGGATTCGGTCGCGTTTCGGCATAGAGTCGCTTGAGCTTTCGCTCGGCAGCCTGCCCTGCGAGACCACCATCCTCGGCGACACCGTCTACGAGATTTCGGATACGCGCAACGATCCCGACTATGCTCCCGACGGCATTCTCCTCGAGGGCCGTCCCTACCGCTTCTACGCCGGCGCTCCGCTAACTACTCCCGGTGGCATCAGCATCGGCGCGCTGCTGGTGCTTGACCGTCCCGCGCGCAACCTGACCCCGGCGCAGTCTTCCGCGCTCGGCATTCTCAGCCGGCAGGTCATCAACCGGCTCGAACTCAACGGCCGCATTCACCAGATGGATCGCGCCGCGCGCTCGCGCCAGCGCGTCGAGGCTGCACTCACCGTCGAACGCAACTTCGTCTCGGCGGTTCTCGACACAGTGGGCGCACTGGTCGCGGTCTTCGATCCCGCTGGCCGCATCGTCCGCTTCAACCGGGCCTGCGAGACCACCTCCGGCTACGACTTTGCCACGCTGGTCGGCCGCTACGCGTGGGACAAGCTCATTCCGCGCCAGGACATACCCGAGGCCATCGAAACCTTCGAACGCCTTCGCTCCGGCCACTTCCCCGCGGCCTTCGAGAATCAGTGGCTGAACCGCGACGGCAGCCTGCGCCGCATCGCGTGGTCGGCCACCGCGCTCACCGATTCGCAGGGCCAGGTCGCCTTCATCATCGCCACAGGCATTGACGTCACTACGCAGCGCGCCGCCGAGGCGACACTGCGCGAAAGCGAAGCACGCTACCGCCAGCTCGTCGAAGGATCGCTCGGTATGGTCTGCACTCACGACCTTCGCGGCACGCTGCTGACCATCAACACGCACGGCGCAGAGACTATCGGACGCGCGGTCGAGGAGATGTCGGGCCACAATCTCGCCGAGTTCATCGCGCCTGAGAAGCAGGGCGCACTGCCTGCGTATCTGAAAAAGATCGCCGAGACCGGCGAGGCGCAGGGGCTGCTCCATCTCTCGCACGCAGACGGCGAGATTCGCGTCGTCGCCTACCGGAACAAGCTCATCGTTGTGCCTGGCCGCGCTCCGTATGTTCTGGGCTTCGGCGTCGACATCAGCGAGCAGGTGCGCGCTGAAGGCCGCCTGCGCACACTCACGCGCCAGTCCGACTCGATCCTTGCATCGGTCGGCGACGGCATCTACGGCATCGATCTCGACGGCAAGGTCACGTTTGTCAACGCCGCTGCCATGCAGATGCTCGGCTACAAGCAGGACGAGATGCTGGGCGAGGTCATGCATAACCTCATCCACCACACGCGCGTGGACGGCACACCGTATGACTCGGCCGACTCGCCGATTCGCAAGAGCCTTACCAACCTGGCTACGGTTCGCGTCTCCAACGAAGTCTTCTGGCGCAAGGAGGGAACGAGCTTCCCGGTCGAGTACGTTGCGCGCCCGCAGATCGATTCGCAGTCCCCTGACTCCGACGGTCTGAAGCCGCTTGGCGTCGTCGTCGCTTTCACGGACACTACAGAGCGCCGTGCACTGGATCGCATGAAGGACGAATTTATCTCTACCGTCTCGCACGAGCTGCGCACACCGCTCACTTCGCTGCGTGGAGCGCTCGGCCTGCTCGCCGGCGGCGCTTTGGCGAATCGCCCGGAAAAGACCCAGCAGATGCTCGAGATTGCCATCAGCAACTCTGACCGCCTGGTACGCCTGGTCAACGATATTCTCGACCTCGAGCGCATATCGAGCGGCAAGGCCGAGCTGCACTCGACCATGTGCAGCGCCGAAGATCTTCTGCGCCGCGCCGCCGGTGTGCAGCAGGCACGTTCGCCGCGACCCAACATCCGCATCTTCTTCGCTGCCCACGGCGTCAACGTGTTTGCCGACGCCGACCGCATTCTGCAGACGCTGAACAATCTGCTCTCGAACGCGATCAAGTTCTCTCCGGCAGGCAGCGAGATTCACCTTACCGCGCGCAATCTAGACGAGAGCGAGGCGATCATCGAGGTCCGCGATCAAGGCCAGGGTATCCCCGCCGACAAGCTCGAGCACATCTTCGATCGATTCCAGCAAGGCGATGCCTCGGACTCACGCGCCCTGGGCGGAACGGGTTTGGGGCTTGCTATTTGTCGCAGCATTGTCAACCAACACGGCGGACGCATCTGGGCCACCAGCGTCGAAGGCCAAGGCACCACCTTCCACTTCACCCTGCCCACCAAACCCATCACCAATCTGCGCTAACGCTACTCGTCGCCCTCGCGCAGCTTGGCGATTACAGTGAAATCCTCGAGCGTCGTTGTATCGCCCTTCACCTCGCCGGTGGTGGCGAGCTCGCGCAGCAGGCGACGCATGATCTTGCCGCTTCGAGTTTTGGGCAACGCCTGAGCGAACGTCAGGTCATCGGGACGGGCGAGCGCGCCAATCTCCTGTGCAACCCACTGGCGCAGTTCCTGCCGCAACTCTTCGCTGGGTTCGTGACCACCTTCGAGCGTGACGAAGACGGCGATCGCCTGACCCTTCATCTCATGCGGGCGGCCGACCGCAGCCGCTTCAGCGACCTTCGGATGGGCGACCAGCGCGGACTCCACCTCCATCGTTCCCAGGCGGTGTCCGCTGACGTTGATGACGTCGTCGACGCGTCCCATCAGCCAGAAATAGCCGTCGGTATCGCGCCGCGCGCCGTCGCCGGTGAAGTAGCTTCCGGGAATCTCGCTCCAGTATGCCTGCTCGTAGCGTGCCTGGTCGCCGTAGATCGTTCGCGCCATCGAGGGCCACGGTTTGCGCATGACAAGCAGGCCGCCATGCCCATCGGGAACCGGCTTGCCTTCTTTTGTAACCACCTCAGGCACAATTCCGAAGAAGGGCAGTGTCGCCGAACCGGGCTTTGTCGCCACTGCGCCGGGGATGGGCGAGATCATGATCGCGCCGGTTTCGGTCTGCCAATACGTATCGACGATAGGACAGCGCTCCTTGCCGATCATGCGGTGATACCACATCCACGACTCAGGATTGATGGGCTCGCCGACGGTGCCCAGCAGGCGCAGCGAGGCCAGTGAATGCTTCACTACCCACGAGTCGCCCCACTTCGTGAACGCGCGGATCGCGGTAGGCGCGGTGTAGAAGACGGTCACTTTATGCGTGTCGATGATCTTCCAGAAACGGTCATTCTCCGGCCAGTTCGGAGCGCCCTCGTACATCATCACGGTTGCGCCGTTCTGCAACGGACCGTAGACGACGTAGCTATGCCCGGTCACCCAGCCGACGTCTGCCGTGCACCAATACACGTCATCGTCGTGCAGATCGAAGATGTATTTGCAGGTTAGATAGGTCTGCACCGAGTAGCCGCCGGTGGTGTGCACCAGTCCCTTTGGCTTGCCCGTGGTGCCGGAGGTGTAGAGGAGATAGAGCGGGTCTTCGGCGTCCATCCACTCGGCGTCGCACCTGGCATCGGCCTTCTCCATCGCGTCGTGCCACCACACGTCGCGTCCCGCCTGCATCGTCACCGGCGAACCCGAGCGCCGAAAGACAACGACGTTCTTCACCGTCGGACACTTCACCAGCGCTTCGTCAACGATCGCCTTCAGTTGCACCTCCGTGCCGCGTCGATAGCTCGTGTCCTGTGCAATCACGGCAACGCAGCTTGAGTCGTTTACGCGGTCGGAGATAGCGTGTGCCGCAAACCCGCCGAAGATCACCGAATGCACTGCGCCAATCCGCGCGCAGGCCAGCATCGCGATCGCGAGTTCGGGCGACATACCCATGTAGATTGCGACGCGGTCGCCACGTTTGACTCCAAGCCCCTTCAGCACATTGGCAAACTGCTGCATCTGGTTGTGCAACTCGCCATAGGTCAGCCTGCGGACCTCGCCCGGCTCACCCTCCCACAGGAGCGCCACTTTGTCTTTGCGGGCTCCGAGCGCGTGACGGTCGACGCAGTTATGCGACAAATTTAATTTTCCATTCACAAACCACTTCGCGTGCGCTGCTTCGCCCTGGAGGACTCTGCTCCACGGCGCGAACCAGTCAAGTTCCTTTGCGGCCTCCCCCCAGAACTCCTCCGGCTGCTCGACGCTGCGGCGATACATCGCCTCGTATTCGGCAAAGCTTTTGATGCGGGCCTTTGCGGCGAACTCCGCCGGGGGAGGAAATACACGGTTCTCCCGCAGACTCGAATCCAGATTGATGTTGTCTTCCACCGTCGTCACGCACATACCTCCCGTTATTTAGCCCAAGACGAAGGTACCCTATACAACTCGCTCCGGCAACCGTGCCCGTGATACGTCGACGACACTTAAGTGACACATTTCCCAACAGAATCATGTATCGTGGGTCGCGCATCTTAGACAGTAAGTGGGTTTTGTTTTGCCGAGTTCTTTGTACAGATTCAGGACTCATCAATCTCCCGAGGTTTTCGAATATGGCCCTGGCTTTTCTCGATCGTGACCGCTCCATTGCTCCCGCAGGATACAGCCGCTGGCTGGTCCCACCCGCTGCCCTCGCCATCCACCTTTCGATTGGCCAGGTTTATGCTTTTTCCGTCTTCAAGAATCCCTTGCTGGCGCTGCATGGCGCTGACGGCTCCGTCTGGAACCTGAAAGAGGTCGGGTATATCTTCTCGATCGCCATTGCCTTCCTTGGCATCTCCGCTGCGCTCTTCGGAGCATGGCTTGAAACGGCCGGACCTCGCCGCGCGATGTTCTACGCCGCCATCTGCTTTGGATTTGGCTTCATCATCGCCTCCTTTGGCGCAAGCAGCCATCAGCTTTTACTCATCTATCTAGGTTACGGAGTCATCGGAGGCATCGGCCTGGGGCTGGGCTACATCTCGCCGGTCTCGACGCTCATCAAGTGGTTCCCCGACCGTCCCGGCCTCGCCACCGGTCTTGCCATCATGGGGTTCGGTGGAGGCGCGATGATCGGCGGCCCGCTCGCCAACAACCTGATGGCCTATTTCAAGACCGCAGGACAGCCCTCGATTCCCTCCACCATGATCACGATGGGCATCCTCTACTTCCTCTTCATGATGTTCGGCGTCTTCACCATCCGTGTCCCGCCGGACGGCTGGAAGCCTGCAGGCTGGGTGCCATCGACGAAGCACTCCGCGCTCATCTCCAGCCATAACGTCGCCGTCGACGAGGCGTGGAAGACCCCGCAGTTCTGGCTCCTCTGGGTCATGCTCTTCGTCAACGTCACAGCCGGCATCGGCATTCTCGAGCAGGCAGCGCCCATGATCCAAGACCTCTTCAAAGGCGGCGTCAGCGCCGTGGCCGCCGTCGGCTTCGTAGGCCTGCTGAGCATCTTCAACATGGCCGGCCGCTTTTTCTGGGCCTCCACCTCGGACTTCATCGGACGCAAGGCGACCTATTTCATCTTCTTCACCCTTGGCGCTGTCCTCTACTTCTTCCTGCCGTTTACCCGCCAGGACAAGCTGGATTCGGTTCCTCTGTTCGTCGCCATCGCCGCCGTTGTTATCTCGATGTATGGCGGAGGCTTCGCCACCATCCCCGCCTACCTGAAAGACCTCTTCGGCGGTTACAACGTCTCGGCCATTCACGGGCGGCTGTTGACAGCATGGTCGGCTGCCGGCATCATCGGACCGCTCATCGTCAACGGCATCCTCGACCACTACATTGCAAACAAGATGCCGAAGGAGGACGCCTATCCGCTGATCCTGCACATTATGTGCGGCCTGCTGGTCGTCGGTTTTCTGGCCGACCTGATGGTGCGCCCGGTCGCTGAAAAGTTCTGGGTCAAGGACAAGAACATCGTCGTTCCTGAAGGCGTTGCCCACTAATTAAACCGGCGGAGTGACCGCACCTCCGCTCATTTCGCAAACAGGAGTGATCTTATGGCTCAAGTCGATCCCATCAAAAAGTCCTCGCCGATGCTCATCGCCTTCGCGTGGCTCATCGTTATCATCCCTACGGCATGGGGCCTCAACTACACCGTGCAAAACGCCATGAAGCTGTTCACGGCGCCCACACCGGCAACTGCTGCTACGGCTAAGTAATTCAAACGTCTCACGACACAGCGATTCCCACCGATGACACCGATCAAGGCCCTTCGAGCTTGAATCGGTGTTATCGGTCCAGATCGATGTTAAGCTGTGCATGCTTGGCCGCTGTAAACTCCACTTATCGTGAGTTCTTACTGGCCCGCCATCATTGGATTCTTTTTCGGTTTTGGTTTTGGCGTAGGATGCGCCCTGGCTGTCATGTACTCCATCTACATGGGCGGATACCGCGCTGCCGTTCGCGACTCGCAGTTGCCTACACCGCCCGAGCAGTACACAAAAGCCCTCGAAAAATCACAGCGCGACGGGAAAAAATAACTCCACCACCCTCTCTTGACCTTGACGAAAGGGGACCACGGTCGCCAACAGCCTATCGCGTGGCGAGCTCAGCACGCATGTCTTTTACCTCGCGCGTTAGAACCTCGATTGCCTTCATCAGCTCGGCGCGCTGCGCATCGTCGCTCATCGATTTGATGCCCTCCATGTAGAAGTTCCCATTCGGCTCGAGCACGCACTTCTCCACCTCCTCAAACCTGTCGAAGCCTTGCTTGTGCAGGACGGACCGCAGTTCCAGTTCGGTCAACGCCTCCTTCTCCATCGCCTCCCAGTCGACCACTCCGTGCCGGATCAATACAGTCGGGGGCAACTCAAAAAAATGGTTCAATTTTGGCGCGCGGAACAGAACACGGGTCAGCAACCAGTTGATCGTCAGCAGCGAGAACGCGCCGATGACGCCGCCTGACACCGAGTTGTCGTCGCCGATCATCGCGTTCTGCACCGTGTTCGAAAGGCTCAGCAGCACCACAAGGTCGAACGGATTCAACTGCGCCAGCTCTCGCTTCCCGAACAGCCGCAGGAAGCCGACGAGGAACAGATAGACGAGCACCGGACGCAGAATCTTCTCCAGCAACGGCAACTGCAGGTGAAACATGCTCTGGATCAAAACAGTCTCCTTTCGATTTCCTAGTCATACCGCCTCTGGTGCCACTCCCACGCGCTGGCGATGATCTGGTCCAGCTCCGCGAACTGCGGCTTCCATCCCAGCTCAGCTTTGATCTTCTCCGAACTCGCCACCAGCACCGCCGGATCGCCTGGGCGTCGCGGACATTCCTCAATCGCGATAGGCTTTCCCGTCACGCGGCGGACAGACTCGATCACCTCCAGCACGGTGAATCCCTGGCCGTTGCCTATGTTGTAGATAAGCCTGCTGCTGGCGTCGCTCAAGGCTCCCAGTGCCAGCAGGTGCGCCTCCGCGAGATCGCGCACGTGGATGTAATCCCGGACGCAGGTTCCGTCCTTGGTGGGATAGTCCCGCCCGAAGACCTTGATGTTCGCTCTCCGCCCCAGAGCCACATCGAGAATCAAAGGAATCAGGTGAGACTCCGGCTCATGCGCCTCGCCGTAGCCCTCGATCGCGCCCGCGACGTTGAAGTAGCGCAGGCTCGCATATTTGAGCCCGTGGCTAACGTTCATCCAGCGAAGCATCTGTTCGACCAGCAGCTTGCTTTCGCCGTAGGGGTTGGTGGGTTCGAGCTTGGCGTCTTCAAGAATCGGCGTCGACTCCGGTTCGCCGTAGCAGGCTGCGGTGGAGCTGAAGACCAGACGGTCATGCCCGGTCGCCAGCATTGCTTCGAGCAGCGACAATGACGCTGCCGTGTTATTCCGGAAATAAATCTCCGGCCGCTTCATACTCTCTCCGGCCTCGATCAGAGCCGCAAAATGCATCACTCCGTCGAAGCGCCCCCGGCTGAGAGTCTTCTCCAGTATCGCTCGATCGGCAACATCGCCCTCGACAAATTCGGCGTTTGCAGCCACAGCTAAGCGCTTGCTGTGGCAAAGGTTGTCATACACGGTCACAGCATGGCCTTCGGCCAGCAAAAGTCGGGTGAGCGTACCCCCGATATAGCCCGCTCCGCCCGTCACTAGAATCTTCATCGTTTCGTCTTCCTCCGTTCCTATTTGGATACCACAAAAGTACCAGTGTCAATCACTTACGCTTACGGCAATATACTTGCAGTAAGTGATTAGCAGAGCACCGGCACATGAACGAGATGTGACTCCCTAGACGCACGGTACCTGCTACAACCTTTTTGTTCGCGGCGTGCGTCTGTTTTAGAGGGACATGCGCAACTTCCGCGACGTCACCTTGGTCGTGCTAGTTGTTGGGTCAGGCACCAGATTCGATCTGCGCTACGGCGCTCCTCGGAGCTAAATCTTCATACCGGTTCTGGCAGGTCGTCATCGCCGGTCTTAATATTCCGCCTCTGAGAAAAGAGGCCCTTCAAGGAATTTCTATGGCACAAGTAAAGCCGCTCATCACCGACGATCCCAAACCGCAGAATATGCAGTTCTCACACTTCGGCGTGCTCAACGACGGCAACCAGAGCAAGTCCTCGCTCTTTACGTCGATCGCGCTGAATGTCCTGCTCGCCTTCTGCGCGATCGTCATCGGCGCCGCGGCGAAGAAGACGATCGACAACCGGATAAAGCTCACTCACCTGGATGAACCGATTCCACTGAAGAAGCCGGACGAGCCGCCGCCGATCAAGATCAAGCCTCCCAAACTTCCCCCAACGCCGGTCGTCAAAGTGGACCCGCCCAAAATCAAGCTGCCCGACGTCAAGCTGCCCGACGTTCCCAAGCCGCCTGAAATTAAGATGGCTCAGCCGATGCCGGTTGTTCTTCCTGCGCCGCCGAAGCTCGTTGAACCTCCTCCAGCACCGAAGGTAGTCAGTCTCGCTCAGGCAATGCCTGCCTCGGTTCCCAATAACTCCCCGCACCCGACAGCCGTTGCGCTGGGCTCGACGACAAACCCGATCGCAGTTTCGAACAAGCCATCCACCACTTCCATCAACCTTGGCAACAAGGGAATGGCGGGCATGCCGGCCTCCAATAACGGCGCTGGAGCGGCTTCGACTGTTGTCAACCTTGGTTCCGGCTCGCCCACCGGACAGAACATGAAAGGCAGTGGCCCAGTAGCCGTCGCGGGTATCAAGCTCGGTGTTCCAGGGGGCACCGGCCCGATGAACGCTCCGGGACGCGTTGCCGGCCCCGTCAATCTCGGACAGAACACTCCACCGCCGATGCCGAAGCCGGCTGGACTCACCTCTCCGACAGCCAAGAGCCCACCCAAGGTTCTCTTTAAACCCAAGCCAGAGTACACCGCGGAGGCCAAACAGCTTCATATCGAAGGCAATGTCACGATCAGAATTCGTGTCTCTTCGTCTGGTTCCGTCCAGGTACTGGGTGTCACAAGCGATCTCGGTCACGGTCTCGGCGACTCTGCCGTTCGTGCTGTCCAGGCCACTCGTTTTAAACCTGCCACCGACGATTCGGGTAACCCGATCGACTGGGAAGGCGTCGTCAATGTCGCATTTCAACTTGCGGGGTAGGAAACATTATTTTTATCCGGTTGTCGCAGCAGGTACTAGCATCAAGTCCATATTCAGGCTTACCCTCGGGTAGCCGTAGGAGCCGTACATCATGATTCTCGGGAAACAGTCAATCGCCGGTTTAGCCCTGGCCCTCTTCGTTGCATCAACTCTCCCCGCCCAGGCTGGAGCGAGCCTCCTGCACGGTAAGAAGAAGAAAGACGACGATCTCTCGACTTCGCGCAAACCTACCCCAGCGCAGAACGCGCTCATCGACAAGGCCATTGTCCGCGAGAAGGTGGTCATCAAGACCATCAAAGAACGAGCTCCGCTCGTCGAGACCTACATCCAGAACATGAAGCCCGATCCGCTCCTGGGTCAGGTTCCGGACTCCGACCAGCACTTTCTCAGCCGCGTCGACTTCAAGAGTGTCATTAACGACGACACCTACGCGGTCAACAAGGAAACCTCGACGGGCACCGGCAGCAGCAAGCTGGGCTTCTTCAAGCACTCGGCCGCCTACCTCGGCAGCCTCGGCGGCAGCCTGCACCTCACCTTCCATGAGGCCGGCTTCGTTCAGATGCTGCTGATGGATTCCAACAACTTCGACCGGCAGCACTATAACTTCGGCTATGTGCGCAACGACTTCCTCGGCAACACCCCCACCGCAGTCTTCGATGTAACGCCGATTCCGGGTAAAAAGGACTTTGGCCGCTTCTTCGGACGGGTCTGGATTGAGGCCCGCAACGGCAACGTCGTCCGCTTCAACGGCGACTTCGCCGGCACCCAGGAAGACCAGAAGGAGTTCTATCACTTCGACAGCTGGCGCACCAACGTTCAGCCCGACCTCTGGCTGCCCACCTCGTTCTACGTTGAAGAGAGCGACCCGAAGAGCGTCTCCCGCACCCTCAAGTTCAAGGCCATTAACCACATCTGGGGTTATGTGCTGAAGGTTCCCCCACCCGAGTCCGCGGACTCCTCACTTGAGGTCGTCGGCGCGACCGACGTCAGCAACGACGCCCAGGATGTCAGCCCCCTCGGTGCTCAGCGCGCCTGGGTCCAGCAGGCAGAGGACAACATCGTCGAGCGCCTCTTCCAGGCCGGCCTTCTCGATGCGCCCAGCGAGTTCGACAAGACACTGGAAGCATTGGCGAACAACATTCTGGCCTACAACAACATCACACTCTCCAGGCCGATCCGCTGCCGTACACTGCTGACCGAGCCGTTGGAGTCTCTCGCCATCGGTAACACCATCGTCGTCTCGAAGAGTCTGCTCGATACCACCGGCGTCGTGACGCAGGATGGCGCGCAGCAGATGGGCAACCTGAACGCGATCCTCGCCTTCCAGATTGCTCACATCATCCTCGCTCACCGGCTCGACACCAAGTACGCCTTCAACGACCGCCTGCTCTTCCCGTCAACCACCGTCTTCAACCGCATCCCCATGCACCACACCGACGCCGACAACACCGCAGCCGCCAAGAAAGCCCTGGAACTGCTGAACGCGAAGGAGCTCGAAGGCGGCCAGCAGTACTTCAGCCTCTACCTCCAGCAGTTGCAACAGCGCGTTAAGAATCTGAAGGCTCTCAATGAGCCGATGATCGGTGACGGCCTCGTCAAGAGCGATGAGGATCCGACCTTCTGGATGGCGGCAATTACGGCTAAAGGCCCCAAACTCGATATGAAGGATCTCAAGCAGCAGGCCGCTATGCCTCTTGCCAGCTTCCTGCGTTTCGATCCCTGGACCGATCAGGTTTATGTGATGCACTCAACCTTTGAACCTCTCCTAACGGCTGCCGACAAGATGCCATTTGAGGTAGAGCCGGTTTACCTGAAGCTCAGTTACTACAAGGCGCCGGCCGATGCTGCCCCAGCGCCGGCAACCGCAGCCCCAGCAGCCACTCCGCCAGCCGATAACACTGCAGCCCCGGCTGCCACCGCGGCTCCTGCAACTCCTCCAACCACAACCCCGCAGCTAAACTGAACTTCCGAGCGTGGTCAGCCGATAGTATTGTGAGACTGCCCACGCTCTTCCACTGTCTGAGGCCAGATTGCCTCACATCCACTGAAACGCCGCACGTTTCCCTTTTCAAGGAGGCACCCTGTTGAAGCGGCATACTTTTATCGGCTGTTTCGCCTGCGTCCTCAGCATGACACCCTTGTTGCGTGGACAGGCTCTTCCCACTGCTTCGCGTATCGGCGCGATACAGGTTGGTGTAGGTGGAACGCTGACGAATCCTGACTACGGTCAAAAGAACATCGAACAGATAACGTTTTTCGCAGATTACAATCTCCCGCATAACCTCGGGGTTGAGGGAGTCATTCATTACTCCGTAAACACGCCTACCGACATCAGCGAGAACTCTTACATGGCCGGTCCGCGTTACATCCTTCGTCATAAGCGCTTCGAACCATATGCGAAGGTGCTTTTTGGCGTCGGTCACTTCGGATTGCAGCAGGGCAGCTTCGCAAATCCAGATACTGCAACGTACTTTGAATACACCCTGGGCGGTGGCCTGGACATTCACGCGACGCACCACATCAACATCCGCGCCTTCGATTTTGAAGCCCAGAAGTGGCCTGGCTTTGGAAGAAGTGGCCTTTCCCCGCTTTCGGGCACAATCGGCGTCGCCTATGTCTTCCACTAACCTGCCCGCATTATGAGCAATAGGCTGTGTGATCCCGCCCGTCACAAACTGAAACCTGTCTTTCTGAGATAACTTGATCCAGCTATGTAAAGGAATGCGCGTGCTAACACGGATTGTCGTCTTCGTCGGCCTGTTAGGTACGGCATCTATGGCACATACTCAAGCTCTTCCGGCCGGCGAGCGCCTCGGAGATCTCAAGATCGGTGGCGGCTTTTCAACCGCGAACTCGGACTACGCCGACCGCTATAACGGTGGCGCCGCTTACGTCGACTTCGACTTCCTCCCCCACATCGGCGTGGAAGGGGAGTTTCATTTCGTCAAGGATTCCAGCGATCTCTACGAGAAGACCTACGAGGCCGGTGGCCGCTACTTCCGCACCTACAAGAAATTCGTCCCTTACGCTAAGGTCATGTACGGTCGTGGCGTCTTCAACTTCCCTCCCCTGGCAGACGGATTCCGGCCAAACCTCGCCTACAACCTGCTGGCTGGCGGCATCGGCGTCGATTACAAAATAACGCCTCACATCTATGCGCGCGCCGACTGGGAGTACCAGGACTGGTTCGGCTTCCAGAACTCCAGCCTTTCGCCCAATATCCTCACCATCGGCGGCGCCTATCGCTTCCGGTAAGCGTCTTCGTCGCAAAATCTCAAAAGCCCCGGTCAGCGCCGGGGCTTTTGAGATTAAAACCGTCTATCCATTAGAAGTGATACGCAATGCCGATCGACGGGGTCGAGATGACCTCGTAGCGGTTAGTGTTGAAGACGTTTCCGGGAAGGCTGAAGTTTGGAGTCTTCACCAGAAAAGCGCGGTACTCCGCGCGTATATCAAAGCTTGGGCTCAACTCATACGCCACACCGCCGCCAAAGAGGGCGCCGATGTTCGTATTCCGTTGCGCATCGAGGTCCGACGTGCCTGCGTCCTTTAGGGGCGAGAAGATAATTGCGCCCGGGCCAGCTTCAACGAACGGATTGAAGTTCTTGAAGTTCAGGTTGAAGACGTAAGCCCCGCTGAACTCCTGTTGCAGGACATGGATGCCGCCGTTTTTCTTCCCGAAGACCTGGTAATACTGCGTATTTTGCTGATATCCGTAGTTAAATTCCAGTGCGCTCCGTGGTGTCAGCATGTACCGGTAGCTCGCGAGACCGCCTATGGTCATGCTCGTATTCTTTTGCACGCTGTTTCCGGTGATCTGGGGAGCAAAAGAGGCGGTGCCGCTTAAGCTCACGTCCTGCCGGCTCTCCTGCGCATAACCGGCCGCCGCAGATACCATCAGCGCGCCCAACAACAACATCGTCTTCTTCATTCTTCGCTGGATCCCTTCAAATTCGTCCGCAACCCTCTCGCTGTCCCGCAGGCAACGCAATAGCAAGAGTTACGGAGCGCCTTAGTCACTGTTCTTCATTGTAACCGCACCGGTGCCTGAAGAAGCGCCCAGCCACGCAAGAAGGCCGGAGGATAGCAATCCCTCCGGCCCTTCCGTCATTCTGTTTATCGCGAGCGCCGCGTTACTGCTGTGGCGCCGATGGCGGAGGAGGTGGTGGTCCATCTCCACCACCGCTATTCCCTCTGCGCTCCCGCATCTGGGTCTGCAGCGCGTCAAACTTCGTCTTCTGATCGTCCGTCAGCAGCGCGCGAATCTTGTCCTGCGCCGCCTTGTGGATGTCCATCATCTTCGCCCGCTTGTCCGGTCCCGCAACCGAAGTGTCTTCCCGCAATGCCTTCATCTGATTCATGGAGTCAGCGTCGATGGCCTTTACCTGGGTCACCTGGTCCGGTGTCAGGTTGAGTTTCTTGGTCAGAAACTCAACCTGGTTCCCCCGGCCTTGTCCGCCCTGTCGTGGACCGGCCTGGTCTTGCGGCGGAGGTGGCGGCGCAGAGGGATCCTGTGCCATCGCCGGCAGTACACTCAACGCGGTTGCACCTATCGCCAAAACAGCTACTCGCAGCATGGAACAACGAAAGTTCGTCATCTTCATCGGATCACTCTCCTACATCTTCTCGCCGGAGAGCTCTTCTCCGGTGGTCAAGTCTACTTCTACTGACGCACTTTTTTGGCAAAGGACTTACTGGCTGAAGAAAATTTGCACGAATCGTTACATTCCTCGCTCTGCCTGAAAACAATATGGATCGCCATGCGCTGCCGCATACGCCTCCACCACCTTCAAGAACGCCAGCGCCGCATGCGACAGGCTCGCCTGCCTCCGGTACACCAGCCGCAACTTACGCTCGATCTGCAGCTCCGGCACCTGCACCCGCACCAGCGCGCCGCTCTCCAGCTCCGGTCGCACCGTCAGCCCCGGCACCAGCGCCACGCCATTGCCCATTTGCACAAACCGCTTGATCGCCTCCAGCGAAGGCAGCTCTACCCCCATCTGCAGCGGAGTCTTGTGCCGCTTGAACGCCTGGATCACCTTCTGCCGCTGCGGCGACGGAATATTGTGCGCGATGAAATTCTGCGCTCCCAGCTGACGGATCGACAACTTCCCAGCCCCCGCCAGCGCATGCCGCGGATTCACCACAAACGCCAGCTCATCCCGATACACCACCATCGACTTCACCTGCGTGTCGTCGGGCCGGAACGACAGCACCCCCAACTCCACTGAATGCATCAGCACCTCGTCCGAGATTCGGCTCGCCAGTGTCCGCTGCACTGCTAGCTTGATTCGCGGGTTCTGCCGCCGGAACTCGTCCAGCAAGGGCAGCAAATAAAGGCAGGTGTACTCATTCGCAGCTAGGTTCAGCCTGCCGCGATGCAGCTCCCGCAGCTCGGTCAAAGCTCCCGTCGCTTCATTGCGAAGATTCAGCAACTTAGCCGCATACTCTCGCAGCACCTCACCCGCGTCGGTCAGGGTTCCGTCCCGCGACGATCGATCAAACAACACCTCACCAAGCTCCCCTTCAAGTTTTGCAATTGCCTGACTTACCGCTGGCTGAGTACGATGGAGCCGTGCCGCCGCTCGCGAAAAACTCCGCTCCTCCGCCACTGCCAGAAACGTCTCCATCTGGACTAAGTCCAATCAACACCTCGGGGGCGGCACAATATAGGTATCGAATACCGCGATTAGATTTTATGATAAACCTATCGGCCATCATAAGCGTGCATTATGATCGAGTCCAGATCGAGAGAGCCAGGCCCTATGTCCTCTAAGTCCTCTAACCAGATCGTCTTCTTTGACACCACCCTTCGCGACGGCGAACAGTCCCCCGGCTGCACCATGCACCACGAGGAAAAGCTCCGCATGGCCCACCAGCTTGCGGACCTCGGCGTCGACGTCATCGAGGCCGGCTTCGCCATCGCCAGCCAGGGCGACTCCGACTCCATCCGCACCATCGCCCGTGAGGTTCGCGGCGCCCGCATCGCCTCCCTCGCCCGCTGCAAACGCGAGGACATCGAAGCCGCCGGCCGCTCCGTCGAGCCCGCCGAAAAGTCCCGCATCCACACCTTCCTCGCCTCCTCCGACCTCCACCTCGAGGCCAAGCTGAAGATCACCCGCGCCGAGGCCCTCGACCAGGCCGCCGAATCGGTCCGCCTCGCCCGCACCTTCACCGATGACGTTGAGTTCTCCGCCGAGGACGCCACCCGCACCGACCCTGACTTCCTCGTCAAGATCGTCACCGTCGCGGTCCAGGCTGGAGCCACCACCATCAACATCCCCGATACCGTTGGCTACACCACACCCGAGGAGTACGCCGCCACCTTCCGTATGCTCATCGCCAAAGTTCCCGGCCTCGTTGGTATAGATGACAAGGAAGATGTCATCCTCTCCACCCACTGTCACGACGATCTCGGCATGGCCGTCGCCAACACCCTCGCCGGCATTCAAGCGGGCGCACGCCAGGTCGAATGCACCATCACCGGCATCGGCGAGCGCGCCGGCAACGCCGCCCTCGAAGAGATCGCCGCCGCCCTCATGGTCCGCCGCGACAAGCTGCCCTACACCAACAACATCAAGATGGAGAAGCTCTACCCCACCAGCAAAACGCTCGCCGAGTTCATCAGCTTCGGTTGCTCGCCGAACAAGGCCGTCGTCGGAGCCAACGCCTTCGCCCACGAGTCAGGCATCCACCAGCACGGAGTCATGGCGAATCCGCTCACCTACGAGATCATGACGCCCGAGTCCGTCGGCGTCCCCGCCAACAACATGGTACTCGGCAAACACAGCGGTCGCCGCATGCTCGAGCAGCGCCTCAGCGAACTCGGCCACAAACTCACCCGCTCGCAGCTCGACGAGGTCTACCACCGCTTCACCGAACTCGCCGACCGCAAAAAATCCATCTACGACCAGGACCTGCTCGGCCTGCTGCAACCGGATAAGGCTACCGCAGTCATCCACTAGCTCTTACATCAAAGGGAAAAGAGTTATGCGTCTCAAAATTGCAGTCCTCGCCGGCGACGGCATCGGCCCCGAAGTCACCCGCGAAGCCACCAACATCCTCCGCGCGGTAGCCGAACTAGGCGGCCACGACTTCACCTTCGTTGAAGGCCTCATCGGCGGAATCGCCATCACGGAAACCGGCTCGCCGCTCCCCACAGCAACGCTCGACGCCGCGCTCGAATGTGACGCCGTCCTTCTCGGCGCCGTAGGTGACAACAAATTCAACGCGCTCCCGCCAGACAAGCGCCCCGAGGCCGGCCTTCTCCAAATCCGCCAGGCCCTCGGCGGTTTCGCTAACCTGCGTCCGTCGATCGCCTACGCCGCACTCGCCGAAAGCTCACCACTCCGCCCCGAGGTCATCAAGGATGCCGACATTCTCTTCGTCCGCGAGCTTCTCGGCGGGCTCTACTTCGGCGCACCGCGCTGGTGGAACAAGGAAACTGACGAAGCCATCAACACCATGCGTTACACCAAGGCCGAAGTAGTGCGCGTAGCGCGAGTCGCCTTTGAACTCGCCGGCAAGCGCCGCAATAAAGTCACCTCCGTCGACAAGGCCAACGTCCTCGAGGTCTCGCAGCTCTGGCGCGCCACCGTCACCGAGGTCGCGAAGGACTACCCCAGCGTCACGCTCGAACACCAGCTCGTCGACTCCATGGCGATGCACATCATGAACATCCCGCGCAACTTTGACGTCGTCCTCACAGAGAATCTCTTCGGCGACATTCTCTCCGACGAGGCCGGCGTCATCACTGGCTCGCTCGGCATGCTGCCCTCGGCCACGATCGGCGGCGCAGTCAATCTCTACGAACCCGTGCACGGCTCTGCTCCGGACATAGCCGGCACCGGCAAAGCCAACCCACTCGGCGCAATTCTCACCGCGGCCATGGTCCTCCGCCACTCCGCCAACCTCGAACAGGACGCGAAAGCCGTAGAGCAAGCCGTCCACAAAGTTCTCGACGCCGGCTATCGCACCGCCGACATCGCACGCGGCCAGCAGCCCGGCCAAACCCCGGTCACCACACAGGAGATGGGCAAACTCGTCCACCAGGCCCTGGCCGAATCCATCGACCGCCGCCAGGCCATGCACGCCGTCTAAACAACATGAGTCCGAGAATCAAGACGGCCCTTGCAAACCTCGCAGTCACCGCAGCGTTGATGTACCGCTGGCTTCATGGCTCGCCGTCGATGGCGCTCCTCATCACGGCGATCATCATGTTTCCTCTGGTCAATGGCCTGCTGTGGCTCAGCCAAAGAAATTTCAACCAGCCCAGACGGTATCGTCAGGGCGAAAAGCAAAGATGAAAAAATGAAGATGCGCAGCGCCATCCAACTCGCCGCAACCACACTGCTCATCGCAGCAACGGCGACGCACGCGCAAATCTCTTCGCCCCAGATCAAAAAAGACAAAAAGCAGCCCAAAGAAAACGTCGAGTGGCTCTGGCAATATGGCCCCCCGCCCCCCGAAGGCCGCGAGACCCAACTCGTTCTCGACCAACGCTTCCGCCCCTTCCTCGCGCAATACCTCACCGCACCGCAAACCTTCTGGGGCAATCCGAAGACCGGCTACAAATCCCTCGCCGAGACCGCACTCGACTTCCTCTCCGTCCCCGACAAGGTCCTCGCCGATAACAACCGCTACCTCACCATCACCGGCTGCGTCTTCCGCTTCTGCCCGTCGCGCGGCATGCTCTGGGTCGATCTCAACGGCCCGCAACATCTCGTCGTCTTCGCCGCCATCGACTGGATCAAAGACAGCAAGACCCCCAGCGAGCCCGACGCCGAATACACGCTCTGGGTCTTCCCCAACCACCCGATCGAACCCGACCACATCCCCGCAGCGCTGGTTCACAGCATCGCGCGCTGGACCGCCCAGCCTCTCGGCGGCAGCACCGTCATTCAACAGATACGCAACGCCATCCTCGTCGACCCCGACGGCACACCACATCCGGTCGAAAAAGCCGCCACAGGCGCAAACACCTTCACCCTCCCACCAACCGAGCAAAAGGCACAACCATGAGCACACCCTCAGAAAAAGCACCCTTGGAAACAAGACCAAAGACACTCTTCGAAAAAGTCTGGCAGCAGCACCTCGTCGCCGAGCCGGCAGGCGAACCCAGCATCCTCTACATCGACCTGCACCTCGTCCACGAAGTCACCAGTCCACAGGCCTTCGACGGCCTCCGAATGACCGGCCGCAAGCTTCGCCGCCCCGACCGCACCATCGCCACAGTCGATCACAACGTCCCCACCAGCAGCATCGAAGACCGCCTCCACATCATCGACCAGATCGCGTCCAAGCAGATCGAGGCCCTGCGCAAGAACTGCGCCGACTTCGGCGTTGAGTTCTACGACGTCCAATCGCCCAACCAGGGCATCGTCCACATCATCGGCCCCGAACTCGGCCTCACCAAACCCGGCATGACCATCGTCTGCGGCGACTCACACACCAGCACCCACGGCGCCTTTGGCGCTTTGGCTTTCGGGATTGGGACAAGCGAGGTCGAGCACGTGATGGCTACGCAGACCCTCCCGCAGGACAAACCAAAGACCTTCCGCATCAACGTCGAAGGCACGCTCCCCATCGGCGTCACCGCCAAAGACATCGTCCTCCACATCATCGGTCAGATCGGCACCGCCGGTGCCACCGGCCACGTCATCGAATACGCCGGCTCGGCCATCCGCAACCTCTCGATGGAAGGCCGCATGACCATCTGCAACATGAGCATCGAGGCCGGAGCGCGCGCCGGCATGATCGCTCCCGACGCCACGACCTTCGCCTACCTGAAAGGCCGCCGCTTCTCACCACAAGGAACCGCATGGGACGAAGCCGTCCAGCACTGGTCCGAACTTGTAACCGACACAGGAGCAATCTTCGATCGCGAACTCACCATCCCCGCCATCGACATCACTCCAACCGTAAGCTGGGGCACCTCGCCCGGTATGGTCACCGGCGTTAAATCAACCGTTCCCCTGCCCGATCCATCCGCTTCCGAAGCCGATCAAAAAGCCTTCGAGCGCGCCCTCGAATACATGGACCTAAAGGCAGGCACACCGATCGAACAGATCGCCATCGACCGGGCCTTCATCGGCTCCTGCACCAACGCACGCATCGAAGACCTCCGCGCCGCGGCCTCCGTCGTTCGCGGCTACCACGTCGCCACGACAGTGCGCGCGATGGTTGTTCCAGGCTCCCAACACGTCAAAGCGCAGGCCGAACAGGAGGGCCTCGACAAGGTCTTCACCGAGGCAGGCTTCGACTGGCGCGAACCCGGCTGCAGCATGTGTCTCGGCATGAACCCCGACATCCTCGCCCCCGGCGAACGCTGTGCTTCTACCAGCAACCGCAACTTCGAAGGCCGCCAGGGCCGCGGTGGCCGCACCCATCTCGTCAGCCCGCAGATGGCCGCCGCCGCCGCCATCACCGGCCACTTCACCGACATCCGCAACTGGAAGTTCAACGACCAGACAACAAAGAGCGAGGCGAAATAATGCATCCCATCAACGTTCTCACCAGCCACGCCGTCCCTCTCGACCGCCCCAACGTCGACACCGACCAGATCATCCCCAAGCAGTTCCTCAAGCGCATCGAGCGCACCGGCTACGGCGACTTCCTCTTCTACGACTGGCGCCGCATTCAGGACGGCCCCAACGCGGGCGAGCCCCACCCGGACTTCGTCCTCAACAAACACCATCACAAGGGCGCGAAGATCCTCATCGCCGGAAAAAACTTCGGCTGCGGCAGCTCCCGCGAGCACGCCGCCTGGGCCCTCACCGACTTCGGCTTCCTCGCGGTCATCGCCCCCAGCTTCGCCGACATCTTCTTCTCCAACGCCGGCAAAAACGGCATGGTCCTAGTCCGACTCCCCGAGTCCGACGTGCAAACCCTGATGCAACGCTCAGAAAAAAATCCCGCCCACAAGATCACCATCAACCTCGAAGCCCAGACCATCACCGACGACCAAGGCTTCGGCGCCCACTTCGACATCGACCCCTTCCGCAAATACTGCCTGCTGAACGGCCTCGACGACATAGGCCTCACACTGCGTCACGAATCCGAACTAGACGCCTTCGAATCAAAACACGACGCCGATTTCTGGCTGAAACCCCGCACTATCGCTTCTTAGCAACCGCTTTCTAGTTGTCATCCTTCGCGCAGCGGATCTGCTTCTCGCTTTTGCAATTTGTTGTTGTTCTCGTTTTACGTTTGCTTCAGCACACGGCTTCGGCCCTGTGAATCAGCTAACAAATAGAACTGGGCTTTAGCCCCTGAGGGAATCTCACAAGTGAGCAACGAAATAAATCCAAAGAAATACAGCATCCCCCTCACCGAAGGCCCCAACCGAGCCGCCGCCCGCTCCTACCTGCGCGGCGTAGGCTTCAGCAAAGAGGACCTGCACAAGCCCATCATCGGCGTCGCCAACACCTGGACCGAGATCGGCCCCTGCAACTTCCATCTCCGC
>Ga0185299_10001895_pt1 | contig 35747 bp, 29 predicted proteins | sample PaiPotPPA55metaG_FD_128002 | JGI IMG/M metagenome (GOLD analysis project Ga0185299, IMG submission 128002) | Iron sulfur acid spring bacterial and archeal communities from Banff, Canada, to study Microbial Dark Matter (Phase II) - Paint Pots PPA... ...
GCCGGACAGCCGGCCCATGGTTCTGCTGATTCGCGACGAGCGCAGGCCCGACCGCGCCGTCGCCCAGAGCATTGTGGCGGTGATGGGCCATGGAGCCCGTCGCTTTGCCTCTCCCAACGATCTCAAGATCACCTACTACCGCTGGGATTGCGTGCAGAATTGCATCCAGCCCGAGTTCCAGTGGTCCGTGCTGTTGAAAGACAAATATGAACTCTCCTCGACGCCGAAGGTTTACAGCCTGGTGACCCCCGAACGGGACGGCCAGCCGGTATGGATCCGGGTGAAAGCGCCCGTCCCAATGACGCTCGCGCTGCTGCCTTCCGAACTCGCGGACAAGGTTTACGATGATCCCTCGACTCTAACTTCGGCGCTGGAGGGTGCGCCGTGCAAGCAGCGCGGCGTGCAATCCCTCAACTTCAGCTGCAAAGTAAATCTGGCGGACGGCCACCAGTCGCTCCTGGTAGTCCCGGAAGGCCGCGGCGACGTTCCACACAAGAAAGCAGAAATTGAAATGCAGTCGCTGCAATGCAATGAGCATTGCGATCTGCTGAATAAACAGTAGTAGCCGGTTGAAGCACGAAGTAAAGTGATCTGATGGAATAAAGTCCCAGCACCCGCGAATGGCCTTCGCGGGTGTTTTTGTTTGCGGTCCCGTAAGGGACCTCTGAAAATAGCCCGGCGCTCCGCACGCCCAAGATTTACCACGTAGGTACTGTGTGCAATTGTGTATGACCTTTATTGACCAGCCAAGCCAGATTCCCGAGCCATATGATTTATTTTTCTAACGAGGACGCTACTCCCAAGTGAATTGATCGTGTCAAGGAGGCAGATGGCGAATCAAGCTCCCGGCTTCAGTTCCACAGTTTTCCGCAAAAAGTTCCGTTCTGCGATGACTGTGCGGAGCTACCGGGACAACGAGATCATTTTTTCGCAAGGGGACAAAGCCGATGCAGTTTTCTATATCCAGAGCGGTACGGTGAAGCTCACGATGGCCGCTACGCGTCGCAAAAAAGCGATCATCGCCGTCCTGCTGCGGGGTAGCTTTTTTGGCGAAGGCTGTCTGGGAGGGCAAGCTCTGCGCATGTACACCGCGAGATCGATCGGGCCCGCCAATATCACTCGCTTGCAGAAGGAGAGCACGCTTCGCAAGCTCAAGCGCGACCCGCAGTTTGCAGCCTTGCTGAATGCATATCTGCTTTCCCGAGTGATTCGAGTTGAGGAAGACCTGGCAGATCAATTCTTCAATTTCAGCGAAAAGCGGCTGGCACGAGTTCTGTTGTTGTTTGGGGAAATAACCAAGGAATCCAAGCCGGACAACCCCCTGAAGGTGAGCCAGGGAACTCTGGCGGAGATGGTTGGTACCACCCGCGCCAGGGTAAGTAAATTTATGAGTGCGTTCAAGAAGAAAGGCTTCGTCCAGTACAACGGCGGCTTGCAAATAAATAGCGAACTGATCAGTGCCTTTCTGCAAAGTCGGCCCATGTCCGTTATCACGAAAGGGTAGACCCCTGGCTGACGTGGACATCCCGGCGCTCCGGGGCTGGTCAATCAATCGCTCTTGTGGCATTGGGAGGTTTTTGTTTAGATGATATTTGATGATATGAAAAGAGAACTCAGCCCCAAACAAATACTCGTCGTCCGATGTCCGACCTGCGGGGCCGCTCCGGGACAGAAGTGTGAACTCAGCACCGGGCAACCGCGCACGAATCCGCATCTCAACCGCCGATTGACCGCAGAAGACCGACCCTAAGACGCCGCCTATTACCCGGCAAAGGTCGGACCAAAAGCCGCAGAGCGGCGAAAGAATGCAGCCCACAGCGCAAGCCGTGGGTCGCGAGGGGAAATGCTTAACAAGCCCCGTAGGGGCGGAAGAAAATAGCCCGGTGCTTCCAGCGCCGGGTAGCGTCCCCCAAGATTGGAAACGTGCCCCGGAGGGATGCCTGAAGGTCTTACGCGGGCGGAAGCTCTCTCGACGACGATATCTATATCTCATTTTTTTTTTGATACCCCCTCGGCTAAAATCTTTGTTTCTATTAACTTGGCGCGCGTGGGTATGCTGAGGTATGGGCAAAATCTTGAGCCGAAAGGGTTTAGAGCTAAAATCTTCCGGAATAAGGACTTAGCTTCGGACTGAAGACCGCTGACGGTCCGACCGAGCGATAATTTTTTGGGAGAGCATTCGCGCATAGGACGATCTTGCGCGTCTCTGATTTCTCAGTAAAGGTTGTTCGTCACACGAAAGTGGATTTCGGCTGTGGAAGACTGTGGAAAAGTGTGATTTGGAATCTGCGCTCCAGGCAGCATCACAACCCACCCTGTCGCGGGGAAGGCGAAAGGATAAGCCGCGCGCCTGACGGCAAACTACAAATGCTTTCCAAGTGCGACGAACACTTGGTTCATGAACCGTAAGAACCGTTGAAAGTTCCAGTCGGTATCCGTTGCTGGGTGGATAAACGCGAATTTTCCATCGAGCACGATGGGCACTATGCCGTCGAGCACGTTCCCACTCTTCTCGTAGTGGGCCATTTTGAACTTATGACGAAGGTTTGCCCTGAAGCTTTCACGAAGTTCTCCTTCGGGCACAATCTCCAACATTTCGTCAATACCAGCCGCAGAGATTTCCGCGTCAAGTTCCGAATCCGTTGGCTCCTTGTCGGGTTTCTCGATGAGTTGAGTTGGCATCAAAGAGCCGCGATGGGACGCAAAGTGTCGTAAAGCACCGATACGTTTTATAAATTCCACGTGTTTCGTATCGGAGAAGATGGCGTGTAGCTCGCTACTCTTGGTTTTCAGGAGATCGAGGAACCCCGCGTACGTTGCTCCAACCTTTCTGTCAGGTAGCCCGAGCTTGAGAATTTGATTCACAACGAGGGCAAGCTGGTCGAAACCGCCGTAGATAACCGGGTAGTAGAAGTTCAGGTAGTAGGCCGTCTCGAATGAGAACGATTGTCGTTCCCATCGGCGTCGTACCGAAACAAGCCGTTGTATTTCGTAAAACAGAAGGCGGTCACGAGTGAAACAGATGTTCGGTAGGCGGTTGTGCACAAGACTTCTTCCCGTCTCTTGGCCGTCGTTGTCCGCTTGCTTCTTCCAAGCAGCGGAGAGAAAGTCCAGACCGACCCGAAAGGTCTCCGGCTCGGCCATTTGATAGAACGCTGTCCACGTTAGATTCCAGATTGACAACGAAAACGACCACGGAGCGTCGTGGCCGCGAGAGAACATCTCGCAGTGATGTTTCAGGAAGCCTGTGTCAGCTAAGAACACCCCGAGCTTTTCTATGTCCTCAAAATGCGGGAACCATTCCTCATTCGTAACTACCAATGCATCAGCATCGCACGCGATTGCGGTCTGCACAGCGGTCGCAAGGTCTTCGTCTTGAATGCGGGCTGACGTGCTCTTGTCGGGGTTGGCTACTTCCACTAGAGTGACCCGACAGTTCAATGCCTTCGCCATGTCGATTGTTTCGGCGTGCGGTGAGGGAACTATCAAACGAACTCCGCAAAAGCGAGGTGTCAGACTTCGTAGGTATTCACGGAGACCGTCGACGTGGTCAAGGTCGCTCAAATTCCTCTCGGACCAATGATTCCCCCAGAGAAGGATATCGAAGCAACGCTTAACCCTTCCCGCGCTTTCAATTGCAGGCAAAAAGCGCCCTCTCACGACAGGCATCAGGAGGAGACTCCCTATCTCTTGAACTCCGATTGTAACGGTTCGAACGATGCTCTTCCTTTGTGTTTCATCCTTGCGTTAAGAGCACAAGCTGTGGGATAAACGGGAAGAATCGAGAGGCTGGAGAAATGATTGACACAGGAAAGCTTGACGCTGCGATACTGAAACGTCTCAGCATAATGAACGGTGAGCAGAAGGGCCTCAGCACGATTAACTGGGCGACTCTACTGCAACAACAGGAGAAAGAATTCCGCACAGTAGACCCTGCTGAGGTTGAGTCTGCGATGAAACGGCTGCGCGCCGACGGGCTTGTTCGGCTGACCAAGTACGACGAAGAGCTGGGTGGGAGACACGAGTATCGCTTGGACGACAGCGCTGCCATTGAGAGGCGGTTCTTCGGCTTCAGTTCTTTTGATGTTTTGATTACCGACGAAGGTCGCAGGTTCCTGAACGTTCCGCGCGGTCGAATCGGCTTCCAACAAACAGCTTGAGAGCGGTAATTCAATAGCTCGAGGGGCGGAAGGAACACGCCCCGGATTCGAACGTCGCGCCGTCAGCCCTCACTCCGACGTTGCGCCGCTTTTTGCCATACCCCTTTCGAATTCCGACGCCCCTTCGGGGCTGGTTACGATCCGCGCTTCGGACCCACGGCTTGCGCACCTTCGACAAGCTCAGGGCAGGCCGTGGGCTGTGTTCTGTCGCCGCCCTTCGACTTCGCTCAGGGCAGGCTTTCGCGGCTTGGGGTATCGTGATCCGCATCACTTTCCTTCGCACTCAATCCCAGCCCGGGTCTAGTGAGAAAAAGGCGATCGGACTTGTGCTCTTCGGCGTCCGTTCCATTTATCAGCGAATAATAGGCGGAGTTGTATGAATTTCAGGCGTCCCTCCGGGACGCGTTTTCCAATCCGGGGTGACATTACCCGGCGCTAGAAGGCGCCGGGCTATTTTCAGGTGTCCCTAGCGGGACAAGGGCGGCTGATGAGATGACGGTGTCGGCTCCTTGCGGGCGAGTGGACTTGGAAGGGTCTCAAGCGGCCAAGGCTCGGAGGAAACGAGCCGACACGGTTATTTCACCCGCCCGCATTTGGACTGAAATCAGGACTTTGGTTTGGCGCCGGCTGTGGCGGGCGTGTCCGGGGGCAGCACCTCGGAGGGATTCACCCAATTGTTTTTGAATGGGCCAATGCCGTGGAGTTGTACGATCATCTCACCCTTGCACAGCGCAAAATGCCGCATCTCTTTCGGCAACAGAACATAATTTCCTACGTTCATTGTTTTCAACTTTCCTTCGTCATAAGTCTCACCTTCGCCCAGAAGGAAAGTTCCTTTCAAGACGGTCACATTTTCATCCGTGGGATGCCAGTGTGGTGGAATTTTTGTCGCGTCAGCACATCGGATGCGGAGGACAAAGGGCGCTCCCTCTACACCGGGATCGCCTGAAACGGGCGCCAGGTCGCATCCCTTCATGATCGGCGTCCATTTGAGATCGCTGAAATGCATGATTTTGTGAGCCTCGGAGGCTTCTTTCTTCTCCTGGCTGGAGACGCTAGTTGCGATTGTTCCTGCCACAATTACTGCCGCGCAAACATTCAAAAACCGATTTTTTTTCACGCGAGATTCCTCCGTCGGAAAGGAATGACAGCGAATTGGCAAAACATACTCCTCCAGGGACGGCTGCGCAAGACGCCGGGGAACATAGCGGCGTTTTTTGGACCCGCGTCTTTCGCCCGTTCGGGACTTGTTACAACCCGCGCTCGGACCCACGGCTTGCGCCCCTTCGACAGGCTCAGGGCAGGCTGTGGGCTGTGTTCTGTCGCCGCCCTTCGACTTCGCTCAGGGCAGGCTTTCGCGGCTTTGGGAGCGGCGCGAAATCAGTTTCCTTCACATTTAGGATCCCCGCCCGTAGTACATGGTGACGAAAAGGGGATCGACCGTCGTTCTTCGGCGTCCATTCCATGTATCGCAAACCATAGGTGTGATGTGTGAATTTCAGGCGTCCCGCCGGGACGCGTTTCCAATTCCCGGATGGCGCTACCCGGCGCTGGAAGCGCCGGGCTATTTTCAGATGTCCCTAGCGGGACAAGGACTGCGCGCGGCTTACCCAGATCCCTCGCGGCTCAAAAGGCGCTTGCTCGGGAGGACAATCAAACCCACACGCTATTCCGCCGGCAAAGGGTGAGCCTCGGCATTGTTTATAATCTCCCTTCCATCGCCGGCACTTCAAAGGAATCCATTGGCACTCGACGAGAAAATTTACGAGCTGCGGCGCGAGAAGTTGAAGCAGATTGAGGCGCTGGGGCAGCCGACGTACCGCAGCAAGTATGAGTTCACGCATACGGTGGAGGAGATCCTCGCCAAGTACACGGAGAAGAGCGGCGAGGAACTGGAGAAGGAGCGGGTCAACGTGCGCGTGGCGGGACGCATCATGGCGATTCGCCTGATGGGCAAGGCCGGGTTCGCGCACTTGCAGCAAGACGGGAAGAGGCTGCAGATTTATGTGAAGAAAGATGCGGTCGGAGAAAAGGGATTCGAGTTGTACAAGCTGCTCGACCTGGGCGACCACATCGGGGTGAGCGGATATCTGTTCCGCACGCGCACCGGCGAGCTGAGCGTTCACGTCGAGGAGATTACGTTTCTTAGTAAGGATCTTCTTCCGCTGCCCGAGAAGTGGCATGGGCTGACCGACGTTGAGCTGCGCTACCGGCAGCGTTATGTCGATCTGGTGATGAATCCCGAGGTGCGCGAAGTCTTTCTGAAGCGGACCAAGCTGGTGCAGTCGATGCGGCGCACGCTGGATGCGCACGGATTCGTCGAAGTCGAGACGCCGATGATGCAGCCCATCGCCGGCGGGGCGGTGGCCAAGCCGTTCATCACGCATCACAACACGCTCGATATGGATCTTTATCTGCGCATCGCGCCGGAACTTTATTTGAAGCGGCTGGTGGTGGGCGGGCTGGATCGCGTGTATGAGATCAACCGCAACTTCCGCAACGAGGGGCTGGGATGGCGCTGGAATCCTGAGTTCACCATGCTGGAGTTTTATCAGGCTTACACCGACTATCAGGGCGTGATGGATCTGACGCAGGAAATCATCACGCAGGCGGCGAAGGATGTGACTGGCGGGACGAAAACGAAGTGGGGCGACCAGGAAATCGATTGGGCCAACTGGCAGCGCATGACCATGCGGGAGGCCATCATCCATTATTGGCCGGAGTCGGCCGGCGCGAAGCCGGAGATGACCGACTTCGCCAGCGCCGACGGCGTGAAGAAGCTGGTGGAGCGCTTCAACGCGGGACATGCGCACATGGCCTACGAACCGGATGCTCCGGCAGGGAAGACCATTGCCGGGCTTTTTGAGGCGGTGGCGGAAGAGCACCTGACGCAGCCGACAATTATTTACGAATTTCCTACGGCTGTGTCTCCGCTATCGAAGCAGAAGCCGGATGAGCCGGAGTGGACCGAGCGCTGGGAAATCTTTGTCGGGGGGATGGAGATCTCCAACGGCTTCAGCGAACTCAACGATCCCGAAGATCAGCGGCGGCGATTCGAGGCGCAGTTGCAGGAACGCGAGCGCGGGGACGAGGAAGCGCACCAGATGGACGAAGATTACACCCGGGCGCTGTCGTATGGCATGCCGCCAGCGGGTGGGGTGGGGGTGGGTGTCGACCGGCTGTGCATGCTTTTGACCGACTCGCATACCATCCGCGATGTCATTTTATTTCCGTTACTTAGGCCGGAAAAAGGCTTAACCACAGAGGGCACTGAGCGCACAGAGGAAGAATGCGAGGGAACCTAGTTAAATACTGTGATTAGTGTATGGACGGTTTTTATACTTTTTTGTCTACTGTATTCGGGTTTGGACTCTGAAATTGGCAGCGCTACCGTAGTGTTCCGGACGCGTTCTGGACATTGGGTCGGTAGCGCTTTGCTGCGTCTGGGAATAGTTTTCCTGCCATTTTTGTAATCAGAACGCTAATTGAATGCGGTTCATCAGCACATTCTCACTGTGCAGGGGAATCGCCGTCGACGAGGCCATGCGGAATCCGGTGTGCTCGTAGTCGGTTTCGAGTTTGATGTAGCGATTCAAATACCAGTTAAATCCAATCGCCTGTTCTTTCGCGGATTGCGGAGCGGTTGCGGTATTCGCGAAGTGCGGGAAAGCGTCGCCGTCGATGCGCAGTTGACTGTAGCGCAGGGCGAGTTCCAAGGCTCCCAGGCGGCGGAATCCCACGGCGTGCTCCGTGGCGTTGCGCGGGCGGACGCCGCTGTACCCATTCTTTTCTCCCGTGAGCATGACCGAACCAGCAATCTGCCAGGCTTCGTTTCGCACCCGCGCGGTCAGACTCTTATTCAAAACATCCTGGGACGAGATTACATATTCACTCAGCACGCCGAAAGGGCCGGCATAGTAATAGGCCTGGGGCGCGAGGCGGTTGTGCTGGCCATTCGCGGTTGCGGTCGAGGAATATTTGAAAAACGTGGTTTGGCCCATGGTTTTTAGGCCGGCGATGGTTCCGTGTTGATGTCCTGCGGAACCGCCCAAGCCGATGCCGAACTGATGTAGCGCATTGAGGCGCGCGGTGGCGAAGGGCCGAAGGAAGATTCTGGCGGCGGCCTCGTTACCGTGCGACCACTGGGTGAAGGCACCGTTTGATCCGTCACTCGATCCGTTGAAGTAGCCGGCCGCGTAGGAAATAGAATCCGACAGGATGGAACCTGAAAGTTGCGCTCCGATATAACGCAGGGGAACAAGATCGGAGGCGAGAGAACGCTCGGCAAAAGTTAACTCGCGATCGGAGCGGAGGACTTCGAGGCCGATGGGCTCTTTGAATTTTCCTACGCGCAGCTTGGCGAATTTCACCGATTTCAATTCCAGAAACGCTTCCTGGATCTGATAGGTGCTCTGCCCGAAATCCGGCATGAATCGGAAATCGACGGCATTGAACAGGGTGCCTTCAAATAAAGGACGGATGCGGCGGAACAGGAATGTGTCCAGTTCTTCGGCGTGGATGGTGTCGGAGAACATGCGGTCGTCTGCTTGCGCGTAGCCATGCACATGCAATTGAGTGGCGCCGTCGGAGGTCGAGAACCACAGGCCATCGCGGCGGAAGGCGATTGGGGGCTTCGTCTTGTCTGGGGCGTTCGATGCGGGTTCCACGGCGGCGGCGGGGCTGTCGTCTGACAGCACGGCCTGGGGCGTTGTGGCTTCGGTCTGTGCGCTGGCCGCCACTGTCAATGCCATCGAGAGCGCAAGAAAGAGAAAGGCAAAGGCACTTTTAGCTTTCATGGTCGTGTCCCTGATAAAAGAGTCATATTGCGATAAAGTCGATTTACATAATAGACTTTATTATAATAAATGACAATGCAATTGAGCGCCAATCTCGCGAAATATCCAGCGCAATTAAGCCTTAAAGGTTCAGGAGATAGGTTGGTCCCAGGCGTTGCTCAGGGCCGCCGTGCAGAGGATTGCAGTTTAGGGCAGGAGAAGGTTCCAGCCCGATGCGAGTCGCTCGTCGAAATTGCGTTCACGAGTCAGACAGAAACTCGCAGAACCAGCAGGGTGATGTTATCCGGACCGCCCCGCTCCAGCGCCGTTCTTACCAATTGGGAACAAGCTTCCTCGGGGGGCGTGGATTGCGCGACGCGGGCCAGTTCCTGATCGCCGACCAGGCCCCAGAGACCGTCGGTACAAAGCAGAAGCGTGTCTCCCTCTTCCAAAGAGACAGCATGGTCGGGAACGTGAGGAGCAATGTCGCGTCCAGTCCCCAAGGCCGCGGTGAGAATGTGGCGCTGGGGGTGGGACTCGGCATCTTCGGACCGCACGATGCCGCTCTCGACCAGCTTGCCGACATAAGAGTGATCGCGGGTTAGTCGAGAAATGGATTGGGCACGAATGTGGTAGAGGCGGCTATCGCCCACGTGGGCGAAGTGGAGCTGGCGATCGACGATGGCGACAGCGGTGCAGGTGGTGCCCATCCCATAGAACTGCGGATGCTCGGTGGCGTAACGCTGAATACTCTGGTGCGCCGATGCCAAGGCTGCGAGTAGAGTATTTTGGGGATCGCTTGCGAAAGCATTTTCGTAGACGTGGCGCACGGTCTCGACGGCGACGCGGCTGGCCTCTTGTCCGCCTTCGTATCCGCCCATGCCGTCGGCGATCACGGCCAAGCGGCCCTTGCGTCGAAAATCCTGATCGGAATCGGGCTCCCAGTAGAGATGGGAATCCTCGTTGTTGCTGCGCTGGCGGCCGATGTCGGTCAAACTGGCGGCGATGATTCCGGGTTTGGCGGTTTTACAGTCGACGGCCATCATTGAATAGAGCGAGCTGATTCCGGTGGAACAATGGGGCGATGAAATCCTGACAAAGAGGTTTCGGCTCGGAACATTATAAGTGCGACCTTTGAACCTACATGCCAGCAACATTCGCTGGGTGGGATACTCCTCGGCGATCCCGCACGCAGCAGAACTTCCATTCGGGACGTGCCAACCGGAGTTAGTGAGCGTAGCGTATCACCGCGACCGTCCCCTGAATCATCGAAGTGCTTTTTGTTCGGGAAACGGGAAAAGCCCTGATTTGGCAAGCCGTTGGTGGACCAGCTACTATTTCGTCACTCCTATGAACGTTTTCCCGAAAATTATTGCTTGTATTCGTGTCCATGGCTGGCTGTCGACCCTTCTGGCCGGTTCGATCTTTCTTGGATCCTCGTTGGCCCAAAATGCCGCCTCAAGTGGGGCGTTGCCCAGTGAAACTCCGGCCAAAGTCGAGGCTGTGACCGACAGCTTCGATTACGTCAAGCGGGAAGTGATGATCCCGATGCGCGACGGGGTGAAGCTGCATACGGTGATTGTGATTCCCAAGGGCGCGAAGAACGCGCCCATCCTGCTGACGCGGACGCCTTATAGCGCCAGTGCACAACTCAGCCATGCGCAGAGTTCGCATCTCGGGCCGATTTTGAATGGCTACGACAATGCGGTGGAAGTGATTGTGGAAGGTGGATACATTCGCGTGGTGCAGGACGTGCGCGGCAAGTACGGGTCGGAGGGCGACTATGTGATGACGCGTCCGCTGCACGGGCCGCTAAATCCTACGGCGGTTGATCATTCGACCGATACGTATGACACGATCGACTGGCTGGTAAAGAATGTTCCCGAGAGCAATGGGAAAGTGGGCATTTTGGGAATTTCTTATGACGGTTTTCTGCCTCTGATGGCGCTGGTGAATCCGCATCCGGCGCTGAAAGTCTCCGTGCCGATGAATCCCATGGTCGATGGCTGGAGGGGAGACGACTGGTTTCACAATGGAGCCTTTCGCGAGCAGAACATGCCGTACATCTACGAGCAGGAGGCCACGCGCAACAACAGCGCGTTGTGGTGGACGAATCACTTCGACGACTACGACGTTTATATCGAGGCTGGTTCGGCCGGAGAACTGGGGCGGCGGCATGGGCTGGAACAGGTTGGGTTCTGGCGCAAACTGCTGGAGCATCCCAGCTATGACTCGTGGTGGCAGCAGCAGGCCATGGACAAGATTCTGGCGGCACAGCCGCTGAAGGTGCCGGTGATGCTGGTCGACAGTTTGTGGGATCAGGAAGATATTTACGGCGCCCCCGCGGTTTACAAGGCGATCAAGCCGAAGGACACCGGCAACGACAAGGTGTTTCTGGTGCTGGGACCGTGGCATCACGGACAGGAAATTGACGACGGCAGCACGCTGGGGGCATTGAAGTTCAGCAGCGATACTGGGCTTTATTTCCGGGAGAACATTCTCCGGCCGTTTCTCGATCACTATTTGAAAGACGGGGCGCCGAAGTCGGACGTTGCGCCCGTCACCGCGTTTGAGACGGGAACGAATACGTGGCGGCGTCTGCCGTCGTGGCCTGCGGGATGTGCGAGCGGATGCGCGATCCGTGCGACGCGGCTTTATCTGGAGCCGGGATTGAAATTAGGGTTCGATGTTCCTAAGACTACGGACGCCGCATACGTCGAATATGTTTCCGATCCGGCGAAGCCCGTGCCCTTTCGTTCGCGGCCGATTCAGCCAGTGGGATACGGTGAAGGATTCACTTGGGCACAATGGCTGGTGGACGATCAGCGGGAGTCTTCGGGACGTCCGGATGTGTTGGCCTTTAGGTCGGATGTATTGAAGGAACCCGTGAAGATCAGTGGACAGCCGATTGCGAATCTCGTCGCTTCCACCAGTGGAACGGATTCAGACTGGGTGGTGAAACTGATTGACGTTTATCCCGACGAGGTTGCGGCGCAGCCGGCGATGGGCGGATATCAGCTGATGATTTCCGCGGATATTTTCCGCGGGCGCTATCGCGAGAACCTGGAGACGGCGAAGGCGATCACGCCAGATCAGCCGTTGCTCTATCACTTTTTATTGCCCACGGCGAACCATGTTTTTCTGCCGGGGCATCGCATTATGGTGCAGGTTCAGTCGAGCTGGTTTCCGTTGTACGACCGAAATCCGCAGACGTTTGTGCCGAATATTTTCTGGGCGAAGCCGGGGGAGTATCAGAAGGCGGTGCAGCGGGTGTTTCATTCGGGCGAGCAGGCGAGTTTTGTGGAACTGCCGATTGTCGAGATGAAATAAGAAGTACGCCGTTCAAGCGTCCCCTTCGACTTCGCTCAGGGCAGGCTCTCCGGGACGCGGTTCCAGCTTGGGTAACGCCACCCGGCGCTGGAAGCGACGGGCTATTTTCAGATGTCCCTAACGGGACAGGAATTTTCAGGCGTCCTTACGGATGCTCGTAGTGAACTCCGATTTTTCCATGAGAAGAGTTTGGTTATTGATCGTCGGTCTGTTGATGTTCACCGCGCCGGGGCTGGGGCAGGGAAAGCGGCTGTGGGTGCTGCGTTCGCCAGGGGAGATGGTGGAGTACGATGCGGCGACGTTTGCGGTGAAGCAGACGGTGAAGATTCCGGCCGAGGCGATGAAATCGCCGGAGAGCATTCGGGTCAATCGCGCGGGGCAAATTTTATTTGCGATACCGGTGCCGCTGCCGCTGGCGGAAGAAGATGTTGCGTCGGCGCATAAAGTTTGGTTTTGGAATGGGCACAGCGGGACCACGATCGATCAAGGGGTAAAGAGAGAGGTGAGTACTACGGGATCGAATCAGGCGATCACGGAGACGGCTCCGGTGCCATTTCTTTCGGCGGACGGCGGACATTTATTTTGGTTTGCGAACTCGGCGCGCCGGTTGCAGCGCGAGGGCGTGGATCTTTCGTCGGTCACGACCTGGCGGGCGTGGCGGACTGATTTGAGTGGCGCAGGACGCGAGGAATTGGCCACGACGAAGTTTCCGGATTGCCGCTGCGAGACGGGGACGTGCGAGGAAACTTGTCCGTATGGCGAGTTCTGGGCGTCGGAGAGCGGTGTGGAGAAATTTTTTCTGATGACGCAGTTCGTCCCTGGGCAGAGTGAGCCGCAATACAAGGCGACCACGCTTTACCGGCAAGCAGGCGGAAAATGGGCGGCGACGCCACTTGGCGAGCCATTGCTACGCGAACTGGACGCCGCGTCTGACGGAGAGGCAATAGTAGAGGCCATTCCCGATACCGGCTGCTGCGGGTGGTCGAATCAAAGTAACGATCAGACGCTGGTGCTGAGTAACGGCAAGAGAACCACGGTGTTTGACGAGCAGGCGACTTATAAGAATTCCGACTACGACGTGAGTTTCTACACCTCGAATGCGCGGCTGTCACCGGACCTGGGATATGTGGCCATGACGATTGTTTCGACGGCGCAACCCAACAAGCCATTTCAACTCGCGCAAGATGGAGACGCGAATCCGGAGGAGTCGCAGCGCATTCGCAGGGCGCTGACAGAGTTGCCGGCAGTGGAAGTGAAGAGCATGGATGAGACGCCGCGGCTCGTGGCTTACGTGCCGCATGCGACCTTGGTGGGATGGATGAGCGAAAAGGAAATTCTGATGGTGGAAGATCATGCACTGGTCGTTTATACGCTGGGGACGGGGTCGCGGCGGAAGTCGGGTCTGCGCGTGGAGGATGCAGGGCGGGTGTTTTTGCGGTGAACGTACGACAGAGATAACGAACGTAGCAGCTTGCGGGGTAGCGATTTTGTGTCGAATGCGAAACAGCGATTGACCGTTCCTGGTCACGGTACTAACATCTGTGCCGCAAGAACTGGAGGCGCATATGTCTTTCAATGGAAAAAACGCGTTGGTCACAGGGAGTTCGCGGGGTATCGGTCGAGGCATCGCGCTGAAGCTGGCGGAAAAAGGGGCGCGGGTCGCGATTCACTACTATCGCAACCGGGATGCGGCGCAGGCGACCTTGGAAAAAATCCGCAAGCTCGGGACCGATGGATTTCTAGTTCAGGCGGATGTTTGTCAACCAGACGAGATTCGCCGAATCTTCCATCAGGTCAAGTCCGAATTCGGATCGCTCGACATTTTCGTCAGCAATGCCAGAACGGAAGCGCCCACCTTCTATGAAGCGCCAATGGAGATCACACTGGAGAAGTGGGACACGGCGATGGATTCGCAGGCTAAGGCATTTCTGGTCGGAGTACGGGAGGCGGCCCCACTCATGTCGAATGGAGGAAGGATAGTTGCGATCACGTTTGCTCCAGGCGGCCGGTTTGGAAGCTGGCAGCCGTGGGTTGCAATGGGCGCAGCCAAGGCGGCAATGGAGGTTTTGGTGCGATACTTTGCTGTCTCGCTGGCCGGCCAAGGGATCACCGTGAATACGGTCAGTCCCGGATGGGTCGAGGACAGCGTGCTCAACAGCCTGCCGGAAGCCTTTCAAACTGGTCTGCGCGAGTGGCAGGAACGCGGTTGGACACCCATGGGCCGTCTGGGAACTCCGGCCGACATCGGGAATGCGGTGGCCTTGCTGTGCTCACCCCAAGCGAATTGGATCACGGGCCAACTCATCGAAGTGGACGGTGGTGCTTCGCTGATGGATGCGCATCTTCCACTCGAATTTCAGGGAGTGGCGAAACCGAGAAAAGCCGAGGCGGCCTAAAAAAACTACGCACTCCGCGTGATTTGGGGCAGGCCTTACCAACAACGTCAAGCGATGGTGAGGCCTCTTTTTCTTTGGCCGGCGCGATAGAGCATCCAACCCAGCAAGTTCACTCCCAGCACGACCAGCGCAATCTTCAGCGAGTATTTCCATTTGCTGGCAACCGGAACGACGGGCAATACCGAGAGCAGAACAAAGAGCAGGGTGACCGCGAATGCGGCTGCTGCTCCCACGCGCAACCACAGTGCGGGCCGGATCCCTTTCTGTTTTGGGGCAAACAGGGGAATTGCAAACAGAGCCAGATAAGCGAGGCCATAGAACGTCCAGGCCCAGATCTGCAGGAGCGTAAAGGCTTCCTGATTTTTGGCGCCGATTAACACAGCGGTGCTGGCCGCGAGAGCTGCGCCTCCCATGAAGAGAATCGAATTGACCGGCGTACGGTATTTGGCATGCAGAACCGAAAACCAACTGGGCAGAAGGTAGTCCCAGCCCGCGACGAGCGGCAGGCGCGTGTTGCTGGAAAAATAGAGAGTGTAGCTGCAGAGATAGTTCAACAGCAGAAGCAGGATCGCGACTGAAACAAGCGGACCGGCGACACCGAAGACGCCGAATCCGCGGCTGAGCGCCTGAGGAATGGGCCCGATGACGTCGATCGCGTCGGGCGAAACGAAAGCCAGAATTGCGCTGGTCCCGAGGATGTAGAGGAGGGCGATGAGCGGCGCGGTGAAGAGGATGGAACGGGCAAGATTGAGTCCCGGGTTGCGAGATTCGCCAGCGAAGATTGCGACGATCTCGAAGCCTGACAGGGCTCCAAAGGTCATCTTGCTGAAGACGCTGAGACTGAAAAGGGTGAGCGGCGGCATCACCAGCGGGAGCGGGTTGTAATGCGGCAGCGTGCCGCGCCGTGCGTGAACAAAAGGCATCACGATCAGAATTCCCAGGATGAGGACAGTGAAAATGCTTCCGGTATTGCTCACCCATTTGCCCACGCTGAGGCCGAGGCGGGCGACCAGCATCATCCCTGCGATGAGGAGGATGGACGCGGCGACGAGCAGTCCTGGGCTCGCTGCAATCCACGACGCGTTAGGACCAAAGGCGTACGCGATGTAGGTGGTCGTCACCAGCGCGATTTGTGATACTTGCACGGTGGTGTCGAGCCAGATGTTCCATGCCACCAGGAAGCCCAGGCCGTCACCGAAGGCCAGACGGGCCCACTCGTAGAGGCCGCCCTCGAGCGGCATAAGGCGGTTGAGATGCGCGACCACCAGCGCCTGCGGGATGAAAAATAGGAGGATCGCCAGCAGCCAGAGCACTACATGGGAAGGGCCGGCCTTCACCGCCGTACCGAAGAACTCGGGGACGATCACGATCAGAATCTGGGCCAGCGCCAGGTCCGCAATGCCGAGCTCCTTGCGCAGGGCCGTGCTGTGGGGTTGTAGGGCCTCGGCGGTTTTGAGCGAAGGGTTGGGGGCGGTGGCCACGGCTTTAGGAATTGAAAATCTAAGATCTCATCTGTTGCGATCGAAGACCGAGATTCCTGCCCTCGCGTTCGCTCGGGGGGACGGAATGACAAGCATTTAATTTGTTACTGCAAACCAGCAACTGATAGCCGATAGCCGATAGCTGATAGCTGAAAGCTGTTCTCCCTTTACTTCTTTGCCGCCGGTTTCAGCAGCAGGTCTTGATAGTCGAAGCTGAAGTCGGCTAGCGGAGAAACCGCCGCCATTTTTGCATTGTCGATGCTGCCGTCGGGATTCAACGCGAAGGTTATGAAGGCGTCTTCGATGGTGCGGTCCCGCCAATGTGCTTTGAAGGTGTCATGCTGCCAGGGTTGCAGGTCGCCGATCATGGTGGGAGTGTGGTCGAAGGTGATGACCAGCCCGGCACCTTCTGTGCGGATCGTGATAGGTCCGTACCAGGCGTCGGTATACCTGCCGGCATATTTATCGAGGGGCAGAGAAGGTTTGGAGTCGGCGGCGCGGGCGGCTTCGGCTTTCTTCATGGTTTCTGCCGCTTCTTTTTCCTGCGTGTCTTCACGAGACTTGTAGGCGGCAATCCAGTCCGTGGCAGGAAGATTGAAATAGTGATCGAGGACGTGGAAGAGAATGGAATCGAAGGCGCCGTCTTCTTCGGCGTTGGTGAGCACGACGACGCCTAGATTTTCCTCGGGCACGAGCATGACGCGGGAGACGAATCCGCCGACGCCGCCGGTATGGCCGACAAGTTTTCGGCCGTGGTAATCCCGCAGTCCCCAGCCGAGAGCATAGTCGGCGAAGTTAGGTTTCAGCGCGGCGAGAGCGGGAGGCGGATCGCCGATGGGAAGAATTGTCTGCGGCGACCACATTTCTTTGGAGCGCTGTTCGCTGAAGAGGCGGCCCTGGCGGTCAGGCAACTTGCCGCGATTCAACTGCAACTGGACCCACTTGGCCATGTCGGCGGCGCAGGAATTGATGGACCCGGCCGGGCCTGCATTGTCCAGTATTTCGAAGGGAATGACTTGCAGTTTGCCCGCCAGGCGCGAATGAGGAAATGCGACATCGTCGCCGGCCTTGATGCTGGCGTTGCTGACGTTGGAATGCGTCATGCCGAGCGGCGTGAAAATGCGCTGCCGAATATAGTCATCCCAGGAAGTGCCGGTGACGGCGGGGATGATTTGTCCGGCGGTCATATAGAGAAGATTGTCGTAAGCGTAGTGGCTGCGGAAACTAGAAGCCGGCTTCATGAAGCGCAGCTTGTAAATGATTTCATCGCGCGTGTAAGTCGTGTGCGGCCAGAAGAGCAGGTCGCCTTCGCCCAGTCCCATGCCGCTGCGATGCGTGAGCAGGTCGCGGATGGTCATCTCGTGCGAGACGTAGGGATCGTACATGACGAAGCCGGGCAGGCGCTGGTAGACGGGATCGTCCCAGGCGAGCTTGCCCTCGTCGATCAGCGTGGCTAGGGCGGCGGTGGTGAATGCTTTGGTGTTGGAGCCGATGCCGAAGAGGGTGAACTCGTCGACGGGCGTGGGGTCTCCAAGCTTGCGGACACCGTAGCCTTTGGCGACGATGATCTTTCCATCTTTCACGATCGCGACGGCCATGCCCGGGACGTTGAAGGTTTTCATGGAAGAGGCGACGTAGGCGTCAAGGTCGGCGGGCGAGGCGGTAGGGGACTGCGCTTCTACAATACCCACAAGAATCACTGCAACGAATGCGATCACGGATCGCTTTAGGCAAGGGAGCGGCATGCATGTCTCCGGTTGGGAATTTACGTGCGAGAATTGGGACGCGGAGATTAGAACATAGAATCGGCGGATGTTTCGAGGGGCTTCGAGGGCGGAGAGAAACCATTGGAGCGATTGGTTTCGACATGGCGTTGAGTGCGAGGGCGAAGTGCTTTCGCGACAGCCGGCCTGACGCCGGCGCTACCTTTAGGTCGTTGCATCGGAAAGAGGAACTATGGTGTCGCGGGACTTTATATTTTGGGAAGTGGATGCGCAGCGGGATTTCATGTTGCCGGGTGGAAAGCTTTATGTGCCAGGGGCGGAGAAGTTGCTGCCTAACATCCGGCGGCTTACCGACGCTGCGCGGCAAGGGCGGGTATTCCTGGTTTCGCATGGATGTTTTCATGCAGCGAACGATCCGGAGTTCAAAATCTTTCCGCCGCATTGCGTGAAGGGAACGGCGGGAGCGGAACTCGTTCCTGAGGCGTTGACGGAAAAAGTTGTGCGGGTGCCGAATGACATCGAGGCGAAGCTGCCGGAAGACTTATCGCAGTTTCAGCAGATTCTGTTGGAAAAGCAGACCCTGAATATTTTTGAAAGCCGGCACGCGGACGCGCTCGTTCGGCGTTTGGGAAGTCAGGCCGAATTTTTGGTCTTTGGAGTTGTCACGGAATATTGCGTGAGCTTTGCCGCCAAGGGTCTGCTTGAACGCGGGCGGCGCGTGGCCGTGGTGCAGGATGCAATTGAAACCCTCAAGCAGGCGGACGGAAAAAAAACGGTGGAGGAATTGGAGCGATTGGGCGCGAGGTTTACAACAACGGAGCAGGCTCTGAGCGCTCTAGGCGGCTGAGTCGACGAAAGGCCCTGAGGGCTAAAGTCCGCGTCAATTATGGCTCTGGGCGGCACGGCTGAAACCGTGCCTATCCCAAAAGAGAATGCCCTTCCTGAACCATTGACGAGCAAATCCTAGTGACGGTCGCCATGGTTGTGGCGCCAGGTCCAGTATTCTTTTTGTTCTTCAGGAGGAATTCGGCGAAAGTCGCGGTGCGCATCGCGGTGGGTTTCATCCGCCCAACGATGGTAATAGCCAATTTCCTCGTCGTTCCATACGTGGTAATCGGTGTAGTAAGGATCATAGACGCGATAGTAGTGATGATGTTCGCAGGCGAATCCTGCCAACGACGAGGCCAGCGCGGCGGCCAGCAAAAGCGAACTCAACGGGTGCGAACCACGGCTCATGATTTTTCTCCTTTGCACAAGCAAACACCTGTCTGTTTGATTAGTTGCTCCAAAAAAGGGTTGGCGGTTTCAGAAAAGTGCGCCCGTCCGGTCGATCTGCGGATGCTGGTTGCTTTTTTTCGAATGATTTTGACTGGGTTGGATTGTAATAGACTAAATAATCTTCAAGGAGACTGCCCATTGGCCGACGCATTGCGCGTGTTGCTGGATTTGCCGGCGCAGGAAAAAGTGGAGCGCGGACTGGAACACACGCCCCGGGAAATCTGGCAGCAGCCCGATACTTGGGGTAAAACCTACGAGCGCTGCCGGGACCGGAGCGCCGCGTTGAACGATGTCCTTAGGCGGGCGGGAATTGGCCGCGGCAATACTTCTTCGCCAACGGTATACCTGGTGGGGGCGGGCACGTCGGATTACACGGGCAGGGCGCTGGCTCCGCTGCTGCGGCGGCGATGGAGTTGTGAGGTTTGGCCTATCCCCAGCACCACTCTGTTGACCGAGTTCGAAGATTTCCATCGTCCGGGCAAGGAGTATCTGTGGATTTCGATTTCACGTTCGGGCGAGAGTCCGGAGGGCGTAGCGCTGCTCGAGCAGGCGCTCGATCGGCGTAAGGAAATCCGGCATCTGGTGATTACCTGCAATCAGCGCGGGCCCATGGCGCAACTCTGTTCGCGGCACCCGGACCGCGCCGTGGCACTGGTATTGGACGATGCGGTGAACGACCGTGGACTGGCGATGACCAGTTCGTTCACAAACATGGTGCTGGCGGGGCAGTGCGTGGGGCATTTGGAAGACCTGGCAAAGTTCGGCGATGTGGTCGCAGAGATGAGCGAGATGGGCCGGCGGTTGCTTCCGGCGGCTGCCGAAGCCGCGGCGGCGATGACGTCGCTTGAATGTACCCGTGCCTGTTTTGTGGGAACTGGCGTTTTGCGGGCGGTGGCCGACGAATCGGGACTTAAAGTGATGGAGCTTAGCGCCGGCAAAGTGACCACGCTGGCAGAAACACCGCTCGGGCTGCGTCACGGGCCGCTGTCGAGCGTCGACCGGCAAACGCTGTTTGTGGCGTTCTTATCCAGTGAGCCGCGACGGCGCGGATACGAGCTGGACTTGCTGCGGGAGATTGATCGCAAGCGCCTGGGGCGAGTGCGGGCGGTGGTCACGGCAGGCGGGGTCGAGGACGTGGCCCCGCTGGTCGATTACGCGTTGTCTCTAAATAGTGCGGCAAATTTTCCCGACTTGTATCGGCCGGTGCTGGATGTGATGCTGGGGCAGTTGATCGGCCTGTTTGCTTCCATGCGATGCGGGCTGAAGCCGGATCAGCCGAGCCCGAGCGGAACGATTACCCGAGTGGTCGCGCCGATCCAGTTATATTCGTGACTCTTACGTCGTCCGTCCCATGGAATCCGGGCTAGCTAGCTGGACAGGTGAGACGTTCGTAATGTGTCGTCCTTCTTGGGGATAGTTGCCCTGCCATGGCGAAGCCGTGGGCTGCGTGGTCTTCCGTCCCATTCCCGAAGCCGTATCGGGAATACCATCTACGAATAAGGGAATCCTTACCCCTGGCCCCATGAAGTGTTTTGAGTTCCCGCCGAATAGTAGGATATGCAACCGCAATTAGCTGCCACACCCGCCCGGCGGAGAAGCGAACGCGTGTCGATCGCCTTTCCGGTAGAAGTTGCGGGAATCGACCTCATGGGAAAACGCTTTTCGGAGCGAACCAAGACGACCACCGTCAGCCGATATGGCTGCTGCCTTCCGCTGCCGCGAATGTTGCAATCGGACCAGTCGATCGAGGTGCGCCGGATCGGCACCAACGAGATTGCGGTCGCTCGGGTAGTCGCGCCCATGGGCGTCCAGACCGAAGGCCGGTTGTACGGCGTGGAGACGCGCGAGTCGTGCGAAGGGCTGTGGGGCATCCGCTTCTCGTCCGCCTTTTACGAGAAGTTGCTCGATAATCTGCAAGACGGCATGTCCTCAAACCGGGAGCGCGAGGCCACCTACTGGAATGAGGGTGCCAAGCGGCTGGCTGCTTTCTCCGAAGCTGATTTTACCCACGCTGGCTTTAGCGACGGTTTTAGCGAAGAAGAAGTTCTCGGAAAAGAGTGCGGCGAATCTATCCTGGCATGCGTGGACGAGGCCGGCAAAGCGCTTTCTGACGATGGAGGTCCGATCGAAGGTGTGGTGCAGGACAGGGACTCCGCCGTCGCGGAATTCTATCTTCGACACAAGCGGGGCTACCGGTCCCCGGTTTCGGTGCGCGCCCTCCCTATCCGAAACAGCGCCGGCAATATTGTGGGCGCGGTCGAAGTCTTCAGTGATTCCACGGTGAAATTGAAATTCAATAAAAGAGTCACCGAACTGGAGCAACTGGCATTCCGTGATCCGCTGACGGGCTTGCCCAACCGCCGGTATATCGAACTGAAAGTCGAACATGGATTACAAGACCACCAGCGCCTGGGCCGGCTCTACGGTCTGTTGATGTTTGATCTCGACCACTTCAAGCAAGTGAACGACTCCCATGGACACGAGGCAGGGGACGCGATGTTAAAAGCAATCGGGACGAATGTGTCCCGCGGTCTCCGTCCCGACGACGTTGTGGGACGCTGGGGAGGGGAAGAGTTTCTGGTTCTGGCTCCCGATGTCGATGCTCTTACCCTTGGCGATCTCGCCGAGCGCTGTCGAGTCCTGATCGCGGAGTCCTCCGTGGAGGCGGGTTCGTCCCGGGTGTCGGTGACCGCGTCCATCGGCGCAACCGTGCTAATCCATTCCGACAATGCAAGCTCAGTCATCAGCCGAGCCGACGAGCTGATGTATCAAAGTAAGCACACGGGCAGAGACCGAACCACGGTGGGTTGAAGAGACGTTGACCTTGGCGGCTGCGCCTGCGCTAGTACTCAACACCGACCAGATACAATCCACCAGCCGGCGCCGTGGCCCCGGCCGTCGACCGGTTCCGTGCATCAAGAATGCGCGACACATCCTCGACCTTCAACGTCCCCTTGCCAATGAGAATAAACGTGCCCACCAGGTTCCTCACCATGTGGTGCAGAAAGCCCGATCCCCGAACCGTATACACCAGTTCCTCTCCCATCCGCTCCCACGAGGACGCAAATATGTTCCGCACATTAGAAGCGGCGGTGCTTGTGTGGAACCGGGTCGGAGCCTGCCCTGAGCGCAGTGGAAGGGAGCCGGTCGCGGGCCCGACGCCCGCCGCTTCACCCCGCTCCGGATCGACCGCCGCAAACGAAGTGAAATCATGCTCACCCACCACCAGCGCTGCCGATCTTGCCATGGCTTCCTCGGCCAACGGATACGGATAATGCCAAACATACCGCGCCAGAAACGGTGGACAGATCGCCTCACGATAGATTCGATAACGGTAAGTCTTCGCCCGGGCCGAATGCCTCGCATGAAAATCCGCCGGCGCTTCCGTCACCTGCAGCACGCGCACCGACGCCGGTAAAATGTCGTTCATCGCCTTCAGAAAATTCTCCGTTGGGATGGAAGACTCCGTGACAAATGTCATCAACTGCGCCAAGGCATGCACTCCCGCGTCCGTTCGTCCCGAGCCTTGCGGCAATACCTTTTCGCCCGTAATCCGTCCAATGGCTGAAGCCAGTGTGCCCTGCACGGTGTTTGCCGCGGGCTGCACCTGCCAACCGGAGAACTCGGCTCCGTCATAGGAGAGAATCATCTTGAGATTGCGCATACGGCGATCTTTTGTATTGCGATGTCTCTTAACTCGATCTTGTGAGTCCGAAGTCGCTGGCGAATCATCAAATCGGTTTTCGCCTGCGCCAGCAATTTATCAGTTCCATCAACGTTGCGTAACTCCAGCCGTGTTGCGGTCAGATATACTGAATGCTTTCCGCGGAATTCCGGTCTCCAGGGTGGGTCTCTCTCCATCGTTCCGTCCCGGGAAACACCGTGAGCAGGAAAGCAAGAACGAGAACAAAATAAGGCGCCGCGGTGGGCAGGTCGTTTTTCTTCCAGCTTTCCGGAACCTTCCGGCGGTCTTTTGCGTACCACGGTGTGAGTAGGGCGTTATTTGGCCGTTTCTAGTGCCGAAGTTTTTCGCGTTCGAGGTCTTAATCAGAAAGTGTTGAATCGGTATTCAATAAGTTCTTAGACGAACGGAGATGAGTAGATGCCATTTGCACGTTTAGCCTCGACCGTACGGCTCGCCGCCGCCGCAACCCTGTTTGCAACGCTGACCCTCGGATGTTGGGGCCAGGAGCCGTCCGCTGCGCCCGTGGCTCCCACTCCGCAGAATACGCCGGAAGCGCGGCCGGTGCCGGCGCTGAATTATGGCAAACCTGTATCGCATTTTCCCAATCCGATTGGCCCCTACACTCCGCGCCACATCGGACCGCCGAATCTGGCAAACACGGCCCGCATCGACCAATTGATGCACGACGGCAAGCTTTACCTGTCGCTCAATGATGCGATCGCGCTGGCCCTTGAGAACAATCTCGATATCGCCATCGCACGCTACAACCTGAACATCGCCGACACTGACGTTTTGCGCGCCCGGGCGGGCGCTTCCATACTGGGTGTGCCTCTCGGCATTGTGCAGAATACGCCCGGCGGTGGTGTGGGCGGAATCGGTGGGCAGGTCGGTTCCGGCACGGGCGGCACTACGCTTGGCGCGGGGGGCGCCGGCGCCGGCGCGGCCGGTCTTACCAGTTCCACGCTTGGCTTGGGACCAATCATCAACAGCTTCGATCCGGTGCTGACCGGGACCCTCCAAGAGGATCATTTTAGCCAGCAAGCCACCAGTATTTTTCAGGGCGTACTTCCAGGAACCAGTTTGGCGCAAAACACGGGTACGGTGAATTTCGGCTACCAGCAGGCGTTCCAGTGGGGTACGAACGTGAATGTGAGCTTCACCAATACCCGCAGCACCACCAACAGTTTTTTTTCGAGCCTCAGCCCGATCTTGAACTCCGGTTTCAAAGCTACTCTGACTCAGCATCTTCTCCAGGGCTTCGGATTTGCGCCAAACACGCGCTTCATCCGCATCGCCAAGAATAACCGCGAACTCTCGGATGTCGCCTTCCGTCTCCAGATCATTACGTCGGTCGACCAGATCGAAAATATGTACTGGGATCTGGTTTATGCCTACGAGAATCAACGGGTGAAAGAAGAATCGCTGACTTTCTCACAGAAGACGCTCTCCGACACGAAGAAGCAGGTGGAGATTGGCAGTCTCGCGCCGATTGAATCCGTGCGTGCGCAGAGCACCGTTGCCGCGGACCAGCAGGCTCTCACCGTCGCCAGGACCAACCTTGAGTTGCAACAGTTGGTCATGAAGAATGCCCTCAGCCGTACACTGCATGATCCCGTGCTCGCCAGCGCCGAAGTAATTCCCACTTCCACTATGGAAGTCCCGGAAAACGAACAAGTCCAACCCACCGAGGATCTCATCAACGAGGCCCTGCGCCATCGGCCGGAACTTGTCGAATCGCGAATTCAGTTGAACAGCATCGAACTTAGCAACAAAGCCGTTCGCAGCGCTCTTCTCCCCACACTCGACCTGTTCGCTTACTATGGGGGCTTGGGAGTTGGCGGATCGCAGAACCCTTCGAACCTTTGCGCCAATCTTGATCCTCAATTGCAGGGCTTCGGCTGCGCCACTAGCCCCACTCCGGCGGTAGGTTACGGCAGCACGTTGAATCAGCTGGTCAACTCGACCGCGCCTGATAAGGGCATGGGCCTTCAACTCAACATCCCGTTGCGCAACCGCTCGGCTCAGGCCGTGCAGATCCGCTCCGAATTGGAATACCGGCAGGCTCAGATGGCTCTGCAGCAAACGGAGAACCGCGTCAGTATTGAAGTTCGCTACGCCCAGTATGGCGTGGAACAAAATCAGGCCAGCGTGGCTTCGGCCAAAGCCGCCATGGACTATGCACGGCAGTCGCTCGATGCCGAGCAGAAGAAATATCAGTTCGGCACTTCGACCACCACTGCGGTTTTGCAAACTCGCAGCGCTCTGGCCACGGCGGAATCCACGCTGATGTCGGCCATGGCGGCCTACGAAAAATCGCGTGTCGAACTGGATCGCGCGGTCGGCACTCTGCTCGACCACAACGGCATCAGCATCGACGACGCCGCTCGCGGCCAGGTTACACGCATGCCCAACGTCCCCTACGTTGCCCCGCGCAAGGAGTTGCCTTCGACGATGCCGTCGATTCAGGAGACAACACCGCCGGCTCAACCCTAGCAAAGAAAAACATTCCAGCGGCGCCGCTATTCTTCATACAAAGCGGCGCCATTTTTCGTTTCTTCCTCACAATTCTTTACAATCCCACGCAGTTTCGCGGAAACTTCTCCCGCTAAGATTGATTTGAAGAAGTCTGATTTGAAGACGTCCGCGTCGTCGATGTAGAAGCGGATCGTCCCTTCTTACGTAAGAAGTTTATAGGTGAATTATTATTCGTCGATGCTTGTTTGAGGATGCTCTATTTCGAGGAGAGGACCAATGCTTTTATCCTGTTTGATTTCTGTGCGTCGGCCGCGAATGTTGCAGTTCACAGTGCGCCCGGGGCTCTATGTGGTTTCGGTTATGCTTTTCGTAGCGAGCCCCATATCGCTGCTAACCCAGCAGGCCGCGCCGCCGCCATCGACCGTGCCCGCGGCGCCTCAGCCCGCGCAGCCGCAGGCCGTTCATTTAAAGGATTATTCGGTTCCCCGTTCGGCCTTTCCTCGCGTGCTGCAACCTTACACGCCACAGGAAATCGCGAAGCCGAACCTCGGCAACTCGCCGCGCATCGACTCGCTCATGCGGGACGGCAAAATTTACCTTTCTATCGACGACGCCGTCGCGCTCGCGCTCGAGAACAATCTCGATCTCGATATCGCCCGCTATAACCTGAACATTGCCGATGCCGATCTGCTGCGTGCGAAATCCGGCGCCAGCATTCTCGGCGTTAATACCGGCATCGTGCAGAACACGCCGGGCGGTGGCGTGGGCGGACTCGGCGGCACAGTCGGCTCCGGCACGGGCGGCACAACCGTCGCCGCCGGCGGCGCCGGCACTGGCACCAACGGCTTAGTCAGTTCGACCCTCGGCATCGGCGCGCCCATCACCAGCTTCGATCCCGCGCTTACCGGCACGTTCCAACTCGACAAGAACGACACCGAATCCGTCAGCGTCTTCAGCCCGGTCCCGGTCGTGGCCCAGAACACCTACACCTCGAACTTCGGCTACACTCAGGGCTTTGAGTGGGGCGGCGCGCTGACCGGCACGTTCAACAACACCCACCTCACCACCAACAATCCGACGAGTTTGCTCACGCCCCAATTAGGCTCCAACTTCCAATTCCGCTTCACGCAAAACCTGCTCCAGGGTTTCGGATTCCTTCCCAACACGCGGTTTATTCGAATTGCGCGCAACAATCGCGAAATTTCCGACGTTGCTTTCCGCCTGCAGATCATTACCACGGTCGACCAGATCGAGAATATGTATTGGGATCTGGTGTACGCCTACGAGAATGTTCGCGTTCAGGAGGAATCTCTGACCTACGCGCAGAAAGCTCTCGAAGATTCCAAACGCCAGGCGCAAGTCGGTACCGTGCCACCCATACAGGTTGTGAGTTCGCAGAGCACCGTCGCGACTGGGCAGCAGAATCTGATCGTCGCCCAGAACAACCTGCAACTGCAGCAACTCCTGATGAAGAATGCGCTCAGCCGCAGCATCGAGGATCCGGTGCTCGCCGAAGCTGACGTGATTCCTACTTCGATTTTTCTCGTGCCCCAGGAAGAGCCAGTCACTCCCATACAAGACCTGATCAATGACGCGCTGCGCCATCGCGCCGAATTGGTGGAATCGCGCATTGACCTGCAATCGCGCGACATTAATACGAAAGCGGTGAGGAACGCCATGCTGCCCACGCTGCAGGCGTTTGCCTATTACGGGGGATCCGGAGTGGGCGGTGATGTGAATGCCCTGGTGCCAACCTGCTCCGCCACTTCGGGCAGTTTCTGCTTCAATCCGGCGAAAGCGCCTCCCCCGTTTCAGAACAGCAACTCTGTCGGTTACGGCGGCACCTTGAACCAACTGGTAAATTCGACCTCGCCCGACAAAGGCGTTGGCTTGGCGCTCAACATTCCTCTTCGCAATCGCCTGGCGCAGTCGAACCAGGTCCGCGCCGAACTCGAATACCGTCAGGCGCAAGTGCGGCAGCTTCAGCTGGAAAATCAGGTGCGCATCGAGGTTCGCAACGCGCAATTCGATGTCCGGCAAAACCGGGTCTCGGTACAGGCAGCGCAATCCGCGGTCGACCTGGCACGCCAAACGCTGGACGCCGATCAGCAGAAGCTGAAAGTGGGCCTGACTACGCAAACCGCAATCCTGCAAGATGCTGCCACGTTGACTACGGGCGAATCGAATTTGGTCTCGGCGAAAGCAGCCTATGAGAAGTCGCGCATCGAACTCGACCGCGCCACCGGATTGCTGCTCGATCACGCCGGCATCGACGTGGCCGACGCCACCCGTGGCCAGGTCACGCACCTGCCCAACGTGCCCTACGTAGCGCCGCGTACAGATGCGGATCCCGGAACTCAGCCATCCTCCGCGCCGCAACCGCCCGGGCAGATGTAGTGCTGCTACCAGTAGGGGCCGTCCGGGCGGCTGTCGTGGCGGCGTCCTCGCCTCCACTGCGAGGACCAGGCGATGGCATACGTTAGTGTATGTACACTTATGTAAATGTACGTACATTTATGTCCTCAAAACGTTCCTGCAGGAACACTGTGGAAATCTTTCTTCCCGTAGCCTGAAAAAATCCTGTCATCCCGACCGCCTGATACACTACGCCCGATGGCAAGCTCCCTCCGGCCGGCGCTCCCCAGATTTTTCCTCTGGCTCTTGCCTCTCTCGTTTGCGCTGCAGCTGGCGACCATTGCAGCCTTCCATCAGTATCGCACCCGTTCTGGCGACGATCACTTCGAATTTGGCTGGGAGATGGGCCGCGTCGGCCGGTCCATCGCACTGGGCCGCGGCTTCAGCAGTCCCTATGAAGGCGACACCGGACCTACCGCGTGGGAACCGCCGCTCTACCCTTACTTGATTGGCGGAGTGTTCAAGCTGTTCGGCATTTATAGTCAGACGTCCGCATGGGTCCTGCTGAGCATCAACAGTGTCTTCACGACTTTCACCTGCATTCCAATTTTTCTGATCGCGCAACGAACGTTCGGAGAACGCGTGGCCCTGTGGGCCGCGCTCACGTGGGCGCTGTGTCCCTACGAGTGGTATTGGTCGGTTCACTGGATCTGGGACACGACTTTCACCCCGCTGGTGCTGGCGTGCCTGTTCCTGCTTGCGCTGGAGTTGCAGGATTGGCCCGGCTGGCGAGGCTGGATTCTTTTTGGCGCTCTGTATGGTGTTGGAGCGCTGGCGAATCCCACGATGCTCGCATTCCTGCCTTTCTGCGGAATTTGGATCTGGTGGCAGAGATACCGGCACGGCCTAACTTCCTTCGCGGGCGTCATGCTCGCATCGGCGGTGTTCTTTCTCGTTCTGAGTCCGTGGATCGTGCGGAACTACGAAGTCTTCGGACGCTTCGTTTTTATCCGCGATGATTTCGGATTGCAAGTCCGCTTGGGCAACGGCCCTTCCGCCGACGGCATGCTGATGGCCTACCTGCAGCCAAATCTCAACAAACTCGAACTGGAAAAGTATCAACGCATGGGTGAACTCGCTTACGCGGAATCCTGCAAACGGATGGCGTTCGACTGGATCCGCTGGCATCCGGGACGCTTCGCGGTGATCAGCCTGAAGCGGTTTTTCTATTACTGGAATGGCGTCCCAAGAGCAACCGACAGCGTTGCCCCGGTCGACTTCCGCACGTCGGCGTTTCTGGCAACGTCAGTGCTAGCATTATGGGGACTCGGACGCGCACTCCGGCAGAAGCGGCCCGGGGCGTGGCTTTTCGCGGGACTGGTGATCACCTATCCCACGATTTACTACTTCGTGTTTCCCCACGCCCGCTACCGCCATCCCATCGAACCGGAGTTGGTGATCCTGATTGTCTTTCTGCTTTCGGAAGCGACGAGGCGCAAGCCGACCGCGCTTCAGCATGTTCCTCAGCAACAGAATCCAGTGTGAGACAATTTCGAGTTCGTGGACGAACTCGCGAACTGGGATCGCTCATTCCATCTATGAATCTCTCCATCGTCATCATCACGTTTAATGAAGAAGCCAACATCGGCCGCACGCTGGAAAGCGTGAAGCCGCTCGTGGCCGACGGTAAAGGAGAGATCATCGTCGTCGACTCCGGCTCGACCGACCGCACAGTGGAGATCGCGGAGTCGTTCGGAGCGAAAGTTTTCATCGAACAATGGAAAGGGTACGCTGCGCAAAAAAATTCGGCCATCGACAAAGCGACGGGTGCCTGGATTCTGAGTTTGGACGCGGATGAGGAAGTGGAGCGCGATTTAGCACGGCTAATCACTTCTGTGATTTCAGAGAAGCAACCGCATCCTAAACACCCCGAACTCCTGAGCGCGATGGGTGTGACGACGTCGCGTGCCGACGCCGCGGGATACTGGATCCAACGCCGTAACCTGTTCCTGGGCCGATGGCTCCGCCACGGAGGCTTCTGGCCCGATCCTAAGCTGCGATTATTTCGCAGAGGCTCGGGGAGATTTGAAAATCGTGCCGTGCACGAAGATATTGTATTTGACGGTAAAGCGGGGCGACTCAAAGGTGTGCTCAGTGCGCTCATTCATCACTCCTACCCGACGCTCTCCGACTACATCGAACACATGAACCGCTACTCGTCGCTGGGTGCGGAGATGGTTGTTGCGAAGCAAAATGGCAAAGTCCGGTTCAGCGTAATCGACATCGTTCTACGGCCGCTGGCCACGTTCATCTACAACTACTTTTTCCGCCTTGGATTCCTTGATGGGCGCGAAGGCTTGCTGCTGCATCTCTACCATGCTGTTTATGTTTCGTGGAAATACGCCAAGGCGTGGGAATTGTCCCGCAAGCAGAAGGAACCGTCCCGTCACACAAAATTGTCATCCTGAGCGGAGTCGAAGGATCTCTATCGCCGTCACGACCGACGGCGGTTACGAGAGCAGCCTGTACAGTTTCTCTGCGCGCAATCGCGAAGCAATTCCCTTTGAGCTTCAAAACCCCGTGCTGAACACAGGGATCCTTCGGCTGCGCGGGAAGTTCGCGTTCGCGAACTTCCCGCTTCTCTCAGGATGACATAGACGCGGACCGACCGGTCGTTTACGGCGCATCACTTCGCCTTGCCCCCACGCCCCTCTCTTCCCTATGATCGAATTAGAAGCCGGGGTTCGCATGCCAAAGAAGCTGTCTCGTCCGTCCAACCAGCCGCCAGTGGCGGAGAGTCCGATCGTAGACGTGTTTGAAAACCGCCATCCTTCGGAAGCGGAAAAAAGTTGGGCGGAGAAGACGCTCGCGCCGACGCTGGAAAAGAATCCCGAGCGGCCGATTGGGGCGCCTACCGGAGTGAATCTCGACGAGCACGGGCACGCGCGCTTCACCACGATTTCCGGGGTGCCGATTCGCCGCCTCTACACGCAGGCCGATCTACCCGAAGACTGGAGCGAAGAAGATTATCTTGGGCTCCCCGGCGAACCGCCCTATACGCGCGGCATTCACGCTACTGGATATCGCGGCAAGCTTTACACGATGCGGCAGTTCTCGGGGTTCGCCTCGCCCGAGGAAACTAATCAGCGCTACAAATATTTGCTGGAACATGGCGGGAGCGGACTTTCTGTTGCTTTCGATCTGCCTACGCTGATGGGTTACGACTCCGATCATCCGGCCAGTGAAGGCGAAGTCGGGAAGTGCGGCGTGGCTATCGATTCGCTCGAAGACATGGAAATTCTTTTCGGCGGCATCGATCTGGAAAAGACTACGGTCTCGATGACGATTAATTCGCCCGCGTCGGTGCTGTGGGCCATGTATCTGGTGGTTGCCGAGAAGCAGGGCGCGGACTGGAAGAAAATTTCCGGCACGATTCAGAATGACATTCTCAAGGAATATATCGCGCAGAAGGAATACATCTATCCGCCGGCGCCGTCGATGCGGCTGGTCATCGATACTTTTGAGTTCGGCTCGAAGTTCACGCCGCGCTTCAACACGATTTCCATCAGCGGATATCACATTCGCGAAGCGGGCTCGACCGCGCTACAGGAACTGGCGTTCACCTTGTATGACGGCGTGGAATATGTGGAATGGGCGCGGCGCCGGGGGCTGGATGTCGACGAATTTGGCCCGCGCCTGAGTTTTTTCTTCAACGCGCACAACGATTTCTTTGAAGAGATTGCGAAGTACCGGGCCGCGCGCAAGATCTGGTATCGCGTGATGAAGGATCGTTTTGGCGCGAAGAACCAGCGCACCTGGCTGATGCGCTTTCATACCCAGACGGCGGGAGTCTCTCTGCCCGCGCAGCAGCCCATGAACAACATTGCCCGGGTAGCGATACAGGCGCTGGCGGCCGTTCTGGGCGGAACGCAGTCGCTGCACACCGATTCCTACGATGAGGCTCTGGCGCTGCCCACCGAGGAAGCCGCTCGCATCGCACTACGCACGCAGCAGATCATCGCCTATGAGTCGGGCGTGACGCAGACGGTGGATCCCTTGGGCGGATCTTATTTTCTGGAAAACCTGACACTGCAAATGGAAAACGGCGCCTTCGATTATTTCGGCAAGCTTGACGCCATGGGTGGCATGGTGAAGGCGATCGAGCGCGGTTATCCGCAGAAAGAAATTGCCGAAGCTTCCTACCAGTACCAGCGCGCGGTCGAGGCCCGCGAGAAGGTGATCGTGGGCGCCAACGAGTTCGTCATTGAAGAGGAATCGCCGCACATTCTCTACATCGACGAGAGCGTTGCCCGCCAGCAATCGGCGAAGCTGAAGACTCTCCGCGCGCGCCGCTCGAATGAGGGAGTACAGCGCGCGCTCGACGCGCTGAAGAAAGCTGCCTCGCAGGAGCCGCAAGCAGGCACCAACGGCAATGTCTCTTCCGCCAACACGATGCCATACATCGTAGATGCTGTGCGCGCTTATGCCACCGTGGGCGAAATCTGCGAAGCCTTGCGGCAGGTTTACGGCACGTACACTGAAGTGAGCGTTACGTAGACCTTGAGTATGTCGCAGACTCACAACAGTTCCAGTTCGGAACAAGTTCTCTAGACCTTGCCACTGATTGGCCCCTTGACGGAATCAAGTGGTGTACAATGGCGCCGTCCAACCGACAGCCCAGCACATGTTTTGGAGAATGTGAGCCCGGGCCGAACCTTTCTGCTGGGTTGCCAAAATCTTCCGCGGAGAGGTGTTTATGAAAAAGCTGCTGCTAACGCTGGTGCTGCTCGCATCGGCGACATTGTTTGCGCAGAGTCCGTTCGATGGGACCTGGATGACTAAACTAGATACGGCCAAGTTTCCTACCAAGCCGGACCAATTTTCACTGAAAGACAACATGTACGAATGCATGACGTGCGTGCCCAAGTTCGCGGTGAAGGCCGACGGGACCGATCAGAAAGTTACTGGTCATCCTTACTACGACACCATCGCCGTGCGCGTGCAAAATGCCAGTGCGGTCGAGATCATCCAAAAGAAAGACGGAAAGGTGATGTACACCGACATCGCTACCGTGTCGTCTGACGGAAATACGCTGAACGACAAGTTCACGGATACGACTGGAACTCAGCCAGTGACCGGAGAAGTCACGTCCACTCGCGTAAAGCCCGCGCCCGCGGGTGCGCATCCGCTGTCAGGAGCGTGGCGCACGGCGAAGGTCGAGAACATCTCCAACAATGGGCTGACTGTGACTTTTCAGGGGACTGCCGATGGGCTGAAGATGTCGGATCCGAACGGCAACAGCTATGATGCCAAGTTCGATGGCAAAGACTATCCGATGCAGGGAGATCCCGGGCACACGATGGTTTCGCTGAAGCGGGTCGGGGACGACACGATTGAGGAGACCGACAAGCGGGACGGGAAGGTAGTCGGGATCAGCCGCATGACGGTGTCCAAGGACGGGAAGTCTATCGCGGTTGAATATACCGATAAGCAACACGATACCAAGACCACTTTCACCATGGAGAAGCAGTCATAAGGAGAAGCGGAACGAGACGCGGTGCGGCGGTTTTCCGTCGCGCCGCTTTTGATGCTCGGGCCTCGGGTCTCGGCCTCCCACGTCTCGCAAAAACGGGGAAGACATGGGGCACCCTGGCTTGATATTCAGCCGACTGATCTTTCTTGCATTCCAGACTTGCTTTACATCTTTCAATGTGCAACTGGGACAGAAACTCTATCTTGCTCCGCCGGACCGGGCGCTCATCTATGGGCAGGATTTCGCGGGACAGAAATGAGTTCACAGTTGCCTGTCAGCGATCCGCATTGGCGTCAGTCGTCGATGCGGTCGCCGTGGCTGGGGGGCTGCGAGACTACGAGGAAGCGCACAGGACTGGAAGATGGATTGCGGATTTGATGGCGCGTGCCGGGGAGGATTCGGACTCCACTACCGGCCGGGATCAGCATGTTCTCGCCGTTGATTTCCATTAGGACTTCGCCGGTCAGAATGTAGAAGAACTGCTGTGAGCGGTCGTGATGGTGGCGAAGCTCGGCCGCGCCTGGGGGCATGAGCTCCTCGATCACGCTGAGTTGCTTGTCTTTGACCAGATGCCATCCGTCGCAATCGACGCCCCATCGATAATGCTCGGCATTGTCGCGGGTCACCGGAGCCGCTGTGTGCGAGCCCGCGTGAACGGAAGCGTGAGCGGAACTGGGCTCAACTGAGGCTGCCTGGTTCGGAGCCGCCTGGGCTGAACCGCTGAGGACTTTTTTCGGCATACTTTTCGTCTCCCTGCCTCCAGTGTAGTCTTGTCAGCATGGACAATCGTATTCACGCAAACTCGGCTCATGCAAACTCGGCCGATCCTAAGCGGGAATTATTGCGGCACACGCTGGCCACGCTGGCCTATCGAGGCGGGAAATCTTTGCGGAACATACCCGACAGCTTTGCCGAATTTCAGGCGGGCGGGGGAGTGCGAACGCCGGGGCAGATTCTGGCGCATGTGGGAGATCTGCTTGATTGGGCCTTGTCGATTGCCATGGGCCAGCAGAAGTGGCACGACTCAACACCGTTGCCGTGGGAGCCGGAAGTTGCCAGGTTTTTCGCCACGCTCAAGAAATTCGACGGCTTCCTGGCCTCGGGCGAACCGGCGCAGGTTCCGATGGAAAAATTATTGCAGGGTCCGATTGCCGATGCGCTGTGCCATGTCGGGCAGATTGCGATGCTCCGGCGTCTGGCCGGCACGGCGGTCAAGGGAGAGAATTTCTACGTGGCTGAGATTGTGGCCGGGCGAGTCGGGCCTGAGCAGGCAAAGCCCAAGCGTGAGTTTTGATTCGATAATGTAGTCCCCGGACATTCGTCCGGGACTGCCCGCTTCGCATCGTGGGACGGACGAGTGCGTGCGTCCCCACACGACGGAATTGTGCGCCACCGATCATCGGGCGCGAAGCTTCAGTTATCGGTTTCGGATACAATGAGCGCGTAAGGCCGAATCTGGCGGGCGTTTGAGCCGCTTGAATGAGGGGTACGTGCTTTGGCGACTGGCGAAGTGACCGCTTCTGGCTCGCAGAATATTCCGCAGCTTCCAAACCATAAAGTCAAAATCAAGAAGGCGGGGCAGCGCGCCTGCAACGAGAAAAACGAAAAGGGCAAATTCTGCGGGGGGCATTTGAAACGCTGGTTCTATACCACGGATGTTCTGGAGCAGGCTTGCGGCGACGCGGAAAAAGCCTGGGGTCCGAATGCCGAGGTCTATCGTTGCGAGCATTGCAAGACGCTGTATTTGCCGAATCCCGCGGAAGCGAAGGTGAACGTGGCGGGGCAGGGAATGATTTCGGTGTTTGGATTGACGCTGCCGCCGAAGCAGAAGTGAATCGAGCTACTAGCTACTAGCTACTAGCTTCTAGCTGCTAGCTACCAGCAACCGCTCCCGCAGTTTTTATACTGTCAGAGCGAGCCGAGCTTTGCTCGGCCGGACAGCCGAGGGCGCCTGTCCCCACCTGAAATCTGGTCCTGGCTAGTAGCTAGGAGCAAGCGGCTAGAAGCTGTTTTTCATGCATACTTCCGACCTCATTTACGACTGGAACCGGAACTATCCGCCGGGATTGAAACCATCGGGACCGGTGTTGATCAATGATGAGACGCTACGCGATGGGCTGCAGTCGCCTTCGGTGCGCGATCCTTCGATCGCGGAAAAGATTGAGATCCTGCATTTGATGGAGGCGCTGGGGATCGATTCGCTCGACCTGGGACTGCCGGGGGCGGGACCGCGTGCGGTTGAGGCCGTAACCGCGTTGGCTCGCGAGGTCGCCGGGCGCAAGATGAAGATTCGCGCCAACTGCGCCGCGCGGACTCACGAGAATGATATCCGCCCAATTGCCGAGATCGTGCAGGCGACGGGACTTCCGATCGAGGCGGCGACTTTTATTGGATCCAGCCCGATTCGAAGATTTACCGAAGGATGGACGGACGATTTTCTTTTGCAGACGACGGAGAAGGCCGTGCGCTATGCGGTTTCGCTGGGCCTCGATGTTATGTACGTAACCGAAGATACCAGCCGCTGCGATCCGGAGACGGTGAAGCGGCTGTATTCA
>Ga0185299_10001896_pt1 | contig 35723 bp, 36 predicted proteins | sample PaiPotPPA55metaG_FD_128002 | JGI IMG/M metagenome (GOLD analysis project Ga0185299, IMG submission 128002) | Iron sulfur acid spring bacterial and archeal communities from Banff, Canada, to study Microbial Dark Matter (Phase II) - Paint Pots PPA... ...
CACATTTCCGCCAACCAGGTGTCGCGTGGAGCGCGATTGCGCATCTACGCGGGCGGCGAGCCGGTGCGGACGTCCCGGTCGAAGCCAAAGGCGGCAGAGAACCGGACGGCAAGCGTGCAAAGCGTTTCGACGAAGACTTCGGATTCTGGCGATCCCGTGCAACACAGGGTAAAATCGGGCGAGACGCTTTACTCAATCGCGCGGCAATATGGCGTCTCCATATCCGCTTTGCGACAATCCAATCCATTCCTCACGGGGCGCGATCTTGAGGCCGGGGACGTCCTGAAGATTCAGCGCTAAGCTTCTTTCGCTAAACCCTTTCAAAGTATAGCTTTAGCGCGAGCTGCAGGTAGGCGTCGGATTCAGCCCGATGCACTCGACCAGCCCCGATTTCAAGAATTCGAGGCTCCGCACATTTCGTTTCCCTTGCTCCTTGACAAAGCTCCGAGACTCCGCTTGAATGCGGCGGAGGCCCGGAAGGCCGTCCGGCACGCCTGAAGCCCACGGGAGGATCGAATGTTTTACGCAAAAATGCATGATGACGAAGATGATGAGCTGCCCCGCTACGAAGAGGAAGAAGAGGGCCTTGAACACCCGCACGAGGGAGAGGTGATTGAAGAAGTGGAAGAGATTGTCGTCGAGGCCGAGCCGGGCGAGGACGAGGCTGAGGCGCCTGCGGCGCCCGCGTCCAAGTCGGCTCCGTCCGCAAAGAAGAAAGCCAAGAAACCCGCTCCCAAGAAGAAGGCTAAGGCGAAGGCAAAGCCGAAGAAGAAGGCGCCGAAAACCAAGAAGGCGGCGAAAAAGGCCGGAAAGCGCAAGAAGCGCTGACGTTTTGGATTCGCTGGTTCGATTGGATCGCGGGATAGCGTACCCTGCTGGAGGGACGCTGTTCCGCGATCTTTTTTTCCTCGCGAGAGTTGGGAGTGTGCCTCCCGTCGTTTATCTATCCGGTATATATGCGGATTCGTTGACCACTTAAGACTAATTTGCTGAATCGTTCCGGCACACGTTCACACGCCAAATCGGGTTTCTCCATCCCGAACTGAAATCTCCTGTTGCTCAGGGTGTTGCTGCGCCGATAGCATGCGGGCGCGATGAAGCGGGCCGTTGAACAAATCCGGAGAATGCGCGGAGGGGCGCAGTCGCATTTGATGAGATGCGACGACGGAAACTATTACGTCGTGAAGTTTCAGAATAATCCACAGGGCGTGCGAATTCTGGCGAACGAATTGCTGGGTACGAGATTGGCTGCGAGACTCGGTCTGCCAACGGCGGCGGCCGAGGTGGTCTTCGTGCATGAAGAGCTGATCGCGCATACGGACGATCTCGTGATGCAGCTTGGGCGCGGGCGCGCGCCCTGCCGTGCGGGGATGCAATTCGGCTCGCGCTATCCGGGCGCTCCGGTTGAGACGGTGGTGTATGACTTCGTGCCTGACGAGCAGCTTCGGGAAGCGCCGAATCTCGCCGACTTTTGCGGGATGCTCGTTTTCGACAAGTGGACATGCAACACGAACGGGCGCCAAGCCATCTTCTTCCGTGCCAAGAATGAATCCAGTTACCAGGCACAGATGATCGATCAGGGATTTTGCTTCAACGCGGGCGAATGGAATTTCCCGGATGCTCCACTGCGGGGCATCTACGCGCGGCATCGAGCGTACGAGTCAGTGCGCGGGATCGATTCGTTTGAGCCGTGGCTTTCGCGCGTCGAGACGCGGATCACCGAAGCTGATCTCGACGAGATCCAGAGTGAGATTCCGCCCGAGTGGTATGATGACGATTCGGACGCGCTCAACAGAATGCTGGAGCACCTTTGGCGGCGGCGAAAGCTGGTGCGCGAGTTGCTTTTTTCAACCTGGAAATCTTCCGCACAACCCTTTCCGAACTGGAAGTGAACCATGCCTGAAAAGAAACAGACTGAAGAAAAGACGTTACGGTACCGGATCCTGCGTTACACGCCGAACTTGATTCGGGACGAGTGGGCCAATATCGGCGTGCTGCTCGAAGAAGTGGATGGGCCGCGGCATTCGATGCGGCTGATCGAGGAATCTTCGGAGATCGCCCGGGTGCGGCGGCTGCACCCGAGCGCCGACGAAAGCCTGCTGCGCGCGCTGCCCGGCGAGTTCGATGCTGCGTTGCGAGGCCCCGCAGCGGACGTCGCGAAGTACATCGAGAAACTCGGCCAGACGCTCTCGAACGCCTTGCAGTTCAGCCCTCAAAAGGCGCTCCTCGCGGAGGATTTCGACGAGGAACTCGACCGGCTGTACCGGGAGCACGTGGCTCCTCCACCCCGGACCCGCGGCGGGATCGTTGAAAGCGCGCGCGCGTGGATCAAGGCACGTTTGGATGACGCGCTGCGCCGGCGCAAGGTGCCGCGCCTCGAGCGCAGCATCCGCGTGGAGGAGTTCACCGAACCCGGCGACTCTTTCAAGCTCGACTATGCGTACCGGAACGGCGTGCGCGGTTTCCTGCACGCCGTCGCGCTCGGCCGCGATCCGGTCCAGGCCAAGGTTCTGGCCTACACCGCCGATCGGATTCGCGCGAGGCTTCCCGAGTGTGAATTCACGGCCATTACGGAAATCGAATCGTCGCCGGACAACCGGCGGCACGCGTTCATCTCCCGGTTGTTCGAAGACAGCCGGATCACAATGGTTCCCCTGAATCGGATCGAAGGATTTGCCGAAGATTTGAAGCGGCGGCTGCAGTAACCGCAATCGGATGATTGGGAGAAGCTGATTCCTTGCGACCTACTGGTTGACCGCTCACGACCCTGCTTTCGATTACCCACGACCTACCGGTCGATTCTGCCCCACTCCGGCAAATCACGTCGGCCAAGCAACGCCTCGGCTGCCCACGTGCCGAGATACGACGACAGGGCCACTCCATGACCCGCGTAAGCCCCCAAAACAACCGCGTTATCGGTCTTCGGATGCCAGTCGAAAACGGGAACCCACGACTCGCGGAAGAGAATCGGGCCGCCCCATCGATGCGTGAATCCGATCGATCTCACCGCGGGATGCAGTCCGCGGACGCGCGTCTCAAGAAAAGCGAGCAGCTTTCGACAGTCTTCCGATGTGATGTCGATCTTCTCAAGATTCCTCGAACCTGGCGCGACCACCAGGCCGCTGCCCCAAATGACGGAATTGTCCAGGCGCACGCGTCCCCAAAGATATGGCAGGTCGATCGTGTAGAACGGCTTTCTTTCCCCGAGGCCGATCTCCCGGAGCTGCTCGTCGCGAAGCGGCTCGCTCAAGACCGCCAGCGTGAGCCGTGGCTCCGCGCCCTCGAGGCCGGACATCTCGGTCGAGAGGCCATTCGTAGCAAACAGAATCTTCCCCGCTCTGATCTCTGCGTGCGCGAGGTGAACGAGCGGCTGGCCGCTCCAGTCGATGTTTTCCGCTCGCGCACTCTCAAAGATCACCGCGCCCAGCCGGTGCGCCGCCCGCGCCAACTCGCTTGCCAGTTTCCCCGGATCGAGCGTTCCTCCCGGAACCTCGTGCATCACGCGCAGCTTGCCGGAATCGCTCCACTCGATGGGAGACCGCCCAGCGCCTGCGCCGCGTCCGATTTCCCACGCGCCGGACCACGCGAGATCGCAATCGACTCCGACCTTGGCGAGAATTTCTGTGAAGCCCGCGAGGACGTCGCCCAGGCCGGGGACGACGCCCGCCGCAGTTTCGGCCAGGACCATTCCTCCCGTCCGTCCGCTGGCGCCTGCGCCAATGCGGGAAGCCTCGAGAACCGCCACTGTCTTATCGGGAGCGAGCAGGCGGAGCCACGCGGCTGCCGCGAGGCCCGTAAATCCCGCGCCCACGACGACGAAGTCAGCCTCTTTGGGAAGCGTCGCAGCCGGCGCCGCGAAGTCAATGTGCCAGGGAGGAATGCCCCAGGGGTTGCTTGCTGCAGGAGTTTGCATGGGAGAACCTAAGCGGTCTTGCAGAGAACCTTCTGCAGGGTCCCGGTCAAGAGCTACGAGTTGAAAGTCACTTTCGACTCGCTTACAGAATACTCTCCGTCCAATTCTCGAGCGTGTGCTTCAGCTTGCCCATGAACTGGTGGGCCGCCGCCCCATCGACCACCCGGTGATCGTAGGAGAGGGTAAGATACACCATCGAGCGAATCGCGATCGCGTCGTCGACGACGACCGGCCGCTTCTCGATCGCGCCCAGTCCGAGGATCGCCACGTTCGGCTGATTGATCACCGGCAACCCGAAGAGGCCGCCGAAAACGCCCGGGTTCGTGATCGAAAACGTGCTTTCGGCCACTTCGTCGGGCTTAAGCTTCTTCGCCCGAGCGCGCTCGGCCAGGTCGTTGATCGCACGTGCGATGCCGAGAAAATTCTTTTCCTCGGCGTTTTTGATCACGGGCACAATCAAGCCCCAGTCCAGCGCCACAGCGATACCGATGTTCGCTTCCTTGTGGAGCACGATGTTCGTGCCGTCCACCGAGGCGTTCACCGTCGGGAACGCGCGCAACGCTTCCACCGCAGCACGCACAAAGAACGGCATGAATGTCAGCTTCGTGCCGGTGGTCTGTTCGAACTTTTCTTTGAGCTTCGCGCGCAGCGTCGCGATCGCGGTCATGTCCGCTTCGTCCACCGAATAGACGTGCGGCGACACGCGTTTCGAGAGCACCATGTGCTCCGCAATCTTCTGCCGCATCACCGACATCGGCTGCACTTCATACTGGCCGAAATACAGCCGCTCGCGCGGAACCGCCGTCTCCAGAACCGCCGAGGCAGCGGCGCCGCCGGACGGCGGAGGAGAAGCCGAAGGGGCGCGGAACGGAATCGCCCCGCCGGTTGCCGTAGGTCCAGCGGACCCCGCCTCACCGGAGCGCGCGGCACCGCCTCCCACGGCCCCGAGGATGTCCTGTTTGCTTACGCGGCCACCCGCTCCGGTTCCCGGAACCTGCGCGAGATCGATGTTGTTTTCGCGGGCGATACGCCGAACGAGCGGGGAGCTTCGAATCTTTTCGCCGCCCACCGACGCGGCAGCGGGCTGCTGAGATGCAGGCGATGCTCCGGCGGACGGAAAGGGCGTGGGAGCAGGTTTGGGTCCGGATGCGGGCGGCGCAGGAGCGGCCTTCGCCTGCGCGGTTGCAGGCGCTGCCGATTGCTGTTTCGCGGGAGCAGGCGCGGCCGTCGAAGTTGCTGCACCAGCCCCGTCGGCATCGATGAGGGCCACGATCGTCTGAATCGGCACGGTCTGCCCTTCGTTGACCTTGATTTCCTTCAGCACGCCGGCGGCGGGCGACGGAATCTCGGCATCCACTTTGTCCGTCGAAATTTCGAACAGCGGCTCGTCGCGCTCGATTTTGTCGCCGGGCTTCTTCAGCCACTTGGTGATCGTGCCTTCGAAAATGCTTTCGCCCATCTGGGGCATCACTACATCAACAGACATCGTTCTCTCCTCCGGACAACGGAATTCACGCGGGGCTCAGACATTCCTCATGCCACACGCCCGGAATTCCGTCGAGCGAGTAAATCTCGTCGCCGCCGGTGAAGAAATTGACGGCTTTCACCTTGGCCACGCGGCCGGCGTATTCGAGCTGCTCCGGTTCGAGTTCGTTGTGATACTGCCCTGCTTCCAGGAACTCTTCGAGGAAAGCGCGGTCGGCGATACGAACTTCCGTCCCGACTGCAAACTCCACGTTGTTGACGCCCTTCGTTTTTCCCATGCCACCCTGCCTTCTCTAGTATTTTGCCAATTCCCGAGCGGCCGCGACAACCTTTTCCGTATTCGGCAAGAACCGGTCCTCGAGCGGCGGCGCGTACGGCACCGGCGTATCAAGGGCCGTAACCCGCACGATCGGGCCGTCGAGATCCTCGAACGCGCCCTCGCACACGATGGCCGCAATCTCGCCCGCGATACCGCCCGTGCGCGTATCCTCGTGCACGATCAAGAGCTTGTTGGTCTTCTTCACGGAAGCGAGGATGGTATCGCGATCGAGGGGCAGCAGAGTGCGCAAATCGATCACCTCGGCGTCGATCCCTTCCTTCGAGAGTTGTTCGGCCGCTTCGAGCGACGTGTGCGCCATGGCCGCGTAGCTGATGATCGTCAAGTCGTCGCCCTCACGCCGCACCGCGGCCTTGCCAAGAGGAACCGAGTAGTCGCCCGCAGGAATTTCTTCCTTGATGCGGCGGTAGAGAAACTTGTGCTCAAAAAATAGAACCGGATTGTTGTCGCGAATCGCGGACTTCAGCAAGCCCTTTGCGTCGTATGCAGTCGAGGGATAAACCACCTTCAGCCCAGGCGTGTGGACGAAATACATCTCCGGATTGGCCGAATGAAACGGCCCGCCGTGCACTCCGCCGCCCGAAGGCCCGCGCAGCACCATGGGCACGGGCGCGCCCCAGCGGTAGTGCGACTTCGCCAGGAAGTTCGTCACCTGGTTGAAACAGCAAGCGATGAAGTCGATGAACTGCATCTCGACAACGGGCCGCAGGCCCAGGTAGCTCATGCCGCAGGCCGCTCCCACGATGGCGGTTTCGCTGATCGGCGCGTCGATCACGCGCTCGCGACCGAATTTTGCCAGCAGCCCTTCCGTTACCTTGAACGCGCCGCCGTAAACGCCGATATCTTCACCCAGCGCCACGACCGTTGGGTCGCGGTCCATCTCTTCGAAGAGCGCCTGGCGGATGGCCTCGAGCATGGTGATCGTTGCCACTAGCGTCTTCTCCGCTTATCCCGAGGATTGTTCCGCGGGTTGTCCCGGGCCTCGCGCACGAAAGCCTTGTCCTTCGGGCCGCGGCCAAACGGAACGCGCAGCACGGCCGCTTCGTCGACGTCGGTTTTGGGTTCAGCCTTCGCAGCGGCTGTTTTCGCCGCTGGCTTCGGAGGCTGTTTTTCGAGCGAGGCCGCGCGCTTGCCTTCGTTGCCGGCCGCCGCCACTTCCTTGGCGCCTGGAATTTCGCCCTCGAGCCCGCCGAAGTGTTCCAACGTCCACGCTGCCGCGATGCTGGACTTTGGCGGCATCACTTCCTCTTTCGGGCGCTTCCAGTCGGCTTCAATCGAGTGACACCCATCGCAGTACACTCCCCGCTCCGCGAGTTCGGGAGGAGGTGACGGGGATTCCTCGGCAAATTTCTGCTCCACGTCGAGTTCGCGTTCGATGCGCGCATCGATTTCCGACTTTTTCTTCGCGTCCCAGACCTTGTTTTCAGTCAAATATTTCTCATACAGAGTGACGGGATCGCGCGCCTTCCAGTGCTCGAACATTTCCTTGGGCACGTACTCCGCGGGGTCGTGTTGGGCATGACCCTTCATACGCATCGTTTTTACTTCGATGAGCACGGGACCCTTACCGGCGCGGCAATCGTCCACGGCATCCTTGGTGGCGTTATACACGGCCAGGACGTCGTTCCCGTCAACCGTCTTGCTCGTGATCCCGTACGCGCGCCCGCGATCGGCCAGATTCTTCAGCGGAACCTGCCGCGATACCGGAGTCGAGTACGCCCACTGATTGTTTTCGAGAATCAAGACGAACGGCGCGCGCTGAACGGCCGCGAAATTCAGGCCCTCGTGAAAAGCGCCGGTTGAGCTGCCGCCGTCGCCGATCCATGTGAGCGTAACGATATTCTGACCGAGATATCTTCCGGCCATCGCGACCCCGGTCATGACCGGAATCAAATCGCCGAGCATCGATATCGGCGAAACCGTGTGCCGCACCTTCAAATCGCCAAAATGGCTCGTGCCGTCCTTCCCGAGAGTGGGCGACGTGAATTTCGCCATGTGCTGCGTGAAGATGTCGCGCGGCTTAAACCCCTTCACCAGCAGCGCGCCGATATTGCGGATCATCGGAGCCAGCCAATCGCGTGGCTCGAGGGCGTAGGCGCTGCCGACTGAAACCGCCTCTTGTCCCAGGCTCGAGTACAGCCCACCCACGATCTTGTTCTGCCGGAACAGCCGCACCATGCGCTCTTCGAGCTGCCGGTTGAGCTGCATGAAATAATAAAGCTCGATTTGCTGCTCCCGCGTCAGCGGACGACTCATGCCCGGGTCTCCTTGATGGCTTCCGCGTGCGCGCGTGCGTGTGTGTTCTCAAATAGTCCCGGCGGGAGATTGCCTCCCGCTAGCGCTTCTTCTAACTGGCGAATAGTCACGAAGAGAATCTCTCGTTCAAACACTTCTCCAAAGTGGAACGCAAGGCGACGGCGGACGTCTTCGCCACGTATCGTCCGCCCCAGAATCCGTTCCAGGGACGTGGCGCGTCGATCCGCAATCCCGCAGGGCACGATCAAATCGAAATAGCGAAGGTCCGTAGACACGTTATAGGCAAAACCATGAGACGTGATCCACCGGCTCAGACGTACCCCCAGCGCGGCGAGTTTCTCTTCGCCCGCGTCCGACTCCACCCAAATCCCATGCCGCCCCTCCGCCCGCCCCGCGCGAACGCAGAAGTCCGCCGTCGCGCGAATCATCACTTCCTCGAGTTGTTCGACGTACCAGCGGACATCGCGGCGATGTTGCACCAAATCGAGGATCGGATATCCGACGGTCTGCCCCGGGCCGTGATACGTGATATCGCCGCCCCGGTCCGCGGGTTGAAATTCCACGTTCATCTGATCGAGAAGATGATTGCCGGCTCGCAGATGCTCGAGCTTGCCGTTGCGACCCAGAGTAATCACGTGAGGATGCTCGCAAAAAACCAACACGTCCGGCACGGCGCCGCTTTTGCGCGCCGCCACGAGACGGCGCTGCAATTCGAGCGAGGCAGTGTATCGAATAAGTCCAGCGTTGAGAACCCAACACTCTTGCTGCAAGTGATTCATCTCCACCCAACCCGAACTTCATGCGCCTGCTAAAGCTAGAAATTGATCGCCAGGCCGCGCACGGCATTGAACGCATCGCCCATCGCTTCCCAAACCGTGGGATGCGCGTGAATAACGGCGCCCATGTCGTCCAAAGTCGCTTCGAGATTCAACGCCGCCGTGGGCTCCGCAAGAATCTCGGTGGCAAGCGGCCCGATCGCGTGCACGCCGAGGATCTCGCCGTACTTCGCCTCGGCCACCACCTTGATGAACCCTTCGTGCATGCCGAGGATCGTCGCCTTACTATTCGCGATGAACGGGAATTTGCCCGTCTTCACGTCGAAGCCGGCTTCGCGGGCCTGCTTCTCGGTGAGACCGATCGAGCCGATCTGGGGCTCGCAATAGGTGGCGTTGGGGCAGCGCTTACGGTCAAACGGCTGCACCTCTTTGCCGGCCATGCGCCCGACCGCAATGATTCCTTCCATGGAAGCGGCATGAGCGAGCTGAGGCAGTCCCGCCACGATGTCGCCAATAGCGTAGAGCTTCGGCTCATCCGTTTCCAGGAACGCGTTTGTGTGGACGTAGCCGCGCTCGACCTTCGCCTTCGTTTTTTCAAGCCCGATATTTTCGGTCAGCGGGCGGCGGCCGACGGCGATCAACACCTTCTCCGCGCTGACCGTTTGGGTTTTCCCCGTTTTGTCAGTGAACGTGACGCTCGCGCCGTTTGCATCCTTCTTCACGGATATAACCTTTGCCCCCGTCTCGACTCGCATTCCCTTTTTCTTAAAAGATTTCTCGAGCTCCGGCGAAATGTCCTCATCCTCGAGGGGCACAAGGCGCGGCATCGCTTCAAGAAGAGTTACTTCCGTGCCGAACGTGCGAAAGATCGAAGCAAACTCGACGCCGACTGCCCCGCAACCAACCACAACCATGGATTTGGGGATGGCTTGCATCGTGAGAATTTCGCGGTTGGTCAGGATCGTCTTGCCATCGATTTCCACGCCAGGAAGCGTTCGGGCTTCCGATCCGGTCGCGAGCATCGTATACGTGGTTTCGATTTCCGTCGTCTTGCCGTCCTTTTCCACGGAAACGCGACCCGGGCCGGAGATTCGTCCCCACCCTGTGATCGTTTCCACTTTGTTCTTCTTGAAGAGAGATGCGATTCCCAGCGAGTGTTTCTTTACGATTTTGTCCTTGCGCGCGAGGATCGCGGGCCAGTTGATGCCCACGTCTTTCACTTCAAAGCCGAACTCCTCGGCCCGCTTGAAATAGTCGTATATATCCGCGTGGTGCAGGAAGACCTTCGTGGGGATACACCCGACGTGCAAGCAGGTGCCGCCGAGAAACGGGTCCTTCTCTACCACCGCAGTCTTCAGTCCCCATTGCCCGGCGCGAATCGCAGCGACGTAGCCGCCCGGGCCGCTACCAACGATCACGAGATCATATTTGGGCAAACCAATCCTCCACCATGGTTCTGGTTTCCGCTTGACCGAATCGACGCACGGCCGTGTAGCGCTTTTTCGCTAGATATGCACCCTTTAGATGAATTGAAGGACGGATACGATTGCGGCTCTTCCCAGGTCGTCGCAAACGGAGGATTTTAGCAGCCGCAGCCCCGCCCCTGCAACCAAAGCCTCTGAAATGGGTGGGGTTTCACCATCAACGCGGCAAGTGGAATCCTTTCTGACCGAAGGGGCATCTATGTTGCGCGCGCCTTGAGTGACGCACTTGGTGGAAATTTGGCGGAGGATTTGGGCGCGGGTAGAATGCGTTTTCGCACATGCTCGAGGTCACTGATTTGACAACGGAAGCGAGCATCGTTAAAATTGTTGGTTTTGAGTGCACTAATTGCGCTTCTCTGGGACTGGGGACTTGCCATGGATAAGAAACGCCTCGAGTACTATAAGAAGAAGCTCGTTACCCGACGCGAAGAGCTCGTGCGCGGCATCGCTCGCACCGAGCAGGAGGGCCGGGAAGCCGACGAAGATCCCACGGTGGACCTGGCTGACAAGGCTGCCAACTCGTACACGAAAGAATTCCTCTTTGGTCAAACCCACAACGATCGGTCGCTCCTGCAACTTGTCGATGATGCGCTGGAAAGGATTCGCGAGAGCGCATTCGGCGAGTGCATTTCCTGCCATCAAGAGCTTCAGCAAAAGCGCCTGGAAGCGGTGCCGTGGACCCGTTACTGCATTACGTGCCAGGAAAAGAAGGAACAGGGCCTGCTCTGAGTCACATCCTACCGTGCGCCGAACGATTGATGGGAAACGGGCGGGGCACGGAAGTCAGTAATTTTACGATCTATTCCGGTTCCCGCGTTTGAGGTAGGGTCTGCCCCGACCCGCTTTGCCCGAACGCAACGTGATTCTTCGCACCGCACTCGACGCGCTTTCATCCGTTCTCTTCCCAGCACCTTGCCGAATCTGCGGAACCACTCTCACGAACACGAGCCGCATCCCGATTTGCAAACAATGCCTCGACGATTTCGAGCCGATCCCGGAACCAATGTGCCAAAGTTGCGGGCGTCCGTTCGTCTCGCCGTTGGCTGCCGACGCAATTCAGCCTTTGTGCCGTTTGTGTCGCGCCCAGTTCTACGGGTTTCAGCGGGCGCGCAGCTACGCCGTGTACGATGACGCGCTCTCCAGCGCCGTCGTGCTGCTGAAGTACGAAGGCGTGAGGCGACTGGGTGAGTGGTTCGCGGCTCGGCTAGCCGAAATGGTGGAGCGAGACCCCGAAGCATGGCAGGTCGATCTCGTCGTCCCTGTACCGCTCCATCCTGATCGGCTTCGCGAGCGCGGCTACAACCAGGCCGAATTAATAGCTCGCCCACTGGCAAGGCGGCTCGGCCTGAAATTTGGGTCCTACCTACTGATGCGCACGCGACCTCGCCCGTCTCAATTGGTGCTCTCCAGGGCGGAGCGCTGGACGTCTGTACGTGGCGCCTACGCTACTCGGGAAGGTGCCAGGGTTGACAACCTGCGCGTTCTACTGGTAGATGATGTATTGACGACCGGCGCCACGCTTGACTCCTGTTCGCGGGCGCTCCAGAAGGCTGGCGCAGCGGCAGTTCTGGGGTTGACAGTGGCAAGGGTTCTCCCCGGATGGTCCCGCCAGGGCACCAGGGCACGAAAACAGCGGTCAAGCACGTACGGGCCGTGAAACCAGCAGCCCGTGGGAAGCATCTTCTTAGTATCCAGCTTAGTTTTTAGGAGAGTAGTTGGCCTAGCTAAAGGCGGACTGAATGGACAACCGGCTCAAGGGTATTCTGCGTCCCCGGCCTGCCGTCGGGTTGGGCGGCGTTGCGCCGGACCACGTTGTCCCCAGGCCGGTCAATTCTCCTGCGTTGCGGCCGTCCGTGATGCAGGCCCCCGTCCTGGTGCTGAACGCCACATTCGAGCCGATCAACGTGACTGCGGTTCGACGGGCACTCGTGCTGATGTTGAAGGGCGTGGCTCAGGCGGAAGAAACCAATCACACCGAAGTGCATTCGACGTCGAAGTCGGTGCAGGTTCCCTCCGTAATTCGGCTGCTCACGTACCGTCACATCCCGCAGCAGAGCCGGGCGCTTTCCCGGAAGAATATTCTTTTGCGCGACCGCAACACATGCCAGTTCTGCGGCGCTGCATTCCCTGCGTCCGAGCTCACGCTGGATCACGTGATGCCACGGTCACGCGGCGGCCGCTCGTCGTGGGAAAACTTGGTTGCATGCTGCTACGCGTGCAACAACCGCAAGGGCGATCGCACGCCCGAGGAAGCCGGCCTGAAACTGCAGCGTCGCCCGCGTCCTTTCACGCTGCACACGTCGCGGCAACTGATGCGCCTGATCGGGCACCGGGACGAGAAGTGGCGCAAGTACCTCTTTTACTAGAGATTCAGGTCCGTGCCCGGATTTTTGAAAGTTATGCAACCTTTCCGCGAGTCCAGCGTCTAATTAATTAAATCACTTCTAGGACACACCCCGGGAAGTGGTGCTGGTTCACTCCAGACCGCTTCCCTTCTTTTTTTCCATCTTCACGGAAACGACGCGCGGAATGCTCTATCTCTACTGGCGAAAGACCACTTTTATCCCCCGCCGCCAGGTTTCGTTTATGCCGGTCCGTGTGACATGAATTTCTGAAGATAAGTATCTGAGCAGAATATCTGTCGCCGGGTGAAAGCGCAGGCCGGGCGCCACCAACCAGATGAGCGGTGGCTCTTGACTCAGTTCAACGCCGGTAAAATAACCATGGCCCTGAAAATCGCCTGCTCGCTGGTGGCGGCGCACTCGCAGCCAGTAGTCGACGGCCTGCATCGGCATCTGAATGTCCTCCGACGCTTTTAGTTCGATTACCACGAGCTGCCCCCGCAAGGTCACGCCAAGCAGGTCCAGCACTCCCCGATCACCCGCAGCGAGCGCCGGAACTTCGGAGTACAGATGACGCGGGTCGAGTTGCGCGTCCACTCGCGTCGGATCTTCCATCACGAGCGTTTCGAGCCAGCGCTCTGGAGTCGCGCGGTACAGTGGATGATTCGTGTCGGTGGCAAGCGAACTGCGATGCAAGTCCAGGTCACGAGTCAACCGCTCGAGCAGCGGCTGGGTTCGCTCGGTGAGTCTCTCCCCCGCATCATTCAGGCCGAACGTAACTCCCTCTCGCGTCCAGCGCGCGAACTCCAGCCCACGAAAACAGAGACTTACTTCGTTCGTGCCCGCGACAATCCGAGGGGTTGCACCCTCGGCCAACTCCGACGGAGCCGGGGCAAGAGCCCGAACGCGAGCGATGGCGCCTGCCGCGCCTGCGAGAGCAGATTCGACGTCACGACGAGAAACCAGCCAGGTCTCAAGATTCCCCACATCCGCGGAATCCATCTTCTGAATTCGCGAAGCCGGTTCGTTGAATTCGAAGACCTCGAGCCGCACGCCCGGAGCGAGCCCAAGCGCGCGTTCGCGGAGAAATCGGCTCGTTCCCTCGGGAACAAAAACACGCAATCCTTCGACGGCGCGCTTACTAGCATGGCCACGAGTGAAATCGAGCCACAAAACCCCAAAGGTGAGAATGCCTTCGATGGCAGCCGAGTTCTCGCCAGGGGCAATCGCAATCAACGCATGCTCGCGATTTCCTTCGTGCATGCGTCCGCGAACGTACACGCCGGAAAACGAGTGCTCAAGGTCGGGGGAAGCCGTCAACGAATCAACCACGGAATCGGGAAAACGCTCGGCAAGGAAGCGGCGGAAGCGCGCTCGAAATTGTTCTCGTGTAATTCGACCCGCCGCGCGCGGTGAATCCGTGCGAAGGAATTCGAGCCGCCCCGGTCTCGGGCGACCGAACCGTTGCACTTCCAGGACGAGTCGCTCCGTGGATTGTTCCTTGATGCGCAGGATGCGCCGCGTGAGGTTCCGCTCGTCTGACCACAAATGCACGAGCGCCGACTTTCTATTACACCGCAATTCGTAGTGGAGAGCCGAAAGAGCGGCTAGCCACTCCCCGTCCTCGCGAACCTCGACGGCTCCCGATCCTGCCAGGTCACCCAAAGCGCGGTCTAATGCGGCCCAATCGTCCATAGACAAACCGCCGTTCGTTTAGAAACAGAACTTCAACGTTTACTGCAGAACCAAGCCCGTAACGCGGAACGTAGGATACTGCTGATTCCATTCCGCTGGAATATGTTCCAGGGTAACTTGAAAGTCGCGGTGCTCTCCCGCACCGAGCGGCGAATTCGGGGGCGTCACCAATTGCTCCGTGCCTCTCAGAACCACCTGGTTGAACGGATCGTGAAACTCCAGCGTCACTTCCAGGGTGCGAATGGATTGCGAGCCCGTGTTTGTGACAGTTCCGGAAACGTAGGTAAACTCCTGGTTCAGCAAATTCGTGGCGCGCGCCATCGTGATGCCGTCGAAATGGATGTTGTTCGCGTACGCCTGCTCGATTGGACCGAACGGGAGCTTGGCGGAGGCCGCGGCTGACTCGCGCGAATGCGCATATCGCGACACCCCAACCACGCACGCCACCACGAAGAACACGATGACGAGCCCAGCGACAAATGCCGCCGGAAAGCGGCTGCCGTCCTCTCGCCTCGTTGTTGGTTCCGGCTCCATCTTCCTCCCTGGACCTTATCGTCCGAAAGACAATCGGAGAATCAGGGGCGCAGGCAGGCCCGCCCCCTCCATCCGCCTCTGCACAGCTTCGATGTTGTAGGGCACACGCCAGAACTCGACGGAATGATTCTCAAGATCGGCAATCGCGAACGCTGCGCGAGTGTCTCCATCCCTTGGCTGGCCGATCGAACCGGGATTCAACATGTAGGTCGTGCCCGTCTCGATAGTGAGTGGCGAAAACAAATTGTCGCCGCCGGGCTTGAAGTGAAGCGCATCCACTTTTTCGTCTCGCAGAGTGAAACCGCCCTGAAGATGCGTGTGCCCGAAGAAGGTCACAGCAGACGGAGCATCCAAAAGGCTGGCGATCGCTTGAGCCGGAGCAAACACATATTCGTCCTCATCGTGAACCGCGCCGTGCACCATGTGAAAGCCGTCGACCAGAAGCGGGCCGGTGGGCAACTTCTCCAGCCATTCGCGATTCTCGGGCCTGAGCTGTTCGCGTGTCCAAAGAGCTGCGGCTCGGGCTACAGGATTAAAATCATCGGCGTTCGCCAGTCCGCTGCCTGCTTTGTCGTGATTTCCGCGAATCGTCACGGCGTCCAAAGAACGCACGCGGTCAATCACTTCGTTCGGATCGGGACCGTATCCGACGACGTCTCCGAGGCAGACTGCCTTTCCCCATCGATCTTTCGCGGCATCGAGGGCCGCATCAAGAGCAGTGACGTTCGCGTGTATGTCGCTGAGGATCAGGTAGCGCATTGAGGCGCTCTCGTAGAGAGGATGCGGATTATAGTCAAACCCGGCCCCGGTTGCACGAAATCACGCCGCCTGCAGGGCGCTGCCGGGAAGCGTCACCGAATCAGCATACAGTCGCCGTAACTGTAAAAGCGATACCCTGATTCGACGGCATGCCGGTACGCGGAGAGAACCCGCTCCCGCCCTGCAAACGCAGCCACCAGAGCCAGCAAGCTGGATCGCGGCAGATGGAAGTTTGTCAGGAGTTGGTCCACGACCCGAAACGGCTTGCCAGGGTACAGAAATATGCCCGCTTCGCGCTTTCCCGCAACGGTCAGTTTCGCGCCTCCCACATTTTCCTCGGCGCAATCCTCAAGCGCCCGCACCACCGTGGTTCCAATCGCCAGAATGGGGCGGCGGTTCCGCCGGGCCTGCTCGATCGCTTCCGCGGCTGACTCGGAGATCGCGTAACTTTCCTTGTGGATAGCGTGCTCTTCCAAACATTCGGTGCGAATCGGTTCGAAAGTCCCCAGTCCCACGTCGAGAGTGATCTCCACGATTTCGATTCCCCGTTCGCGCAGCCGCTTCAAGGTCTCGGGGGCAAAGTGGAGGCCCGCTGTTGGCGCCGCGACGGCTGCTCCCTCCCGCGCATAGACGGTCTGGTAGCGTTCGCGATCGAGCGCTTCGTCGGCGCGCTTGATATACGGCGGCAGCGGTATGTGCCCCAGACGGCCCAACAGCTCGTGAAAATTGCCTTTGGAGCGAAAGCGAAGAATCCGCAGGCCAAACTGACCGCGTCCTTCCACTTGCGCTTCGAGTTGGCCTTCGCCAAAAACAATCTGCTCGCCGGTCGGCAACTTCCTGCTCGGGCGGACGAGCGCCTCCCAGGTGTCGCTTGCGACCTGACGAACAAGCAACACCTCAATCGCCGTCTGCAGGAACTCGCACCTGGCTGGGTTGCTTTGTCCCAAGTGCTGGGCATGAATGCCTGCACGACGTCCGAAGAGTCGCGCGGGAAACACACGCGCATTGTTGATAACGAGAAGCTCGTTGCCGCGAAGCAACTCCGGAAGCGCGCGAAACTCGCGATCCGCGCGCTCACCGGTGCGGCGGTCAACCAGGAGCATCCTCGCAGCGTCGCGTTCGGCAGGCGGCCGCTGCGCGATTCGCTCGGGAGGCAACTCGTAATCAAAATCGCTAAGGTTCATTTGTTCAGAGCGGCAACCGCGGACTTTCGCGCGAACAACATTGGCACGAGGCTTTCAATTGTGCTAAGAGAACATCGCCGCCGGGCGAGCCCGCTACCGATCTCGCTCCCGTTGGATCGCTTTCACTACGCAGCAAGAAGGGCGTTCCGGGAGCCTAGCCCCGCTTATTGTAGCGAATCACCCAGCCGGCTTGTTTGCGAGGCACGAGAACGTGGCAGAAGGCTCAGTCGTAATCAGCCCGCGGGGCGTAGAGCGCCTGCGCGCCGGGCATTTGTGGATTTATCGAAGCGACATTCGGTCAGCCGACGCCGAAGCCGGCGCCATCGTCCGCCTCATCGACGAGCGTGGACGCTTTCACGGTCGGGCTTTCTATAGCGACAAGTCTCAAATCGCAATCCGGCTTATCACGCCACACGACGTACCGGTCGATCGCGCCTTCTTCACTCAACGCCTCCAACGCGCTGCCGAGTTTCGCAAGCGGATCGTCGAAAACACGGAAGCCTACCGTCTTGTCTACGGCGAAGCCGATTTGCTCTCGTCTCTCGTGGTCGACCGCTACGGCGATTATCTCGTCATCCAGACACTAAGCCAAGGGACCGAGCGTCAAAAGGACCTCTTCGTTCAGATTCTCGTCGAGCTCTTTTCTCCCAAGGGCATCCTCGAACGAAATGATCCCCGGGTGCGGCTCCTCGAAGCGCTCGACCAGCGCGTCGGCGTTCTTTATGGTGACATTCCACACGAGATTCAAGCCAAAGAGAACGGCATCTCGTTCATCTATGATCTGCAGAAAGGACAGAAGACGGGCACCTTCCTCGATCAGCGCGAGAACCACTGGGCAGCCCGCCGGTATACCTCGGGCGAGGTCCTGGACTGCTTCAGCTACCAGGGGGGCTTCGCGCTGACTGTGGCCGGAAGTTGCGAGTACGTCGAAGCCGTCGACATGGCACCCGCCGCAGTCGAAGCCGCTAGGCGAAATCAACAGTTGAACTCGATCTCGAACGTGCATTTCCGGGAAGGAAACACGTTCGACATCCTCAAGGAGTACGACGACGCGGGCCGCCGTTTTCAGGCTGTGATTTTGGATCCTCCCGCGTTTGCGAAGAATCGGGATAGTATTTCCGCCGCCCACCGCGGCTACAAGGAGATCAACCTGCGCGCACTCAAGATTCTCGCACCGGGCGGCTTCCTTATCACCTGCTCCTGTTCCTACCACATCACCGAAGCCCTGTTCCTTCAGATTATCACCGAAGCTGCAAATGACGCTCGCAAGACGATCGCTGTGGTGGAGCGACGAACCCAGGCAGAAGACCACCCCATTTTGCTTACGATGCCGGAAACGCACTACCTTAAGTGTCTAATTCTGCGGATCTTAAGCTAATACGGACAATGGGACGTCCGCAGGATATAAGTCCCAAGTATATGAAAATAAGGGTATAAAAATACACTTGACATTAACACGCTAAGATTATATTATTCGACTGCGCTAATATAGCGCTAAAACATTTTGGGAGGAAATCTGTCATGAATTCGATTAGCCGATGGGACCCATTCCGCAACTTCTCAGCGTTTCAAGATCAGTTCAACCGAATGGTGGAATCGAGTCTCAAGGCCAGCCCGGACAATTCGGCCCTCACCACGTGGGCTCCGGCTGTGGACATCTACGAGACCGAGAACGACTTGGTGCTCAAGGCGGACTTGCCCGAAGTTGCCGAGAAGGATATCGACATCCGGGTTGAGAACAACATGCTGACGATTCGCGGCGAGCGGAAGTTCGAAGAGAGCGTGAAGGAAGACAATTACCTGCGCGTTGAGCGAGCGTATGGTTCCTTCAGCCGTAGCTTCAGCTTGCCGACCACCGTAGACACCGAGTCCATCAAGGCGAACTACAAGAATGGCGTGCTCACAGTCGAGCTCCCGAAGCGCGCCGAATCGAAGCCAAAGCAAGTGAAGATCAACGTTACGAACGGCCGCAACTAACTTAGTTAGCGCGTTCGAGTGAGGGGGGGCCGGGCGAGGATTCTTCCGTCGGCCCCCCCCTTTTGCGTGCAGGCGACATCTGGTAGATGATGCTGCGTTGGGATCGCAGCCGGTTTTGTATCTCCAGCTGGAAAGTGAGAACATTTAAGCATGGTCCGAATGGATAAGCTGACGGTGAAGGCGCAGGAGGTCTTGCAGGCGGCACAGGAAATGGCCTCTCGCTCCGGCCAACAGCAAATCGAGCCGTTGCATTTGCTGTGGGCGTTGATCGCCCAGAATGATGGCGTGGTCCCTCCCCTCCTTGAGAAACTGGGGGCATCGCCCACGCAGCTTGCATCGGAAATCGAAAAGCAGATTCAGCGTCTGCCGAAAGTGTCGGGAGTCTCCGATCAATTCCTGGGCAAAGCGGCCGATGGGGTCCTTGAGCGTGCGTTTGAAGAAGCGCAGCGCCTGAAGGATGAATACGTTTCGACCGAACACATCTTGCTTGGCATCACCGACGTCGAGCGCGACCCCGCCGCGCAGCTCCTCACCCGCGCCGGCGTCACTCGCGACACGATTCTTCAGGCGATGACCGCCATCCGCGGAAGCCATCGGGTGACCTCGCAGAATCCCGAAGCCACTTACCGCGCGATCGAGCAGTACGGCCGCGACCTGACCGACCTGGCCCGCCGCGGAAAACTCGACCCTGTGATCGGCCGCGACGAAGAAATCCGTCGCGTCATGCAAATTCTGGCGCGCCGCACGAAGAACAACCCCGTGCTGATCGGCGAACCGGGCGTCGGCAAGACGGCCATCGTCGAAGGCCTGGCGCAGCGCATAGTGGCCGGAGACGTCCCCGAGGTTCTGAAGCCGAAGCGAATCGTTGCCCTGGATTTGGCTGCGCTGGTCGCGGGCGCGAAATACCGTGGCGAGTTCGAAGATCGCCTGAAGGCCGTTCTCAAGGAAGTAACCGAATCCGAGGGCCGAATCATTCTGTTTATCGACGAGTTGCATACCCTCGTCGGTGCGGGAGCCGCCGAGGGCTCGATGGATGCGTCAAATATGCTGAAGCCGGCGTTGGCGCGCGGCGAACTCCGCGCGATCGGCGCCACCACGCTCAACGAATACCGCAAGTACATCGAGAAGGATCCCGCGCTCGAGCGCCGTTTCCAGCCGGTGAACGTCGGCGAGCCCTCAGTGGAAGACACGATTGCGATTCTGCGCGGCTTGAAGGAACGCTACGAGGTCCATCACGGCGTGCGCATCAAGGACGCTGCGATCGTCGCCGCGGCCATGCTTTCGCAGCGGTATATCACGGATCGGTTCCTGCCCGACAAAGCCATCGACTTGATCGACGAAGCCGCCGCCGGGCTCCGCATGGAGATCGATTCCCTCCCGACGGAGATCGACGGAATCGAACGCCGCGTTATGCAGCTCGAAATCGAGCGCCAGGCTCTTCGCAAGGAAAATGACGAGCACTCGCGCGCGCGATTGAAGGAGATCGAGCGGGAATTGAGCACGTTGCGCGAGCAGTCGAATGCCCTGAAGGCCCGCTGGCAGACGGAAAAGGAAGCGATCGGCCGTATCCGCAAACTGAAAGAACAAATCGAGCAGCTGAAAGTGGAAGAGCAAAAGGCTGAGCGCGGGGGTGACCTGTCCCGCGTTGCCGAGATTCGTTACGGAAAGCTCGCCGGCGCCGAGAAGGAACTCAAGGCCGCGCAGGAGCATCTCGCGAAGCTGCAAAAAGATCATCCGATGCTGAAGGAAGAAGTGGGCGAAGAAGAAATCGCGAAGATCGTCGCCAAATGGACGGGAATCCCGGTCGGCCGCTTGCTGGAAGGCGAAATCCAAAAACTGGTCCACATGGAAGAAAGGCTGCGCCAACGTGTCGTCGGTCAGGATGCGGCGCTGGCGAGCGTCGCAAATGCGATTCGTCGCAGCCGGTCGGGCTTGAGCGATCCCAATCGCCCGATCGGTTCGTTCCTTCTCCTCGGACCAACCGGAGTGGGCAAGACGGAACTCGCGCGCGCGCTGGCCGAATTTCTTTTCGATGACGAGCGCGCCATCATTCGCCTCGACATGTCCGAGTACATGGAAAAGCATTCCGTGGCCCGCATGATCGGTGCACCTCCGGGGTATGTCGGCTACGAAGAAGGCGGCCAGTTGACCGAGCAGGTTCGCCGCCGCCCGTACTCTGTCGTTCTGCTTGACGAGATCGAAAAGGCGCACCCGGACGTCTTCAACGTCCTGCTGCAGATTCTCGAAGACGGCCGCCTGACGGACGGCAAGGGCCACACCGTCGACTTCCGCAACACCGTCATCATCATGACGTCGAACGTCGGCTCAACCGCCATTTTTGAGTTGGCGGCGAAAGATCCGAAGAAGGCTCGCGAAGCGGCGATGGGCGCGCTGCGCGAATTGTTTCGCCCTGAGTTCCTGAACCGTATCGACGACATCGTGATGTTCCTTCCGCTGGGCAAGGGACAAATCGAGCGGATCATCGAATTGCAGCTCGAAAATCTGAAGAAGCGGCTTGCCGAGCGGCAGGTCACGATCGAACTAACCCCCGCGGCGAAAACGCTGCTGTTCCGCGAGGGCTACGACCCGGCGTACGGCGCGCGACCAATGAAGCGCGCCATCCAGCGCCTGATACAAGATCCGCTCGCGCTGCGTATTCTGGATGGGGAGGTTTTGCCCGGCGATACGGTCGTCGTCGACGCGGATCCAGGCAGCGAGGAAATGAAGTTCACGCGGCGAGCCGCAAAGGCAGGCGCAGCCAGATAAGGCGCCAGGGAAAACAACCATGAAAACATTCAAAACTGCATTTTTACTTACAGCTCTCACCCTCCTGCTGATGGCGATAGGAGGCGCGTTCGGCGGGCGCGGCGGTATGACGCTCGCACTCTGCGTGGCAATTGTGATGAACGGCGTCGCCTATTTCTTCTCGGACAAGATTGCGCTGGTCTCAGCGGGGGCCCAGCCGATCAGTCGAGAGCAAGCACCCAGACTCTATGCCGTAATGGAACGGCTCGCGGCCAAGGCCAACATACCCGTGCCCAAACTTTATCTGATCCCGCAGCCGGCGCCGAACGCTTTTGCCACGGGGCGCAATCCGAGTCATGCCTCCGTCGCTGTTACGCAGGGTTTGATGGAATTGATGAACGACGACGAACTCGAGGGCGTAATCGCCCACGAGCTCTCGCACGTCCGCAACTACGACATTCTCACATCCTCGATCGCGGCAACTCTGGCCGGTGCCGTGACGTGGGTGGCAAGAATGGGATACTGGTTCGGTGGCGGAAGCGGCCGGCAGCGCGGCGGCAACGGGCTTGTTGGCCTCTTGATGCTCATCCTCGCTCCCTTGGGCGCCCTGCTTCTGCAGCTTGGAATCTCGCGTCAGCGCGAGTATCAAGCGGATGCTTCCGGCGCAAAGATGGTCGGGCATCCCTATGGCTTGATCAGTGCCCTTGAAAAGCTGGGCGCATACAACAAGAGAATTCCGATGGACATTCCGCCAACCACATCGGCGCTGATGATCGTGGCTCCCCTGTCGGCGGGACAAATATTCTCCAGCCTGTTCAGCACGCACCCGCCGCTGGCGGACCGTATCGCAGAGTTGCGAAACATGACGGTGACCCGATAATCCTCAAGGGGCGGTAGTTCTAGTACTTACTTCGACGCTTCCTGAATTCGTGTGTTTCGACCACGCAGAAAACATTACGCCCGCGTAAAAATTGCAGCATATAGCAAGCGGCACACAGCTCTGACTCTGGCGCGCTCTCTCACTAAACCTTTTACGGTTAGTAATCTACAGCCAATACCCGCGATTGGCTTCATTTGGTTCCGGGCGTGCTCCTCCAGTACCCAGCAAGGGAATTTTACGGAGGATCAAGAAGATGAGCGAGGAAAGACAAGACGTGATCGTGCAGGAAGCGGCTGCGCCCCGTTGGATTGGGATCGTGGTTGTCGCGCTGGCCGTGGTTTCATTGGTGGCGCTGGGTGCGGGTTGGACCGCTTCAAACCGGTCAAAGGCCTTGGAGCAGAACCTGGCCACGCAGACGCAACAAGTCAAGCAGGACGAAGACGTGCTGGGACAGCGGCTCGCGAAGGCTGAGGACACGAATGCGCAGCTCCAGGGCGAGCTCAGCGTCGTGACCGACAAGATGAAGCTCACGCAGGGCGAGCTGAACAGGGCCCGCGCGCAGGCCAAGCAGATCAAGGAAGACGATGCCAAAGAGCTTTCGGATTTGCAGAACAACCTGAACGGTCAGCTCGCGACGAAAGCCAGCGTTGATGATGTGAACAAAGTTGGCACTGACGTCGATGGCGTCAAGACCGATCTCGAAGCGACCAAGAACAATCTCAACATGGCCCGCGGCGAGTTTGGAACCCTCATCGCCAAGAACCATGACGAGATCGACGAACTCCGCCGCCTCGGCGAGCGCGATTACTACGAGTTCACGATCAACAAGAAGGGTCAGCGCGAGAAGGTTGGAGACATGATGGTTGAACTCCGCGGCGTCAACGCGAAGAGGAACATCTACACGGTGGCACTCTATGTTGACGATGCTCGCTATGACAAAAAGAACCGCTCGGTGAACGAGCCCATCTACTTCTTCACGCGCGGCACCGGACATGCGCCGCTTGAGTTCGTCGTGAATCAGGTAGGCAAGGACAAGATCACCGGCTATCTGAGCGTGCCAAAGGCTCAAGCAACGCACGCCCAGACTTCAGGTAACTAAGAAGGGAAATAAGTAGCCGCCCCTGGCGGTGGCACGGCAATACAAGAAGGGCGTCCCGGTTCTTCGGGACGCCCTTTTTGTTTTATTCCGCTCTTTTGATGGCCCGCATTTTTCGCGTCAGGAATTTCTTGGCGAGAGCGTTAAGCTTGTCGTGCGGCACCTTTCCCTGCTCGTAAAGCTTTATCGTGGCTTTTGCCACCTTGCGACGGCGGCGCTGCCGCCTCACCGCAAGATAACCCTTCTCATGAGACATTCATTCCTCCCATTCGCATGACGCGCTAGCAACAGTTGATTGTAGCGGAGAAGGACACCTAAGCAAACACTCGCGCGATTTTGCCGCCGAGTTCAGGTAGCATGTTCGACCATGCCTCCCGTCGCAATCTACGCGAGCCGCGTCCTGACCCCGCTGGAAGAGGTCAACGACGCTGTAATTCTCGTCGAAGGCAGCCGCATCGTCGCGCTGGGTCATCGAGACCAGGTAACAGTTCCCGAGGGCGCGGTGGACTACGTTGCGGCTGGGATGACGGTGGTGCCGGGCTTCGTTGATATTCATATCCACGGGGCCGGCGGTCACGACGTGATGGAAGGAAACTCGCGCGCGCTGGACCACGTCACGTCCACGGTCGCGCGTTATGGCACAACGTCCATTGTCGCCACCACGGTAACAGCGCCTATTGATGACACCTGCAAAAGCCTCGAAGGCATCGCGCGCTATATCCGCAAGCACGGAAATCCGGAAGAGAACAGCCGCTTCGGGGCCGACATTCTGGGCATTCACCTTGAGGGCCCGTTCATCAGCAAAGCGCAACGCGGCGTTCATCCGCCCGAATCGATCGCAAAGCCCTCGATCGAGGTTCTTGGAAAATTCGTCGAAGCGGCCGATGGGCTCGTTCGCATGCTCACCGTCGCTCCCGAAGTTACAGGGGGCCTGGAACTGGTCTCGCACGCTGCGGAGGCGGGAATGGTGGTGGGAATGGGCCATACCGACGCCACATATGAGCAGGCGAGAGATGCGATCCGCGCGGGTGCGCATCACGCCGTTCATATGTTCAACGCGATGCGACCGTTTTCGCACCGCGATCCCAGCGTTATCGCCGCCGTGATGACCGATCCCGACGTGACAGCGGAAATCATCGCTGATCTCGTTCATGTGGCGGGACCCGCGATTCAAGTGCTGCTCGGCTCGAAAGGATTCGACACAGTGCTTGCAGTAAGCGACGGCACTGCCGCCACCGGGATGCCCGATGGAACTTATCGTCTCGGCACGCTCGAGGTTACTGTGCGCGACGGCGTCTGCCGCAATTCGGAAGGCAAGCTCGCAGGCAGCACGCTCACGCTCGACCGCGCGCTGCGCAATCTTGTTTCGCTGGGTGTGCCGCTCGTCGAGACAGTGCGAATGGCGACGATTCTGCCCGCTCGAAGGCTCGGCATCGCCGGGAAAAAGGGCATCATCGCGGTAGGCTCCGACGCCGACCTTGTCGTCCTCACGCCCGACCTGCACGTCGCCGGCGTGATGACGCGCGGGCGCGGCCTCGTCTAACCTTCAGGATTTCTGGGGATTTTCGTACCGCCGGCTTGCCCTGTCTGCCTCCAGCGAAGCCTAGGGGAGCGCAGTCGAAGGGCGTCTCGCGGCGCTTTGGTCTTCACAAATCACGACTTTATCGGGTTCAGCGGGATCTTCAACTCTTCGGCAAGCTGGTAGGGATCAAATGGGCTGCAGGCAAAGTAACGTCCGTCGATTCCAATGGTGGGAACTTTTCTGCGGCCGTCGTTGACGCGCATCACGAGTTCTTCGGCATCGGGAGTTTCGTCGATATTCACTTCGCGGAAAGCAACGCCCCGCTCCCGCAGAAACTGCTTGGCGCGCCGGCAATCGCAGCACCAGCACGTGCTGTAAAGAGTCACTTCAGACATGTTTTCCTAATTCCTACCACAGGGACCCTGGGGGGAAAAGCTCCTTGAAGAAGTTCGCATACAATCGTTAACCATAGCCACTTAATTCGATGCTGGATGAATGGTCAGGATTCAGCCTCTAGCTCTTCGATGCCACCTGCAAACGCGCTAGGGCGCGCTCCAGGGTCGTCGCCGCAAGCTGCCAATCGACCTCCCCCGAACCTGCCTTCGAAAGCTGAGACTGCGCTTCTTCCATTTTGGCGCGGCTTCGGGCGACGTCGATCTCTTCGGCGCGCTCGGAAATCTCCGCGAGAATGATCACTCGATCCGGCAACACCTCCGCGTAGCCCTGCATGACCGTCAGGGAACGCGCCTCGCCGTTGGTCCGATACGTAAGCACGCCGATGCCCAGCTCCGTAATCAACGGCGCGTGCCCGGGCAGAATGCCCAGGTATCCGTCCTTGCCCGGCATCTCCAGCGACTTCACATCTTGATGCAAGACGAGCCGCTGCGGCGTCACCACTTCGAGTTCAATTTTCTCCGGTAACATTCGTCTTCAAATCCCGGGGCTGAAGCCCATTTCTATCGCGCTCTTCTTTCGCAGGGTCTCAAGGCCCTGCTCCCCCGACTTACTTAAGCTCAGGGTTCGCAAGTACGAACCCTGAAACCCGAGTCGGGGGCTCCCACATCCCGGCCGCGTTGCCGGCTATGCCACGGCCGCAATCTTCTCGGCCTTCTCGCGCACTTCTTCGATCGTTCCCACCATGTAAAATGCCTGCTCGGGCAAGTCGTCGTGTTTGCCCTCGACGATTTCCTTGAATCCGCGGACAGTGTCTTCCACCTTGACGTACTTTCCTTCGAGACCCGTGAACTGCGCCGCGACGAACATCGGCTGCGAAAGAAACTTCTCGATTTTGCGGGCGCGCGCCACCGTCTGCTTGTCGTCGTCCGAAAGCTCTTCGATTCCCAGAATCGCGATGATGTCCTGCAGCTCCTTGTACCGCTGGAGCACGCCTTTCACGCTTCGAGCCACGTTGTAGTGATCTTGACCTACGATGCGCGGATCGAGAATTCGCGAAAAGCTCGCCAGCGGATCGACGGCGGGATAAATGCCGCGCTCGACGATCTGTCGGCTCAGGTTCGTGGTCGCATCCAGGTGCGTGAACGTTGCTGCCGGCGCAGGATCGGTATAGTCGTCGGCAGGCACGTAAACAGCCTGCACGGAGGTAATCGAGCCGTGCTTTGTGGACGTGATGCGCTCTTCGAGCTCACCGATTTCCGTATTGAGGTTTGGCTGGTAGCCGACGGCCGAAGGCATGCGGCCCAGCAGCGCGGACACTTCCGATCCCGCTTGCACGAACCGGAAAATATTGTCGATGAAAAGCAGCACGTCCAGGTGCTCGTCATCGCGGAAGTATTCAGCCACGGTCAGCCCGGTCAAGCCGACGCGCAGACGCGCTCCGGGGGGTTCGGTCATCTGCCCATAGATCAGGGCGCAGCGTGATTTCTGCGAGTCGCCCGGCACCACGACTCCCGACTCCTGCATTTCGAGCCACAGGTCGTTGCCCTCGCGCGTGCGCTCGCCCACGCCTGCGAACACGGAAACGCCGCCATGCTTCAACGCCACGTTGTGGATGAGCTCCTGAATCAGCACCGTTTTGCCCACACCCGCGCCACCGAATAGGCCGATCTTTCCGCCTTTCAGGTAGGGCTCGATCAAGTCCACAACTTTGATTCCGGTTTCGAACATTTCGAGAGTCGTCGATTGGTCTTCCAGGGACGGAGCCGGCCGATGAATCGGATATCGCTTCTCGGTCTTCACGTCGCCGAGCTTGTCCACTGGTTCGCCCAGCACGTTCAGCACGCGCCCAAGGGTCGCGCGGCCAACGGGTACCGAAATCGGTTCGCCAAGGTCCACGGCCTTCATTCCGCGCACCAATCCCTCGGTGGGCTTCATTGCCACGCAGCGAACGCGTCCTTCGCCCATGTGCTGCTCGACCTCGGCAACAATGTCGAGCGGGTCGGGGACGTCGAATCCTTCGCTCGTAATACGCACCGCGTTGTGGATGAACGGGAGGTGGCCCTCTTCGAACAAAACGTCAACTACCGGGCCGATAACCTCGACAACCCGCCCTTTTTTCATCTGCTCATTTGCCATTCTGACTCCTCGTGCTTATTTCACTCGCATTCACGACGTCGCTGACGCTGCGCCGCTGACGATCTCGATCAATTCCTTCGTGATCCCGGCCTGGCGAATCTTATTCATCTGCAAAGTCAGCTTATCGATCAGTTCGCCGGCGTTGCGTGTCGCCGAATCCATCGCCGTCATACGTGCAGCATGTTCCGCCGCAGCAGACTCAAGCAGGACGCGGAAAATCTCAGATTCGAGATACCGCGGCAACAAGCCATTGAAAATCTCCTGCACTGGCTGCTCGTAAATGTAGTCCACCAGCAACGCGCCACTCGCAGGTGCGGCCTCCACTGGCAGCGAACCTCCGGGTCCCCCATGCGTTGCAGCTTCCTTCTCTTCCAGTTCCGTCTTCGGAGTCACAATCTCGGGATCGATGGGAAGCAGTTTCTCCGCGCGCAGCTTCTGGACCATCACGTTCTTGAACTCGTTGTAAATGGCGTAAACCGCGTCCACTTCTTTGTTGATGTAAAGCTCCGCAACCTTGGCGGCGATTTCTTTCGCCTTCCCGAATTCGACGCTGCTGGAAACGTTCAGATACTCCCCCACGAAACTGAAGCCGCGTTTTCGGAGCGTGTCCCTGCCTTTTTTCCCGACGACCAGGATTTCATTCTTCTGTGACGAATGTTCGCGCAAGAACAAAAGCCCCCGCCGAATAACGTTGGTGTTAAACGCGCCGCACAAGCTGCGGTCGCCCGTCAGAATCACCACCAGCAGCTTTTCCTCAGCGCGCCGTTCGAGCAACGGATGCGCCGTCCTCTCCATGCGAGCCGCGGCCGACCTCAGCACCCGCAGGATTTCGTGAGCGTATGGCCGCGCTGCGAACACTCCCTCTTGCGCCCGGCGCAGCTTCGCCGCGGCAACAAACTTCATCGCACGCGTGATCTGCTGCGTGCTCTTCACAGACCGGATGCGACGCCGATAATCGAGGAGTGTTGGCATGAACTCTTATGACAGCGCTTCAATCTGCCGCTGCTGTTGCTGCTGCCGCGGCGCTCATGGAAGTCTTGAAGCTCTCCTTGAAATTATCGAGCGCCTTCATAGCTTCGGCCCGCAGCGCGTCGTCGAACGCCTTCTTTTCGCGCAAAGTGTTTAGCAAACCGCTGTAGTTCGTATCAAGAAACGGATACAACTCGAGCTCGAAGCGGCGGCACTCGTTGATCGGCAGATCGTCGAGGTACTTATTGGCGCCGGCGAAAATAATCATCACCTGCTTCTCCACCGGCAAAGGCTGAAACTGATCCTGCTTCAGGATCTCGGTTAGCCGCTGGCCGCGCGCGAGTTGCGCTTGCGTGGCCTTGTCCAATTGCTCGGTGCCGAACTGCGCGAACGCGGCGAGATCGCGATACTGAGCGAGCTCCAACCGAAGGCTTCCGGCTACTTGCCGCATCGCCTTGATCTGAGCGTTCCCGCCGACACGGCTCACGGAAATGCCCGCGTTGATCGCCGGGCGAATGCCGCTATTGAACAGGTCGGCCTCGAGGAAAATCTGGCCGTCCGTAATCGAAATCACGTTCGTGGGAATGTAAGCGGAAACGTCGCCGGCTTGCGTTTCGATTACAGGCAGCGCTGTCAGCGACCCCGCTCCCAGTTCGTTGCTCAATTTGGCCGCGCGTTCGAGCAAGCGCGAGTGCAAAAAGAAAACATCGCCCGGGTAAGCCTCACGGCCCGGCGGGCGCCGCAGAAGCAGCGAAATCTCGCGATAGGCCTGGGCGTGCTTCGAAAGGTCATCGTAGAAACAAATGGCATGGCGCTTGCTGTCGCGAAAGAATTCCCCCATGGCGCAAGCCGCAAACGGCGCGATGTACTGCATGGTCGCCGGCTCGGTAGCGGACGCAGCCACCACAATCGTGTACTCCATCGCGTTGTAATCCGTCAGCGTCTTCACCACCTGCGCGATCGTCGAGCGCTTCTGCCCGATGGCGCAATAAATGCAAATCAAATCGCCGCCACGCTGGTTCAAGATCGTGTCGAGAATGATGGCAGTCTTGCCGGTCTGGCGATCCCCGATGATCAATTCGCGTTGCCCTCGCCCAATCGGGATCATCGCGTCGATAGCTTTGATTCCCGTCTGAACGGGCTCGCGCACCGGCTGCCGGTCGACCACGCCCGGCGCCAGCCGTTCCAACGGACTTCTCTTGTCCGTGAGCACAGGCCCCTTACCGTCCTGTGGCTCGCCCAACGGATTCACCACGCGTCCGATCAGCGCCTCTCCCACCGGCACCGACATGATCTTGTTCGTCCGCTTGACAATGTCACCCTCACGAATTCGCGTGTAGTCGCCGAGCAATACCGCGCCCACCTGATCTTCTTCCAGGTTGAGCGCAATCCCCACCACTTCGTGCGAGAACTCGAGCATCTCTCCAGCCATGCAGCGGTCGAGCCCGTAAATGCGCGCGATGCCGTCTCCAATGGAAATCACCGAGCCAGTCTCTTCGACGGCCACCGCCTGCTGATAATTTTCGATCTGCTCGCGCAGAATCTTTGTGATCTCGTCCGCTCTGATATTCGCCATCCCTTGCTCCTATTCCTTCGGACCTTTCATTCCCCTGCCAGTTGTTCGCGCAAACGCTCGAGCTTCTCGCGCACCGATCCGTCGTAGACGGTGGAGCCCACGCGCGCGATCGTGCCGCCCAGCAACGTTTTATCTTCGCGAAAATTTGCCGTGATTTTCTTCCCCGTCCGCTGCGTCAGCGCCGCGATTAGCTCGGTCTTTTCCGCGGCGCTCAATTCATGCGCTGAAACAACTTCTGCCTCCGCGATGCCGAGCCGCGCATTCAATTCGTCCCGGAATGCCTTCTCGATTTCGCGCAGCATTCCCGCCCGCTGGTGATCCACTACGGTATGGATGAAATTGCGGACCGCCGGGGTCAATCGCATCACTTCCGTGATCTTTTCAATCGCCTTCTGTTTGAGGCTGACGTCCAAGCTCGGATTGTCAAGAAAATTTCGCAACTCCGGCGACGAATAAAGCGCCTCAACAAACGACGCGAGGTCGCGTTTTACTCCGTCGGCGTCCTTCCGCTCGAGCGCAACGTCCGCCAGCGCGGCCGCATACCGCTGTGCCGCTGCTCCACTCAATTGACGTTCCTCCCAAGCTCTGCCACGAACGTCTCGAACAAGCCGCCTTCCGCTTCCGGCGTTACTTCTCTTTGCAAGAAGCTTTCCGCACGATCGACTGCCATGCGCGCGGCCACTGCCTTTAGCTCCAGACGAGCGGCTCGGTCCGCCGCTGCAATTTCCGCTTGAGCCGCTAGCTCAATCTTGTCCGCTTCCTGGCGGGACAGCGCGCGCAAACGTTGCGCATCGGCTTCTCCGCTGCGCTTCGCTTCCGCGCGCATCTGCTCGATCTCTTTGTCCAGGTTCGCGAGCTTCGCCTCAATCTCATGCCGGCGGCTCTCCGCTGCTTCTCGCGCCCGCGCGCCTTCCTCGATTTTTCGCGCGATTTCGTCGGCAGTCCTACGGAAATAAGGACCGCCCTTCTTCACCGCGAAATATAGGACCGCCCCAAAAACGATTGCGAAGTTGAGCCAGCGGAATATCCAACCCAATGTTGAATCTTCTGGAGGCGCCTGGCCTTCCTGCGCCAGGGCAGGCGCGCCCGTTAGGACGAAGAGAACCGCCAAAAACCAGAACACCGCGAGAGAGCGTTTCATGGCCTCACGCCTCCGCGCAACGGCGGGCGACGTTCCAGAATCGCGCGCGCGATCTCCGCCGCCAACGCCGGCGCCTGGCGCTCAAGCTCCGTTCGGGCCGCGGCAACATCGGCGGCCAGCTTCTTCTTTGCCGCCTCTACTTCCTCTTGGGCGCGCGAACGCATCGCCTTCAACAGCCGCGCGCGCTCATCGAGCACGGCCTGCCGCGCTTGCTCCTGCTCCACATAAATCTGCCCGCGTGCCTTTCGCAGAGCCTCATTGTAAGCGTCGAGTTCCTGCTTCGCTTCGGCTTCCAACTTAGCGGCTTCGGCGCGCGCGCCCTCAATCTTGGCGGCGCGCTCCGCCATTGCCTTCTGGATTGGCGCAAAGAAGGCCCAGCGCAGAAAGAGATAAAGCAGAAAAACAATAACCACGGTGGGCACAGCTTGGAGAAACAGGTCACCGAGCTTCTGGAGGATTTCCATCGTCGGGAGGAACTACAGTCTTGATCGCTCCATTTAGTGAAGCCAGATTATACCTCGCAGCGCGCTCCACACCCAGAAACGCGCTCTCGGTACCCAAACAAACGCGCGATTATCGCATCCAGCCCTAGACGCGTCAACTCAAACGGGTTCCCAGTCAAAACGGGTTCCTTACGATCCGCCCCGCTGGCGCGCCATGCCGCCAGTTCGATAGAATGGGTGGGTTTGGCGTCACCGCGATTGGCGCTCTGTGCTGGCCGTCGCCTAAACCCGCGACCATTAAGGAGAAATCTCGATGCCTGCATCTTCCGGAGTCGATTTCCTCGACTTCGATTCCCTGCTCAGCGACGAAGAAAAGCTCGCGCGCCAGACGGCGCGGCAGTTCGTCGAGGCCGAGATTCTCCCCATCATCGAGGAGTACAACCGCGAAGGAAAGTTCCCGGTGCAACTCGTCCCGCAGATGGCGGAACTCGGGTTCTTTGGCGCGAGCCTGAAAGGCTACGGCTGCGCCGGCATGTCGAATGTCGAATACGGCCTCGTCACGCAGGAGCTCGAGCGCGGCGATTCCGGCCTGCGCAGTTTCGTTTCCGTGCAGTCGGCGCTGGTGATGTATCCGATTTACACCTACGGCTCCGACGCGCAGAAGGACAAATGGCTCCCCCTGCTGCAACAGGGCAAGGCCATCGGCTGCTTCGGCCTCACCGAGCCGCAATTCGGCTCGAACCCCGGCGGTATGCTGGCGCGCGCCGTGAAAAAGGGCAACGAATACGTCCTGAACGGCGAAAAAATGTGGATCACCAGCGGCTCGATCGCGGATGTCGCCATCATTTGGGCCAAGACGGAAGACGACAAAATCCGCGGCTTCCTCGTCGAGAAAGGCACGCCCGGCTTCAAGGCTTGGGACGTTCACGGCAAATGGTCGCTGCGCGCGTCCATCACATCAGGCCTCGCGATGAACGACTGCAAGATACCGGCAGAAAACCTGCTGGCTGGTGTGGAAGGGCTGAAGGGCCCGCTTTCGTGCCTCAACCAGGCGCGCTACGGCATCGGCTGGGGCGGCATCGGCGCGGCAATGGCGTGCTACGAAACCGCGCTCAGCTATGCGAAGCAGCGCAAACAATTCGACAACAAACCGATCGCCTCGCACCAGCTCGTGCAGGAAAAGCTCGTCTGGATGATCACCGAAATCACGAAGGCGCAATTCCTGGCGTTGCAAGTCGGCCGCCTGAAGGACCAGGGCCGCGCGCACCCGTCGCAAATCTCCATGCTGAAGATGAACAACGTCTGGATGGCGCTCGAAACGTCCCGCAAAGCCCGCGAAATCCTCGGCGCCAACGGCATCGTCGACGACTATCCCGTCATGCGCCACATGAACAACCTCGAATCCGTCTACACCTACGAAGGCACGCACGATATCCATAAGCTCATCATCGGAGAGCGCATCACCGGAATCGCCGCGTTCTGATGATCACAAAACCGCTTCTCAGATCCCTGCAGCGCTGATGTTCCCGCAGCACCTCAAGCACCGCGCTGTGCCCCATCTTCTCCGCCCACGCCACGGGCGTTGCCCGCGGTTCGGCGTCCGGCTCGTTGATCGGCGCGCCGCGCGCAATCAGCAACTCAGCCAGTTCCTTTCGCCCCCAGCGGCACGAGACCATGTAAGGCTGCGGCTTCGCGCCACGCTCCAGCAGTCGCTTGACGCTGTCGTCTTTGTGACCCGACGCGTTCTGCAGCGCCGCATTTGGATCGCCGAAAACGAGTCGGACCGCACGACATTTTATTTTCCAAGAATCATAGCTCTCCCCAATCCCATCTCAATTGGACTATGATGGGACACGCACGCCTCGGCCTGCATCGCATTTCTAAACTTGGGAGCAGTCATGGAGCGAGAGCTCAGTCTGGAATTCTTGCGCGTCGTCGAAATGGCGGCCATCTCTTCGGCGCGAACGATGGGGCAAGGCGACCGTCATAAGTCCGACCAAGCGGCGGTCGAAGCCATGCGCGAGGAAATGGACCGAGTCGGCATGGACGGCACAATCGTCATCGGCGAGGGCGAACGCGACGAGGCGCCCATGCTCTTTATCGGCGAAAAAGTGGGCGCCGCAGTTCGCGACAAAACCCGGAAGTATCCCCAAGTCGATATCGCCGTTGATCCGCTCGAAGGCACGAACCTTTGCGCCACGGGCGAGCCGAACGCCATCGTCGTCTTGGCCGCAAGCGAACCCGGCGGGCTTCTCCACGCTCCCGACATTTACATGGAAAAGATCATTGTGGGACCGCCATGCAAGGGTGCGATCGACCTTGACGCACCCGTCAAGGTCAACCTCCAGGCCATGGCACGGCGCCTGGACCGCGACATAGAGGACCTTGTCGTCATCGTCCTCGACCGCCCCCGCCACGAAAAACTAATCAACGACATTCGAGCTGCCGGCGCTCGCATTCAACTCATCGGAGATGGCGACCTTTCCGCGGGCATCCGGGCGGCAGTCCGCGGCACCAACATCCACGCCGTCATGGGCATCGGCGGCGCTCCCGAAGGCGTGCTCACCGCCGCAGCCCTTCGCTGTTTGAACGGTCAAATTCTGGCCCGCCTGGTGACCACGAAACCCGAACATCACGAACGCATGGCCCAGATGGGTATCAAAGATCCCAAGCGTATTTACGACACCGCGGACCTGGCCCCCGGAAAGCGCATCATTTTCGCGTGCTGCGGTGTTACCGGCGGAGGGATGCTCCGCGGCGTCCGCTTCTTCCGCGACGGAACGCGCACTCACTCGCTCATCATGACCCTCCAACAGGGTGAAGTGCATTTCATCGATTCTGTGCACCTGGAAAAGCATCCGGCCGTTGAGGTCCGCTTCTATTGAGGAATGATCACGGCTGAGGGAGCGTATCCTCAGTCAGGCGGCAAACTTGAGGTGAACCATGTCCAGCGCGCCCGTCCAACCACCCGTCCAACCTCCGGTGCCACCGCCCGATCGCAACAATGCCGTGTGGTGGATTCTCGGTATCATCGGCGGCGGCATCGTTCTTATGTGCATTCTAGGTCTAGTCATTGCAAGCACGTTCCTTCGCCGGGTCAACATCCACGACAGCGGCAACCGCGTCGATATCCAGACGCCCGTCGGCGAAATCAAGGTCAATAAGGACGAACTGCACCCCACGGGGCTTCCAGCCTACCCAGGCGCGAGGAAGTCCAATGACAGCAAGGGAGGCTCGGCCGACATTTCGTTCGGTGGCGAAGGGTTGGGGCTCGCCGTCGAGGCCTACGACTCCACCGATTCCCTCGACAAGGTAAAGGACTGGTACCGCAATCGGTTAGGGTCGAGCTTCCGGCTTGAGACAGGCAAGGACGAACGTGCTGCCTTCGACCGCGCTCACTTTGACGTTAACGACCAGGACCTCGCGTTCGTTGACGATCACGGCGACGGAGCGCGCCTCGTAGCACTGAAGAAAACAGATGATGGGGTGAAAATTACCCTACTTCGCATCGGGAGACGCGAGGCGCAGTAGGGGGCTCTGGGCAGCCATGGGGCCCCAGGCTTCGTTAGCACGCGCCCTTTTAGCGGTGCGGAACGGAACGAACTCGGCCCGGCAAACCCGCGAGCGGGCTGCCAGGCCGACGACGTTCAATCCCTTTTGTCCGCGTTGCCCAACCAGCGCTAGCTAGCGATGAATCGCTGCCGCTGAGTGGCCGGCTTGCTGCCGGCGAGGCATTGCGTGCTGTATTCGCTCTAAGTGCTGCGGGGGCGCCATCGGTCGCACGTTATGATTGGTGTTCACGTGCTCGCTGATCGCCTGGAGCCTCTTCAGGATGCCCTGCCACTGCGCCCAATCCAGTTGTCGCAGGAATGGACGTAGCCCCTGAATGAACGGATCCTCCAGCACCGTCTCCCCGTTCGTCTCCGGGACGAAGAAGCGATTCAGACCAACTCCCAAGGCTTCAGCAATCTTTTCCAAGGTACCGAGGCTGGGTGTCATCTGTCCACTTTCGATCCGGGACAAATACGATCGGGACACGCGCGAGCGTGCCTGCAGCTGGCTCTGCGTCATGCCGCG
>Ga0185299_10001897_pt1 | contig 35709 bp, 31 predicted proteins | sample PaiPotPPA55metaG_FD_128002 | JGI IMG/M metagenome (GOLD analysis project Ga0185299, IMG submission 128002) | Iron sulfur acid spring bacterial and archeal communities from Banff, Canada, to study Microbial Dark Matter (Phase II) - Paint Pots PPA... ...
TTGGTTGGCGTGAGCCGGCCGGTATTGCCGTCGACGCGAAAAATCAAGACGTTCCCGGAGACCTGGTTGGCGGAAAACAGGTATGCGCCCGTGGGATCGATCGCGAAGTTGCGCGGCGTCGCGCCTCCCGACGCTACTTGTTCGACTTCGGTCAGCGTACCTCTCTCGGTGTCGATAGAGAACACTCCGATCGTATCCGGCCCCCAGAGATTGGGGCCGCGGAAGCGCCGATTCGACTCATACAGAAATTTCCCGTTGGGATGAATCGCAATCTCAGCGCTGTCGTTCGAACCGACGAAATCGGGAACCAACGTCTTGGCGTCTTGCACCTTGGTCAGAGTTCCCTTCGAAGAGTCCCATGCCAGGACCGACACAAATCCGCTCATCTCCTCGAGCGAATAGCCGAATTTGCCGGCCGCATCGAAAACAAAATGGCGCGGGCCGCTGCCCGGATCGGCGTCGACGAATGGCGGGTTGTCCGGGGACAGGGCTCCGGTGGCAACGTCAAATCGGTAAACAAACACCTTGTCCACGCCCAGATCGGAAACGACCGCGTAGCGGTTGTCGGGCGAAACGTCAATGGAATGGGGATGAGCCTTGGATTGGAAAAAAGGGTCCTTCCCTTTTCCCATGTGTTTCATGAAGGCGGTCTGTTCAGCCAGCGAGCCGTCGTCTTTAATTCGCAAAACCGTAACGCTGCTGCTGCCGAAGTTCGCCATCAGAACGTAGTGACCCGTCTTGTCGATGGAGAGATAGCAGGTGCTGGCGCCCCCTGTCGGCAGGGTGTTTAACAGATGCAACTTGCCGCTCGATGGATCGATGGCGAACGCGCTCACGTAAGACTCATGATCGAGGTTCGGCCCTTCGCTGGCAACATAAAGGAATCGCTGGTTGGGATGAACGGCCAGGAACGAGGGATTCGCGGTCTCCGCCGCCAGTTCGGGCTGGCTGACTTTCCCCGTCGCCGGCTGAAAACGGCTGACATAGATTCCCTTGCTGTGGCTTCTCCCGGCGGGCAAACCGTCCAGGATGTACGTAAAGCCGGTGTAGGTGCCGAAATATACGAAGTACTCTTCCGATGGTAGGGGCGCACTCCATGCACTGGAAACAGAAAGCATAGCCGAGAAGGCGAGCACAACGAATCTGCGTATTAATCTCATGGCTTATTTTTTTCGGTGGTCAATCTTCGTTCAAACCGCATCGTTCGAAAATCGAGCAGACGCATTTTAATGGGCTGCGGGAACAACCGCGTGCGTCCAGTTGTCACCCCCAGGGAAGCGCGCGAAATAAAGAAACTTGACCGGTGTTTCGCCGGCGTTGATGTTGGAGTGAACGGTCGCTGAGTCGGGCGGCAGCATGTAGGCCATCCCCGGCTTTTGCACCCGAAGTTCCGTCCCCATCATGATGAGGCTGGTGCCGTCGATCGCGGCCCAGACTTCTTCTTGACCCGGGCGGTGCGGGTGCGGTTCGCCCATGGTCAGCGGATTCACCGTCACGGTGATGACGCTCTGCTCGGTCGCCAGTCCATCGGCCGGAGAGAACAGTTCCCGAACGATGTGCGCCCAATGCCCCGATGCCCCGCCGACAATATAAGGATCGGCGGCCGCCGGGGTCCTCTGGCGTGCCATCGCCTCATCCTTCACCGCCATCTTGTCCTTCGGATGGAAGCCGGCGGGCGTCGGCTCGTTGATGACGTACATGGTCAGCGGCTCTGGTCCGCTGGAGTGCAATACGAACTCGAGCCCCGCAGGCATTAAGACTGCCATGTCCTTGCGCAGTTTCGCGGTTTCTCCGCCAGCGGTGACTTCTCCCTCGCCTGCCAACACGTAATAGACTTCCTGCTGGCCAACGAGCTTCGCCGGCGTGGTCCAGTTGCCTGGAGCCAGACGGCCATAAGCGAAAAAGTTCGCCGCGCGCAGGACTGCACTTCTCTGCGCGGGGGCAAAGTTATCGCCCCGAATCAGAATGTCGCGCAACACCAGCGAGCCGTGCTCAAATCGCGGAAGCGAACCCTGCCAGTCGCTGATAAACAAATCGATGCGCCGGTCCTGCGGTTCGCGCTCTTTCGCATACTTGACGAACTCTGGTCCCGGATAGGAATTAATCCCGTTGATTGCGTTTTTCGTGCCGCTCGAAGGCACAACCTCTTGCGCCGTTGCCCGCGAAGGCAAACCCAGAGTCAGCGCAGATACAGTCAGGAAAGCAATAGCAGCACGTTGCATCATAAAAGCTCCGTTTCGATCTCGCCTACGGTCTGGGTTCGTGCGGATGGTAGCGAGCGAAGTAAAGAAACCTGACTTGCGCGTCTTCGCTCGGATTGATGTTGGTGTGAGGAGTCTTGTTATCCGGGATGTGGTAAAACGCCATGCCGGGAGTTTGTTTTCGCAGGGTATTGCCCACGAACGCAAGACTGGTGCCATCGAGAGCCGTCCACACTTCCTCGATATCGTCATGATCCACCAGGTGCGGCTTGCCCATGGTGAGAGGATCGAGGGTAACGGTCAGAACAGTCTCGAGCGTGCCCAAGCCGTCGGCGGTCACGAATAATGTCTTGACGATGTGATCCCACAGACCGTCGCTCGATGTGATCGGAAGTTTATTCTCGTCGCGAACCAGCATCGCGGAATTCGGCCGGAAGCCACGCGGCGTTGGTTCACCGATCACGTACATCGCCAGCGGCTGATCGCCCGTGTTGCGGAGAGTGAACTCCAGGTTAGCCGGCATCAGAACGGCGATATTCCGATATAACTCGACGGTCTGCCCCCCGGCTTTGGCGGTGCCACGACCGGAGTCGACAAAATAAATTTCCTGCTGTCCGTCCAGACGCGTCGCCTTGGTGGACGCGTGCGGCGCGAGAGTGGCGTAGGTATAAGAACTGATGTAGCGAAGAATGGCACCTTTCTGCGTAGGATTTTGGGGATCACCCCGCGTGAAGATGTCCCGTTCAACCAGCGAACCCTGGGTTGTGCGCGGGGTCGAAGCGTGCCAATCACCAACATAAAGGTCGATAGGATCGCCGGTAGTTTGCGCCACTGCCAGCCCGGCGCACAAGAATATTGTCAGTGATGCGAGAATTCTTCTCACCATCCGAGCATTCTCCTCAAAACGAATTTTGTAAGCTCCGGGATCGAAAGGAACAATTTGCTACTATTATAACTATATATGATAATTACCGAGGTCGATAAGCGAGGTAAGTAAGGAAGAGCGGTCAATTGCCGTTCCGTTGGAGTTCCGGCTCCACGGTTGAGTCGTCAGTGTCGCGCCCTCCACGGTCCTAAACTACATTGGTGAGCCGCACAAAACATCCATTTTGAAAGCAATTCTTTGAAAGCAATTCCAGGAGAAACCGCAACCATGAAACTGATTCGATTTGGTGAAAAGGGACAAGAAAAGCCCGGAGCGATCTTAAAAGATGAAAGCCGCATCGATGTGTCCGCGATGGGTTCCGACTACGACGAAAAGTTTTTTGCCAGCGACGGATTGAAAAAACTCGAATCCTGGCTGAGCAGTCATGCTGCCTCCGCGCCGCGCGTGGCCTCGTCCGTGCGCTTGGGATCTGCGGTTTCGCGCCCCAGTAAGATTGTCTGCATCGGACTCAACTACCGCGACCATGCGGCAGAGACCAAGGCCGAACCGCCGAAGGAACCGGTGCTCTTCTTTAAGGCCACTACTTCTCTGGTAGGACCGAATGATCCCCTGATGATGCCGAAGAACTCGTCCAAAGTGGATTGGGAAGTAGAACTCGCGGTCGTCATTGGCAAACGAGCTTTATACGTGCCCGGGGAAAAGGCTCTCGACTACGTTGCAGGCTATGCTCTGCACAACGACTACTCCGAACGCAGCTTTCAGCTGGAGCACGGAGGCCAATGGGTAAAAGGAAAGAGTGCGGACACGTTTGCTCCCCTGGGGCCTTTTCTCGCCACTCCGGACGAAGTCCCCAACGTGGGCAATCTTTCCATGTGGCTGAAGGTCAATGGACAGTTCCGCCAGAAAAGTTCCACCGCAAACATGATTTTTGACGTGGCGACGCTGGTGTCCTACGTGAGCCAGTTTATGACCCTCCTTCCGGGCGACGTGATCAGTACCGGAACGCCGGCCGGAGTCGGTCTCGGAATGAAGACGCCGGTGTATCTGCAGGCCGGGGACGTGGTCGACCTGGGAATTGACGGCCTGGGAGAATCCCGTCAACAGGTGATCGCATACGACGGCAGTGCACACTGACCGATGACGGGTCTCTCCCGATCCGTGCGAATTGCTGTCCTGACGTTTCTTGCTGTGCTCTGCGCCACCGTCAGGACGGCCCACTCTCAGAGCAGTTCCGCCCGCCCCCATCGCTCGAAATCCCCGTCCAACGTGGACTGGCCGGTCTATGGTGGACAGGCCGCCGGGGACCACTACTCCAGCCTTTCTCAGATCAACCGCAAGAACGTGCACGAACTGCAGCTTGCCTGGAAGTTCGACGCCGGAGAAGAAGGTGGCCTGGAGACGAGTCCGATCATCGTCGGGCGCATTCTCTATGGCTACACGGCGACACAGAAAGTAATTGCCCTCGATGCCGCGTCGGGCAAGTTGATTTGGAAGTTTGACTCGGGCATCAAAGGCAAGAATCCGGTTCGCGGCGTCTCCTACTGGGCCGATGGCAAAGAAGGTCGCATCTTCGCCCCGGTCACCAATTTTCTGTATGCGCTGGACGCCCGAACGGGCAAGCCCATGCCGAACTTCGGAGAAGGCGGAAGAATCGATCTGCGAAAAGACTTGCGTGGCGACTATCAGGCACAGTCCGTCGCGATGACCAGTCCGGGAATGGTCTACAAAGATCTTATTATTGTGGGAGGGCGCAATCCCGAAACCCATCCTTCACCGCCTGGCGACATTCGAGCGTTCGATGTGCGCACCGGAGAACTGCGCTGGAGATTTCACACCATTCCCCACCCCGGCGAGTTTGGATATGAGACCTGGCCGAAGGATGCCTGGCGCTACTCAGGTGCGGCCAACAACTGGGCGGGAATGTCCCTCGATTCCGAGCGAGGCATCGTCTACGTTCCCACCGGATCGCCGGTATTCGATTTCTATGGCGCCGACCGCGTTGGCGATGATCTGTTCGGGGATTCGCTGCTGGCACTGGATGGGCAAACGGGAAAACGCATATGGCATTTTCAGGGTGTGCACCATGACATTTGGGACCGAGATTTTCCTTCTCCGCCTGCCCTGCTTTCCGTCCGGCGAGACGGCAAAAAGATCGACGCTGTGGCGCAGACTACCAAACAGGGATTCCTGTTTCTCTTTGACCGCACCACGGGCAAGCCGGTATTTCCTGTCGAAGAGCGCAGCTTTCCGCCCAGCCAGATTCCGGGCGAGGTCACCTCGCCCACGCAGCCAGTACCGCTGGTGCCGGAACCCTTCTCGCGACAGCTCCTCACCGAGGACTTACTAACGCAGCGCACGCCCGCGGCGCATGCCTGGGCAGAAAAGGAATTCAGCACCTATCTCAGCGGAGGACAGTTCGTTCCTGCCGCCCTGGATAGAGAAACTGTTGTCTTTCCCTGTTTTCTTGGCGGCGCGGAATGGGGAGGCCCCGCGGTCGATCCCCGGCGCGGCGTCATCTTTGTCAATGCGAACGAGTGGGCCTGCGTGATTGCCCTTACCGAGAATAAGCCGTCCCGCAGCACCGGCGAGAGGACCTATCACAACCAGTGCAGCGTCTGTCATGGCGACAAGCGCGCGGGTTCACCCCCAACTTATCCCTCGCTGGTGGATGTGGGAATGAGACTTTCGCCTACGCAGATCGAGACCACGATCCTACAGGGCAAAGGCCGCATGCCGGCTTTCCCGAACCTGCAGGGCGACTACCTGCAGAAGTTGGTGCAATTTCTGGAAACCGGTGGCGATCCCGAAGTGAAGGTTGACGGTGGAAAAGCCGACGATACAGCCAGCTCAGCTTCCGCCGGTGCGCGACAGATTACGCCAGAACTTCTCGGGGCAACTGTCTATTCGAACAAATGTGCCACCTGTCATGGCGACCATCGCGAGGGCAAACCGCCCGTATTCCCCGCGTTGACCGGCATCGGCCAACGACTCACGGCACAGCAGATTCAAGATCGGGTCCACCAGGGCAAAGGCCCCATGCCCGCGTTTGCCACGTTGATCGCTAAGGAAATGGATGGTCTGCTGGCCTACCTGATTGCGCAGGATCCCGTCGACCTGGACCCGGACCGCGATGCGCTCTACTCCAGCACCGCCGATGGTGCGCCCATGAAATATCGCATCACCGGGTCCAACGATTTTCTGGATCCTGATGGATACCCCGCGATCAAACCGCCCTGGGGCACACTCAACGCGATTGACCTGAATACGGGCAAGTATCTCTGGAAAATTCCGCTGGGTGAGTATCCGGATCTGGCAGCCAAGGGCTTGACCAACACAGGTTCGGAAAACTACGGCGGGCCAATCGTAACTGCGGGCGATGTGTTGTTTATCGGCGCCACCGTCTATGACAAGAAGTTCCGCGCCTTCGATAGCCTTACCGGCAAATTGCTTTGGCAAACCGTCCTACCCAATTCAGCGATCGCCACGCCAGCCACCTACTTGATCGACGGCAAGCAGTATGTCGTCGTCAGCTCTGGTGGAGGAAAAGATCCGAAAGGATCGTCGGGCAGCGTGTATGTGGCATTCGCACTGCCCTAGCGGGTTGGCCCACACCTCATGGCAGCGCAAACGCGACATAAGCTCCGGGGATCGGCGCCTGCACTGCCGGATTTCCGGGAAGATCGTGGGTATGCGTAGTAGCTTGCGCCGCCGCGCAGAAAACAACATATTCACGTCCGTCGATCTCGTAGACCGCCGGCATGCCCTCGAGAGCGGCATCGACTTCCGCTTCCCACAGCACCTTGCCGGTCGCCGAGTCAAGAGCGCGAACTTTGCTATCGCGAGTTCCGGTAAATATCAATCCCCCGGCAGTCACCACCGGACCGACCTTGGGAAAATGCGAGCCGGTGTCCTTGATCCCTTTTGCGGCTAACTCCGGAACTTCGCCCAGCGGTACTTGCCACGCGATGCTTCCCTGGTTGAGGTCATATGCGGTCAGCGTGGTCCAGGGTGGAGCGATCGCAGGCAGTCCGCTGCTGGTGAACATGAAACCGAAGCTGCTGCGATAGCGCAATTCTTTTGGCGGAAGGGCCGCCGTGTTTGCGGCCTGTGGAGAGGAAACATTGTCTGCGGGATGCGCCGGTGCGCGCTGGGGATGGGCTAGAAAGGACAAAAGAGAATCGAGATCCGCATCGGATAACTTCGACGACGCCGGCATTAGACCGCGTCCGTGGGCCACCACCGCACGGATCTGATCGGCTGGGAGTCGCGATCCAATATCTACAAGCGAAGGCACTCCGGGCGGCTGACCGGCGCGGTCCGCACCATGACAGAGGCGGCAAGTCGATTCATAAACCACACGCCCCTGTTCCTCCGCGGAACTTCCCGCCGAGGCTCGCTCCGCTGCATTCAGTTCCAGCTTGAGCATGGAAGGAAGATCCTTCGAAACCACGAATAAGGTGCCGTGCTCAGGGTCGACGGCCGCGCCTTGAAAATTCGCCCCACCGTTGTTGCCGGGCATCTCGACCGTGTCCGTCAGACCGGGAGGCGTGAAGAGTCCCTGGTTGCGGGCCCCTTCCATTTGCTTGCGAAACTTTTCCCGCTCCTCCGGCCCTATGAACGGGTTGAGGTCCTTTACGGTGAAGCTTTGACGCGCAAAGGGCGGCGGAGTTAGAGGAAATGGTTGGGTGGGCCAGGTTTCCTCTCCCGGCATGTCCGAGCGCGGGACCGCACGCTCCTCAATCGGCCACAAGGGCTCGCCGGTTTCGCGTTTAAACACCCAGACGAATCCCTCTTTCCCCGCCTGCGCCACCGCATCGACCATCTTGCCGTTGTGGCGGATGGTCAGAAGCATCGGAGCAGTTCCATTGTCGTAGTCCCAAATATCGTGGTGGACCATCTGGAAATACCAGACCAGCTTTCCCGTCCGCGCATTGAGGGCGAGCAGGCAGTCGCCAAATAGATTGGCACCCGTGCGGTCGGCTCCGTAGAAGTTGTACTTCGGACTCGCGGTCGGAATGAAAACGATGCCGCGCTTCTCATCCACAGACAGTCCGCTCCAGGCGTTCGCGCCGCCGACCGTCTTCCACGCGTCTTTCGGCCAGGTGTCATAGCCGACTTCGCCGGGATGCGGCACGGTATGAAAGATCCAGACCATGCGCCCCGACCGGATATCGTAGGCGCGGATGTCGCCTGGGCCGGAGTCGTATTCTTCGTTGGTTGCCGAGCCCAGGATCAGGAGATCCTCGAACACGCGCCCGGGCGTCGTGGATTGAACCAGACTCAGGCTGTTCGGGTCGCGTCCCAGCCCGTCCCGCAAATCGACACGGCCACCCTTGCCAAAATCCGAAACCGATCGACCCGTGTGTGCGTCGATCTCCTCGAGGAAGTTGTCGGCGGCGAAGATGAGCCGGCGATCAGACCGGTCTGCGCTTTCCCAATAATTGATGCCACGATTGGTGATCAGAGATGTCTTCAGCTCCGTGGGATGGATCCACAGTTGATCGCCGGTTGCCGCATCGAGCGCCACGATGGAGTGGTTGTGCGCCAGAACGTACATCGTTCTGTCGACCACGATGGGGTTGAACAGATACTTGTTGCCGTCACCGGTGGAATAGCTCCATGCCACCCGCAACCGGCCGACGGTCGATCGGTTGATTTGATCCAGCGCGGAATACTGCGCTGAGTCGGAGGCGCCCGCATAGTCGCTCCACGTGGAGTGATTCCGAACTGCACCGCGAAGGGAAGATTTCGGTTCGCCGGCCAGCCCTTTTGTTTGCGCCTTGGCCGGCGCGGGCACTGCGAACATTACTCCTGCAACCGCCAACATAGCGACTCGTAATCCAAGCATCCTCATAACCTCGCTTCTTATTTTCGCGCTTCGGGGCTGCGATAGCGGGCAAAGTAAAGAAACCGGTCCTGAGAATCTTCGCTGCTGTTGATGTTGGTGTGTGGGGTCTTGTTGTCCGGGATATGCAAATACGCCATGCCCGGAGTCTGCCGGCGCAGCTGATTTCCGACCAGCGCGAGACTGGTACCGTCGAGCGCGCCCCATACTTCTTCGATTTGGTCGGTGTCCTCGCCCGCCACCGGATGAGGCTTGCCCAGTGTCAGCGGATCGAGAGTTACCGTCAGAACCGCCTCCAGGGTCCCCAGACCATCGGAGCTGACAAACAACGTCTTCACAATATGCGACCACATCCCGCTGCTGGAACTGACCGGCAGCTGATTCTCGTCACGGACGAGTATGACTGGACCCGGGCGGAAGCCGGGCGGTGTCGGTTCATTAATCACGTACATCGTTAATGGCTGGTCGGCCGTGTTCTCAAGGCTGAAGCTCAATTCCGCAGGGATCAACACAGCTATGTTTCGATGCAAATCCACCGACTGGCCGCCGGCATGCGCTGTTCCCTGTCCGGATTGCACAAAATAGATCTCCTGTTCCCCTTCCAGTCGCTCCGTCTTCGTCGAAGCGTGCGGCCCTAACGTCCCGTAGGCGTAAGAATTGATGAAGCGAAGAACCGCTCCCTTTTGCGCCGGATTCATGGCATCGCCGCGGGTAAGAATGTCTCGCTCCTCGAGCCCGCCATGGGTTATCCGCGGCGATGATGTATGCCAGTCGCCGAAATAAAGATCAATGCGCTCACCGGTGGTTTGCGCAAACCCAACCGAAGCAAGCACAGCGCCAAGCCCCAGAGAACTGAGCAGCCTTTTTGCGCTCATGATGCTCGCCTTCCTCTCTATTCACCAACAATTTCTTGGAATGCAGATCGACGAAGGCCCCCCAGGCAGAATAGTTCAACCGCAAAATCCGGCGCAGAGAATTCAGGGGGCGCGTCGCTCCCCATCCTGAAATGAAAATTGAAGAATGATAGTATCATACGATTATCGCCTTCACCTTCCCCCGATTCTTACCTTTGTGTAGCCGGGAAAGCAGATTGCCGGGACGTCGCGATCAGCGCCTGAAGCTCCAAGGGGGGCGCTTAAGTTCAAGGTGGTGAGTGCCTTTCGTCATTGTTCGCTGGTGCAGAACAGTGTTTTTGTTTAGCCCTGATGATTCCCGAATGTGGCCGCATCTTCCGGCTCGGTATCTTCCGGGCTCGCCAGTTTCGCACTATTTCGCTTGTCGGATTGCCAAAAACCGATATCCTCTGGCACCAGTGGCAAAAATTTTGCTTGTGGGATTGTTAGTATTGTAGTACGAATAAGCGGCATTACAGCATCCTTTGGGGGAGGCCCTTCATGGAACTTCGTCGCTTCCGTTACGCTTGTCTCTGTCTGATCTTGCTGGTCGGCACTCTGCCGCTGTGGGCAGACGTGACCGGATCCATCTCCGGCACCGTACGCGACAAATCGGGCGCGGTGCTGGCGAACGCGACCGTCACCGTAGTTCAGGCGGCCACCCACTACACGCGGACGGTGACGAGTGACGCGGCCGGTCAATACAGTGTTCTTGCTCTGCCTCCAGGGCGCTACAACCTGACCGCATCGATCACTGGTTTCGACAAGGCCGTAATCGAAAACGTCGACCTCAACGTGAATGATGCGCTGCATTTCGATTTTTCTCTTCGCGTGGGCAGCGTGACCTCGACCGTCGAAGTGCAGGCGGATGCTCAGCAGATTCAGACCACCAGCACGCAACTGGGCACCACCATCGAATCGAATCAGATTCTGGCCATGCCGCTCAACGGGCGGTCCTACATTGATCTTCTCTCTCTGCAGGCGGGCGTTTCTCCTGTCAATACAAACAGCAACTTCAGCGATCGCGGCCCGGCTTCCGGTCTGTACTCGTCGGCGGGCAACGTTTCGACCGATGGTCAGCCGGAATATGCCAACGCCTTCCTGGTAAACGGCGCCGAAGTAAACGAGACCAAGAACATGGGCGCGGGCTTGATTCCCAATGCCGATTCCGTCGCCGAGTTTCGCCTGCTGACCAACAGCTTCAGCGCCGAATACGGCAAGTTCACCGGTGCCGTCATGAACAGCGTCACAAAGTCTGGGACGAACAAGATCCATGGGGACGTGTTCGAGTTCTATCGCAACGAGGGAATGAATGCGAACAGCTGGTTCAGCGGGGGAACAAAGCCCGAGTTGAAGCGGCACCAATTCGGTGGTGTGGTTGGCGGTCCAATTTGGAAGGACAAGCTCTTCTTTTTCGATGACTATCAGCAGACTCGTCAGGTGGCCGGAGCCAGCACTGGAAATTTGCTGGTCCTAAGCAACGACGAACGCAACGGTATCTTCCCCGACAGCGTACTCAATACTGCCGTTCAGGGCAGCGCATGGGCCCAGACCCTTATGAGCCGCGGCGGAGGAACTATCGTCGCCGGTTCGACTCTGTATAACCAACTGGGAACGGCGACGACAACCACCGCTCTTGTCAACAATGTTGCAGTCGCGGTACCCGGCCATAACATCTCCGCCTACATCGACCCCGTAACCGCATTGACCATGCGATTCATTCCAGCGGCAAATCAGCCTAACGGTTTTGATTACGCCGATTCCAGCCACAGGGGGACCATCAAGGATACCAACATGTCCCAGCGAATCGACTTCAACAACCACACGACTGGCGATTGGGCATTCTACTATCACTACGACAACGCAACCGCGGTCAATCCCATCTACACCCAGGAGTATCAGGGTGTGACGAACGTGCCCGGGTTCCCCAATACCGAGCCTTCGCGCAATCAGTTGTTCACGGTGAGCAACACCAAGGTGTTTGGCCCCAGCATGGTCAACGTTGTTCGCTTCCAGGTTTTCCGCACCGCGGTTCACACAGCGCAGCCGTCTTCCAGTTCAACGATTTCTTCTTACTCGACCTACGGGTTCAACACCGATCCCACGGCTGGTGGTCTGGTTAACACCGGAACGAGTGGGTACCCTTCATCGCTGCCGATGCTGCTATTTAACAGCTTTGCAGTCGGGAACAACTGGCTGAATCTGTACCAGCCTGACACCACTTTTGGTGTCGGCGACACCTTCAGCCGGACTTCCGGGGCGCATTCGATCAGCTTTGGTGGCGATTTCCGTTACTACGAATTGAATGTTCGCAACGAATGCGGACCCAACGGATACTTCCAATTCCGCGGCAACGAAACGAAAACAGACGTGTCCGACTACTACATTGGCGCTCCCGGTCAGTTTGTCCAATGCTCGATTCAAGTTCTCGATAACCGCACCCGATATGTTGGCCTCTTCGCAGCCGATACCTGGAAGGCCCGTTCCAACTTGACCGTAAACTACGGGCTGCGCTGGGATGTGGCCAGGCCATGGAGCGACAAATTTGGCCGCGTTACCACTCCGGTTCCGGGAGTGCAGTCCACCAAGTTCCCCAACTCCCCCACCGGCAACCTCGTTCCGGGAGATCCTGGAGTTCCAAGTACGATCTCTCCGACCCAGTACAGTAATTTCGGACCTCGTATCGGCATCGCCTACGCCCCATCCGGCGGCATCTGGGGCGAGAATAAGACCAGCATTCGCGCGGCCTACGGCATTTACTATCTGGGCGCAGCGGATCAGGGCAACTTTGGCATTATCGGCGACGCTCCCTGGGGACTCTATTGGGCATCGTCCCAACCCACCGATTTTGCGAGTCCCTATATCACACGCGCGAACGGCGTTTCGCAAGGACAGCACTTCCCCTTTACGTTTCCCTCGGGCCCCGGACCATTCCCGAACTTTCAGTTCGGATCGCTCATGCCGCTTTACGTCCCGGGCTACTACAACAAGAACAAGACCCAGATGGCCGAGCACTATAACCTGACCATTCAACGCCAACTCGACAAAGCGACAGTCCTGACCGTGGGATATGTAGGAACGGCGGGTCACCACATACAGCGAAACATCCCGTTGCTCTGGGGAAATGCTGCACTCTGCGAGTCGCTTGCCGGCTGCGGGCCTGGTGGCGAAGCCGGAGTCTACGTCCAAAATGGTCAAACTTACCACGGCACCTTTACCGGACTGATCAACAATCAGGCCATCAGCGCGAACTACACTAATTCCGCTGGAGGTCCGGTTTCAGCCTACGCCCAGGCGACCTGGCTGCAGAATTCGGGAAACTCCAATTACAACTCGCTGCAGGTTTCCGCGGAACGGCGGGCTCGCGATTTGACGTTGCTGGTCAGCTATACCTTGGCTCATTCGTTCGATAGCTACTCCGCCGCTTACGATCCTCGCACTCCGTCGCGCGCCTATGGTCCTTCGACGTTCGATATACGCAACAACCTGGTGATGAGCTATAACTGGGAACTTCCCTTTGCGCGCCTGTTCGGCTCCCGCCGCCTCACCACAGGATGGCATCTTGCCGGCATCACGCGTTTTGCCGACGGGACCCCGGTGAGCCTCCAAGGTAACAGTGATGCCGCCCTCACCAATGTCGGCCTCGACTATCCCACCCAGATCGCGCCCGTCCATAAGTCGAATCCGCGTAACTATGGAAATCTATACTTCAGTCCAACGTCGTTTGCCGGGATTGCCCCAAACGCCGCCCTGAGCTGCGGGTACGAAGTCTGCGGAGTCACGGGTAGCTCGCCACAGTATTCCTTCAGCGGCCCGGGCACGATCAATACCGACGCGAGTCTGGAGAAAGACACAAAACTTACCGAGTCGGTGTCACTGAACTTCCGCATCGAGATGTTCAATGTCTTCAACCATGCCAACTTCCTTTCCAGTGGCGTGATCGGAAATCCCGCCAGCGGTCAGTTTGGCCAGGCCACCACAGTGGCACCTGGCCGTATCGGTCAGATCAGCGGCAAGATCATTTTCTAATCCAACTCCGGGCGAAAGATTGCCTGGGCTAGCCTACAGGGGATGCGAGCGATCGCATCCTCTTTCTGCTTCTAGTCTTCGGGGCAGCATACTTCCAATGGAGACCCAATGAAACGAAGCTCGACTTTGCTGCTTTTCTGCCTGGGAATTTCTTTGCTCTGTGCAGCACAAGAGAAAGCGGTTCCTGAGATTCCCTATGAATCCGTGCCCCATTTTCTGAAACTTCCCAGTGACTTATATCTGGGAGAGGTTGCCGGCGTGGCCGTGAATTCCAAGGGACACATTTTCGTCTACACGCGCAGCGCGCAGACTCGGCTCTTCGAGTTCGACGCCAAGGGGAACTTTGTCCGCGAAATCGGCAAAGACCTGTACGGCTTCTCTTTCGCACACGTTGTCCGCATCGACAAGGACGACAATATCTGGTGCGTGGACGAAGGCGCGAACATGGTGATCGAATTTGACCCCCAGGGCCGGGTCCTGATGTTGTTCGGCAGGAAGCCCGAAGCGGTCGAAGGCGGCGCACCACCTCCTCCCGGCCTGACTCCCCCAGCGCCGCCACCTGCCTTTGCGACCTTTGCCCACCGGCTCTTCAACCGGCCGACCGACGTTGCTTGGGACGCTGCCGGTAACAGTTTCATCTCCGACGGGTACGGAAACTCGCGCGTGGTGAAATTCGATAAGGACGGCAACTGGGTCAAAGAGTGGGGTAAGCGTGGCACCGCGCAGGGCGAATTTCACACCCTGCATAGCATCGCCACCGATGCCAAGGGCAACGTCTATGTGGGCGACCGCGAGAACAACCGCATCCAAGTATTCGACGGCGAGGGAAATTTTCTAAAGGAGTGGAGCAGTGCCGGGGCACCCTGGGCGATTTGCATCACGCCCGGACCGAGGCAAGTCCTCTACACCTCCGACTCGGTTGCAGGCCACATCTACAAACTGGATCTGGATGGCAACATCCTCGGGGAGTTTGGAAAAGATGGCAAACAACTGGGCCAGTTCGGCTGGGTGCATGAGATTTCCTGCCCTTCCGAAAACACCTTATTCGTGGCGGAGCTCTTGAATTGGAGGGTACAGAAACTCATACTGCATCCGACACACTAGACTCTCGGCAGCTGATTGATCCACCGATTTCGATCGTCTTTCCGCGTTGTGGATGCTCCTGCCCGCTCAAGGGCGGGCCGTCTTGTGCGACTACGTGTCGGCAGAATCACTCTCGAAAAGAGCACATTGAAATTATGGAAGTCCTTCCCTGCGGCACCAAGAATCAAGACTTGCTTCATGGTTACCCTTCAGGGAAGCTTGGATTTGTTACTGTCTCGTCTCGCTGGTATACGCTGACGGCTGTACCGCCGATCAAAATTGACAGTGATTTTGTGGTCGCTCCAGTCGCTATTAAGAAGGGGCCCTTGCAGGAGTATTTGTTTATAGAGCCTTGAGGTGTGAGCGGAGTCGGGGGTAGGCGGGGATATACTTCTTCACAACCCCATCATGAAGCGCCACGTCCTCATCTTCGGTCTCGTCGGCGGCCTCCTCATCGCCACCCTCCAATACACCGAATACCGCCTCGTCATCATCGAGCACTCCGTCGAGCTCTACAGCGCGCTCGTCGCCATCCTCTTCGCGACCTTCGGCATCTGGCTCGGCCTCCGCATCACGCGCAGTCGCGAAACCATCCGCGAAACGGTCGTGGTGAAGGAAGTGCTTGTCCCCGCGGAAGCCCCCGCCCTCGAACCCTTCGCTCCCAATACGGCCCAACAGCAGACCCTCGGCATCACGGCACGCGAGCTCGAAATCCTCACCCTGATCGCCCGCGGCTTCAGCAATCGCGAGATCGCCACGCAGCTTTTCGTTTCCGAAAACACCGTCAAGACACACTGTGCCCGCGCCTTCGACAAGCTCGGAGCCGCCCGCCGCACCCAGGCCGTCCAGCGCGGCAAAGAACTAGGCCTCCTGCCGTGACCGCGTCACCCGAAAGCATGATTTCCGCTCCATTCCGCAAAATCATCCGAAAGGATGACGACATCCGGCCCGGTTACACGGTATGGTGACTCCATCCTCACTCGCACCAGGAGCCTCACATGAAGAAAACCGTCCTCACCTTCGGCCTCATCTCCGGCATCATCATCTCCGTCCTTATGGGCGGCTCGCTTCTCCTCGCCGACAAGATCGGCCCCGGCCACAGCATGGCTCTCGGCTACACCATCATGGTGGCGTCGTTCCTGCTAATCTACTTCGGCATCCGCAGCTACCGCGACAACACCCTCGCCGGTCAAATCTCCTTCGGCCGCGCCTTCGCCTGCGGCATCCTGATCACCCTCATCACCACCGTCTGCTACGTCGCCATGTGGGAGGTCCTCTACTTCAACTTCATGCCCCACTTCATGGACAGCTACTTCGCCGCGCAAATTCACAAGGTCCAGTCCTCCGGATTTGACCCCGCAACCACCGCCGCGCAGGTCGCTGCCATACAGCGCTCTCAGCAGCTCTACCAGAACCCCTTCGTCAATATGGCCTACACCTTCATGGAGCCCCTGCCCGTCGGCCTTATCATTACTCTCATCTCCGCTGCCATCCTCCGCCGCAAAGCCCCTGTCGAACCCACCGCCGCTCCCGCAGTCATGACCACATAAATCAAAAGGCCGGGGAGTAAGAACCGACCTTCCGTCTTTTGAACTGTCAGCCTACTTCCCATGCTCAGGAGCCTGTGGCTTCCACTGCCGCCCCAGCTCTGCCGTGTCCTTCACTTCGGCTGCCGCAGGGTTTTCGGCCTTCTTCACGTCGACCCCAAACACATAGCTCGCACGGAACAGATTGCTCGTAAAGAACACCATCGTCTTGTCCGGAGAGAGCCGCACATTCGGCTCCTCACGATAATCATGGTGACTCAGGTTCACTGGAAAACGTCGCGGCGGTCCCCACGTTCGTCGGAGTGAGAAAATAGGCATGTCCGCAACCCTGACTCGTCGGCATCCTCTGCAATGGGCTGCGTCGGCTATAATTTGCGCGCGCGCATGGCCCTTGCGGTGCTGGTTGGTGATGCAATCGTCAAGCATTTGTCAGGAGCAATCATGGATCGAGATAGTTTTATTCCGGTTGCAACCAATGCCAGGTCGCGAAGCGACCTCGTCGAGCGCGGGTTCAGTCGTCAGCCGCTCAGGGTTGATGAAGACATAGCGCGCTCGCTCGAAGCGTTATCCCATGCCGCATGGTCCGTTCCAAAGGACAAATACTACGATGGGGGCGACAGGTATCGTTCCTTAAATCGTGTAAGGGCCGAGATTGTTGAGGGCGGTGTAAAGGTTTGGTTGAGCGAAGAGAGCACCCCCTATGTGCAGCTGAAAAAATACAACACGACAATCGGCGGCCAGCCGCGAGAGTACGCTCCGCTGCCCCCGGCGATCGCCGGTTCCACAGGCGTTCGCAAGATGATTGCTCACCACCTTCATTACCTACCGCTGTCGACGCTGGGTATGAAGTATTTGGTCAACGTTCATCTAATAAGGTTCACGGCTGCGCCTGGCCGGCCGTGCGACACGAGTCCACCGGGCTTCCATAAAGACGGGGAAAAGTACATCGCCACGCATCTAGTGGGCCGCTGCGGCGCTCAGGGTGGCGAAGTCGTCATAACCGACAATGACAAGCAGGAAATGGATCGCTTCACCATGCGCGAATCGGGTGAGTGTTACGTCTTCGACGATGATCGCATCTGGCATATGTTGACGCCAGTGGCCGTACTGGAAGGCAATCAGTACGCCTACCGTGACACGCTGGCATTCGATATGCTGCCAGAGGGCTGGGAACCTGTGAAGTGATCGGAGACGGAGGGCCTCGAACCCCCGCACAGGGGTTAGCCCGTACAACGGTCTTGCAAATCAGCTTCTCCTCTCCCGGCATCAGATCACAGTCCGGTTAAGCCGACTATCCGCTCGGAACCTTCCGATTCGGCTCTTCCCACAAGCCCGTTTTCTCGGGACCGACGTGATGGAATGAGATCTCTGCCGTGAATGGAGTGCTTTCGAATCATAGCCTTGTAAAATTTGGCGTGGCGGCCAACAGAGCCCCCCAAAAGCTGTTAGGAGGAGAGACTCGTGTCACAAACTCGCAGGAGTAATCATCCTTACCCGATCAAGGCCCTCGGGAGGCTAATCTCGAACATGCTCGCATTTCTCACCATACTCTCCACCGTGCTAGTTCGGGCGCAGGAGCCAGCCAAACCCGCCAGCCGCTCTGAGGCGACCGCCATCATCGCAAATGCGCGCAAGATCGTCGCACCCAATGGAGTCGAGCGGCTGGAAAAGGTGCAGATCGGCGGGATCGATCAATGGGTGTCGATTCGCGGCGCCGACCGCAGAAATCCGGTGCTGCTCTATATCCACGGTGGCCCCGGATACGTTTCGATTCCGATGAGCTGGTGGTTTACCCACGGCCTGGAGGAATATTTCACGGTTGTCCAGTGGGACCAGCGGGCCACGGGCAAGACTTATCTCTTGACGGATCCTGTGAAGATCGCGCCGACACTCACACGGGAACGCATGATTGCCGACACGGAGGAAATGGCCGCCTGGGCGCGCCAGGAGTTCAGCAAGGACAAGATATTCGTCCTGGGCCACAGCTGGGGCAGCTTTCTAGGCCTGCAGCTAGCGGAGCATCACCCCGAATGGCTGTACGCCTATATTGGCGTCTGCCAGCTGATCGACGGACCCGAGAGCGAGCGTCGAGGCTGGCGCTTCGCCATGGATGCCGCGCGCCGCGACGGCAATGCCGAGGCGGTGCGCGAGCTCGAGGCGATCACTCCCTACGGGGCTCCCGGCCAGACCATTCCCATCAAGGACATTTATGTCGAGCGCAAATGGGTTGGCTATTACGGCGGCGTGATGGCCTACCGCCGGGACAATTCCGCCGATGGCGATCTCTCCCAACTTTCGCCCGACTATAGCGACCAGGAGATCGGCCATATCTGGGACGGCAATAAGTTCGCAACGCCGTACCTGCTCCCCGAGGTGGTCGCGCTAGATCTCACGAAGGCGAACAAGCTTGCAGTTCCGCTGATCCTCTTTCTGGGCCGTCACGACCGGAACGTGAATGCAGAAGTCGCTGCCGCGTGGTTCGATGCGGTGAAGGCGCCGGAAAAACAGCTTGTTTGGTTTGAGCATTCGGCGCACATTCCGATGACCGAGGAACCCGGAAAGTTCCTCCTCTCACTAGTGCGCTACGCACGGCCGATAGCGGAGAAGGCCGGTGACGTAGGGCCGTGAACCTAGAATTCTTGGCTTCTGCGAAGTTTGCCACTGACAATCGCTGAGATTTCCCGAACGATGGGCCAACCCTGAAATAATCCCAAAGTAAGGGTTGCCGACGACACGGGAGCGATCGGGCGTTTTTTCAAAACAACATTAGCGCTTTCCTTCAATCTCTCCATTTTCCGAAGAGAATAGCATCCGTGGAAAACGCTCCGCCTGATGCCGCTTTCTGCGCATCTGCCTCAAGCGCCGTAATGGTTTTGTTCCCGGAAAATCTCTCCACGCCGATGAGCAGCATGCGATCAACGCCGTTGACGAGCCTGCCGTAGTACTGCGCGGCGTTCAGACACGAGCCGGAATTTTCCCGCGTGACGGTCTTGTAGAAACCCGCGCCCTTCGCAAAACAGGCGTAGTACTGTATTGCCATCTCGATCGATTGCCCGTGAGCTCCGCGATAGCCGTAAGGATCAAAGCCGGCGATTTGCATGACCTCCGCTGCGTCGAAGAGCCGTTCCAGTGTAAACATCGGGTAGCCGATAGCTTGTCCAGCCTTCGCGTTGCGGAAGCGGTCAGCTATCTCGCCTGGTGAGGCGCGCAGTGTCTGGTAGTCATGATGATGGTCCAGGCTGCTCTGGCTATCCGGCTCATGGTTGTTGACACAGCCGGGAGCTGGTCCGTCCGATTGTCCGTAAATGAGGTGGTCGAACAAATGCGTCCAGGGAGCCAGCACAGGAATCGCATGGTTGCCGCCGAACAGGACCGCATTGACCTTGCTCTCGTCGTTCAAGAGGCGCGCTGTCGCCAGCATGCCGACCATGGCGTTGGTCGCGAGATTGGTGTAGCGAGAACAGTCCGAGTAGGGAAATCCGACGCCTGCGTAGAGCACGTTTTCCGACTGTCGTAACAGCTCGAAAATCGCTAGGTGGAAGGCATTCAGGCGGCGTACTTCATCGGCATTGAGCGCACCCAGCGATTCGAGCAGGTCCTGCGCGTGGACTGAATAAATGATCCCTCGCCCGAGCGTTATTCCGAGCCCCGAGTCCGGCCTCCCGTGACCATCGCGGGTGAACGAGGCTAACTCCCGGAAGTGGCCGTTCGCTTCGCGAAATCCCCGGTCTGCCCAGGCGAGGAGAATCCGTTTCGCGAGCGCGGCTGCCTCATCGGAGCCCGGCGATCCCCCAGGCGGCATCGCCCTTGCCTTCACCAGGGCCGCATAGAGTGCGAGCCGTGAAGCGACGACGGCCGCCCCAGCCGGCGCCTTTACCCCAGGCCGGATCGTCAGAGCGGCGCGAGTCTCGGCGTCATGTTGATCTTGAGGCTCGTAGGAAAACGTGTATTCATAAACTCCTGGGATTGGGCCAGAGTAGGTCACGTCCCAATCAATCCCCGAGTTGAGATCCTGTTTGATCCGATGAGCGAGCAGGCCAAACCGTTGCTCAGAGTAGCTTCCCTTACGGTTGATACGCGCGGCGATGTCTTGTAGCTCGCCGGCTGTCATAAACACGCCGGGGTGCGTCAGACCGCGATAGGTGCCGCCAAGATTAGGAAGAGTGGGATACGGTGCGTCCAGAGGCCGCGCCGCGAGTTCTTGTCCCGAGCCTGCGATCAGATCATTCGGAACTCCGTCTACAATGCGAATCCCATGCAGCAAGGGCTTACTTTGTGGCCCATTGCCATAGGGCAGTGCGAGGATGAACCGGTGCTTCCCGTCTTGAGGATCCCGGCAGGCCTCGCCGACGCCAGCCTCGCTGAACAAATTCGCGGTTTCCGCGAAAACAGGGCCTTCCTTTGACACTCCGTTCGTCTTCTGCGTAGCGAACAACTGAACATTAATGGATTTACTTTGCCCTTGCTGACAAGCCCAGCCCAGAAGGAAGTAGTGATCACCATCCTGGCTGATTCCGTCGATATGGCCAACGATGCGGCCGACAGTAGCCTTTTGAGCCAGGGCTTCGAAGCACGTCAGTAATACCCAACTCAGCCCCAGGATGCATGCTTTTCGTTGCTTGTTCTGCAAGACCAATCCCATAAGCGTAATGATGTAACCCGACTGGGCAGCGGATGTTGCGATTGCCATTAGCCCGATTCTAATTGCGTGAAGTCCGACGTTCCCACTGGGCGTGCGCCCGTGCCATGCATTAGGTCCTGTGACGGGCTGGCGCGAGAGGTTTCGTCACATGGCAGGCTGAAGCCGGAATGGGGATGTGTTTGCGGGTGACGCATAATCCGCCCTGCGCGTGTCCTGATATGGCGCTCCTCATTTGAGCGCCAGAGGGACTTCAACCCTCCTGAACAACGCGCTGCTCAGCGCGCACTTCCGGCTTGCCGACACTCCGTCCGGACTCCGCCGTTGTATTCTCTAATAGATTGAACCGTTGATAAGTCTCCAAGCCCTAACGTATAAACGCAAAACAGAGTTCACCCAGTGAAAAGAGTCAGTTCCGTTTTCAGCACGTCAATTCTGGTGGTCCTTGGCTTTTGCGCGACCGCAGCGTGGGCGCAAACCGCGCGCTGGCCAGAGCAGAAGGCGAACGCCTGGTACCGGCAACAGCCTTGGTTGGTCGGCAGTAACTACGTTCCCAAGTCGGCGATCAACCAATTGGAGATGTGGCAGGAGGTGACTTTCGATCCGGCGGAGATCGATGCCGAATTCAGCTGGGCCGAAGCCATAGGCATGAACACCATGCGTGTTTTTCTACACGACCTGCTCTGGCAGCAGGATCCAGACGGCTTTAAGAAGCGTATCGACCGCTTCTTGACCATCGCGTCGCGGCACCACATCCGTCCCCTGTTTGTGCTCTTCGATTCATGCTGGGACCCGTTGCCTCATTTGGGCCCGCAGCATCCGCCGACTCCAGGAGTTCACAACTCAGGCTGGGTGCAGAGTCCTGGCGCAGCAGCACTGGCGGACGCAAGCCAATATCCCCGGCTGAAGGCGTACTTGCAGGGCGTGGTGGGAGCGTTCGCCAAGGACGACCGCATTCTTGCATGGGACGTGTGGAACGAGCCGGGTGCCGACAACGCCGGGAGCTATGCGAAAGAGGAGCTGCAAGAGAAAGACAAGATTGCCCGAGTGGCAGCGCTTTTGCCCCAGGCGTTCGAGTGGGCGCGCGAGGTGAAGCCCATGCAGCCTCTCACCAGCGGACTGTGGGCGGTTGACACTTCGCCGGATGGGGCAAACCTCGGCGAGCTGCAGCAGATTCAACTGCGCGAGTCTGACATTGTCACCTTTCACAACTACAGCTGGCCGGAGTACTTCAAGCGTCAAGTGGCCTGGCTGAAGAAGTACAATCGGCCGATCATCTGCACGGAATACATGGCGCGGTCGGTCGGCAGCACGTTTGACACGGTGTTGCCGATTGCGAAGGAGGAGCGCGTGGGGGCGATCAATTGGGGATTCGTCGCCGGCAAGACACAGACCTATTTGCCATGGGACTCGTGGGACCATCCTTATATTCGCAATCAGCCGCCGGTGTGGTTTCACGAGGTGCTCCGTCCCGACGGAACACCGTATCGAGAGGCGGAGGTAAATCTGATCCGGCAGCTCACGGGAAAGCAATAGAAATTGACATTCACGCTCGCCGGCGTCTCCTTGGATGATCATCAGTAGGCTAACGGTCGATGTGGTCAGTCCTGTCCCCTTTTTTCGGTTGCTCCCGAGTGACGCTATCCGGAAGTTGGCCGGTAGATTGATAGGTCAACCTGAACTCCTCAGTAGACGCTGGCCGACTCTTACTTCGCTAACACCGCGTCCTCGGACAAGACGCTTCCCAGATACAACGTCAACACCTTTTTGAATTCAGCCACAACCAGGACTTTCCCTTTGGGATCTGCTTCCCCATAGAGCGTCATCATGCCTCTGACTATCTGGAGAGATACGTTTGCCGCAAGTAGAGACCGTTCCTTCGAAAGCGACGGATTCTTTGCCTGAAAGGCATTTGCGATTGCGATTCGTGAAGCCTTTCGGGCAGCAGGGTCGCGGCGAAAGCGGATGGGCGCGGCCAGCAGGCTCAGATAAGCGGGACGCTCCTGGACGAATTGGGTGATGCGCTCGATGAACCGATCGGCGAATTCCGCATGGGTCAGTATCTCCGCCTGCTCCATCAACGGTTTCCAATGCGCCTCCACCTCCTGGGAATACTGATTCACCAGCGTGAACGCGATGGACTGTTTATCCGGAAAGTAGTTGTAGAGCGCGCCGATAGAAGACCCGCTCCGCTCCGCGACCGCCGTCATAGTTGCGGCTTCGTAGCCGACTTCGACAAAGAGCTCCGCGGCCGCATCCAGAAAACCCGCCAACCGGCGCGTCGAGCGTTCCTGCTGCGGTGCGACGCGAACGGGATTTGACGAAATCGAGGGCATCCTCGTATTCTAAATCAAGAAAAATAGAGGCTGTCCTCGATTTATAAATATTTTCAATAAAGAGGAACCATGGCAGAACTCCAGCTCGACCCTAAAAAGACCGCACTCGTCCTCATCGACCTGCAGAATGCCATCGTCGGCATAAATCCAGTGCCGCATACCGCCGCACAGGTCGTCGAAAATTCCAAAAAACTTGCCGACGCCTTCCGCGTTCACGGCGCTCCCGTCGTCTATGTCCGCGTCGATCTCAACGACTTCATGAAGCTTCCCGTCGACCAACCGCACAACCGGGGCGACAAGCCATTGCCCGCCGCAGCATCGGAGATTACTCCTTCCGCTGGTTTCCAGCATGGCGACATCCTCGTCATTAAGCGCCATTGGGGCGCCTTCGCCGGAACCGACCTCGAGCAGCAGCTTAAATCCCGCGGCATTGACACGGTCGTCCTCACAGGCATCTCCACCAATGGAGGCGTCGAGTCCACCGCGCGTCAGGGTACCGGCCTGGGCTTTGCCTTCGTGCTCGTCGAAGATGCCTGCTCCAGCCAGAACGCCGAGCATCACCGCTTCGCCTTTGAAAATATCTTCCCGCGTCTCGCCCGGGTTCGCACCACCGATGAGGTTCTGGCCTCGCTTGCCTAAGGCCTCCAGCGAATCCAGCGGCCTCGACCCATTGGTCTGGAAGATCACGACCGTCGCGCCATTTCTTTCCACCGGTAAAATAATGCCAGCCGAAACAATTCACTCGGTTGCTCCTTTTGGGAGGCGCACCCAGAGGTACAGGGGCAGAAAGGGATTTGGTGAGAGTCGCGACCTTCAACATTAACAACATCAATAAGCGGCTGGATAACCTCTTGGCTTGGTTAGCCAAAGCTGAGCCGGACGTGGTTAGTCTCCAAGAGCTCAAGGCGGAGCAGGGAGCCTTTCCCGTGAATGCCCTTCGAACGCTCGGGTACGAAGCAGTCTGGCAAGGGGAGCGTTCCTGGAACGGCGTGGCCATTCTCGCGCGAAACCACACTCCCGTGCTGACCTGCGCAAGCTTGCCGGGAAATCCTGAAGATCACCAAGCCCGCTACATCGAAGCGGCTGTTCAGGGAGTCCTGATCGCTTCCATCTACCTGCCCAACGGAAATCCGCAGCCTGGACCGAAATTCAACTACAAGTTGGCCTGGTTTGATCGCCTCATCGCCCATGCCGCCGAACTCATGGCGAGCGGCGCCCCCGTGGTGTTGGCCGGTGACTACAACGTCGTGCCGACACCCCAGGACATCTATCCGACTCGATCGTTGGATAACAACGCGTTGATCCAACCCGAAAGCCGCCAAGCCTTTGCGCGTTTGCTGGCTCAAGGCTGGACCGACGCGATGCGGAGGCTACATCCGGACGGGCCGCTCTGGACATTCTGGGATTACAAATATGAACGGTGGCCGAAGGACAAAGGCATGCGACTCGATCACTTTCTGCTCTCGCCGAAGGTGTCGGACCGACTCGTGGACGGTGATGTAGACCGATGGGCGCGTGGGCAGGTAAACGCAAGCGACCATGCGCCAACATGGATATTGCTCGATCTTTAGACCAGAGCCGGTGGCACAGTTGGGTCCTCTCGCGATTTGGCGAAATGGATACGCGCAGACGCAAGCACGAGTTCGGCGAGCTCAGGGCAAGCATTTCGGCCTGCAAAAATACGAGCCCTCACGATAATGGACCTTGGCTGTCGCCTTCCCCGGGGAACTTTCGTGCCATGGGGCATCCGTCACTTCGGAAATTTTCGAATCCGAGAATTATTTCGGGTAGTCCAAATACCTATACTTGGAATTCTCCTATGGGTGACTTTCTGCAAGAATGCTAGAAACACCCGCGACGGTTGAGAGGCGACTCAGCATGGCAGACAAAGCAGATTTCAAGACAAGAGAAAACGCGCTGGTCTCGAGGCGCAACTTCATTAAAGGGGTCATCACCAGCGGCGTGGCGGTGTCGTCGGCGAGCTATCTATTTCGCGCCTCCACTCTTCTGAGCGGCCAGCAGGTAGCTGCCGGTGTGGGCGAGCGGCTGATTACGCTCAATGTCAACGGTCAGCAGCGCCGCGTCGATGTCATGAAGCAGGAGACGTTGGCGTCGACTCTGCGTTACAAGTTAGGTCTGACCGGCACTAAGCTGGGATGCGACCGCGCGGAATGCGGATCATGCACGGTCCTCATCGACGATATTCCCTACTATGCGTGTTCAGTGCTCACCCACACGGTGCGTGGACGAAAAGTCTCGACCATCGAAGGCCTCGCCAATCCCGACGGAACCTTACATCCGGTTCAGCAGGGCGTGATCGACGAACAGGGGTTTCAGTGTGCTTTCTGCATGCCCGGCATCATTATGGCCACCGTGGGGTATCTGAAAACGAATCCCAACCCCACGCGGAAGGAGTTGGCGCAGGGCATCTCAGGCAATCTATGCCGTTGCCAGGATTACGACAAGATTCTGACCGCGATGATGCGCGGCGCGGAGAATGTGCGGGGGGCGAATCGTGGATAACAAGAATCTGGACAACAAAAAAGTTGCTGCGACAGCACGAGGCTCCGAACGTGAGTACGGGATCGGCTACAAGCTGATCGGCAAGAACTATGTGACACCAGATCTATATGCAAAGGTTACCGGCCAAGCGAAATATGCCGAGGATTTTCGCGCGGAAGGCATGCTGTTCTGCAAGTTGTTGCTGAGCCCCATGCCGCACGCGCGGGTAAAGCGCATCCATACGAACGCTGCGCTGGCCATGCCCGGGGTCAAAGCGATTCTCACGGCGGACGATCTTCCCGCGCCGGCTGACACTCTTACCGACAATGGCACAGTGATCAAGGCCAGCAAGTGGGGCGAGCGCGGCCTTACGAATGAGCCGGTCTATCAGGGCGAGCCGATTCTCGCCGTGGCCGCAGTCGACGAACTTACGGCCGCCGAAGCGATCGAGAAAATTGAACTCGATCTCGAACCGCTGCCGTTCGTGACCGATCCCCTCGACACTTTGCGGCCGGGCGGACCGAACCCGCGGACGGATGGCAACGTGTGGGTGCGGCCGTCGGGACAAAATGCCGGTCCGCCGGTGGTAACAGAACTCAAGTGGACGAAGGCTGACTTCGCGGAGCTGAACAATGGCCGTCTGCCCATGGGCAAGGCGCCCGATGAATGGAACTATGGCGATCTCGAATCCGGCTTCAAGAATGCGGCGCTCGTTCTAGACGAGACTTTCGTTACGCCCGACACCAGCCATCAGACTCTCGAAACCCGTAGTGCCTTGGCCTACTGGCAAAATGGCAGAGTCTACCTTCACACGGGCACACAAAGCACCGCGCAAACGCTGCCCGCGATCGCGCGCTGGCTGAACATTAGTCCAGACAAAGTTGTTTTCATCAGCGAATACACTGGAGGCGGTTTCGGCAGCAAGATCACCGGCGGAGTGTCGATGATCATTCCCGCACTTCTGGCAAAGAAAACGAATGCCCCGGTGATGATGCGCATCAGCCGCGAGGAGGAGACTTTCATCGGACGCGCGCGTCCCAGTTTTCAAGGGAGGATGAAGGTCGGGTTTTCGAAAGAAGGGCGTATCACGGCTCTCGACATGTTCGTGATTTGCGACAACGGCCCATACGACGCCGTGGGTGACGCCCCGTCATCGGGGCGGATCGTCTCTCTGTTATATCAACCGCAGGCTATGCGCTGGCGCGGCGTGACGGTGCTGACAAATACGCCTCCACGCAGTGCGCAAAGCTCTCCGGGCGGGCTGCAGGGAATTGTCATCATCGAGCCCATCATCGCCAAGGCTGCGCGCAGGCTCGGAGTTGACCAGGTGCTGATTCGCCGCATCAATTGTCCCGAGGGTAAAGCACCGTTTGGACCAGCAGTGCAAGGGAAACGGGGTTATGCCACCAGCGCTTTCCTTAAAGAGGCACTCGACCGCGGTGCAGAACGATTCCAATGGAGCGAGCGGGTTGCACGCACCCCGAAAAGAATCGGCACAAAGGTTCGCGGCGTCGGCGTGTCTCTAAGCTGTTACGTTGGCGGCACCATCGGATTCGACGGGCTTCTCGTCATCACGCCGGAAGGCCGTGTCATCTTTCAGTCTGGAATCGGGAATCTGGGAACGGAGTCGGTAATCGATGTTCACCGCGCAGGCGCGGAAGTTCTCGGTGTGCCCTGGGAGAAATGCGAGGTGGTGTGGGGGAACACGAGCAAGAACCTTCCCTTTACTTGCGTCTCCGGCGGCAGCCAGACCACCCATGCGATGACGCGCGCGGCTCATGCTGCGGCGATGGAAGCGAAGAAGAAGCTCCAGGAAATCGCCGCGAAGAAGCTTGGCGGCAAACCGGAGCAATATGAGGTTGGCAACGAGCGCGTCTTCAGCAAGAGCGGCGCAAACATGACTTTGGCGCAGGCGGCGAAATACGCGATTCAACTGGGCGGCATCTACGATGGCCACGAGGCGCCCGCCGACGTGCACAAATTAACCCAGGCGTCGGTGGCGGCGTTGGCGGGTCAGGGCCTGGTGGCGGCAGCGAAAGATAACTATCCACGCGACGGCTCCACGTTTTCGTATGTGGCGAGCTTCGCCGAGGTTGAAGTCGATGTCGAAACAGGCAAGTACTACATCGTGGATTTTCTCGCCTCCGCTGATGTGGGAACGGTGATTCATCCTCGGGCGCTCGGCGGCCAAGTGCTCGGCCGTTCGACGCTCGGCATTGGCCATGCGATCGGCCAGAAGTGGGTATTCGATCCGCACTATGGACAGATGGTTTCCAAACGCTTCTACCAGAACAAACCGCCGACGATTCTCGATGTTCCCGTCGACATGCAATGGACCGCGCTGGATATTCCGGACCCGGAGACGCCCGTGGGCGCCCGGGGTGTGGGCGAGCCCCCGGTTGCGGGCGGCTGCGCTTCCATTTTGAACGCGCTCTCGGATGCGCTCGGGGACGAGATTTTTCAGCGCGCTCCGGTGAACGCCGACACAATTCTGACGTCGCTCGAAGCGGGCCGGCCGATGCAGCATCCTCTGATGGCCCACATTTGAGACTGGAATGAGATTGGAAGGAGACTTATGGCTGTCATACGAGATGTAATGGCTGCTTTCGAGCTGTATCAGCCAGGTTCTGTTGCCGAGGCGCAGAGGCTTCTCGAACAGCACGGAAGCGACGCCTGGGTTCTGGCCGGAGGCCTCGACAGCTTCGACTGGCTCAAGGATCGAATTAAAAAGCCGAAGGCCGTGATCGATCTGAGTGGAATCGAGGAGTTGCGCGGAGTGCGCACGACCGCCGACGGCGTCGAGATCGGCGCGATGACCACGCTCACGGAAGTGGTGGATCATCCCATTATCAAGCAGAAGTATGACCTGCTCGCGCAAGCCGCGGAACTAGTGGCATCGCCGCAAATCCGGAACCAGGGAACCATCGGCGGCAATGTTTCGCAGGACACCCGCTGCTGGTATTACCGCGGAGGTTGGCCATGTTACCGTGCTGGCGGCAACATTTGCTACGCCGATGCGCCGGAGGGCCGCAACCGCGAGCACGCGATTCTGCACGCGGCGCGCTGTGTCGCGGTGAATCCCTCCGATACAGCCCCGGCCCTGATTGCGCTGGACGCCAAGTTCGTCGTGCGCACTCGCAAGGGTGAGCGCGTGGTGGATGCCGAGGATTACTTCATCGGTCCTGACATCGACATTACCCGTCTGCACATCTTGCAGCCCGGGGATCTGCTCACCGCCATTCGCATTCCCTCGGTGTGGGCGGGCGCGCAATTTTATTTTGAGAAGATCCGTGACCGGAATGTTTGGGACTTTCCGCTGATGAACGTGGCGTCAGCCATTGCAACATCAGGAGACAGTATTGAGCGTATCCGAATCGCCGTGAACGGCGCCGCTGCGCGTCCGTTACGGTTGAAGGCAGTCGAAGATGCCGTTCGCGGCAGGCCACGCAGCGCGGCGACCGGGGAGATGGCGGGAAAGCTGGCCGTGCAAGGAGCGGTTCCATTGCAGTTCAATGCCTACAAAATCCCGTTGATGAAGCATCTGGTGAAACGCGCCATCAGCGGAGTGCAGGAGGCAACATGGGCATCTTAGAGTGGGCGACGAATCCGTGGGGGCAGAGCGTTCCGATCCATATTGCATGGTTCTTGATCTGGGTTTCGGTCATCGCGGGGTTGCTCTTCCTGATAGTCCACGCTACCTGGTTGAGGTTCTTCGCCAGGTCAAGAGAGTTTGCAAGCGATGCTTCTCCGACAAGCGTTGCCCGTCTCCCCAAACGCGTTCCTCGGCATTCGCTGGTGGCACGGCTGTTTCACTGGGTCATGGCAGCTTCGATGTTCACTCTGCTGTTTACGGCTTTCCTGCCGAAGGTGGGAATCCAGTTTAATTGGGTGACCTATCATTGGATCGCTGGTACCGTGCTGACGATTTCTGTCCTGTTCCACATCGTTCATGCTTCTTTCTGGCTGGATTTCTGGTCGATCTGGCCTGATAAAACCGACGTGCAGGATGCCTGGAGAAGGGTTCGCCGGTTCGTCGGATTGTCCGCGCCAGCGCCGCGAAGGTTCGCTAAATATCCACTCGAGAATAAACTTTTTCATGGCGTCATCATCCTGTGTGGTCTGTCGGTAATCCTCACCGGCGTTTTCATGATGTCTCGCGTGCGCACAATTTTCTTCCCCCGGAATCCGTACCTGTTCGGCGACATGACCTGGGGCTTAATGTACGTGCTGCACGGTCTGGCGGGAGTCGGACTGATTGCGCTCGTCATGATGCATGTCTACTTCGGACTGCGTCCGGAGAAGCAGCCAATCACGAAATCGATGATCTTCGGCTGGATGGACCGCGACTTTTATCTGGAAGAACATGATCCCGAGCGTTGGGCGGTTAAGACATCTTCGACATCCACATTCAAGTAGTGTGGACGACCGAGAGCTGCAATATGCTGGCTGACATCTCCAATCGTTGTGACACAGTGGAAGAGTGCTACGAGTTCCTGCTGGCCTACGCAGCTCAAGGACTCCCCAGTGACCAAGGCAGCAAATCGGGTGCACAAGTCCGTGAGTACCTGCAGAACGCCGTGAAAGCATTAACCGGGCTGGCGGAGATCTGCGCGCTGGCAGTGAAAGAGGAAGGTCTTGAGCCTGCCGACACATACCTGGCATTCTTAGCCGTTCTTGATCGCGATGCTCGCGATTCTCTTGCTGCCATTCAGCTCGTTCTGGCCCAAACCATAATCAGTTCCCAGTTGATCGACAATCTGAATGCTTCCATCCACCTCCGCGCTCTTCTCACTGACTTGTTTCTGGCGGGTGAAATTCTGAGAGAGCGACACAAACCCGCAGGGTAGGTGGTCAGGAGCGCGGGCAAATCAGCTGCCCGGCAACTGCGGAACTGCCTGAGAGCAAACTGGAAGTAAGCAGGGTGGTCGTGAGGACAGGTACCGAGAAGTCCTAGTGTTGTACAGAAGCGACCGCAGAGGAGAAATTGGTAGCCTCAGCAGAATTTGCGGCGGTCGCTTTTGATACAACGACTTGAAGGGAGCTGCCCTCGGTGCGGTGGAGCGGCAGATGCTTAGAAGGTGTCAGAATTCTGCGAGTTGAACGAGGAGCTTACCGGACGGTGTTTTCTTGGTGACGAGGGCGGCGGAATTGTCTGTGCGAGTCATCGGACTGATTTCTCTCACTGCTTGATGCAACAGGGCCATTCCTCTTGGACTCGAGTTCCTCAGACACACGCCTAAGCGGTCTTTCGCTCTCTGCCTTCGGCGCTTTCCTCGTGAAAACCGAACTTGCCATTACCATTTCTTCCACTGGTCGCGGGGAGGAATCGTTTCGATGGCGTCCCAGTGTTCTGCGATTTTTCCGTTTTCTACGCGGAACAGATCGTAAAACGACGTCTGCTTCCCGCCGAACGCACCCTCGCTGACCACAAGCACGAAATTCCTCTCGCCGAGCACCTTGTGAACCCACTCGTACTTCATCGTGATTCCTTGAGCGGCCATTGCCTGCAGTGCAGAACCAAGGCCTGAGAGATTGTCGGCGATCTGCGGATTGTGCTGAATGTATTTATCGCCGTTGAAGTAGCCCCCCCAGCTTTTCCCTCCGGCCATTCACCAGGATGTCATCGACGAAGGCGCGTACCAGTTGCTTGTTCGCGTAGGTCCTATCCAGATCCCTTGGCTCCGTCGGACCATCGATCATGCTGTGGCCGCTTGGGTTCGGACGTGCCGTCTCCTGAAGATTGTCCCAATGCTCGACGATCTTGCCGTTCTCGAAGCGGAAGATGTCGAAGCCAATCTTCTGACCGAAGAAGTTGTAGTCGGTATGCGCGAAGATGTAATCACCGTCTTCGAACACACGCGCTGTGTTCACGCGCGCCGAGCCTTCGGGCAAGGTCGCAAGGAACGCGCCTAGGCCGGCAAGCCCGTCGGCGGCAGCAAGATTGTGCTGAATGTACTTGTCTGGGTTACAATCGCGAGCGGTTCGGCTGCCCCGGTCTCGATTGCCTTCAGTACGGCGACGACCTGCTGCTTTCTGTGCGACATATCTCCGCTCCTGTTGCTTTTGCCGTTGAATGAACTCCTATAGGACCATCAGATGCGTCATTGCCTGCGAACGGCTCCAGTGGACCTGGCCGGGATGACACGAATCGCGAGTTGATGTCACGCTTTAATCGACCCTGGTCTCGCAGCTGCCCCGCCGTTACCTCGATAAAAAGAATCCTTATATAAGGGTACTTCATCTTATTTGCTGTTTGCCCGAATCGGGCAATGTAGCTTGCTACGAAAGGATTCTATGATTCGCAAACTGATCGCCACGGACAACGACCATGCCATAACGCTTCTTCGGCTGGTACTGGGAGTGGTGTTTTTCGCGCACGGCGCCCAAAAGGCGCTCGGGTGGTTCGGTGGATACGGTTTCAGCGGCACGATGGGCTTCTTCACCGGCATGATGCACATCCCTGCCCTATTCGCGGTTCTGGCAATCGCCGCGGAATTCCTCGGCGGATTGGGCCTTATCGTCGGACTGCTCACTCGGGTTGCGGCCTTTGGGATCTTTTGCAACATGGTTGTTGCCGTTGCGATGATCCATCACCAATTCGGCTTTTTTATGAACTGGGCGGGGACGCAGAAGGGAGAGGGTTTCGAGTTCCACCTCCTGGTACTGGCGATTACCGTCTTTCTGATGATTCGCGGTGCGGGTGCAGCTTCCGTGGACCGCCTGTTGTCTTCCAGCGCAAAGAACAGCCTACGGGCCCAGGTACGGCCCCAAGCGGCCTGATTTAGGCACTCACGATGAACAACATTACAGCGCCGCGCCTCTGGTTGGTGATTGCAAAGAGTTATCGGGCTCTAAGCCTACTGGCTGAGCAGAGCATTGCCAACACGGGACTATGCCTCACGGATTTCGTCGCGCTCGAAGCTCTCCTCCATAAGGGCCCGCTCACGATCTCGGAGATCCAGGACAAGGTGCGCCTGGCCAGTGGTTCGATGACCGCGGCAGTGGATCGCCTCGAGAGACTCGGGTTGGTTGTTCGCAAGTCGAGCCCAACTGATCGACGGGCGCGGGTCGTGGGACTGACTCCGCAAGGTAGGCGGCTGGCGGCATCTTGCTTCGAGCGGCATGCACAGGACCTTGAAGCGCTCATGTCTGCCCTGTCTCAGAAGGAGAAGGAACAACTGTACGCGTCGCTGAAGAAGCTGGGGCTCCTCGCAGCCGACAAACTCAACCACCAGGAAACCAAGGTCAACGGCAGTAGAGAACAAGCTAGGAACTGATTACGGACTTCAGAGGAACCAGAGATCAGCTGAGGACCATGCCAGAAGGGAGAGGAATGAAATGCTAAAGGTTGGAATCATCGTTGGAAGTACGCGACCGGGACGGAAAGCCGCGGTCGTCGCAGAGTGGGTGCACAACCTCCTAAAAAGCCGCAACGACGCGGAGTTTGAAATTGTAGACATCGAGGATTACAAACTGCCACTCCTCGATGAGCCTGTGCCCCCCATCATGCATCAGTACGGCAAAGCGCACACCAAGAGCTGGAGTGACAAAATTGCTTCCCTTGACGCCTATGTTTTCGTCACCCCCGAATACAACCATGCCACCTCGGCGGCGTTAAAGAACGCCATCGATTTTCTCTACCACGAATGGAATAACAAAGCGGCTGGTTTTGTCGGATATGGCGGTGCGGGCGGTGTCCGAGCGGTCGAAAACTTGAGGCTGGTCATGGGTGAAATCAAGATTGCAGACGTTCGAGCGCAGGTGGCGCTTTCGATGTGGACGGACTTCGAGAATTTTACGACCTTTAAGCCGCACGAGCAGCACGACAAGGCTGTGCATTTAATGGCGGACGAGGTTATTGCTTGGGGCGGAGCACTGAAGGAGTTACGAGCGGCTCATTGAAAAAACATTTCAGAACGGTCCGCGACCCAGCGTGCGCGGACCAAGAACCTCAGGAGTCATAAGATGCAGATCGGTGTCGATAGCTTCGGAGCAGTCATTTCTGACCCGGCTTCGGGTCTGACTCTCAGCCCAGTCGAGCGCATGGACAATCTACTGGATGAGATTGTCCTGGCCGATCAGGTTGGCCTCGATGTTTTTGGCATCGGCGAACACCACCGCAGCGAGTTCGTTGATTCGGCCCCAGTCGTCATCCTGGGTGCTGCCGCTACGCGCACCAATAACATTCGCCTCACAAGTGCCGTAACAGTTCTCAGCGCGGCGGACCCGGTTCGAGTCTTTCAGGAATTCGCGACTCTGGACCTGATCTCCCATGGGCGTGCTGAGATCGTTGCGGGACGAGGTTCGTCAATAGAGGCTTTTCCGCTCTTCGGTTTCGATCTTGAGGACTATGATTCACTCTTCTCAGAAAAGCTGGATCTTCTCCTCAAGGTTCGCGAGAACACTCATGTTCACTGGACGGGCAGGCACCGCGCTCCGGTCACCGGACAGGCCGTCTATCCCCGTCCACTCCAGAATCCCTTGCCCATTTGGGTCGGCGTCGGCGGCACTCCCGAATCATTCGTTCGTGCCGGCACGCTCGGACTTCCGTTGATGGTCGCAATTATCGGCGGAGAACCCAAGCGATTTCGCCCCCTGATCGACCTTTACCGCGAAGCTGGGCGCCGCGCCGGCCATTCTGCCGAGAAACTCATTGTCGGACTTCACGCAATCGGCTTTCTTGGAGACACCACACAGCAAGCTGCAGACGATTTCTACCCCGGATATGCTCACACGTTCACGGAGATCGGCAAAGAACGCGGCTGGCCACCAGCGACTCGAGCACAATTTGACGCTCTGCGGGGACCCACGGGCGCCCTGCTGATCGGCGATGCTGAAACGATCGCGGAGAAGATCCTGTACGTGAACGAAGTTCTGGGAGGCCTTTCTCGAATTACTTTCCAGATGGGTGTCTCGGCGCTCGCGCACGAGAAGATGTTGCGGTCGATCGAACTTCTTGGGACCCGCGTTGCTGCGATCGTCCGGAAACAGCCCACGATTGCGTATTCGCACTAGGAATTTTATCGGGCCTTGATTCATGCACGACCAACTCGTCCAATCTCGAAAGCCATAGAGTTCGGAATTGCGCACAACGAAGTGAACCATCGCGCCGGCTGAGCACCGTGAATTCAACATCCTGTCCTTCATACAGTTGCGAGACTCACACGATTGGGCGATAACACCAGAAGGTCCCCAATGAAGAGAGGAGGTCGGGTCGGGTTTGTGGGAGTTCCCTGCAGAAAACATCCATCAGTTTATTCAGGACCAACGCCGGAGGTCGGGATCGTGAGGGCAGGGCCCAAAGAAGGAGCCGGACAGACTGGATGGAACAGCACTTCCCTGCGCGCGCCTGGGTGCCGCGCGGGCCTAGTTCCATGCGCCATCGGGATCAGCCCGGATTCAAATACTGGCGGAGAGAGAGGGATTCGAACCCCCGATACCCGTAAAGGTATACACGCTTTCGAGGCGCGCGCCTTCAGCCACTCGGCCATCTCTCCGCGCTCACGAGTTTCATTTTGATTTTATCAGGGAAGCTGTTGGGTTCGGATTTCTCCGCCCATCCTATGAACTGAGCCCGGTTCACCCTCCCCATCCAAGCCTAGAAGTTCCAAAACCAATGAGGGAAATCATGGTTGGCGTAACAGTGGGGGCGCTGAAAGCCGCTGATACGCAGTGGGGGGAAGCCCGCCGAATCGCGGACGATGCGAACGTAGGTTTTTGCGGTACGATGGGAATAGTTGCGACGCTG
>Ga0185299_10001898_pt1 | contig 35707 bp, 32 predicted proteins | sample PaiPotPPA55metaG_FD_128002 | JGI IMG/M metagenome (GOLD analysis project Ga0185299, IMG submission 128002) | Iron sulfur acid spring bacterial and archeal communities from Banff, Canada, to study Microbial Dark Matter (Phase II) - Paint Pots PPA... ...
GAAGAGCAGAACCAATAGATAAAATCAAACCCAAATATCATGTGCCTGCCGATCACCCCTGGAGGAAACCATGGACCCGGACATTTCTATCTGGCGAAAAACCGGACATTTCTACTTTGCGTTGACACGACTCTGGGCGCTCCTTGGTGGGAGCGAAAAACCGTGATGGCGGTCCATGCACAGTTCGCGGCGAGCGTTGCGCAACCAAACAGGAAACACAATGCTCCAACCAAGAGCGCGAGAGGTGGCCAATTTACTGCGACCGTCGGCAAGTCATTCGCTGACGCCATAGAGGAGCTTAACGCGGACAGGAATACCGAGAGCAGCGCAGACCCAATCGTGGCCATAACAAAATGCGCAAGACCTAGAGAGAATTACTTAGCGGGTGCGATACCCAACGTGAGGAGGCGAAATAAGTCAGCGCAAAACATGCGCTGGCGGAGGCTAGAAAAATATACATGTGACTTTTCCCCACGACGAAATACGTGGCGTGAAAATAAACGTCAATGAGCAGATGGCTTCTGCTTTCGAGCAGAGCCAGCCCAAGTTGCAAGATTGCTAACGTGGCAAAGAGTTTTGCAGACAACATGTTCAACTCCCGCTTGTTAAAAGAGAGAACAGTATTCATATGAAACGCTTTACGGATTTTTCATGTAGCGATCGAAATAGGCGATGGAGTCTTTGACGATTTGGAGTTGCGCGGGATTCGGGCGGTAGACTCCGTCGGGGTCGCGCTTGACGAAGATGAAGCCGTGTTCGTCGTCATCGTAGGACTTCCATTGCACGTCTTTGCCGGCTTCATGGAGAAGCTCGTAATTAAGTCTGAAGATGTCCTGATGGTGGTCGCGGTCGCGGCCCTGAATGAAGATAGGCGTTTTGATGGCGTTTATGCGCGACATGGCGACGGTCATGTCGATGCGGCCGCGCAATTCTTCTACGGCTTTGCGCTGCATGTCTTCGGTGTTCACTTTCAGAGTTTCCGGCGGAGGTGGCGCGTTGGGGTCTCGCGGCTGGGGTTTTCTGGCGAGAAAATCGATGGAGGCTGGCTCGGAGGCAATTCCAGCGCGCAGGCCGTCATACTCAGAGGCAATCTTCATGAGCATCTCGCCACCGTGGCTAAGTCCTAGATAGCCGACTCGATTTGGATCGATGTATGGAAGAGTTTTCACGAATTTGATAATAGAAATGGCGTCTTCATATTCGAAGGGCCCGCGATTGAAGATCTGACGGCCTTCCTGCTTCCCTTCTACCAGCGGTGTGCCGTAGCCTTCCTTCACTTCGGCGCGGTAGCGCGTCCAGGCGACGGCATAACCGGCCTTCAGGAATTGTTCGAGAGTCCAATCGCCGTTCTGCGTCCACTCGCGAATCCACGGGACACCTAAGCCACCATTCATGTGGGCGAATAAAATGATCGGGAAGGGCCCGTTGCCTGGGGGTTTTCGGAGACCGATCGGCGCGTATAGGCCGTCTCTGGTCTCGACATAAATAAGATGCAGCGGAATGTCGGAACCTTTGACGGGCTCGGTCACGTCGGTGATTGGACCTTTGACGGGCTGAGTAAAGAAGATGTGCTCAGGGTCGATACTGGCGTTGGGGCTGGCATTGCCGGGAGATTGTTGAGCGATCGCGGTCGTTGCCATCAATAAGAACAAAAATAGAATCCGAATGGTCACGCGCGTGAGGCTCCTAAGATGTAATTTCTGGTGCAAAATGAAGTGCCGTCTGTCGTTAAAAACAGCTGCCCGCATTTTTCCGTTAAAGTGGATGAAGGTTTATATCACAACCTGAGCGCCAAGTTTTTGGCGTGATGGTGAGATGTTGGCGTAGAAATACGCGGACAATTCCAGGAAACTTCAAGACCCACCCTGAAAATCGAGGGTGGGGCACCCTTCGCGTGTTTTTGATTTGCGATGTTGGGGCGAGCGTGCAGTTATGGCGATTTTCTTTACGCTGCCGCCGGCGCAGGCTGCGGAAGAGTGTGATAAATTCACTGGCCGCGGGGTATAGACAAATGATTCGCTTGATGCGACTAGTATCACTGATAGGCGCGGTATTATTTGCCGCTGCGCGGGTGTTTGGGCAGACAGAGGCGCCTCCGAAGTATCCGGTCACCGAGGGCGACTATGTGGCGCACGACTTCAAGTTCAAATCGGGCGAACAACTTGCGGAGCTGCGTTTACACTACCGGACGCTCGGAAAGCTGGCGCGTGATGCGCAGGGGCGATCGACAAATGCGGTGCTGATCCTGCACGGAACCGGGGGATCTGGTCAGCAATTCCTGCAACCACAATTTGCGGGAGAAGTGTTTGGTGCCGGGCAACTTCTGGATATTAATCGCTACTTCATTATCTTGCCGGACGGAATTGGTCACGGGAAATCGTCGAAGCCGAGCGATGGAATGCATGCGCATTTTCCTGCGTATGACTACGACGACATGGTGGCTGCTCAGTATCTGCTGCTTACCGAAGGGCTGAAGATACAGCATTTGCGGTTGATCTTTGGTACATCGATGGGCTGCATGCATTCGTTTGTTTGGGGCGAAACTTATCCGGAGTTTGCGGACGCTTTGATGCCTATGGCGTGCCTGCCAGTGCAAATTGCGGGGCGCAACCGCGTGTGGCGAAAGATGTTGATGGATGCTATTCGCAAGGACCCGGCGTGGATGGGCGGCGAATATAAGGAAGAGCCTGCACAAGGGCTGCGGACTGCGGAAGATAATCTAGTAATTGCGGGGAGCGCGCCGCTGGTGATGCAGAAGACGCTTCCCACTCGTGATGCGGCGGACAAATATGTAGAGGATGCGGAGAAGCGCGTCAGTACGTTGGATGCGAACGACCTGCTTTACCAAGTGAACGCGTCACGTAATTACGATCCTTCGGCGCAACTGGAGAAGATCACAGTTGCTGTGATGTGGATCAACTCCGCTGACGATTTCATTAATCCACCCGAGTTGGGGATCGCGGAGAAGGAGAGCAAGCGACTGAAGAACGGGGCGTTTGTTTTGCTTCCGATCAGCGAGCTGACGCATGGGCATGGCACGCACACGTGGGCGGTGGCCTGGCAGTCGTATTTAAAGCAACTGTTGGACAACACGGCGCATTGACGGGGGGATACGTCTGTATCCGATGATCACGACTCCGATCAGACCCTAATCATGCGGTGGAGGCCGCGGATTTATCGAAGGAGTTAAGGGCGGCGGTCTCGTCGTCGTAGATGTCGAAAACGGTGTACAACCTGGTCATTTGCAAGAGGTCCTGGACCTTCTTGGTGAGGTAGACAAGCTTTAGTTCTCCGCCTGCGTTTCGCACGCTGGTGAAGGCACTGACCAGCGAACCCAAGCCGGCGCTATCGATGTAATCGACATCGGCAAGGTTTAAGAGGATTTTCTTCCGGCCGTTGGCCAGCAGGTCGCGAACCACCTCGCGGACGGCGGCGGATCCCTCACCTAGTTCAATCCGCCCGTTGATTTGTACGACTTCCACGCAGTCTATGAGTCGTGTGACTAACTTCATCTGGATCTCCCAAGACATCCTTTAGTTAAAGAATGCCTCACTGTTGCTCAAAAACTTCCATTTTGCCTGTCAGAACTTTAGCGTGAATCTATAACGCTTACAACTGCAGGGAGTTTTTGTTTGCCCAAGAAACCGCCCGCTGATGGCTCAACGGTTGAACTGGTATTCAAGTCTCGGCGGGTACCCCCGGTACAGATGTACGAGCGGGATTCGAGCCTCAGCCATTTGTGTTGGGTTTAAGTACTACGGATGTGACTGCAGTTCGTGGCTGACCTGCTCGACGTGGCGAAAGACGTGAAGCATGTTTCCGCCCAAGAGAGGCAGCCGGCCAAGAGGCAGGGACAAACGATAATGGTGACCACGCTCAGCCATTTTTGCCAGAACGGGAGTGGACCAATTTTTATTATGTGAGTATCCTTCCACCTATGACTCTCTCAGCGCGCAATCGTCTCGACGGGAAAATTGAAGAACTTCAGCTCGGCGGTGTTATGGCTCATGTAGTGATTCGCGTGGGCGAAAATCTTATCGAAAGCGTCATCACCAGGCGCAGTGCTGAAGAAATGAACTTGAAGATTGGCGACACCGTTTCAGCTGTAATCAAATCCACTGAAGTCATGTTGGAAAAGAAATAGTAGGCTGAAAGTCGCGCGTTTAAACCGCTGCTTTATCCCTCAGGTCCACGAATAGATAGCCGGCACCTTTGCAGCTGGGGCATTCTTTGTTGCGGTAATATCCGGTTGCTTGACAGTGGGTACATTCGATCCAATCAAATGGTTTGACGGCTATTGCGTTAATTCCGCTGCAGCGTTGTTCGCCGACGGTTTTGGAGCAACGACCGTTTGCGACCCGCATGTTGTAACCGGCGCCGCCACACTCTGTGCAACACGTAACAGGCAGGTCTCGCTTCATTGGTTGATGATACGCCCTTACTCATGCGTTCACCTACCGCTACTCCAGGAGTTGTTTTGCTGCATAAAAAAAGAGGCGCGCGGGGGACTCACACGCGCCGTTTCTTTTTCACAGATTAATCTTTCGTGTACCTCAGGGATCACCTCCTTAGTCAACTGGAGTGTCGACTGCTTCGATTATAAAATTATTTACGGCGAGTTCAAGGAATAAAGTTGTTTGGGCGGAGGACACTTCGGTTGGTGGCCAATTGAGAATGGGCGCGACGCCGACTGCGCGGCGTGGACTTGAAGAAGGAGTGCTTGTAGTATGGCGCGCATGAAGAAGACGAAAGCTGGCGTGGGCAGATCCGCGGGTAAAGGCGCGCGCGCGTCAGCTAGGGGTAAGCGCATCCAGACCCGAGGTAAGGGAGCATCGGCTACGGGCCGGAGTGCTCTGAAAGATGTGGTCGAATATATTGTTGCAGCTCCGGAGCCAGCGCGTGGCAGATTGAAGGAGATGCGCGCGGTGATTCGGTCTGCGGTGCCGGCGGACGCTGTGGAGATAATCAGCTACCGGATGCCGGCGTTCAAGACGAAACGGGTGTTGGTGTGGTATGCGGCGTTTTCGGGGCACTGCAGCTTGTTCCCTACCGCGGCGGTGATTGAGAAGTTCAGGGATGAACTTGCGGGATTTACGATCTCGAAGGGGACGGTGCAGTTTCCAATGGACAAAGCGTTGCCGACGGCGTTGATTAAGAAACTGGTGAAGGCGCGGGTCGCGCAGTGTGAGCAGGCTCAGCGAAGCTGAGCTTTGCGGTTTTTGCGTGGCGGCACAAGCCGCCGCATCCTGAAGGGCAAGCACAATCACTATGCCCAGCCTTTCGGAAACCGCGAGGCTGTCCGAGGCCCAGAGCACGGTAGCCGTGCGCTCGATGCCTTCGATGAGACTTGTCGACGGCTTGAGTAGCGGCGAAAGCCGCCGGGACGGCAGGAAATCGCGGTCGTTTGCGGGGAGACATATTGGCTCTTGTGTTGGGCCAATGGGTGGTAGAATTGGCTCAGGGTGAGAGACAATGCTTCCTCTACATCTCCAGTCTGAGAGTCACGTTCCCCTATACATACAGCTGCGCGATCAACTGCGGGCGCTGGTGCATGCAGGCGATCTGCGGCATGGCGACCGCATTCCGGCGAGCCGCGAGCTGGCCAATATGCTGGGCGTGCATCGCACTACGGTCGCGAATGCTTATGCCGAGTTGGAGTCGGAGGGGTTGATTCAGGGGCATGTGGGGCGCGGGACGTTTATTAAGCGGAATGGGAATGGGTTGAAGATTACCCCCCCTGCCCCGCCGGTGCTAAATGGCAGCCATGGGATTCGGTGGGAGCTGCTGTTTGCGGATGAGCGCGGAGAAGAAGTGTTGAGCCGGTTGACGGCCAGCGCGCCGATAGATGCGTTGTCGTTTGTGATGGCGCGGCCGGCGCAGGAATTTTTCCCTGTTGATGAATTGCAACACTGCGTGAATGCAGTGCTTCGGAATGAAGCTATCGAGGTGTTGAATCTCGGGCCTTCAGATGGCTATCCGCCTTTGAAGCTGGCGTTGTTGGAGATGCTGGGGCGTGAAGGGATTGCTGCTAAAGACGAGAATTTGCTGATCACGGATGGGTGCCAGCAATCGCTGGATTTGATCAGCAAGGCGTTCGTGCGGGCGGGAGACTCCGTGATCATGGAGAATCCGACTTATCCGGGGGCGGTGGCGATTTTTAATGGAGCACGGGCGCGGTGCCTGGCGGTGCCGGTGAAGACACACCCGGAACCGAACAGTGAGCTGGGAGTGGACGTGGAGGCGCTGGAAGCAACGCTGGCGGCCAATCGCGTGAAGCTGATTATTCTGACGCCGGATTTTCATAACCCGACGGGGACGTCGATGTCGCTGGCATCGCGGCGAAGAGTTTTGGAATTGGCGGCGCGGCACCAGGTGCCGATCGTGGAAGATCATATTTATGCACGACTGCACATGCGGGAAGAGCGGGTGCCTTCGCTGAAACAACTGGACCGGGCGAATCTGGTGATTCATATCGACAGCTTCGCCAAGGTGGCCTTCCCCGGGTTGCGTGTTGGATGGATTGTGGCTCCGGCTGCGGCTGTGGAGCGGCTGCGATTGGTGAAGCAGACCACCGATCTGCACACCGACCAACTGGCGCAAGCGACACTGGCGGAATTTATGCGGCGCGGGCTTTTTACCAAGCATCTGGCGAAAATGCGGAAGGTTTATTCCGCGCGGCTGGAGTCGCTGGACCAGGCGCTGCGAAAGCATATGCCGGAGGGGGCGCGGTGGACGCGTCCGGAAGGCGGGATGTGTTTGTGGCTGGAGCTGCCTCCGGGATTTGATGCCAGTGAACTGCTGATTCATGTGGAAGAGCGGGGTGTGCTGTTCGCACCGGGGCGGTATTTTTATGTGCAGAATCCGCTGCCGAATACATTGCGGCTCGGATTTGCGAGTTTGGATGAGAAGCAGATTGCGCGGGGAGTAGTGACGCTCGCGGAGATGTTGAAGGTGGAGATGCGCAAACGACAGCGCGGTGTGCGACGCGCGGAACGCAGTCGAGTGGCGCTGGTCTGATTTTTGTTAGGGGAAGGCTTGGCATAATTGAGCGACGAGATTATTTTGGCGCCGAATCCGGAAAATAAGTGTTTCGGATGTGGCGGGGCGAATGATGGCGGGATGAAATTGACGTTTACGCAGGACAATGTCGGGCGGCGGATTGTCGGACGATTTGTTCTGGGGGCGCGGTATCAAGGCGGGGGGGGCATGGGGCACGGCGGAATTATCGCTACGCTGCTCGATGAGGCGATGGGAAAGGTTTGCAGGTTTCGCGAGGCGCGGGCGGTGACGGCGGAGATGTCGATTCAATTTTTGAAGCCGGTACGCGTGGATGAAGAAATTACCGTGGAAGCGCATGAAACGAATTTTGTGGGGAGAAATATTTTTCAAAGTGGCGAGATTCGGAATGCCGCGGGTGATGTTTTGGCGCGCGGGACAGCACGTTTTGTAATTATTGCTGCAAAGCAATAATTACGAGGTTCGAAGTTCGAGATTCGAGGTTAGAGGATTCAAAAGCGAGATCCAGAACCGAGATTCAAAACATCGATGAGCCGAGTTTTATGGAACGGCCATCTAAATTATCGGGAGTGAGAGGAGAAGTTTATGGACGCGAAAAAAGTGAACGGTAGCGCCAATGGAAACGCAGGGGCTAAGGAATGGCGGGTGAAGGTGGGGCTGGCGGAGATGTTGAAAGGTGGCGTGATCATGGACGTCACGACTGCCGATCAGGCGAGGATTGCCGAGAAGGCCGGCGCGTGCGCGGTGATGGCGCTGGAGCGCGTGCCCTCGGATATTCGCAAAGAGGGTGGCGTGGCGCGCATGGCGTCCATCAAAGTGATTCGCGAGATTATGGCTACGGTGACGATTCCGGTGATGGCCAAGGTGCGCATCGGACACTTTGCGGAAGCAGATGTTTTGCAGGCGCTGGAAGTGGATTTTATCGACGAGAGCGAAGTGCTGACTCCCGCGGATGAGGAGAATCACATCTGGAAGCACGACTACCGGGTGCCATTTGTATGCGGCGCGCGGAATCTTGGCGAAGCGCTGCGGCGTATCGCGGAAGGCGCGGCGATGATTCGCACCAAGGGTGAAGCGGGCTCCGGCAACGTGGTGGAGGCGGTGCGACACATGCGCACGATCGTGGCGCAGATGAAGAAATTGACTACGCTGCGCGATGACGAATTGATGCACGAGGCCAAGGAGCTGGGCGCTCCGCTGGATTTGATACGGCAGATTGCAAAGACTGGGAAGCTGCCGGTGCCGAATTTTTCGGCGGGAGGGATTGCTACTCCTGCGGACGCGGCGCTGGTTCGGCGGTTGGGCGCTGAGGCCGTTTTTGTGGGTTCGGGGATTTTCAAGTCGAGTGATCCGGAGGCGCGCGCGAAGGCAGTGGTTAAAGCGACGACTCATTTTGATGATCCGAAGGCGGTGCTTGAAGCGCACGAAGAACTGGGCGAGGCGATGAAGGGCCTGGACATTCGACAGATGGAAGAAAAAGACATGATGTCCACGCGCGGGTGGTGAGGGGATTTGCGGCAGGCGGCAAAAATAATTAATCGGTGATTAGTCCATCGACGATCAGAGGCAACGGGGATCAAATCCTTGAGGATGTGGGCGTGAAGATCGGGATTCTGGCAGTGCAGGGTGATTTTGCGGCGCATGCGGCAATGCTTGAGGGCATGGGCATCGACACAGTGGAAGTGCGCACGCCTGCGGACATGGAAGGATGCGACGGGCTGATTCTTCCTGGCGGGGAGAGCACTACTCAATTGCAATTTTTGCAGGAAGAGGGGCTCGCCGAAACGATCAAGAAATTTGCGGCCGATGGGCACGCGGTGTTTGGGACGTGCGCCGGGGCGATACTGCTGGCTACTGATGTGGAGAATGCGAAGCAGGAATCGCTGGGACTGCTGGACATGACGGTTTTGCGCAATGGCTATGGGAGGCAGATTGCGAGCGATGTTTTTTCTGCCAAGTCTACGCTGAAGGATGAACCGCTGGAGATGGTTTTCATTCGCGGGCCGATCATTGAACGTACCGGGCCGGGTATTGAAATTTTGGCTAAACATGCGGGGAAACCGGCGATCGTGCAAAAAGGACGATTGCTGGCTACTACTTTTCATCCTGAGCTGACTTCTGACACTACGGTGCATGAATATTTTTTGAAACTTGCCGCGGAATCCGGCCATGATTCCAGCAAGGCGAATGGCGCTAAAGCAAAAGCGGTTAAATCGGAACGCAACAAACGAGAATTGACGGCTGTAAAGTCTTCCACGTGAAGAATCCCGCAGCGCAACCGACTTCAAAGGAAAAATCCCGAAGGAAGAAAGTGCTTTTCATTTGCCTCGGCAATGCTTGCCGCAGTCCCATGGCGGAGTCCATTGCGCGACGTGACGCCGCGGACGTGATCGAAGCATGTAGCGCGGGACTTACCCCGTTGGGATTTGTGCCGATGCTGACGACTCAGACATTGGCGGCAAACGGCTATTCCATCGAGAGTTTGTGTTCGACGGCAATTTCGCGCGCGGCGTGGGATGCCGCAGACATCGTGGTAAACATGAGTGGCATAGCTAAAGAGCGCGCGTTTATTGACTGCCAAAAGGTGGAAGACTGGGATGTGCAGGATCCCTATGGTACCGACCCGGTTCTTTATCAGACAATCTATGAAGATATCCAGCGGCGGGTTTTGCAGCTGGCGGAACGTTTGAGGAGTGCGGCGGTGAAAAATGCGCCTGTTAAATCGGGCGGCGAAGTTGTCGGGGATCACGAGAAATAAATGTGGCGGGATAAAACCAGCGTATCGCAGGAAGACTATCTGAAATCGATCTGGGAGATGCTCGAGGAAGCCCAGACGCCGATCAGTGCGCGCTTGGCTGAGGACCTGCGGGTGACTCCCCCGGCGGTTACGGCGGCGCTGAAACGCATGACGCGCGATGGGCACGTGCGCGTGGAGCGTAGCGGGCGTATTGACCTGACGCGCAAAGGGCGCGCGGTGGCTGAGCGGCTGGCGTTGCGGCACCAACTTGCGGAGATGCTGCTCACCGAAGTGATCGGTTTGTCGTGGGCCAAAGCGCATGATGAAGCGGAACGCATGGAGCATGCTATTTCTCCCGAGGTGGAAGCGCTGCTGCTGAAGCGTTTTGGGAACAAGAAGAGTTGTCCTCACGGGGTACCCATGCGCGGCGGCATTGCCAAACTCCGGCAACATGGCGCGGTGTTGCTGGCGGAATTGCGGGCCACGGAGTCCGGGGAAATTGTTTGCGTGTACGAGAAAGACCGCCAATTTCTCGAATTTCTTGAAGGCCTGCACCTGCGGCCTACGACCCGGGTGGATGTTTTGAAGCGCGAGTACGATGAGACCATGACCCTACGCGCTAACAATAAGAAACTGCACCTTGGTAAACCTGCCACTACGCGTATCTGGGTGCGACGTCTAACTGCCTGATTTGCCCCCCTGGAGTTGGCGGGCCCTTGCAAAATTTATCTCCGCGCACTAGTTTAGTCGCAATTCACGCGGCGTCTTTCCCACGACGAGGCCGCCCACGGAGGATGCACATGCATATTGCAAAGAATTCTTCGCCGGATCGTTCTGGCCAACGGGCACGGGCTCGTCTGTTGTTATGGGTGGCAACTGCGCTGGGGCTCGTGCTGCTTACATTTGTAGTTGTACGAGCTCAACCACGGGCCAATGACGATCCCATCTTTCGAAAATTGATAGATGACTATTGCGCGGCGTGGAGTACCGGGAACACGGACAACGCTGGAAAATTCTATGCCCAAGACAGTGATTTGATTTTTTACGATGTCACGCCGTTCTCCTATCACGGTTGGAAAGAGTACGTACCCGGGGTTCACAAAGCATTGTTGGACAACGCTGCGGAGGCAAAACTAACCGCCGGAAAAGATCTGAAAGTTACGCGACCCGGCAATGTGGCATGGACGGTGGTGCCGATGCACTTCTATGAGAAGACCAAAGATGGCAAAGTGATGGAGGCAGAGCTGCGTTATACGGGCATTTGGGAAAAGCGCGGCTCCAACTGGCTGCTGGTGCATGAACATGTGTCGGTCCCGATGGCTGGGAATTAAGACTGTTGATGGCACTGCGGGAGTAGGACGATTAACAAACTGAATGTTTGAGGCGCTTCGTTACTACTGGATCATTGCGCGCGGATATCGGCTGAATCCGTGGAACAGCCCGTACATTCGCTGGAGATTCGAAACGTTCTTTGGGCCTGAAGCGGCGCCATTGGATGCGCGGAGATTTTTCAAGCTGTCATGGAAATATCGTGCGCAAATGGAAGAGTTCATTGAGTGGGTGGGACAGAGGCGTCGAGAGCAGCGGGCTCATCGTTAGTTACTTGGCGGGCGTGAACGACGGCGTGGCGTGAACAACGGCTGATGGGCGCGCTATAATCATGGCTGGAAGGAGGCGCCGTGAAAGAGCTAGCCATCCTCCAGAATACCGAACAACTTCACGAAGCAGGCTGGTGGGAAGCAGAGCCGGGCGGCCGGGTGCACTGCTACCTCTGTCCGCGTCATTGCCACATACATGCGGGGCAGTCGGGGTTTTGCTTCATTCGCGTGAATCGCGGGGGCAAACTTTATAGCCTCGGCTATGGCTCGCCCGCTGCGCTGCAAATTGATCCCATCGAAAAAAAACCACTGAGCCATTTTCTGCCGGGCAGCCGGGTGTTCAGCATGGGCACCGCGGGCTGCAACATGGGGTGTTTTTTCTGCCAGAACTGGGACATTTCCAAGTCGCGGCAGGACCAGGTGCATTCGCAACGTGTTGAGCCTGAAGATGTGCCGCTGCTAGCGCTGGAGTACGGTTGCGAATCCATCGCTTTCACTTATAACGAACCGACCATCTGGGGCGAGTACGTTATCGACATTTGTAAAGCGGCGAAGGATCGCGGGCTGAAAACCGTGATGGTTTCCAATGGGTACATCACGCGCGAAGCGTTCCACGACATTTACGATAACGTCGATGCTGCCAACATCGACCTTAAGGCATTCACCGAAAATTTTTATGGAAGGATTACGCTGACGCATCTGCAGCCGGTACTGGATACATTGCAGTGGCTGAAGAATGAGACGTCGGTGTGGTTCGAGCTGACCAATTTATTGATTCCGACGTTAAATGATGGCGCTGAGGAAATTGGGAAGTTGTCTGCATGGGTGATGCAGCACCTAGGGCCGGATGTGCCGCTGCATTTCACGGCGTTTCATCCGGATTTCAAGTTGCGGGATAAACCGCCTACTCCGCCGGAGACTTTGCATCGCGCCAGAGAAATCGCCCGCGAAGCGGGGCTAAACTACGTTTACGAAGGCAACATCTTTAGCGAGGGGGCGAACACGGCTTGTCCGAGTTGTGGTCGGCTGTTAGTTCGCCGCTCCTGGCACAATGTTTTGGAAAATAATTTGAAGAATGGTGCGTGCCCGAGTTGTGGATTAGCGATTCCCGGAGTCTGGCAACGCAAGGGGGCAGCTCGCTCGCTGGGTTCTGCCGCCAGCTCGGTCATCCACCGCTTCGGGCACATCAATCTGTAGGCAATGTCTATGGTGAAGCGCCTGGACGTTTTGAAGTAAAACCCGGTCGATTTCACTCCACGTTCGAAAACGGACGTGCTTTTTCCTCTTGACGGCCTTAGGGCAAAACCCCATATTCAGAGAGTGTGTAAAAAGTGTGTAATTAGCTTGTGAACAGCCGGGAGGTAATTCGTCGTTTAATCCAGGACGGCTCGTTCGAGGTTAATCACGAAGGAGGTCACAAGCAATTCAAACATTCCGTTAAAAGAGGCCGCGTGACGGTACCGTACCCGAAGCGGGACATACCGATAGGCACACTGAGAAGCATTGAAAAACAGGCAGGCGTCAGACTGAGGTGACATATGGATTACATAGCCTATCTTCATAAAGACCGCAAATCGGATTTCGGGGTGAGTTTTCCTGATTTTCCCGGTTGCATAACGGCGGGCAAGACCCTGGAAGAGTCTCGACGTAATGCAGAGGAGGCTTTGGCGTTGCACATTTCGGGGATGATCGAAGATGGGGAAACAATTCCGGAGCCATCCACATTAGACGACATCGCCGACGACCCTGCCAAAAAAGATGCGGTGGCGATACTCGTGAATGTTGATTCCGAGAAGAGAGTCCGCGTGAATATTACCGCGAGGGAAAGCCAAATCGAGAGAATAGACAGGCTGGCGGAACAGGCAGGCATGACGCGGTCAGCCTATGTCGTGCAAGCGGCGCTCCACGAGCGTACGCACGGAAACGAAGACTTACACGTCCGCAGCAGCGATTCAGCACAGCATCTAACTAAGCACCGCCTGAAAACAGAACGCATACGAAAGACCAGCGCGTAAGCAGAGAGTTGTGGCCAAGCGAGACAGTTCACGACAAGCTGGAAAGCAAAACAGATAGGCGAGAACACGTAGTGTAAATGCCACACCGTCGGTGTGCTCTCCAATACATATCAACTTCACTTTGGCAGCGAATTGAAAACATTATTCATATTTTGCGGGTAGGCCGGCGATGCGCGCTTGTTTGTCGGGCAGCGGCGGCAAATCATGAGAGGGCGCGTCGAGGTAAAAGTAGGCGGTGGAGGAATAATCAATTTCGCGATAGAAAACTACGAATGCGCTGGGGTCGTTTGAATCTGCGATGGATTGCGGAGGATTTTGTTCCAGCAATTTGGTGAGGCCTTTTGTTTCCGTAGTGGTGGTGACGAGTGTGAAAGGCACTCCGTTTTGCGTGAGTTGGTGGGCTTCGGCGATGGATGCACCGCCTAGGACCTGGATTGTTACGCGGCAGCTTTTGTGGAAATAGATTGCGTCCAGGACGTGATAGCGGTAGAAGGCCCATTGATGGCGCTTTTCATCGGCCACTGGGCTGCCCTGATACATGTGCGCGAAAGTTCCGAGGCCCCAGCCGGATCCCACGAAATCCTCGGAGCCTGTGCCGTTCAGTGTTGGTAATGAGCTGTCGCCGTCGAGATAAATTTTTGCTTCACCCTCGCCCCACCAGGTATCGCCGTATATAGCGTCGGAGATCATGCCTAGATTGGTGCCGAGGAAGCGGCCTTGGCCTTTTATTTCCGGCAAAATCTCAAAGTCTTTGCCTAATTCGGTTTTTGCATTTCTGTTCCAGAAGGCGTGAAAGTACATGGCGTCGGGGCGCTGAGTTTTTAAGCGCAGGAAATCCACGTCGTAGAAGAGCAGCAGGCTGGCATCGCTATCGTTGATGAAAATAATTCGCGCGGCTTTGCGGTATGGCATGGGGATATAGGAAGTGAAGGAGCGGCCTTCGGGATCGCTGAATAAAGCATTCTGGAAAGGAAGCAGGCGGCCCAGGCCCAAGCCAAAAAAATCTCCCAGTGGCACGGAGACCGCGGGTTTTGCGGCGTCATCCCAGTACATTTCTATGCGCGCGGACCGCAACACTGCAGGGGTGCGGTTGCTGATGGTCATCCAGATGCGTTGAACGAGGCCTGCGCCTTTTACGTCCAACAGCACGCGCGTTTGGCCTGGCGCGACGATTTCGAAGGGGTGGCCTTTGGCGGTTTTGTTTTCGGCTCCGCCTTTGCCTTTTTCTGCTTTGGGGTTTTCGAAGCTGGACCAGCGGGTTTCTGCTCCGTCGGGGACTACGTAGAGTTGTTGCTCTTGTGCTTTCGCGGGTGTGCAAGTGAGGGCTGTTAAAAGCAGAGGAAGGATTACGATCGATGTTTCACGCATAACGATTCTCCTGGCGGGGATTGAACGGGGGACAGTATAAGACTGGAAGTCGAGGCTTTGACCCAAAACATGTAGAGGGAAACGGCAAGACCCAGGTTCATACCTCAACTGCGAACCTGGGGCACCCGCCGCGTTAGCGTACTGTGTGATGTTTATTCGACTGGTTTGCTTGTTGGGGGGCCGGTTTTTTCTCCGGAGGTTAGGGGGCGGGCGCAGAGGACGGTGAAGTCGGAGGGATCGCACTGATAGATGTCGACGAAGGGTGGGTCTGAGGCGCGCACCACATAGTTTCCTGCTTCCATTTCCTGGGCGTCAGGGGCCGAGTAGGCGATGAGTGGACTTCCGTGACTGACGCGGACGTGGAACTGGGCGGAGGAAGGCTCGTAGTTCGAATAGGTAAAGCAGTGGCCTATGCAGGCGCGGTCGACGATGTGATGAACGAACTGAATACGTGAATCCCATGGAGACGTTAGAGTCGGAATGACGCGAGTGCCGAAGGGAAGCGTGGTAGTGAGGGATTCCGCGTGCGCTTCGAGACGGTTGAGCGTAGCGGTGTCGCGGTAAAGGAGCGTAAAGAAAAATACTGAGCAGGCTAGTGTGGCGATCGCAGCGGGCTTGCTCGATCTGAGGCTGCTGAGGATGCAGAGGGCAAAAAAGACGGAGATGATGGTCAAACGAGAGACCAGCAAGCCAATCCACGCGGAGTAAGGGCCGCCGCGCACGTTCTGCGGGAGAAGCGATGTCACGCAGAAAGCCATGAGATATAGCTCCGCAGAAAGAAAAAAAGCACTTGAGAAGACGGGTGCTTCGCGGCGCTGAAAATATTCGCTGGCCAGCCAGAAAATGACAATTGCGAGGAAAGCGTGGGCGACGTATCGGTAGTGAACGCTATAGAGAACGAACTGATCCAACCCATTGAAAACGTAAAAGGGTTTTTCAGGCCAGCTGAATTCGAAGTCCGACCAATTCTCCAGATACCAATGACCGGCAATGAAAATTGCGATTATGGCGGCGGGGAGAATCAGTCTCCAGGGCCAGCGGATCCTTTTTCTGATTGCCATGTACGCGAGCGTCCCAGCGAACCACAACGGGCCGATGGGGTGGGCGAGGGTGGCGAGCGCAAATATAAGAACTGCAGCCAGCCAGTCCGAGCGTTGAGGCTGCTTCCATAAAATAGCCAAGCCTAAACAAGCGAGGCCCAGGGACAAGTAATAATTGAAAAAGCCCATGTTGAAGGTGTAGCCGTACGCGAGCATGGCGATACAAGGCGTCAGAAGCCAGGGCGGTCGCTCGCTGGCCGCCGTGACGAAGGAAAATACTCCCCAGAAAAAAATGAGTACAGAGATTGCTACGACGATTTTGGGGCCGGCTGCGAAGCCAAAGACCTTGACAGAATATAAAAGAATGAGATCGAACAGAATGTTGTACCACTGCGGGGCCAGGTAAAGTCCGGGCGCTCTTCCCTGCTGGACTAGAGTGGCGAGCCAGGCGTTGAAGGTATGACTTGGAAGGTCGCCAGCTTCGATATGGCGATGCCAGAAACACGGGATGATGACTATGGCGGAGCTCGCACACATCCAGAGAATGTTTGTGCGCACGAATCGCAGGCCACGTGAGAGAGAGCTGTTTTTTTCCGTCATAACCTGGCAAAGAAAATGTTTATTGACATGATGCATGGTTTGGATCCGATTCGGTTGGAAAAATCAGAGCTTTTTGGAGTGCGGGGTTTTACGTACGAGGATTTCGAATGAGGTTTCGAGAGATCGACGAGAGATTATTACTTAGCAAAAAAAGGTGATCATTGGAATTATTTCGAGGGTTGGCTTTCGCCCAGGCGTTTCAGGCGATCGCGGAGGCGGCGCTGCAATGGCGTGGGGGTGTTGGGATTGAAAGCTACCAGATACCATAAGGGCTGGCTGCGGTCTTTGCTGAGCCAGGTTAGCGTGGGGGCGTCGGCGTTGGGGTGACGTGCGACATTTTCGCGGATGGCGGCGTAGGGATGCTTGGCTAGTTTGTTGAGGGTTTTCGAATTAGCGCGGGGGTGTTCGCTGATAAGACGCAGGAGATAGAAATCTTCTTCGGGAGCTTGTTTGACGAGCTTCTCAAGCATGTCGGGCTTGGCGTCGGCGCTGAGGACCAGGCCAATTTTTTCGTCCCAGGCGGTGTTGATTTGATTGAGCTCGCGAGTGCGGGCGTGAATGAGTTCTTCGAGAATGCGGCGCTCCTGTTGCATGCGGGCGATTTGGAGCGAAGTGCCTTCGAGAGAATCGAGAACGCGCAGGAGATGTTGGCGTTCGCCAAAAACGATTTGAGAAGTGCGGGTGATACCGCCCTTGTCTTTATCCTTGTGCTGTACCAAATCGGAACGTCGCATTCTTGCGGCTCCAGCCGGGCTAGTTGCCGGCGCTAAAGAACTGATTAACATGGAAATCAACGGTGCTGCCCGGCGAATTTTGAATCCTGTCGCGGGCTGAGCAAATTATGGTATGTGGCGGGTGTAGGGTAAAGTTTGCTGCGGGGCTGTGTGCCCGATTTGCTACGGAGCCCGGGGAGATCAGTTTAGACATCAGGCGCTGAAGCCTCACGTAACTCAAGCAACTATGACGTCGCGGCCCGCCTCGGCGGGCCGGCCTGCAGGCTAAAGCCGCGACCTACAAATCGCTAATTCGAGGAATGATGAACGCATTTTCAGAACACCGAGAAGAGCTGGAACGGTACGAGCAGATGTTTGGATTGGAACGCGGGCGGCTGGCGGTTTCGCTGGATAGACTGACGAACGCGTTGGTACTTGTGGGGCAGCACGGAGTGTACTGCACGAGTAATAGAAATCCGATGGTGCCTGCGATGGATTTGCGGATCATTTCGACGGAGTTGACGCATGCTAAGGAATTGCTGCAGTCGGTGATGGAAGAATTGCGCAAGAAGAAGGAAGCTGACGGAATCAAATAGCCTGGCGCTTTGGGCCGATGACTGCGGAATAGTCGCGGAGGAGGCGAGGCTCAAATAGGGTGATAAGTCAGTTTCGAATTAGCGGACTAATCGAGACTTAAATGCACGATCCGAGCTTCAGAATATATGGCGAAGCTTGGAAATGAATTTATGAAACCTATTAGGGGCGGCGACCTCACCAACAAAAATCACTTGCTGATGAAGTTCAAACTTCAATGGGGCACGTCCCGGCACGTCGATATGGCTTTGCTTACAAGTTTCAAAGCCAAAAATGTTAATCGTGATTTCATACGTTCCTTCAGGAAGGTCAGATACCCGAAATTGCCCGTTCGCGTCAGTTTCACCGTTGGTTTCCGTCCTAGTCTTTTCGTTTAAAATCGTTACCTGAGCCTTCGGAATCACCGCGCCATTGCTGTCAACTACAGCCAAGGCTAATCCCGTAGGTTTCTGTTGGATTTGGAATAAATTTTGCTCCGGCGTTCTATGAGGCGATCTCCCCGTCGCCGGACCCACGCTTATCGCGGCTGTCAATGCAATGCGTGTGACGCGCGATATTCGCTGCATCACGATACTGAACTTCACGGATGAGTGCCGCGTCACAGCGGTTCCACGCGGTCGCTGACTTACGCGAGCACACAATCGTCCCTGACGCCCCGAGACAGTTTGCTCGATGTCCTCATCACTCATCCTCGAAAAGTTGTATACGTCGAGCTTGCACTCGGGACAATATCGGACGCGCTCATTGCCGACCATTCGATCCCAATCTACCGAGCAGGGCGAACCCGTTCGAATGCGCTTCATAATTTTGGATTATAGACGTGTTTCTAGTGGCAGTGCTCCGTCATTAGGAGCAATAGAGCTAGGCGATGAGGAAGGGATTGGTGTGGCGCTCTTTGGCTATGGTGGTGGCGGGGCCGTGGCCGGGGTAGACGATGGTGGTGTCGGGTAACTGCAGAAGTTTTCCTCGCAGAGAGTCCATAATTTTCGGCATCGAGCCGCCCCATAAATCTGTGCGGCCGATGCTGCCTGCGAAAAGAGTGTCGCCGGCGAAGAGTTGCGGCGCGACTAGTGTGACGGTGCCAGCTTCTTGCGGGACGTAGAGGCAAACACTGCCTGGGGTGTGGCCGGGTGTGTGAATTATGCGGGCTTGGTAGTCGCCCCAGCGTAGGGTGTCTCCTTCTTTCAGCAAGCTGTCGATGGCGGTGATTTCAGGCACGGCGACGCCCAGGAACGCGGCTTGCATTTCCATGGCTTGATAGAGCGGCAAATCCTCGGGATGCATGAGGACAGGAGCGCCGGTGAGACGGTGCAATTTGCTGAGTCCGCCGACATGGTCGATGTGCGCATGAGTGCTGACGATGGCTTTTACGATGAACTTGTGGCGCGTGAGTAAATCCGTGATGCGAGTTACTTCATCGCCGGGATCGATGACGAGGGCTTCGAGCGTGAGGGGATCGCCGATGATGGTGCAATTGCACTGCAGCATGCCTACGGGAATGATGATGTGGATCAGTTCGCGCGGTGCGGATTGTTTTGTTTTAGCGGGCTGTGATTCAGTCATCTGATTACGCTCATCTCGTGAAGTATATCATTCGAAAAGATTGCGTTTTTCGCGGTGGGCAGGCCGTCGAGCAGCGGTTTGCTAAACTATATGTGGGGCTTTGGTCTTGAGCAAGGAATTGGCGATGCAGAACGCTGAAACAGAAATCGAGACGCCGCTGGCGGTGGTCCATCGACGCGCGGGCGCGAAGATGGGGGTGTGGTTCGGTTGCGTGTTGCCTGATGATTGGGGGGACGTGTGGGAGGAGCAGCGATTTGCGAACGAGAGTGTGGCGCTGATCGATAAGAATTATCGCGCATATTTTACGTTTTCCGGGCCTGACCGGGTGCGCTATTTGAACGCGATTCTCACTAACAATATTAAGGATCTGGAGAATGGGCAGGGCGTGGTTTCCCTGCTGCTGAATGCGCAGGGGCGGATCCTGGCGGAAGTCGAAACGTATGCTGACGGGGAGAAGATTTTTCTTGTTTCTTATTTGATGGTTCGGGAGCGGCTGGCGGAAGTGTTGGAGAAGTACATCATCATGGATGATGTTACGTTCAGCGATGATGCGGAGAAATTTGGGACGCTGGCGTTGGAAGGGCCGCGGGCTGACGACGTGGTGAGAGAACTCACGGGCGTGGATTTAAATTCGTTACCAGAACTTGGCTACCTGGACGTGAAGGTGAGCTCACGTACGAGTGATGGCGCAACGGTGGACAAAGCTTCCGTCAAATCTGAAGAAGCAATTCCCTGCCGAATGGTGAGGCGTTTTGCTGGCGGGGAATTTATTGTGGAGCGCGACAAGCTGGAGGCGCTTTGGGATGTTCTTGTGCAATGCACGCGGCGGCACGGCGGCGGACCGATGGGATACAAGGCGCTGAGTGCGCAGCGACTGGTGCAGGGAGTGCCATGGTTTGGCTATGACTTTGGCGAGAAACAAATTCCGCATGAGGCGGGGTTGGAGTCGAGCCACATCAGCTACACGAAGGGTTGCTACACCGGGCAGGAAATAGTGGAGCGGGTGCGGTCGCGTGGACAGGTGAACCGGCGGCGGGTGGAATTGTTGTTTGATGGGGAGAGCGTGCCGGAAAACGGCGCAGAGCTTACTGCGGATGGGAAAGCGGTTGGGTATGTTACGCGAGCGGCGCGATCGTGGTACCCCCCTGGTGTTCTGGGGATGGGTTATTTGGGTAAGGAACATCGCAGCGTTGGTGCGAAGGTACAGTGGAGCGGCGGCAGCGCGACGGTTGTGGAATTTGCGGAGGCGCTAGATCGATGACGCTAAAAAATATTTTTGCGTCGCGGAAACGCTGCAGAGGCTAGACGGGGCGTTTGGTCGCGGTGGCTTGGCGCTCTAGCAGCGGGCGCAAAAGACCTGTGAGGCGGCCACGGTCATCGGCATTCATAGCGGTAAACTCGATGGCCATACCCTGACGCGGGACGACCCAGCGGACGACGCCTCGGGCGCGCACAGCACCTGTTACGGTTGATAGAACTAGTTTAACGAGGCTACGTTCCGCGGGCGGATCAGAAGTGCGGATAAAAAGTCCGCCTAAGGCGATGTCTCCCACGCGGGACACGGAGCGCTTAGTTCCCAGTTGCCAACCGACAAGCGTGCCTTTGGGAGCTTTGACCCGCGGGTAACGACGTGTAGCTTCGGTATTCGCCATGCCCCAAGCCCGACTACTGGCGTGACGCAGAGCGCTGGGTTAGAAGCAGCGCGAAATTGCGTCAATCCAAATTTAAAGCGCGCTTGAAGGAACCCGTTTCCGCATCGATCTTTTTTTGCAGCTGCAGAATCGAGTACAAGAGCGCTTCCGGGCGGGGGGGACACCCTGGAACGTATACATCCACTGGAATAACCTGGTTGCAACCTTGCACGATGGCGTAATTATTAAAGACGCCGCCGGAGGTGGCGCACGCGCCCATGGAGATCACCCATTTGGGCTCGGGCATTTGTTCGTAGAGGCGGCGAATGACGGGCGCCATTTTTTGCGAGAGGCGGCCGGCAACGATCATCAAGTCGGCTTGACGCGGGGACGGGCGGAAAACTTCCGCGCCGAAGCGAGCCACGTCGAAGCGCGCGGCGGCCATGGACATCATTTCGATGGCGCAGCAAGCCAAGCCAAAACCGAGTGGCCATATGGAGCTTCTGCGCGCCCAGTTCACGGCTTTGTCGAGCTGGGCGAAAATTACACCTTCGTCTTCGAGCAGCTTGCCAAAGTCGTCGGGCTTCGTGAGGGTTACGCCTTGACCGAGAGATACGCTCATGGTGCCTCTGAAAACCATTTTCGCACATTTATGAGGGTGCCGACAAATTTGCGTGCATCAGTGGGATAAAAATTTGGCCGGTTGCCAAGTTACGAGGTGCTAAAAAGCGAGCCTTTGGCGATAAAGCTGATTTCATGTGGTATTCCCACAGAAGTCGTGGCACACTCGCTGTGGGCATACCACAGGAGCTACATGAGCGCATCGAAACTTGACCTTCTGCAAGGCACCTTGGACCTCATGGTGCTTCAAACTCTTACCACCATGGGTTCGCTGCACGGTTACGGCATCGCGCGGCGTATTGAGCAGGTCAGCGGCGATAAAGTCTTTCTGAACCAGGGCACCATCTACGCGTCGCTGGTCAGGCTGCAGCAGCGTGGATGGATTTCTAGCGAGTGGGGAGTTTCGTCCAACAACCGTAAGGCAAAGTTTTATTCCATTACAAAAAGAGGACGCAAGCAACTTTCTGAGGATGCGGTCAACTGGCAAAGACTAGCGAGTGTCATGAGTCGAGTTCTCGGTATGCAGGAAGGTGGCGATCAATGATTGACTGGCTGCAGCAATTTTTCTATCGGATCACCTCCGTTTTTCGCCGCGAAAAACTGGATCACGAGCTCGACGCTGAAATGGCCGCGCACCTGGAGTTGGCGACCGAAGAAAATCTTCAGCGCGGACTTTCCGCTGACGAAGCTCGTCGCCAAGCATTGATCTGTTTCGGCGGAACACAACAGGCTATTGAACAGCATCGCGAGGCGCGCGGACTGCCCGGTCTGGAAATCTTGTTTCAAGATCTGCGCTATGCGATGCGCGCATTGTTTAAGAATCCCGGATTTACAATTGCAGTAGTTGTCACCTTGGCGCTGGGCATCTCCGTAAACGCCACGATGTTCAGCATGGTCAGCGCTTTTCTATTACGACGTCCGGTGGTAAATGAACCAGATCGCGTTGCGGTGATTGCTTCCATTAATCCGGCTCGAGGATTTCTGCCCGACACGAATCCTGTCTCTGCACCAAACTATTATGCGTGGCGCGAGGCAAACGACGTTTTTTCTGACACCTCCGCCGCGGACGAGAATCGCTCTGTCAGTTTGACCGCCCAGGGTAAGCCGGAGGCGCTTTCTTCCGCGGCGGTTTCATCAAATTACTTCAACGTGTTGGGAGTGACGGCGCACCTCGGGCGCACCTTTTCCGAAGGAGAAGATCAACCCGGGTGGGATCACGTCGTTATCCTCAGCCATGAGCTCTGGGAGCGCCGCTTCGGTTCGAACTCTTCCGTCATCGGCAGCACCGTCCGCTTGAATCGTGAAAATTATGTGGTGATCGGGGTGATGCCCGCCAGTTTTCGATTAATGGGCTTCACACCGCAACTGTGGACGCCACTCACGTTGACGCTGGTGGATCGCGCCACAGCAGCGCGAAAAGACCGCGCATTATATGTGTTCGCGAGATTAAAGCCTGGCGTGAGTATTGAGCAGGCTCGCCTGGAAATAAGCAATTTGGCGCACCGCTCCGAACAAGACTTTCCCGAGACGGAAAAAGGGTGGGGCGCCGCCGTGCGTACCTTGCCCGATTTCCTGGTCTACAGCTTTGGTATTCGCAACGGATTGGCGGTGATGATGACCGCCGTGGGCTTTGTCCTGATGATGGCCTGCGCCAATGTCGCAGGGTTGCTGTTAGCGCGCGCGACCGGACGGCAAAAGGAGCTGGGCATCCGCATCGCTCTGGGCGCAGGGAGGTTCCGCATCATCCGCCAGTTGTTATCCGAAGGCCTGTTGAACGCCGTGCTTGGCGGCGCCGTGGCGCTTGTTCTTGCCTGGTGGGGCATTGACTTTATTGGAACAAAGATGACCTTCAACGACGCTATCAGCGCCGTCCCATTAACTCTCGACCGCAACGTTTTGCTATTCACCTTCGGTGTCTCGCTGTTTTCCGCCGTGCTGTGCAGCTTCGCCCCCGCGCTCAGAGCATCGCGGACTGACATCAATACGATTTTGAAGGCCGAAGGTCGAGGGGCCTCCGCAGGACGATCTCATAGCCGCCTGCGAACCATTCTTGTTACCGGCGAAATCGCCTTAGCGATGTTTCTTCTCATCGGCACCGGCTTGCTGATCCGCGGACTTTATGTCGTTGAGCATCAAAATTTGGGATTCCAGCCAGAGCATCTGCTTACCGCCGCTGTGACGTTGGACAGCGCACGTTACAAGGATGCTGCTCAGCAAGCTTCCTTCGTTCGGGATATCCGTCAACGTCTTCAACATATTCCGGGCGCCAGTATCGTGGCTGTCACCTCCGATTTACCGGCAACTGGCCCCGACAGCGTAACCGTGCAAATAAAAGGTGAGCCCGATTTGCCCGCGAACCAAGCCCACAGCACGCACGATGTTGTCGTCTCCGTCGATTATTTCAGCGTAGCGGAAATCCCCGTACTGCGTGGACGCACCTTCACCGAAATGGATAACGCTACAGCTTCACCGGTGGTCTTGGTGAACCAGGAGTTTGTGCATCGACATCTGCGCGATCGAGAGCCCCTTGGAAAACAGATCCGCATGAGTGTCACCGGTCCTGCGCCCAAGTGGTGTGAGATCGTCGGCGTGGTGGCTAACGTAAAGAACTATTCCGAGTCACCGGAGGAGCACCCGCAAGTGTATGAGCCATTCCTTCAGCGGCCGGTGCCATCTTTCTCCATCATGATACGGACCAAGGCCGATCCGAATGCCCTGGCGTCGGATCTTCGCAGTGCTATTGAGCAGGCCGATGCGGACCTGCCACTCTTGCACGTAATGAGCATGCCAGCGGTCATCGACCTTCAGAAGGGCGGCGACGTATTGTTTTCTCGTATGTTAGGCGTCTTCGCACTTCTCGCTCTCATCTTCGCAGCCATCGGCATTTATGGCCTGATTGCCTATTCCGTCGGCCAACGAACCCACGAAATCGGAATCCGCGTGGCCCTCGGAGCCGGAAGCAGCCAGGTGATGCGTATGGTGCTTTTGGAAGGTCTGACAATGACAGCGATCGGCGCCGCACTCGGACTGGCCTTCGCGCTAGCTTTACCGAAGGTTTTTGACGCCATGTTCACCGGCATCAGTTTTGCTGAGCCGGGAGTATATTTCATCGTTCCGCTAGCGATCATCGCGGTGTCCATGCTGGCGACATACATTCCCGCGCGCCGGGCGGCGAGCGTCGACCCGACGATCGCGCTGCGCAACAGTTGAAACGCGCTCCGTGTGGCTGTTTTACGTGTAGAAAAATCGTGCTTCGCGTGGCGGGTAAGTGAATATAACTTCAGATTCGAGACACTAGCCACCGCAATCATGCGGTGCTGCGTAGCTTCTTACTTTTCAACTGGATAAGACGTGAACGGGCACGTAGTTGGTCTGCGTGCCCGTATCACAAATGACAGTCGAGGATTGGTTAGACCCGATTAGTGAGGCTTAACCTTGCCATTCTTGGACAAATTGCCTCCGGTATGTGGTGTCGACTGCGCGATGGCAGCCGTACCGTCACCCGGTGAGACGAACTGAATCAAGTAGTCCACCAGATGATCGGCGATGGGTGAGCCGAGACCTGTTGTGGGATCCCATCCCGGTCCGGCATTGAAGCCCGTGATTGGCACGGCGTTATTACTGCTATCGAATTCGACGACCGAGTTGGTGCCCGAAGTCACGTCGTGCAAGGACGCAGCGTAGTGATCTTGAGCCTGGCCGATGTGGTAGAGGGCCTTATTGAGGAAGCCCAATCTGCCGCCGGCTTTTTGATCGGCAATGGCGGTGATAGCTGACCACTGCGGTGAACCTACACTGGTGCCGCCAAAGAGATACATTCCAGATGGAATTCCAGGAATATTCAGGTAGGTCAACACACCGTGGTATACCGCGGCGCTGTAAGCCACGTCAGGCACGCCGCGCTGCTTCCCACCGTGAATGGTGCCCTCCTGGTAAGACGGCTCGTCGAACAGCACGCTGTACCCGCCGCCGGATGATTCCGAACCGAACTCATTCCAGACAATTTCGCCGAGGTAGGCTCCTCGAACAGGGTTAGCGGCGGGGTTGCAGCCCAGTTGAGGGAGGCAGTACATTGCAGCGTGCAGTTCGGTTCCGCCAACGCCGGTGGCAAGCGGATGGCTCGCCGGAAAAGAAGCCGCTCTTACCCATGAGTTGCCGTCGCAAGTCCCTTGGGATGCTCCCTGATCACCGGAGGATGCAAAGATGGTGATGTTTTTCTGAGTGGCCTCGGCATAGACCTGATTATATGCGGCCAAATCTGCGGGAGCGAGACAGCTTTCGTTCTCACCAAAACTCTGGGAAATTACGTCACCGAGATTGTGGTCCACAGCATATTTCTCGGCGCTGACGATGGAGGAATCATTGTTGTCCTTTGACAAAACCAACACGATGTTGGCACCGGGAGCGATGGCATGAGCCCAAAGGACGTCCAAGGTGATTTCCTCGGCCCATCCAGTCATGTTTGGGTCACCTTTAACAAAAGGGGTCAGTCCATCTGGGGCAACCTGAGTGAAGGTAGGCAGGCCCGGTTTGTCCGGCGCACCAAGGCCGTTCATGCTCGGCAGACCGTAAAAGCTGTTGTAAAAGTTCAACTCCTGCACGATATTCGGTGACTGGAACGCGTCGACGATGACAATAGTCTTTCCCGCACCATTAAAGCCTGCGTTGATGAGGTTATCAACTGCATAAGCGTGGCGCATTTGATAAGGATCGTAGCAAACAACGGAACTGAGCCCCACCTGGCACGTGAAGAGGCTATAACTTGGACCAGGCACAGTATCCGTGAGCGCGTCAGGACTACGAACAATGGACGGGTGCACGGTGGACTTTGCGTTGGTCGAATCGTCAGCTGGGGGAGCTCCTGCGCGAGACGTAAATGTTGCGAGTCCGAAAATTAAGACAAGCACAGCTATTGCAGACAGAAATTTACCAATCCGCATCCGCATATGACCTCACGTTTTTGAATTTTGTATAAAGTGAATATAAGTTCCGCGAGTATAGAAAGTAGTCTGAATTGGAATTGAAATCGGACTCACCCTGGACTTGAGGAACGGCGGGGATTTTACACCGATTTTACATATTGACAAAGTATAAAATACATTTCTCTCCTGATACCGCTGTCCTATTACTGATAGAACCTCTGGAGAACCCTCGCCGAGATTGTTTTTGCTGCTTATTGTGATCGTACAGAAAGTAACCGGGGGAGTTTTTCCGCGTTTAGTTTCTATCACACAGGATCACTTTGCCGAATTGGTCGCCGGATTCGAGGTAGCGGCGGGCGTCGGCGCCGGAGGCTAGCGGGAAGGCGCGGTCGATGATGGGTTTCAGGTGGCCGGAGGCGACTAGTTTCATGACTGCAAGTAATTCGGATTTAGCGCGCCAGGTAAGCCCGGTTAAATTGCGTTACGGAGAGCCACCCGACCAGGTGGTTCTCTTTTTTTAGACTGGCGCTGAGAGTGACCAGGAGCGAAGGATTTTCTATTTCAGAGCGCTTGTCATTGTCGTTGCTATTGGATGGTGACATTCACAAGTACGGAATGCGATAGAGGGCCGGTAGTTCCGGTGACGCTCACGGCACTTTGACCGGTACCCACGGCTATCACGGAAGGAGATGTGGATGGTTGGTTGAGCGCGTCACCGCTATATGTTGCTTTGATTTGGTCTATACCTACTGAGTACAAGGCTAACTGAGCTTGTGCGGATCCGTTAGCGATGGGCACGGTTATACCCACGTTAGAATCCGAGAAAAGGATGGTTCCCGTAAGTGGCTTCGAAGAGGTCACGGTGGCGGTCGCGGTCACGGAACTGCCTTGCGGAACTTTGCTAGTGGGTATGGTGATGGCGATACTTGTGGGCACCTGCGTTACTGTTCCTCCTCCACCACCGGTGGAACTGGAGCCGCCGCCACAACCGAGCGCAGCAACGATCACCGAGCATGCGCCGAGAGCAGCGGGAACGCGATGACCACGAGGACGAACGGGGAAAATAAGAGACACGGCGACGATCCCCAAACCGCCACCTAAGATCCACCAACTGCCAAAGTAAATCGGGGCAGGCGGTGCGCTGCTGATAATTTTTGTGGCCTTTGCGGGTGAAGACGGGCCCAGGGCGGTGAGCGTCAGAGTAGAGTTGACCGCAACACTGTTCGCGAGGTTCACCGAAACAGGAGAGACGGCACAGGATACGCCGAGCAGGATTTGTGTGAAACATGTCAAGCCAACTGAGCTACTCATAGTGCTGAGAGGTGCGAGCGTAAATGTGGAGGTTGCTTGCTGACCGGCTGTTAGTGTCAAAGAGGACGGATTCGAGTTAATGGAGAAATCGGGCACGATCAGATTTAGGGCAGCGCTAGAAGCGGATTGTGCGTAATTCGCGTCGCCACTGTACATGACCTGGACGCCCCCATTGTAGTGGGGAGTGATTGTGGCCGATGCAGTAAGAGTTTGATTGCCATTAGCGTCAACCGACAGTGTTGGTGTTACGGACGGCATGGGACCCTCATCTGGAGGGACGAACGAGAACCCACCGGTTATTGCCGGGGTTTTCCCAGGCGTGGAGAGTGATGCAGTGACTGTCAGGGTTTGGCCGTAGATAACACTCGCAGAGGAGTCGGTTTGCGACATGGTGGTTGGCCACAAGGCGGTTGCATTCCCGGCACCCGATATCGAGGGCGCGTAACTCGGGTCTCCGCTGTACTTCGCGGTAATTGAGTGAGTTCCGGAGCTCGAAAAGGTGGCGGTGATGGAGGCAGCAATGCTGGCGTCTAACGTGTTGCCGCCGGGGCGTGGTGTCAACGTCACGGGTCCGGGAATAAGCGTGGTTCCGTCGTAAAAGGTGATCGTTCCGGTAGGAGCGGCACCGGCGACCAAATTCGTAATGAGAAATGTGCTGATATTCGCCGGCGTTCCGACAAGCGATGGTGAACTTGGAATGTACGGCACGGACAATTGTGTTGGCGCGGCGGTAACGTTAAGAGCGTAGGTAGTGGGCGAGGCTGGAGCGGCAAAACTGGAGTCGCCCGAATATGTGGCAGTGATCATATTCGTTCCACCCGGAAACTGAACGGCGAAGTCTTCCGTAAAGCCCAGACTATTTAGCGTAAAAGCACCACTGTTAGGCGGACCCTGACTGACGCCAGCCACGGTATCGGTAACGGTGACAGTCCCAGTTGGACAAGCAGGCGGGGCGCACGAATTTGCCGAAGAGCTTTGCGCATTAGCAACGTCTGCACGCAAAAGATAGGGCGAGCCGTAAACAAGAGTCGTTGGCGATTTGGCGGTCTCTTGCCCGGTGGCAGGATCGAAGACCGGGACGGTGAGGAAAAGTTTGCTGGGTTCAGGAGTGATGGTGACGGTGACAGGTGAAGAGTCGCTGGGAGCGTAAGTGCCGTTCCCCTCGTAGTGCGCGATGACATTGTATTGTGTGCCACCGGGGAGATCCGCGGTTGACCCGGTGCTCACTCCGCTTTGCAGCGTGAAGGGTCCGACTCCAGTGGAATTGCCTGCCGCCGGAGTGGCGATCAGGGAAACGTCGCCGCTGGCTGTCACCGGAGAAACAGAAACCTTAAAAGGGATGGATTGACCGTGGGTGGTGTTGACGGCACTGCCGCCGTTAAGAACGAGCGTTGTAGTAGACGCGGCGATATTCACCGAAGACCACTTGGTAACTACGCTTTCGGCATTTATGGAACCCAAGCCAGTGGCGAGGTCATACCCAGCTGTGGAAGTGTAGGCGGGCGTTGTCGACCCCGGCGTGGATACGAGTACTCCGGTGACAGAGGAAAGTAGACTGCTGCAATTGGGAGTGGCGCCCGCGCAGGGGACGGCGTTGTTGCCGGTAGTGACATCATTAAAACTGCAGCCAGCGGCCGGAGAGGTAGAGGAGTTGCAACTCAAGTTCGCGGTATTTTGCTGTTGCGCCAGACCGTACAAGACGTAGTTTGCGATGCCCTGGCGGGGCGAATGATTTTGCGCTGTAACTTGATACTGATTGACGAGCGCCATAATGCCGGCGAACGCGGGTGCGGAAACGGACGTGCCGCCCACGGCTTGAAAAGTAAATCCAAAGTTAACCAGGCTGCAGGAATTACTTCCTGTTATATCCCGCTCGCACATGATGTAGAAGCTGTCGTTGAAGCCATTGCTGGCGAACAGCGAGACATCGGGGAGATCGCGGTGATTGTCATTGGGCACTCCTTTACCAGCCTGCCAGGAAGGTTTGGCGTAAATGGAGCTGACCCCACCGCTGCCTGCTACGATGTCCAGCAGGGTGCCGGACTGGCAGGCTTGCACGCCGTTTTGCGCGCAAGAATCATTCCAGGGAACCTCGGGGATGTAGGACTTCGCCGAGGCCGGAATGGGCAGAGTAGTGATGGGAGTTGGTGCAGTATTCCAGAAGGTGGATTCCCGACCCACTTGATTAAAATCTGTTCCGCCCACCGCTACGTTGAAGGGCGTTGAGGCGAAGCCACTCACGGCCAATCCATCAAAGGCGACCTGGGTGGTATTGAAATCGTCGCAACCGGCAGGGCCGCCGTCTCCCGCGGAAAGGATGACGGTGATGCCTTGCGCGGCGGCTTGCTCCCACAAGTTGTTGTAGAACTGATTCAGGGCCACGCCGAGACCTTGTTCGCAGCCGCCAAAACTTTCACTCATAACGGGATCGAGATTGTGGTCAACGATGTAGAGGGCCGAGAGATGGATGCCCGAAGTGGTTTCCGTTTCAGCGGAAGTAACGAAATCAATCCTGGCTCCGGGAGCGATTGCACCCGCCCATTCGATGTCCACGTCAGCTTCGGACTCCAAACTGTTGATGCCGGGATCCGGGCCATTGAGGATTACGTTCGAAGCGGCAAAATTCGGTGGCAAACCGAACATGTTGCGGAAGTCGAGGATGTCCTGAGGATTGATGTTGCTTTGGCCAACGATGGCAATTCCCTGCCCGGTGCCGTCGATTTTGGGTGAGCCGCTGAGTAAGGGAGCCGTGTTGTAGATCGTGGCAAAGTCCGCGGGGCCGACGGCAAAACAATTTGTGTAACAGCCAGGAAAGGTGAAGAGCGGTTTTGTTTCACCGGTTTTTAAGGATTTCTGGAATGAGCCGAAAGGGTGGAGATGTGACTGTATTGGAAAATTGTGAAGGGAGACGATGCCAGAAATCACAGCGCCGAGTGCCGCTGGGATTTGCGGATCGGTAGCATTGGCGAAATAACTTTTGCCAGTCACTTCGTATTGGTGAATCTCGGTATGAAACGTATTGCGAACCTGGCCGACGTTTCCGGAGAATTCGAGTGCTGTGCGCCCGGGGCCAACCTTGATATCAACAAATCCTTGCGATGACAGCCATTGGGTAATGGTCTGCAAGTCGGAGTCTGTCACGCCAAATTGTTTGCCGAAGTCATCGGGAGTTAGCCAGCGTTGGTAATTCGTAGAAAATTTGCTTTGCTGGTCGTCTAGGAGGTGGAGTAAAGAAGATTCTTGCTCAGGGCTACGCTGCAAAAGCAGCAGCATGCGGTGCAAAGCTTGAGCGTCGGCAACCGGGCCGCGGTCGAACGCTAAGCGCGCCAACGGGTGGACATTCCCGCGGAGTTGTATACGGTTGTTGTCATCGATTGCTGTAGTGATGCGCGCTGGTATTTGCGCGGGCGTGCTAGCGATTTGAGCATAACTGTGAACGGCGAAGAGGGTCAGGCACAAACCAACTAACAGAATGCTACGAGCGGCGGATCTCATTAGCATCACCTAGGGTCCCGATACACTGTCAATTACGAGCGACTTTCAGCGATAACCGTGCAGGAAACAAAGTACGAACTCGCCGGGGTGCGGCAAAAACCTGAACGGATGCTACCACATGTGTCAATCCATTCATTTGTTAGTAATGATTATAAATTCTTAGAAGACAATAATATTGGGATTTAGCGGATGAGCTTCCAATTGATAACCGGCCTTATGAGCAGAGCTGAGACTGAAGCATTCGAGTCACGGCGTCATGTTAGAACGGCTGGCGCGAGCCGCAATCTTGACAGCGCCGAACTGACCTGCTGAATACGGATCAGTTCGTTTTGCCCGCAGGTGGCGTTATGAATGGGGCATCGTCAAACAATGAGGACGACTTTGCCGAATTGGTCGCCGGATTCGAGGTAGCGGTGGGCGTCGGCGCAGGAGGCCAGCGGGAAGGTGCGGTCGATGATGGGTTTGAGGTGGCCGGAGGCGACTAGTTTCATGACGGACAGCAATTCGGATTTGGCGCCCATGTAGGAGCCGAGTAGCGAGAGTTGGCGGGTGAAGAGGAAGCGCAGATCGATTTTGGCGTCGTAGCCTGTGGTTGCGCCGCAGGTGATCAGGCGGCCGCCGACGGCGAGGCTGGCGACACTGTCGTCCCAAGTCGCGGTACCTACGTGTTCGAAGACGACGTCGACGCCGCGTTTGTTGGTGATGCGGCGAACTTCATCGCGGATTTTTTGGGTTTTGTGATTGATGAGGTGCTGGGCGCCAAGCTGCTTGGCTTTTTCGAGCTTGGCGTTGCTGCCTGCGGTGGCGATGATGCGCGCGCCGAACAGTGCGGCGATTTGAATGGCGGCGCTGCCGACTCCGCTGCCCGCGCCTAAAATCAATACGTCTTCCCCGGGTTGCAGTTGCGCGCCGGTGAGGAGCATGTGCCAAGCGGTTTGGAATACTAGCGGGATGGAAGCGGCTTGCTCGAAGGTGAGATTTTCCGGGTATGGCAGGCAGTTTACTTCCGGGCATTTTACGAATTCGGCGCAGCCGCCGTCGATCATGTAGCCGAGATTTGAGAATTGACGGCAGAAGCTGTCGCGACCGGCCAGGCATGCGGCGCACTTGCCGCAGGAGACTCCAGGGGCGAGGACAACTTTCTGGCCGACTTTCACGGTGGTTACGTCGGCGCCGATTTCCGCGATTTCGCCGGAAATGTCGCTGCCCGGAATGTGCGGGAGAGGGATTGGAACGTTGGGTAGGCCGCCGCGAACCCAGAGATCAAGATGATTTAGCGCACAGGCGCGCACGCGCACGAGTACTTCGTTGGCGCGGATAGCCGGAGTGGGGGCGTCGGTGAATTGCAATACTTCTGGTCCACCGTGCTGATGGAAAAGGATGGCTTTCATGCGGCTCCTGATGATTGGTCGTGCGAATCGCAAGGTAACATTGCAGTAGCTGAGTGTCCATCACAGTGTCCATAAACGGGTCGTGGGTCAGTTTCCGATAAATGCTGCGAGCTCAACTCGCCGATGCAACACCATCTAGTCAGTTGACCCGACAATACTTCCCTCGAAGAAGCGTTCTGTCCGCAGTACTCAACCAGAAATAGACAGGGTAGTGTTCCGTTTGACTCAACCCTTGAGACTCGTGCAAGTGGATTGCGAGCTGGCGTTGAGTCGACCCATTTGAGACCGCCCGATTGATCAGGGCTTTGCCAGGAAACGCTGTTCGCACTACTTGGTTGCATGTTATCTTGCCACCATTATTTCAGAGGATTCCAGCGATGTTTGAACGTTGCGCCCAGAACGCTAGGCGTGTAATTTTCCTGGCAAGTAAAGAAGCAATACGCTATGGAAGCCCATACATCGAAAGCGAACATCTCTTACTCGGCATCCTCCGGGAGAACGAAGCATTGACTACCCGAATTGGTGGAGAGATGGGCTCCATCCAATTATTTCGCAAGGAGATTGAGGCCGCGATGGTCATCTCGCAACAGAATGAGTCGGGGGAAGCACCCCTTGGCCCCAATTCCAGGCGGATTCTTGATTTCGCTGCGGAGGAGGCACGAACATTAGGCCAAAGCCAAATAACTCTCGGGCATTATCTGTTGGGCATTCTTAGGTTCGAAGAATGTATTGCGAGCAAGGTTCTCCAGGCGCATGGAATCACAACCATGGCGATGCGTGAACACATAATCCAAGATGCGCGATGGGCCGGATAACTTGGAGATCGCATGAAGCTAAACCATTGGTCGCGGTAGGGACGACCATCGCTGATCGCCCCCCGCACAGAACCGTACGAGCGGCACTACCGCATACGGCTCCCACCTTGGAGGATTAGCGAGCGATGCGGCTACTCGCACACCGTGCAATCTTTGGAACACTCACTTCCCCGCGCTGTGTCGGGTTAGTGTCAGATTGAACGATGTTCTCCTTGGTCCGCGCCCTTTTCTCCCCAGGCTCCTCCGAAGATCGCTCTTCTTTGTTCGTCTGGTTCATCGATAGTATGACGCGGTCCGACTCCTCCAGAGCGTGCGTGTCCGCCGTGTGGCTTTGGGCCTTCGCGGACCGGCCTCGTTCCCTTGCGGGGGCGAGGCGCTCCAGAGGTCTCCCGGTTCTCGTGCATGTTGTTTCTCAGCGTGCGCGGGTTCTTCGACTACGCAGGACCGACTGCTCGCTCGCGATTTTCGCGAAACAGCCGTGTTGCCTTCCTCCAATCAGGAGAGAGTCGGCGTCCTGGTTTTGCGTTTTTCGAAGCTCAATAGCCCGGCCCACCGATACCCCTGTCTACGCTTCAAGCGGCATCTCGCGATGCCACCTGCAAGACTGAGGGCCAAGATGGAGTCGCTGGCTCCTTTCTTGTAGGACTCTTTCATTCCCTGCAACATGCCGGTTTAGCCCGGCGCACCCTGATAAACGCTGCGTTAGTTTGGACTTGACCCTATACCGATGATGTCTAACGCCTTCCCTGGCTTAAACTTGGAGTCTCTGGCTAGCTACCAGTCCCGAACCACCACTCACGGCGCCTGTGCTAGCATGCTCGCGTCTTGTCACAGAAATCACAGCAGCAGAGTCTCTGGTTCTCCGTGGTGGTGCTCTTCGCCATCAATATCCTCAATTTCTACGACCGCCACGTCCCCGGTGCGCTCGTCGAGCCCATGCGCAAGGAGTTCCACCTCAACGACAGCCAGATCGGCCTCATTGGCAGCGCCTTCATCTGGATCTATGCCATTGTTGGCGTGCCCCTCGGGCGCATCGCGGATTCTGGTAGCCGCAAAAAGCTCCTGGCCTGGGGAGTCGTCATATGGACCGCGATGACGGCTTCCGCAGGACTCGCCACCACCTATACGATATTGCTCCTTTCCCGAGTAGGCGTCGGGGTCGGCGAAGCAGCTTGCGCGCCGACCGCGACGAGCTGGCTCGGCGATCTGTTTCCACAGGCCAGACGCTCTCGAGTGCTCGCGCTGTTCATGCTCGGCGTGCCGGTCGGTGGCGCACTCGGTTTTTTCTTCAGCGGCCCGATAGCACAGGCTTATGGCTGGCGGGCCGCAATGGTATTTGCGGCAGTGCCGGCGTTGCTGCTGGTTCCCGCTTTACTGATGCTCCAAGAACCGGAGCGCGGCGCAAGCGAGAGCCATCGCGCGCCACAAGCACGTGGCTCGATGTGGAGTGTGCTGCGCATCCCCACGCTGTTGTGGATCATCGCCTCCGGCGCGTTGCTAAATTTCAGCATGTATGCCATCGGAACTTTCTTGCCGGCGTTTCTGAGCCGAGTCCACGGCCTATCGCTGGGGAAATCCGGCATCCTCACGGGTGTCGTCTATCTAGCCGGAGGCGTGAGTGGGGGAACGGTTGCAGGCTATCTGGGCGATTTCATCGTGCAGCGTCGCAAGGACGGCCGCATGCTTTGCGCCGCCGTCATGGCTCTGGCGGCCATTCCGTTTGCATGCGCGGGAATTCTTCAGCCCGCGGGCTCTTTGTTCGTGGCGATGGCGTTCCTGGCGCTGACGTACTCTGCCCTCACGACGTACTACGGACTGGTGTACTCGGCGATACAGGATATAGTGGCTCCGAACCAGCGGGGAGCAGCGATGGCGATTTATTTTATGGCCATGTACATGTGCGGCGCGTCCCTCGGACCGCTCCTCACCGGCAAGTTGAGCGACGTGTTGGCGCGTCGCGCCGCGGCCCTGGCGGGTTCAGCCACGGTCACGGAAACTTTCCGCGCCACTGGCCTTCAGCAAGCCATGCTGATTATTCCGGTTCTCTGCATAGCGCTCGCGTTTGTGCTTTACATGGGCTCGCGCACTATCGTCACGGACATAGCGCGGCAGGAAGGTATCGCTGGCGGCGCGTCGTGACTCCTGATGAGTTCTATAAAGACCTCATGCGCCGTCGGCGCGTCACCTAGCATGAAAATGTGGTTCAGGACTGCATCGAGAGACGGGTCAGTCTATGGTACAAGCATCGTTGGAAGGCGATTGCTTGGAGGTCGGAA
>Ga0185299_10001899_pt1 | contig 35701 bp, 30 predicted proteins | sample PaiPotPPA55metaG_FD_128002 | JGI IMG/M metagenome (GOLD analysis project Ga0185299, IMG submission 128002) | Iron sulfur acid spring bacterial and archeal communities from Banff, Canada, to study Microbial Dark Matter (Phase II) - Paint Pots PPA... ...
CTATCTTTGCTTCTGCTTCGCCCGGAACCGGGAGGGTGACCTGTCGATCAGTTTGTTCCCGCGAAGCTGCCGTTAGCGCATGTATACTACGCGCGTATTTCTAAACTTGCCAGCACAAAGAATTTCCGCCTATGCGATCCCGTAGATATTGATGGAGTGAGCCACTTTATGAGCTGGGCCGTGACCGCAATCGTGGCGGGCCAGAAAACCTGAGGTAACGCCTAGGCACCTTGCATGAGAGGCATGGATCTGACGTTGATTCCTAAATGTACGAGGCACTTACCGAATCTTGGCGCACAACCGCCGCGTAGGAGTTCTGGGAGAGGAACTAAGCGGCCCTTCGGGAGGTTGAGCCGTATCGAATCGCGGGCTTAAGACGCCGATTGCAGAATATTCAACAGCCGGCTTACTTGTTGAGCGAGCTTACCAGCGGTTTCCGCGGTCGCCGCGATCCCCGCCCCGGTCACCGCCTCGCCCGCCGCCACCGCCGCCGTGACCTCCGCGCCCACCACCACCGCCCCCACCGTGGCCGCCGCGTCCGCCGCCGTAACCCCCGCCACCGCCGCTCCCGCCCCGGCCGCCACCGCCACCCCCGGCGCGCTCGGCTTGAGGCCGCGCTTCGTTCACGACCAGGTTCCTTCCACCGAAGTTCTGACCGTTCAACGAGTTAATCGCCCGATCCGCGTCTTCGTCATTGCTTACCTCAACGAAGGCGAAGCCGCGCGACTGCCCCGTAAAACGATCGCGGATTAGATTGACACCCGAGGGAGTTACACCGATTTGCGAGAACCACTCATGAAGCTGATCATCCGTCGCGGAAAACGGAAGATTCCCAATGTAGAGCTTCTTCACCTGCCTGCTCCTTCTGCCCGGAACCCAGTTGTCGAGTCGCGGAGCGCGCCGAAGCAGACAAGCGTCGTACACGGGCAGTCCGGGTAGCCCAGCCACCACGGGCGCGAGACAGGCGCTTCAGCGGTCAAGGGCATGGTCTCGAAAATTATCTGCTTTTGCAACCGGAAAGACTTTCGGGCGCGTGGCCGAAAGCCTTGGATTTTCGCCTGTACTGACGGGCATGCGGTGCCCGCCGCAACGAAGCGCCTTCGCCGGCGAATCAGTGGTAGCATGCGCCCAACGATCCGTTGGGGCGTTCCCCACCCTGTCAGTGAGGCATCGATGCGCGGCACCATGATGGATTTTCCGTTGACGCTTCCCGCACTGCTCGACCGGGCCGGAAAACTTTTCGCTCGCGTCGAAATTATCTCTCGCCGGCCGGACCGTTCCCTAACTCGCACCAACTACGGAAAATTTCACCGCCGAGCCCGCCGCCTGGCGTCCGCCCTGACTACACTTGGTCTCCAACCCGGCGATCGCGTCAGTTCTATGATGTGGAACCACTCCGGCCACCTGGAAGCTTTTTTCGGAGTGCCGTGCGCCGGCGGCATCCTGCAACCGCTGAACCTGCGCCTTCATCCTCAGGAGATCGCCGCAATCAAAAGGCACGCGGGCTCGCGTTTCCTCATCGTCGATGACGTGCTTCTCCCGGTCTACGAAAAATTCCGCGAAACCGCTGATTTCGAACGTGTGATCGTCGTGCCCTACGGCGGCTGTGACATTCCGTCAAGCTTTCTCAATTATGAGGAGTTGCTCGCAAACGCCAGCGATGACTTCCAATATCCCAAGATCGACGAAAACGATGGCGCGGGAATGTGTTTCACGTCCGGCACCACTGGTTTTTCGAAAGGTGTGATCTACTCGCACCGCGCACTGGTCTTGCATTCCTTTGCCTGCGCCATGGCCGACGCTTTCGCCATCAGTCACCACGATATCGTTTTACCGGTCGCCCCCATGTTTCATGCCAACGCCTGGGGAATTCCATACGCCGGGGTTATGGTAGGCGCCAAGCTTATTCTCCCCGGCCCGTGCCTCGAACCCGAATCCGTTCTCGATCTGATTGAGCAGGAGCACGTTACCCTCGCGGCTGGAGTGCCCACCGTGTGGCTCGGTGTGCACTCGACCCTCGAGAGAAATCCAGGCCGCTGGAAATTTTCCTCCGTGCGCATCGTGTGTGGCGGCACCGCGCCCCCGGTCGGCCTGATGCGAGCGCTCGATAAACTTGGCCTCCACATCATGCACTTGTGGGGAATGACGGAAACCACGCCGATCGCAACAGTCGGCAAGCTGAAAGCCCATATGCGGGATTGGAGCGAAGACGCGCAATACGAAGTGCGCAGCAAGCAAGGGTGGCCCACCCCATTTGTCGAGCTTCGCGTCATGCGGCCGCAGAACCCCGAAGACGAGTCCGATGGCAAAATGATTGAGGCGCCGCGCGACGGCGAAACGCCGGGCGAACTTGAAGTGCGCGGTCCGTGGATCGCCGGGAGCTACTACAATTCTGCCGACCAATCTCATCGCTGGACCGCTGATGGCTGGTTTCGCACGGGTGACATTGCCAACATGGACGACGAAGGCTTCATCAAGATCGTCGATCGTGCGAAGGACCTCGTAAAATCGGGCGGCGAATGGATCAGCTCCGTGGATCTGGAAAATACACTGATGGGCCATCCCGCCATAAAAGAAGCCGCGGTCATCGGGGTTCCGCATCCGAAGTGGCAAGAACGTCCGCTCGCTGCCGTCGTCTTGAAGGATGGGGCCACGGCTTCGCCCGCAGAACTGCGCGCCTTCCTCGCTCGCACTTTCGCAAAATGGCAGCTGCCCGACGCCTTCGTTTTCCTCCCGGAAATCCCCCGCACCAGCGTGGGCAAATTCAAGAAGATGGCGCTGCGCGAACAATTCGCAAATTGGAATTGGGAGTAGCAACGCACAACTGCCCGCCGCGTCGCCGCATCTCGGCCCTTTACGACAAGACCCCGAGTTTGACCTTCATCCGCCCATGATCCCGCGCGCGTGCAAATACCGGCATTCGAAGCTTTACCTGCAACTCCATCGGATCGGAAGAATCAAAGGATCGAACCGTTCACGGCCTCCCGATTGCCCCGCCGGCCGATGGACGGCAGAAAGAGGATTTATGTCAAAGGTTTGGCTCATTACCGGTGCTTCTCGTGGTCTCGGTCGTGCGTTCACAGAAGCGGTGCTTAAGGCGGGAGATCGCGTGGTGGCGACAGCCCGCAATCCAGAACAGCTTGTCGAGCTTGAGAGGAAATATGGTGAGAACATTCGTAGTGTCCCACTAGATGTCACCAACGAGGACCAAGCCAATGCCGCCTTCGGTGCGGCGATTGCAAATTTCGACAGCCTGGACGTGCTCGTAAACAATGCCGGCTACGGTTATGTTTGCCCCGTCGAAGATACGTCACTCGCCGATTTTCGAGCGCAGATTGAGACCAACCTGTTTGGTGTCATCATCATGACCAAAGCCGTGCTCCCCTACTTTCGTGAGCGCAGGGCCGGACACATCATCCAGGTAACGTCGATCGCAGGACGCGTCGGACCCGTGGGGCGCGCACCCTACGCCGCCGCGAAGTTCGGAGTTGAGGGTTTCTCGGAGTCGCTGTCCAAAGAGGTCGGACCGCTGGGCGTCAAGGTCACGATCATTGAACCCGGCGGCTTTCGCACAGACTTCGCGGGTTCCTCCACCGAACTGAGAGAAGGCCGTCCAGAGTATGACTCCACCGTCGGCGCTTCTGTTCGCTTCCAGAGAAGCTATAACGGGAAACAGCCGGGCGATCCGGCAAAGGCAGCGGCGGTGCTTCTGCACGTCGCCTCGCTCTCCGACCCGCCACTACGGTTGTTGCTGGGAAGCGATTCTTACGCAGCCGCCGAGAAGAGCGCTCTTGAAAAGCTTGAGTCCGACAGGAGGTGGAAGGATGTCAGCCTCTCGACGGACTACTCGTCCGACGCAGCACGTGTTTAAGAATGCGGTGAATTCATGAAGGACAGGTGCTTGGAACTGACGGCAATACCGCCGGGACAAAATTTTCCCGCCTGCAGAATTGAGAAATAATGACGTACTTTGAAGCCAGCGGTATAGTTTTCGTTCTTGGCGCCGGCGCGTCAGTATTTGCTGGCTATCCACTTGCATCCGAGCTCTTAGGCTTTGTCCGCGACTTCCAATCACTCGAACCTAAGACACGAGATCTTGCCTCGAGAGTTTTGAGAAACTGAGCGACGCAGAGATCAACTTGGGCACGCCTTCCCCCTTCGGCATTTGGCTTAGCGCCTCAACAAACGGTTGGATCGATTTCGACTCGTTACCGTACGCGAGTAAGCGATGTTCTGGCAGGGCCAGTCCAACGATCCACGTGGGTTGGCATTTTTTGAGAAGGTGCTGTCGCACTGAACGTTCCTCTGTGCTTCTCAGCGTCTCTGCGTTAGCTTCTCTCTCCTCGCGACGAGCGAGATTGACACCGGGAAGGTTGCGTCAACGCAACAAATCTTCGAGCTGAACGCGCGTATCGGTCTTCGCGTCGCGGTACTTCACGATCACGGCGGCTTGCAGCGACAGTCCATGCATCTTGCCAAACGCTTGCGACACGGCACGCGAGCCCGGCGCGACAATGGCCCCCTCGGGAATCACCAGCGGCTCGTCCTGGGTCGCGGTGTAAACCGCTTCTCGCACCAGATCGTAAACCGGAATCGACCGATTCAGAATCGTGCCGGTCCCCAGGACCGCGCGGCGTTTCACAACCGTGCCTTCGTAGACTCCGGCGTTGCCACCCACGAGCACGTCGTCTTCGATAATCACCGGCAGAGCGCCGACCGGCTCGAGCACGCCGCCGATTTGCGCTGCCGCCGAGATGTGACAGTTGCGCCCGATCTGCGCGCAGCTTCCAACAAGCGCGTGCGAATCGATCATCGTGCCTTCGCCCACATACGCGCCAACGTTGACAAACATCGGCGGCATGCAGACGACGCCGCGACCAATGAAGCTTCCATCGCGAATGCTTGAGCCACCGGGCACGACGCGAATGCCGTCACCAATGCCGATCGTGCGCAACGGGTAGGTGGATTTGTCGATGAACCGCTGAGGCGCGGCACCAGTTGCCGTGCCAGACGCCGATCCGTTTGCCGACCTCCCCGCGGTCATGTCCACGATGGAGCCCATGCGAAAGCCGAGCAGGATTCCCTTTTTCACCCAGGCGTTCGCCCGCCATCCGGTTTTTGCCGCGGGATCGGGCTCGGCGGCGCGCACCTCACCGCGATTCAGCGCGTCCTTTAACTGGCCAAATAGGCGGAAATGTTCTTCGGCGTATTGCGCGGGCTGTGCGTCGAACAGCCGCTCAATTTGCGACGGCAGCATGGACTCTCTCGGCGAGCCCCAGGGACGCGAGCACTTCGCGCACGCGTGCCAGGTTCTCCGCCTTCGGCGGCACCAGCGGCAGTCGCCAAACCGGGTCCAGCAAGCCCATTTGCGCCATCGCCGCTTTCACGGGAATGGGATTTGACTCCACAAAATTTATTTCCATCAACGAGTGATAGCGCCGATGAATCGCGCGCGCGCCGGAGATATCGCCCCGCATAGCGAGCCGCGTCAGCTGCGCCATCTCCGCCGGAATTTCGTTCGAGACGACGGAAATTACTCCGCCGCCGCCGAGCGCGATCAGCGGCAAAGTAATGGCGTCGTCACCGGAAAGCACGATGAAATCGTCAGGAACGATGTTCAAGATTGCCGCCATCTGTCCGATACTGCCAGAGGCTTCCTTGATGCCCACGATGTTTTCGATTCCCGCGAGCCGCTTCACCGTGGCAGGCTCGATGTTCACTCCGGTCCGCCCTTGCACGCTGTACAAAATGATGGGCAATGAAATAGCGTTCGCGATGGCGCTATAGTGCTGATACAGGCCTTCCTGTGTGGGCTTGTTGTAATACGGCGTCACCGAAAGAATGCCGTCGGCGCCAATCGCAGCGAGTTCGCGCGCCAAGGCAATCACCTCGGCGGTGTTGTAGCCGCCAGCTCCCGCGAGCACCGGAACTCTTCCTTCCGCGAGGTCCACTGTGATTTCGACGACGCGCAAGTGCTCCTCGCGTGTGAGCGTTGGGCTCTCGCCGGTTGTTCCACAGGGCACCAGGAAATCGATGCCGGCGTCGATCTGCCGTTGAATTAAACTTCGCAGCGTAGGTTCGTTGAGAGAGCCGTCGCCGCGAAAGGGTGTGACCATTGCCGTACCGCATCCTGTGAACATGTTCTTTCTCCCTCTTGTAACTATTCGACTTGCAAAACTTTTTGCGACGTTGCGACCCGCCGCCTCGATTTCGTGTTGCTTGGGTTTCGGCGGGCACAGACTGAAGTCCGTGCTACCTGAAATCATTGACCACCCAACTCGCCGAGAATCTGCCGAAACTCGAACACGCCCTTCTTGCCCGCCACCCAGCGCGCCGCTTGCAGCGCGCCTCGCGCGAAACCCTCGCGGCTGCGCGCGGTGTGCCGCAGCGTGATCGTGTCGGCCACCGAGTCAAACCCAATTTCATGCGTCCCAGGATGCGCGCCGGCGCGATTGGAGCTTAAGTGGATGGCGCGCTCATAGCCGTTGGCGCGCATTTCTTCAGCCAATTTGCGCAGCGTGCCGGACGGAGCATCTTTCTTCGCGCCGTGATGAATCTCCCAGCCCCAGGCGTCATATTCTGGTTGCCTGGCAAACAGAGCCGCGGTGTAGATTGCGGCTTGCAAAAACAGATTCACGCCGACGGAAAAATTTGGCGCCCAGACAAGGCCGGTCCCACTCTCCGTTACGAGCTGGCGCACTTCCGGAAGATGCTCGAACCATCCAGTGGTGCCGACCGCGGCGTTCACTCCGGCGGCGGACAGTTGCCGAATGTTCTGCGCGGCCACGTGCGGCGTGGAAAACTCAACCGCAACGTCAACGCCCTGCAGCGCTTTTCGCGTCAGGCCGCCACCGTTATTGTTCTTGCTGTCGAATTTCGCGCGCACGCTAAAACCATACTCGGGCGCCAACTGTTCGATCAGCCGCCCCATCTTTCCGTAACCGACAATGGCGAGGGCCAGGGTCATCTTTTTTCTCCCTGCGTCTCTGTGCCCCTGCCTTCACTAGCCCTGCTCGGGTGACTCACTCCTTCTTTTCCTCGTTCTGGCGCGACCTCTCCATGCAGAAGAAGCTGCGTCACCATCCGCGCGTAAATCTCCACCGCCTCCGATAGTTCCTTCTTCGCGATTCGTTCTTCCGCGGTGTGCGCCACGTGAATGCTGCCCGGACCGATCAGGAAGGGCTTTCCCCAGTCGGCGCCCAACGCTGGAATGTCCGTCGTGAAAGCAACCGCGGTGGTCGGCAAGCCGTCGAAACCTGTCAGGCGAATCGCAGGGGTATGCAAGACTTCGCGGGCTTCCGCGCGGCCTGCGACGGTGGCGGCCACCGCTTCGCGGACCTGCGCAGGATCTCCGACAGTGCGGAACATGATTTCGGCATGCGCTTCGTCCGCAACGACGTTTGGCGCGCGGCCGCCAGAAATCGTGCCCACATTCAATGTACTGGGACCGATCACCGAGTCGTGGGGCAAAGGGATTTGCCGGATTTCTTGCAGCACATCCAGGAGCGCGTGAATCGCGGAATGGCCGAGTTCGGGATACGCGGAGTGCGCAAGCTTTCCGCGCGCGGTGACCTCAAAGCGCAGCGCTCCTTTCGAGCCGAGCGCGACGCGATTGTCGGTAGGCTCACCGTTGATCAGGAAGCGCGAGCCGCGGGGATCGGCCGCAGCGGCTTTCGCGCCGGCGGAATTGCGCTCCTCGCCGACGAGAAACAGCAATGCGAAGTTTCGCATGCGCGCCGCGAGCAATTTTTCGGCCGCCGCAATCATCGCCGCGATGATGCCTTTCGCGTCGCAGGAGCCGCGACCCCACAGGAAATCCGGATCTTCGTTGGAAGCGAAAAATGGCGGCACGGTGTCCATGTGCGTAGACAGCGTCACGACCGGGTCGCCCCAGCGGACGAAGATATTGTCGCGTTGCGGCGCCACGGTAATGCGCTCGATGTGGCCTTCGTGGCGCGATGCCAGCGCGGACAGATGCGTGAATAGAAAGTCGCCAACGTTCTTCTCGTTGTTGGTGACCGACTCGATGTCCACAAGCGCGCGCGTGAGTTCGAAGAGATTCATTTCCGCCAAATTCTCTAGCCCATCGAATTTTTTGGGAAGAAGCGAAAAGAAAGGAAGGAACCGCGAGGGCAAAGACTCGGGCTGCTGCCTCTCGATAGCGCTTCATCCACGAACAGCAACAACTGGATGACAGTGGTCAGGCCTTAGCCCTGACCCCCAACCGCCGCGGTTTCAGCTACCGCAACGATTTCGGCGGAGAGAACAACTTAGCCCCTTTTGCTCAGGCATCCGAAGCTGCTCGGAACTGCAAGCCTGGCTACTCATGGCCTCCGCACCTCTACCAAGAACAATTTCAGTCTAGGGGAACGACGGGCGCGGTGTCAATGTCGGACTCTTGAGTACGATCGGGTCGTGCTTAGGGTCTGCGAATTCAAGAGCGGGATTTAACGCAGAGGGCGCAAAGGTCGGGAACACAGAGGCCACGGAGACGCACCTAGTTTGAGCGCGGGATTCTCCGTGCCCTCTGTGTTGAAGCTTTGTTATTTACAGTTCTAGGGGCCTCATGGGAGTGCCCTGCGTGGCCACCAGGAGCTCTCCGGTAAAGGCGCATTCGGCGGGGCGGCGGCGCAAGGCTTCTTCGGCGGAGATGCGCGCTACGTCGGGATTGTTATTTTCGAGCGAGAGGTGCGCGAGGACTAAGTAGCGTGCGCGGGCGTCAAAGCCGTCGGGATCGGCGAGATATTCGCTGACGGCGTGATTCGACAAGTGCCCGGTACGGCTGAGCACGCGCTGCTTCACGACCCACGGATACGGGCCGACCTTGAGCATGTCGAGATCGTGATTGGATTCCAGCATCAGGCAATCGGCGTCGCGCAGGTGAACCTTCACCAATTCTGGCATGTACCCAAGATCGGTGACCAGCGCCATCTTCACGCCGTCGCTGCGAAATGTGAAGCCGATAGGATCGGCGGCATCGTGGGGAATGGCGAATGCGTGCACTTCAATGTCACCGACGCAAAAACGCTGCCCGGTGTGAATGGTCTCGACTCCCCGCAAGCGTTTGCCAAGCCGGTCGGGCAGGGCGCGATGCAGCGCGTCCATGGTCTGCTCGGTGACATACAGCGGCGCCTTCCACATGCCCAGCATTTGCGGCAGGCCGTTGCAATGATCGCTGTGTTCGTGGGTGATCAGGATGCCGTCGAGGTGCTCGACGTCTTTTTCGATGGCTGCCAGGCGCGCCAGCGTTTCGCGTTTGCCGAGGCCGGCGTCAATGAGGAGGCGGGTATGCTCTGTCTCGAGTAGGGTGATGTTGCCCGAGCTGCCGGACGCCAGAATGGTAACGCGTAAGCCGATCGCTTCCCCCTCAGTGTGAAGCAACGCGGCGCAGCGCAATGCGCGCACCGAATTGCATGCATCATCGCAGAGCGCTGCACGGTCGTCAACGAAGAATACTCAAAGTCTGCATTCAGTTATCAGCCGCGGCTACGTTCAGCTCTGCCCACGCATTACAATTGATAGGTATGCGAGCAACTCCAGGAGAGGTCTTGGATTGGCGAAGGACGGTGCAGGAACTACTACGGTTTAATTCCCGATGTTTTCGGCAAAGACGAAATCGTCGACTTACTAGATGATCTTCGTAACGAGAACTTGCCGAGGACGCGTGCGGGAGTGAGGCACGCCATGAGGAGCGCCAAGGTCACGCGCATCGCCTTAGACTCTCGAATGCTGGAGATCGCGCGGGACATCCTCGGAAGCGGAGCTATCGCATTTCGCGCGACCCTCTTTGAAAAGCTGCCGGACTCGAACTGGCTCGTGGCCTGGCACCAAGATACCGCGTTGCCCCTCCGAGATCGCCGCGAGGTTACCGGATGGGGCCCATGGTCGGTCAAAGATGGCGTCAACTACGCGCATGCGCCGGCCCAAGCGCTCGAAAAGGTTTTGGCTCTTCGCATTCATCTGGATGATTCGACACTGGACAATGGTCCACTGCGGGTATTACCGGGAACGCATACGCAAGGGGTGCTGACAGACGATCAGATTCACGCGGTCGCGGAGAGAGCGAAGAGCATCGATTGCCTCATGCTCGGGGGCATCGTAGCAATGAGACCGTTAGTGATCCACGCTTCGTCAAAATCGCGGACCGATAACCCGCGACGAGTCTTGCACATTGAGTACGCTGAGTCAGCCGCCATCGCAGAGACGCTTGAATTGGCGATTGCTTGAAGACCTCTTGGCGGGCACTAGCAGGAGAGACGCGCGCGGTCGAGAGTGAAGCCGTTGAGGGGGCCGAGGGCGGTGACGGCGATTTGTTCCGGGCGGAAGAATTCGCGGGCGATGGCCTGGATTTCTTCGCGGGAGACCGTTTCGATGCCGGCCAGAATTTCGTCGAGCGAATAGAAACGCCGGAAGTAGAGCTCTTGCCGCGCGAGATTGGACATGCGCGCGCTGGTAGATTCCAGCGAAAGCATCAGCGAGCCCTTGAGGTGATTCTTAGCACGCAGCAATTCCTCTTCGGTGACCAGCGTATCCTTCAGTTCGCGAAATTCCTGGATCACCAGATCGATGACCTTGCCGACGGTCTCTTTTGCGGTGCCGGCGTACACCGTCATCATGCCCGCGTCGGAGTACGGCGTAAGCTCGCTGAAAACAGCATAGGCCAGGCCTTGTTTTTCGCGAATATTCTGGAACAACCGCGACGACATGCCCCCGCCGAGCAAATTGTTCATCACCGCCACCGCGAACCGCCGTTCGTCGGCCAGCGGCACCGACGGCACACCAATGCACACGTGAACCTGCTCGAGATCGCGCTTCGATTCAATGTGAATGGGCGCTTGCGTTGATGGCGCGTCGTGCGCTTCAGGCTCGCCGGAAGGTTTTAAATCACCGAACTCGCGTTCCACGAGGTCCAATACCTGCTCGTGCTTGACGTTTCCGGCCGCCGAAAACACCAGCCGATCGGGCGCGAACCAATGCTGAAACCGCTGGCGCAGCGAGTCGCGATTGAATTTTCTCACCGTTTCCGGGGTGCCCAGAATCGGCCGGCCGAGCGGATGTTCCGGCCAGAAACCCCGCGTAAAAATTTCGTGCAGCAGATATTCCGGGTTGTCCAGGTCCATCTTGATCTCTTCCAGGACCACTTGGCGCTCTTTCTTGACGTCTTCGGAGTCGAATTTCGGTCGCAGCACCAGGTCGGCGATCACATCGAAAGCGATCGGCAGATGCTCGTCGAGCACCTTGGCGTTGAAACAGATCTGTTCCTTGGAGGTGAAGGCGTCGAGCATGCCGCCCACCGAGTCCATCTCGCGCGCAATGGCTTCCGCGGAGCGCCGTTCGGTGCCCTTGAAGACCATGTGCTCCATGAAGTGCGCCAGGCCGTTCTCTTCCTGCACTTCGCGACGCGATCCGTTGCGAATCCAGATGCCCACGGAAACCGAGCGAACGTGCGACATCGTCTCGGTCAGTACCACGAGACCATTGGGTAGTACGCGTTTTTGGATGTCGCGTGCTTCAGTCGCCATCTTGGCATTGTGACACATGCGGGCACAAAGAAGAAATACAGGGAAAAGTGATTTAACCACTTAGGTCACAGTCATTTGCAGCTAGCTCTATCCGTTAGAGGAGCTTCTCGTCGGGATTGAGCTTGCCGTATTCGCTGGTGTAGTGCAGCGGAACGTCGGCATAGGTGCCCTTTTCTCGCTGGTACACTTCGCACATGTCGAACGGCTTGGAATAGATGTGGATGCTGACGGCGCGCTGGTTGAACTCTGGCAGATTGAGAACCTGGTGCACCGGTTCGAGCGGGTTGACGTGGGCCGGATGCGCGGCGTCCATGTCGTAAGTGTCAGTGGGCAGGATGTGACAGGTGCCCAGCGCCGCGTCGCGCTCGTTGACGCGAAAATTCTGGATGCGCAGGCGTCCGATGGGCGCGGCCATCCAGCAATTCTGGTCGCGATGATTGTGAATGCGGCTGGCCTGGCCGACTTCCCAGCAGATGGCCATGCACTCGAAGACGTCGTTTTTGAAGATGAGGTTGCGAGTGTAGCTGCCCTTGGAGAAAAAGAGATACTTGTCGAGCGTTTCGGGGCGAACGGCGTGGGCAAGGATGTAGTCCTGCACGTTTTGCAGCGTGAACTCGCGCTCGGGGATGGCGGCGAGCCCGCTCACCCAGTCGGCGATAACCAGTTGATCGGTGGTGGCTTGCTTCCGCATCAGGCGCCTCCGAAGGGCGATCCGAAGACTTAGCGAATGAACAAGGAAATTATAGCGCGGTTTGAAGAAGCCGGGGACCAGTGTGATCCTGAAGCTATCCGATTTGCGATTGAGCAACGGCGAAAGCCAACTATCATCGTGCCTCTCCGACCACAGCGGGCCCGCGCACGCGTGTTATTATCTGATTGTGGCGCGACGTCCCCGGGCGCCGCGAAATTCTCATGGCCATCGAACTTCTAGGCAAATCGAAATCGGAATTCACCGAATTGTGCGCGGCGCTCGGCGAGCCCGCGTATCGTGGCGCGCAGCTTTACCACGCGCTCTATGTGGAGCGCATCTTCGACATTGCCTCGATGACCACTCTTCCCGCCGCGCTGCGCGAGCGCTTGGCAAACGAGGCGTGCATTACTCTGCCGACTGTCCGCCAACGCTATGTTTCGCAAGACGGGTCGGTGCGGTATTTGTTCGCGCTGCCGGGTTCGGCGACCGATGCCGAAAAAAAGAAGGACTTCAATACAGAGGACACTGAGAGCACAAAGGTCATCGAGAAGAAAATACGAGTGGTGCCGCCTGCATCCGTGGAAGCCGTGTTCATGCCCAGCGACGGCCGGCAAACCATTTGCATTTCGACGCAGGCGGGTTGCGCGGTGGATTGCCAGTTCTGCCTAACGGCGCAGCTCGGACTAATTCGCAATCTGACGCCCGGCGAAATCGTGGCGCAGGTGCTCCTGCCGCTCGAAGAACACAAAGAGGTGCTGACACCGAACACCAATATCGTGCTGATGGGTCAAGGCGAGCCACTGTTGAATTTCGACTCCGTGATGGCGGCGTTGCGCATCCTGCTCGACCCCAAGGGTGTCGCGATTTCGCCGAAGCATGCAACGCTGTCAACCAGCGGAATCGTTCCCGGCATCGAGCGCCTCGCGAAGGAAGAAGTGCGGCCGGGTTTGGCGATTTCCCTGAACGCCTCCAACGATGACCAGCGCGACACGATGATGCCCATCAACCGGAAGTATCCGCTGTCCATGCTGATGAAGGCTTGCCGCGAGTACCCGCTGCGTTCCTGGGAATACCTGATGTTCGAGTACGTCATGCTCGGCGGCGTGAACGACTCGCTGGCCGACGCGCGCCGCGTGCTAAAGCTGCTGGCGGCCTTGCCAGCCGCAAAAGTGAACCTGATCCCATGGAATCCCGGCGCGCTGCCCTATCACGAGTCGCCGCCGCAGGTCATTGAAGCGTTCCAGAAGCTCCTGATCGAACGCGGCATTCCCACCTTCGTGCGCCACTCCCGCGGCCGCGACGTCATGGCGGCTTGCGGTCAGTTAGCGTTGAACGAAATCAGCGCGTCTCCCCTCGCTGTTCTCCGCTGAAAGTTTACCCACGGCGGTTGATGGGTAGCGACGATTGTTCCGCAAGGCGGCGTCGAGCCGCCGCACTCAAAGCGATGTTAGGCGGCGAGCTCTTCCTGGAATTCTTCGGAGTGCAGTAGGTGGGCGGGGACTTGGCGGAGGTCCCAGACCAGGCCAAGCCACGAGAAGGCTTTGAGAACATAATAGGTGATGTCGACTTCCCACCAGAAGAAGCCTTGGCGGGCTGCAGCCATGTAGTGATGATGATTATTGTGCCAACCTTCACCCAGGGTAAGCAGCGCCAGGAACCAGTTGTTCTTGCTGGTGTCGGTGGTTTGATAGCGCACCGTGCCGAACAGGTGCGACAACGAATTGATGGTGAAGGTATCGTGCCAGAGCAGTACGGTGCTCAAGCAGAAGGCCCACAGGAAAAGTGGCAGGCCCCCAATCAGATACAGGCTCACACCCAGGACCGTGGGCGGGATGAAATGGTACTTGTTGAGCCAGCGGAGCTCCGGGAACTTGGCAAAATCCGCGATGTAGTTCAGGCGGGTGTCGTTGTAGCGGTCGGAGACGATCCACCCGATGTGTGCCCAGAAGAAACCGAACAGCGTGGGAGAATGAACGTCGTCGTCCTGATCGGAAAAACGGTGATGATGCCGATGGTGGGCCGCCCACCACAGAACGCCCTTTTGGGTGGAAGTCATGGCCATGAAGGCGATGACGAACTGGAAGACGCGGCTGGTCTTGTAAGAGCGGTGCGAGAAATACCGATGGTAGCCGGCGGTAACCCAGAACATACGAACAAAGACCAGCGCCACGCAAGTGACTAAGTAAGACCAGCGAAACGGCACGAAGAAGACGCCGAAGGCGAGCAGATGCATCACCGCAAAAGGCGTTACGCCGATCAGCGAGATGCGCGCCCCGTTTGGCAGGGGGATAGACAGAGATCGTACCGCAGAGGCCATGCGCAAATTCCTTTGCCCGAATCGCCGGCGCGTGGTGTTGGGACTGACGCCGAAACTGAATGTTGTTGCGAGCGCGGACTTTGCGAAGCTCAGCGCTACGAATCAGCTAGTTCAGTGTACGGGTGCGTTTGGTAAGGGTCAAGCGGGACGGTGGTACAGGTTGGCGCAACGATGCACCGTACGTTCGATCAGATCGCGCGAATCGCTTAACAGAGCCGATCCCTCGCTTCGCGGCCCGCGCTCATAAACCGAGCGCCAACAAAAACCGAGCCGCTCCGGTCGGCATGACCGCCGCAAATGGGAGTCAGGACCAGGATGTGGTATTGTTCGCAGGCAAATCAGGCGAGGGAAAATGGCTGAACGGCCTGTATTGGTTGGACTTATACCGCAAGCGGTGGTGCTGGACACCGGCGACCAGGTGTCCTGGATGTCGGACGCAGGCAACCTGCGAATCGAATTTGACGTGAACCGCTGCCCTTTTGGCTCGAACATCTTCCAAGCGCCGGTGGGTATGCGGCTCTTGAGTGGGCCACCACGCGTGGGCACGAAGGGCGGGACGTACAAGTATCGCGTTTGGCTGAATGACCAGATGGTTGGGCAAGGCGAGGTGATTCTGCGCGAAAAGTAAACCCAGTCCCTCCGTAGCAAAGGGCCACCGACGAGCGGGGTGCCGACTGAGGTTGCGAGGAAACAGGCCCGAGGCGCTGGACGCCATGGCGCCCCGTCGCCCGGGCGAACTTTTATTTCGGCTGCTTCGCGATAATCATGCTGGAAATCTTATTGTACGTCGCCTGGGGAATGATCTTTTTGCGGACCAGATCCGTTTTCTTCGTGTAAGGGCGCCCGTCGATAATTTTCTGGGCATACTTGTCGCCGATGCCAGGAAGCGCGTTGAGTTGCTCCCTGGTCGCGGAGTTGATATCCACCAGGTCCGTTGATTTTGCCGCGGCCTGAGTCGATACCCCTGCGATTGAGGCCGGCGCGGCATTGGGATGCGAAACTGCCACGGAAACGCCCAGAATTATGATCAACGCTGCGAGGACTGCTCGAGACAGATGCTTCTTCATCGTCATTTCTCCTTTTCACTTCTAAGTAGGTGCAGCAACTATTCCTTCTCTGCTGCGCGAAAGCCGGCCTTTTGCGCGTCGGCTTCCGACATGTACTTACCCTTCTTGGTTTTGCCATACCAACGAGTCCCAGGCTTGTGATAGACGCCGGATTCGGTGTTCACCCAAACAACCATGCCGTTACTGTCGGCGGGCGGCGTTTGCGCGGTGCAAGTCTTGGGAGCAGCGGTCTTAGGCGCAGGTGCCGGCGCAGGAGCTGGAGTTGAAGTCGAACTGGATGCGGGCGCTGTTGCTGCGTTCGATGAATTGTTTGCAGGCGCAGACGAGGTGCCCTCTTTCGTGGGCGTTTTGGCCTGCGTAGCGCCGCTTGGATCGGCGGTGGAATAGCTGTCGGGCGATTGCGCCTGATCGGTCGTAGCAGGAGCGGTCGTTTTCGACTTCTTCTTCGGGGTAGCGCCCGTTTCGGAGTTTGTTTGAGCCGAGGTGTCGGTAGCGGCCGTGTCGGTGGCGGCCGCGTCGTTCGCAGGCTTCTTCTTCTTTTTCTTCTTGGTGGTGGCGTTCGAATCGGTCTGCGTCTGATCCGTGGATTGCATCAGTGGATAGGCGGGTTGGGCCGCTCGAACAGCTGTCCCGCCGACGGCAAGCAGCAGCGCCACGAGCACGGACAGGCGCACGTTTCGCTTCCTCAAAGTCATTCCTCCTGTTTCCGCCCGCGCCAAACTAGCCGCTTAAAAGCGGCACAGCCAATCACTTTAGGGCGGGCAATAGCGACTTACAGAGTGAGACGCGGGTGTTTTCTTGCCGGGATGCGGAAATGATGAAGAAGGCGCAAGTGGAAGTCAAGCCAATGGATGCATTCAGCGACGCAGCGCGAATCGACGACGGCAAGAAAACGCCGTTTTAGTCGGCGGCGTTGACAGTTCTTGGCGATTCAACGGCCTCCGCCAGACCGCGGCGGATGGGCCCCAGGACAAAGGCGGGAACCGAGCGTTCCGGCGCTACCGTCAGGTTGGCAGCCTTGCGGGGGAATTCGGCTCGTTTGTCGAGGCGCATGCCCACTTCGCGGAGGAACTCGGCCGAAAAGCCCATGTCCTCAGCGCGATCCACGCCCCAGAACCACAGTTTTTCTTCATGGCGCTGCAGGAAGTCGAGGGATTGCTCCAGTTTCTTCATGGCGCGGTCAAAGGACGAAGCTAGAAAGAAAACGCCCAGTGACCAGGCGTGCCGCGGGTAATGGACTCGAATGCGGACGCAGTACTTGCCACCCTGGTTCTTCTCCATGCTGCAGCGGTAGTCGTTGCGGACAGTCGTAGTTCGTACTGGCATCTTGATTCACCGATCCGGAAGAGTTGGCGTCAGGCCGTTCATTAAAGTTTTGCGTTACGGAAAAGTCCCCGAGAAGGAGCCGTTTGGCAACAACATCCTGGCCAATACGGCAGGCGAAAGGGACACAAATAGAGTAGCGGGGCCTGTTGGCAAAGACAAGCGCACCGTTGTTAAATTTTAAGCCTTTTGTTTTTAATCAGTTAAGCTAGGTTAGGCTGCCGAATCCCTTCAGCTTGTCGTTCATGATTCGGACCTTGCCTTCCTGCCTCAGTCGAGCTTCGAGCGAGGTCCGGAAGGCCTCGAACGCCAGGTTGCGCTTGGTTTGCAGTACTTGATCGGTGAGGTCCTTCTTTTGTTTTTCGAAGTCGGCAGGGTTGGGCTCCTGCTTTTCGGCCACGCGGTACACAAACCAGCTAGCGCCGAGGTTTAGCGGCTGGCCAACATCGCCGGGTTTCATCTGAAACGCCGCGGAAACCTGCTTGCCGCTGGCCGCGCCGGAGATGGAACCGTTGCGAGCGAACAGATCGCTGACCTTGGGATCGAGACCCAGCGCCTTAGCCGCCGTTTCGAATTTTTCGGCCGACTTCAGACGTTTTTCGAGTTCCTCGGCCTTCTGACGCGCCAAGTCAGTACTTTTTTCCTGCTTGAGATCGGCGACGACCCGATCCCGCACCTCTTCCAGTGTTCCCTGATGAGCGGGAAGCACGCCTCTTACCGATACAATCAAGTAGCCGCGATCGGTATGTATCGGGAGGCTCAATTCATCGGGGCGCTGGCCAAAGATGGCATCCTTCACTTCCTTGGAATTTCCCAACTCCAGGACGGGATCCGTGGCGCTCACCGGACGAGTCTCCCCGACCGTGAGGTGAAACTGCTTGGCGAGGTCGTCCAGCGAAACCTTGTTGGACTGGCGGATCGCCGTCGAAAGCTTATCGGCAATATCGGCGGCTTGCTTGTCGGCCTTGGAGAGTAGCAATGGCGCGCGAATGGAGTCTTTTACTTCGTCGAAGGTCTTGGTGTGAGCCGTCTCTTTGTCCAGGACCTTGATGATGTGGAAGCCGTATTGCGTCTTCACCAAGTCGGAAACGCTGCCTTTAGGCAGGCTGAAGGCCACCTTTTCAAACTCCGGCACCGTCTGCCCTTGCGTGATCCACCCCAGGTCTCCGCCTTTATCCTTCGTTCCGGGATCTTCCGAGTATTTCTTGGCTAGCTCTTCAAGATTGGTCCCCTTCTTGTTGGCCTGCTTCAGCACGTCCTCGGCTTTTTTGCGGACCTCTTCCACCTCGGCAGGCGTCTTGCCAACGGTCATCAAAAGAATATGGTCGACGTGAACGCGGTTGGGCACCTGGTATTGCTGGATATCCTGCTGATACTGCATCTTAAGCTCATCGTCAGAGACTTGCGTGTTCTGGCGGATCTGGTTCACATCGGCCAGCGCGTAACGCACCACACGCTTCTCCGGAACCAGGTACTTGCCCTTGTTCTTCTCGTAGGCCGCTTTGATTTCCGCCTCGCTCGGGTTGATTTTCGCCGCCAGATCTTCCGGCTTGATCAACGCGTAGTCGAGTTTCACCTTTTCGTTGCGGTATTTAAATTCGTCCTGCAATTCCCCGGGACCCACGCTGATGCCGTCGGTGACCAGCTTGCGAAACTTCTCCAGCAACAAGCCCTGCCGAATCTGTTCCTCGAAGACCGGAACGCTCATCTGGAAGCGGCCCTGTACCTCGGCCGCGTAGCGGTCCATGCCCACGAAGGTGTCGCCGTTGTACGCGGTGGGCAGGAACTGGCGAATGCGGTCCGCGCGCTCCTGATCGGAAACGTGAATGCCCAGGCGCTTGGCTTCGTACTCGATCTCTTTCTGAAAGATCAGCTGCTTCAAAATCTGCTGCGCGTACAGCGATTCCAGCTGTTTCGGAACTTGATTGCGCTGCTCGATCTCGGAGAGTTGCTGACGGACTTCGTCCGTGGTGACCGATTCATCGCCGACTTTGGCCACGGTGTCAATGGAGGCGGCGTCCCCGGTGCCTGGCATGCTGGGCACAAGATACAGAAGCATCCCACCCGCCAATACCAGGACGACCGCACCCAGAAGAATGCGCGAGAAAACTTGTTGTCGATTATTCGATGATCCGGCCATACCTTAAAGCTCCCGAGTCTATGGTGAAACATTACATTATAGAGGAAAGGAGGAAACAGTGTAAGGGCCAGGTTACAGTTGAGACTTGAGCGTGTCCGCAATTGGAACGGAGATTCTCTGGTGACGGGGCGATGGCACGAGTTGGTGGCGGCGATGGTGATCGCGGTGGCGGTGTGGGGTGTTGCGAAGAGTGACTCGCGGACGGGAAGGGCGCGGAGTTCGGAGGCTACGCGCCTGAGTCAGCGCCTGACGGAGCGTGTAGGCGGGAATTCGCCGACGTTTTATCGCGATGTGCTGCCGATTCTGCGGGGGCACTGTGAGATTTGCCATCGGGCCGACGGCATCGCGCCGATGGCCTTTGGGAGTTATGAGGAGACGCGAGCTTACGCGGAGGCAATTCGGACGGCGACGGGGAGACGATCGATGCCGCCGTGGTTTGCGGTGCCGGGCATCGGGCACTTCGCGAATGATCCATCGCTGACGGCAGAACAGATTGCGACGTTGGCGGCGTGGGCTGATGCGAAAGCGCCAAAGGGTGATCCGCGGGACGCGCCGGCGGCCGTGAAGTGGGCCGAGAGCTGGACGATTCCGCAACCGGATCTGGTGATCAGGATGGTGAAGGGCGTGGCGCTTCCGGCAAGCGGTAACGTTGATTACACCTATGAGATTGTGCCTACTCACTTCGCCGAAGACCGCTGGGTGCAAAGCGTGGAGGTGCTCCCGTCGTTGCGGGCCAATGTGCATCACGCGGTCGTGTACGTGCGGCCGCCGGGCTCGAGTTGGTTGAGGCATGCGCCGGTGGGCGCGCCGTTTACGGCCGACACGTTGAGCGATCCTGAGGACCGGCGAGGCGCGCACTGGACCGATGCGGATGTCTTACTTGTGTACGCGCCGGGAAGTTCACCGGATGAGTGGCCGGCGAAGATGGCGAAGTTTGTTCCTGCCGGAGCGGACTTGGTTATTCAGATGCACTACACGACCAACGGACACGCGGGAATCGATGAGACGCGCGTGGGGATGACGTTCGCGAAAAAGGCGCCAGTACAGAGGGTGTTGACGCTACAACTGACCAACGATCATTTCGTGATACCGCCGGGCGTCCCGGATTATCGCGTGGAGGCGCGGGGAACACTGCCGAATGATGCTTTGCTACTGAGTTTTTTCCCGCACATGCATCTGCGTGGAAAGCGATTTGAGTACAACATCGTTCGAGCTTCGGAAAAATCGCCGCCAGTAGACGGCTTCGCGGGCGGCCAGAAAGCGGGAGCCGAGGTTGAAACGCTGCTGCGCGTGAATTATCACTTTCACTGGCAGATGAGCTACCGCTTGGCTGAACCTCGATTGTTGAAGGCGGGAACCGAGTTGCAGGCGATCGCGTGGTATGACAATTCGCGGGAGAATCCGCACAATCCCGATCCGGATGCGGCAGTACGCTGGGGCGATCAGACTTATGACGAAATGATGGCGGGATTTTTTGATGTAGCGGTGGCGGCGAGTTTGGATAAGAAGAGTTATTTTGTGCGGCATTGAGGCGAATGCTCCAGAAAATACAATAATTAACGCACAGGATACAGAGACACAGAGTTCACAGAGAAGAGACCCAGAATGAAGACTTAAGGGGTCGGAACATAGGCTTAGACTGACTAACTCATTGAAACTTTCTGACTTGCCCACGTCTTCTAACCGAGGTCGCCGGGCTGAGGCCCGGCGCCTGCATAGCTGTTCTACTCCTCACGTTCGTTTGCCTGAGCAAGGAACGCTTAGCACGATAAAGTTGCGCACCTGCTATTTGCAGTTTGACTAACGCGTCCGCGCGCAGTTTGGACGCCCGCAAAACGCTGTGCTAGATTCCAAAAATAGCGCTATTAGTGCGCAGACACTCGTGCCCACACAAACTCCACTCGAAACCAAGCGGCCCCCAGACCCCGCCGCTCACCAGAAGATGCCTCACGTGGAGGTGTATTGGACAGCGGTCACCTACAAAACCGTGATTATCTACGCTGTTCTGGCGCTGGCCATTATTTTTTCCATTCTGTATATCGCCAGCCCAAACTGGTTCTCCTCGACGTTTCACAAGATCAGCACGGCGATGGAGAACAGCGATAGCGAAGCCGTCGCCATCAATCAAACACAAGCCAAGTTCGTCAACCTGGACGGCAAAGTATTGGTCAAGAAGGTGGATTCGGTGCAATGGGTGGAAGCCGACTTCCACACCACGCTCGATAAAGGTGATCTGGTGCAAACCGGTGCCGAGGGCGTGGCGCGCATAACCTTTGGTGACGGCACCTTCTACGTGGTGAAGTCCGACACTTTGATCACCGTCGAAGAAAATTCGATGGCCAGCAACAAGCCCACCAGCGTGGCCGTGCGCATCAATACCGGGTCCGTGGATCTGGCGACCCCCAACTGGACCTCTCCGGATTCGAAGGCCACCGTCAGTGTCGAGGATTCCACCGCGCAACTTCATTCCAACAGCCGCGCGGCGGTGAAGGCCGATCCGGATAAGAAGGAAACCGAGATCGTGATGGCCCGCGGAAGCGCCGACGTCCAACGCGGCACCGAAAGGATTGAGCTTACGCAATTCCAGAAGGCGACTGTCCCGGTCGGCGGACCCATCACGAAATCGGATGTGCTGGCACCTCCGGAGCTAGCCGAGCCGTTGAATCTCGCACCCATCGTTGGCGAGAATCCGAAGGCCATGAGCATTCACTTCGAATGGAAGCCAGTGCAGGACGCGGTTTCCTACACGCTGCGTATCAGCGCGACTTCGATGTTCACCAAGACGGTGAAAACAGCAACGGTGAACGGCACCAGCGCGGAAATCACTGGATTGGATCCCGGCGACTATTTCTGGAACGTCTCCGCGATGGATCAGAAGAAACGCTCCAGCGAAGTCAGCGATACCTTCAAGTTTACGTTGGTGGCGCAGGGCAAGACCCAGGAGATGATTCTGGACATCGATAGCACACAGCTTCACGGGCGTGTGGCCGAAATCATCGGGCGCACCGAGCCGGGTGCCGCGCTGATCGTAAACGGGCAGCCCGTGCCGAATATCGCTCCGGATGGCAACTTCCGTCACTTTACGGAACCGCTCACGCCCGGCGAGCATACCATTGTGGTGATTGGACAGAATCGCCGCGGGGGCACCGCGAAAAAGCAGGTGTCCATCGTGGTGCCCAAGTAGCAGTTGCTCAAGCAGTGATAGCAAATCAGCGCGCTGCCGGTCGTCCGCGCGTGACCGAACTTGCGACGATCGAAAGCAGATCGCGCGGAAATGGAATCGACGAGCGAAACACGCATATGCGAGTCGCGGCGTCCGGAAATAAAATGGAACACTTGCTGGTCGCAAATAAATTGTTTTCCGGATACTGGAGAGCAGTTCTTCGCGGGGGGATCGGGGAATGAACAAGAACGGTTACAACCTCAGGTCGGTTTTCAGCTTGTTTTCTTCCGACCTGGCCATCGATTTAGGCACGGCGAACACCCTGGTGTTCTCGCACGGCAAAGGCATTGTAGTGAACGAGCCCTCCATCGTGGCCATCAACAAAAACACGGGCGAAGTAGTAGCCGTGGGCCGCGAAGCCAAAGACATGCTGGGCCGCACGCCGGGCAACGTGGTGGCCATCAAGCCCATGAAGGATGGCGTAATTGCCGATTTCAAAGTCACCGAAAAGATGTTGACCTACTTCATTCAGAAAGCGCACAACCGCCGCGTCCTGGTGCATCCGCGCATCGTTATCGGAGTTCCCAGCGAAATCACGCCGGTGGAAAAACGCGCCGTGCAAGACTCCGCCTATCGCGCGCGAGCCAGCGAAGTTTACCTCGTCGAACAAGCTATGGCGGCGGCGATCGGCGCCGGCCTCCCGATTGAAGAGCCGTCCGGCAACATGGTCGTGGACATCGGCGGCGGCACCACAGACATCGCGGTCATTTCTATGAGCGGCATCGTGTACTCACGTTCCGTGCGCGTTGCCGGCAACGAGATGGACGAAGCCGTCATGCAATATCTGAAGCGCAAGTACAACTTGCTGGTTGGCGAGCGCACCGCCGAACAAATCAAGATGGAAATCGGCTCCGCTTACCCGCTGGAGAAGCCGCTGACCATGGAAGTGAAGGGCCGCAACCTCATCGAAGGCGTTCCGCGCACGGTCACCATTGACGACAGCGAAATCCGCGAGTCGCTCGCGGAATGCGTGGCCACGATCCTGAATGCCATTCGCGTCGCTTTGGAGCGCACGCCGCCTGAACTATCCGCGGACATCAGCGACCGCGGCATCGTGCTGACCGGTGGGGGCGCTCTCTTGAAAAATTTGGATAAGCGCATTCGCGAGGAAACCGGCTTGCCGGTATCCATCGCCGATGATCCGCTAGCTTCGGTCGTGCTGGGCACCGGAAAAATGCTCAGCGACTTTAAATTGTTACGCCAGGTGTGTATCGACTAGGTGCGAGTTTAGATTTTCTGACGCAAGTCATTAGCTTGGATTTTCGCTTTTCGCGGATGCAAAAGATTTTCGCTCGAGAGACGGATCGCTGACGGAAACTGCGCAGGTTAATAGCTGCGCGACACAGGGACGCCATGGTAGCCATTCCTTCTCGCCACAAATCGCTCTTCCTGCTCGCGGGAGTGGTCCTGCTGCAAATCCTGCTGCTCGCCGTGCAAATCCGTCGTGACTCCCAGGGCCGCCTCATCCGCGTCTGGACCGTTGGTGCCGTGACCCCCTTCGAACGTGCCGGCGCGACGAGCGTCGGCGGCATTCGCGGCGCATGGCGACACTATTTCGCCCTGCAAAACACTTCGCGCGAGAACGAACGCCTCCGCCACGAAAACGACACCCTGAAACTCCAGCTCAATCAACTGCAAAGCAAAGCTGCCGAAGCCGACCGCCTGGGCATGCTGCTCAGTTTCCGCCAGTCGCACCAGGCCATCTCGATGGTAGTTGCGCGCGTCATTGGCACCAGCGCCGACACCGCCAGCCAGACCCTTTACCTCGACAGGGGCGAGCGCGACGGCATCCGCCGCAACATGGGTGTGATTACTCCGGACGGTGTCGTCGGCAAAATCATCGAATCCTACCGCGACGCCTCGCAAGTGCTTTTGCTCACCGACAAGGACAGCGGCGTGGGCGCCATGCTGGCCGAATCCCGCATACAAAGCCCGGTCGGCGGCGTGGGCGAGCCTCTGCTGACCATGAAATACGTCGCCAACGACGATGTCGTGAACATCGGCGACCGCGTGGTGACCAGCGGCATGGATCGCATTTTTCCCCGCGATCTTCCCGTTGGCACCGTGACACAAATCAAGGCGGGAAATCCCTTCAAGCTAATCCGGTTGCGCCCCGCGGCCAATCTCGAGCGCCTGGAAGAAGTAATCGTTCTGCTGTCGTTGCAGCTATTGGAGCTCAAAAAAGACACCACGGCTGCCGAAGTCACCAAAAAGGCCGCTGATGGTGCGGCCAAGACGGAAAAACCATGAACGATACTTACGATTTGCGAATCGCTGAAGCGCACATCGAGGTGCACAAGTTCCGCGGCGGCACGATCGCCGCCGCCACCATTATCGCTCTCTTCCTGCAGACCTCCGTGCCCGTCTATTTCCCGAAGTTCGCGGTCCTGGATTTGCCGCTGCTCCTCACCATCTATTTCGGTCTGAGCCGCCGCAATCCCTCCAGCGGTTTACTGCTCGGCATGGTGATTGGGCTCCTGCAGGACAGCTTGAGCGGCCGGACTATACCTCTGGGCCTGTACGGCATCGCCAAAACCATCGTGGGCTACCTCGCATCCTCGATCGGCGCAAGGCTCGACACCGAGCATCCCATCGCCAGGTTTGCGCTGACCATCATCTTCTTTGGAGTCCACCAGGGCTTGATCGTAGTCACTCGCCGCTTGCTGCTAGCCCAACCAGAAGGCTGGTTCACCATGCACCTGGCCATCGGCGCCGCGGTCAACGCAATCGTCGGCATCCCCCTGTTCATGCTCCTAGATCGCCTACGCAAAAACTAAAGCGTAGCTCAAGGTGACGGCCGTAGCCCCGATGCAGCAAGGCCACTCGTCTCTCCGTGCCCTTTGTGTTAAATCTTTTCCGTCTTTTCTCAGCGAGTCTCGGCGCTCTCCGCGCCTCAGCGTTATCTTTTGATCTTCGATTTCTAGTGCCGCAAAAGAAACTGCCTGAAGTCATCGTAAGCACACGAAATAGGCAGCGACAATTTCGGCCGCTGCAAGTAAGCTGCGAGCCGATCCGGCAGCGGCGGCGCGATCCCGATCGCCCGCCTAACGATATCAGCGAACTTCGCGGGATGCGCGGTGGCCAACACCAATCCCTGCGACGGCTCGATGTGTTCCCGCTTGTAGGCCTCCCAGCCAAGCACGCCGACCGCAGTGTGCGGATCAGCGATGTAATGGAACCTCTCGTACAACGACTTCATCGCCCCCAGCGTTTCCTCGTCCGTAGCCCCATGCCCCCAGATTTCCCGCTGCACATATTCCAGCCGCCCTCTGCACAAGTCCAGCAATCGCGGAAAATTATTCGGGCTGCCGACATCCATCGCGTTCGAAACCGTCGTGGCCGCGGCCCGCGGATGGAACTCGCCGGTGCGCAGATATTGCGGCACAACGTCATTCGCATTTGTCGAAGCCACAAATCGCGCCACAGGTAAACCAATACGTTTCGCGAAAATCCCCGCCGTCAGATTGCCGAAATTTCCGCTGGGCACCGATACAATCAGCGGCACCGACGCCACCGGCAACTGCCGATACGCCGCCACGTGATAAAACATCTGCGGCAACAGCCGCCCGATATTGATGGAGTTCGCCGAGGTCAGAAACGCCCGCTTGTTCAACTCCACGTCCGAGAACGCCTGCTTCACCAATCGCTGGCAATCGTCAAACGCACCATCGACTTCTAGCGCCGTAATATTTTCGCCCAGCGTGGTGAACTGCTTTTCCTGCGCCTCACTGATCCGCTTGGACGGATACAAAATCACCACGCGAATTCCCGGCACAGCCAAAAATCCATGCGCCACCGCGCTCCCCGTATCCCCGGATGTAGCCACCAGCACCGTCAACGGCCGCGTTTCGCCGCGAACAAAATATCCCATCAATCGCGCCATGAACCGCGCTCCAAAATCCTTGAACGCCAGGGTCGGCCCGTGAAACAGCTCCAGAATGTGCAGCCCGGGTGACAGCGATACCAATTTCACCGGGAAATTGATGGCCTCGCTGACCACTTGCCACAAAATCTCCTCGGGCACTTCGGGACCAACGAAAGGTGTCACCACCCGAAAACAAACTTCCGTAAACGGCAGTGCTCGGAATTCTTCCAGCTCTTCCGCGGAGCGCCGCGCGATCTCCACCGGCATATACAACCCGCCATCCGGCGCAAGCCCGCGCAGCACCGCGCCGCGCAGCGATGTGAGGGGAGCTTGCTTCGCTGTGCTTCGATACCTCATTTAGGGAATTTCATTGTTGTAATTGGTTTTCGCTCGTTTGCCTGGCTAAGCCGGGCACCCACATCATTTTGCGCCACAGAATCTGCTTTTGGATGTTGATTCAGAATAGCAGAGGGAAGACGCTACAGTCCGCTGGCACGCCCGGATTTTTTCTCGATCTGTGCGCGAACCTTTTTGAGAAATGCCTCGGCGCCGCTCGAGGCGCGCTCCGGCGTTCCAGACAGTGCGTGCAAGTCGGCCACCGGCAACGTGCAATGCGCCAGCGCCTCGTAACTCTGGCGCCGCGCCGCCACCAGCGCCGGATAACACCGCGCCACGGTCTGGTGCGAACTCTCGCCGTTCTTCGGCTGAAACGCGCCGCGCCACAGTACTGGTTTCGGATCGGTCAGGTACCGCTTAATCAAAAGCTGTTGCTCTTCCGCGGACGCCGCCAAATATACGATGGTCATCTGCCGCCGCAGCCGCATCAAGATATTGTTCCCGGTGTAGATGACGCTGCCGGTCGTGTCCAGCACCAGCTCGCGTCTGGGATCCCGCTCCAGTTCCGTCAACAGCTCATCCAGCGCCGCGATCTCCGCGGCCAGATAGTCCGCTTCGCGCTGGGCGTAGGTGGCGCTGTCCGGCCACCCCATCCAGGCGGCCACGCCGTTGATCCCGCTGTAGCCATCGGCGGCCAGGTGGGAGCTAAGCCGCTCTTCAATGCGGTCGTCGCAGGTTATGCTTTGCCGCCCGCTGGCCGCTAAACGCTTTGCCCAGAATGTTTTGCCGGAGCCGGACATCCCGACCAGGGCGATTCGCAAGACTGGGGACAATTGGCTCGTCATGGGTTTGTCCCAGTACGATATCGCGTGCCCCGCCCATCAGCAAGTTTTCCCGACAAAGCAGCCTTAAAAGCTGGAAGGCTGCGATTTTCCCGACCCCTTCCCAGCCGCTAGCCACCCTAGTGGCTGAAAGGAACCTGTCCCCGCGGACGGCTTGCAGCGCCTCTCCGGCAAGTGTACCGTTGAAAATGACTTCTCCCCCACGCGGGAGACACGTCAGCAGTGCATTTTCATGAACGCGAGCAGCCTCCGATGTGATCGGAGTGGGCTGCAAAGCAGCCTCTTTCAGCGCGGCTTTTTGAACATTCCGCGCCTGGAAAATCTCGCGCGGGGATTTCGTGTCGTACTGGTTCCGTGACGACAATCGGTTGCCGCAAGCGCGGCTCGCAGTGGTCTCCTACGTCATCGTGGGCATGATCGGGTTGTTGCTGATCGGCTTCTGGAAGCTCCAGGTCATCGATTCCGACAAATACTCCCAATGGGCCGACCGCAATCGCATTCGCTCCATTCCGGTAATCGCCCCGCGCGGCCGCATGCTCGATCGCGACGGCCGCGTCCTGGTAGACAACTATCCATCGTTCAGCGTCCTGCTGCTCCGCGACGATCCCGCGCTGGTGATGAAGAGTCTCCCGGTCATCGCGGAAGGGTTGGGCGTCCCACTCAACGATCTGGCCGACCAACTCGACAACGCCCGCGAGCTTCCAAAGTTTCAGCCCATCGTCATCAAGCCCGAAGCCACGCCCGCAGACGTGGCTTTCATCGAGTCCCATCGCTCCGACATTCCGCTGCTCGAAATGTTGATGGTGCACCGCCGCCGCTATCTCCCCAAGGGATTCATGGCCCACGCCACCGGGTATGTCGGTGAGGTCAGCGAAAAACAGATCGAAGATAGCAATGGCAAGTTCCGCCCCGGCGACTTCGTCGGCAAGTCCGGCCTGGAGCGCCAATACAACGATTCTCTGCAAGGCACCGACGGCATGCGCCGCGTCATCGTCAACAGCGTCGGCAAGGAAGTCGACCGCCTGCCAACGCAGGAAGCCATTCCCGGCAAGCAGATTCAGCTCACCATCGACTACGATCTGCAGCAGGTCGCTGAGCAGTCGCTCGGCGCGCGCCCCGGCGCGGTCGTGGCGCTCGATCCGCGAAACGGCGAAGTTCTCGCAATGGTCAGCCGCCCCACCCCCGACCCCAACGATTTCGCCATCCGCATTTCCAACAAGCAGTGGAAAGACCTCAACGATGATCCTCTCAAACCCTTACTGAATCGCGCGATTCAGGCGCAGCTCGCTCCGGGTTCCGTCTTCAAGATCGTCACCGCCACGGCCATGCTGGAAGACCATGTCCCACCGGAAAGTTTCACTGCCTTCTGCCCGGGCTACGCCACTTTCTACGGGCGCCAGTTCAAGTGCTGGGTTTTCGGCAAAAGCTCGCACGGCACCGTGGACCTGAAAAAAGCCATCATGCAATCGTGCGATATCTTTTTCTATAACGTGGGCATGCGCCTGGGTATCGACCGTCTTTCCTACTACGGCAGCCACGTCGGCATCGGACACAAAACCGGAATCGACCTCCCCTCCGAGGAGCCCGGACTCATGCCGTCGGAGGAATGGGTGCAGCGTGTGTTTCATCGCAAGTGGTACGCGGGCGAAACGATTTCCGTGTCCACCGGTCAAGGCGCCATCGAGACCACCCCCCTGCAACTGGCCAGGATGATCGGTGGCATCGCCAGCGGCGGAGTCTTCAAGCAGCCCCATTTGCTGAAGGACGCACAAAATGTGGGCGAAGAGCGGTTCGCCATCTCGGAACCCACCGTCGAAAAGATCACCGATGCCATGTATGCCGTGGTGAATGAGGGCGGAACGGGAAATACCCTGAAACTTGCCGGTATTGAGCTCAGCGGAAAATCAGGAACGGCGCAGGTCATTGGCTACTCAACCCGCGAGCGACTCGGAAAGCAGAAGAAATTCGAAGACAACGCCTGGTTCGTCGGCTACGCTCCCCGCCGCAATCCTGAAATCGTTGTCGCCGTCTTGGTTCAAGAGAGCGGTCAGCACGGTGGAACCGCCTCCGGCCCGGTCGCTCGCGACATCATCAAAGCGTATTACGATAAGAAGACCAAAAAGTCGGACGGGCAGATGACCGCCGACGGCACGCAATTTGATCTGGGCCCCAGTGCGCCGGCTGCGGCGGCCATTCAGCCCCAGCCGATCTTGAAACAACCAATCTTGAAGCAGCCGGTCTTGAAGCAGCCGGTCTTGAAGCAAGAAGGCCAAGCGCAAACGGTGCCCGCCCGCGCCCGGGCCGATAGGGACTAGGGAGGCTGTGCGGGAAATTCGACTTTCGTCAGGGCACGGCTTCAGCCGTGCTATACCTGACGCCGAATTACAAGGCTTTAGCCGCTGAGGGAATTGGCTGTCAGTTCTCAGCAGACGCTGGGGCCCAGACCGATAAGAACTAGAAACAGGTGGACGACACAACTGGATTTCGTTTGGCAAAGACACTATGAGAGACGCTCCCGGAACCTCCCGAGACTACGACTGGTGGCTAATCGCCATCCTTGTGGCTATTTGCACCCTCGGCGTGATCGAGATCTATTCCGCCACCCAGGGCAGCAACCTGGCCGGCATGCACTCCAAGCAAATCCGCTGGCTGGTCCTTGGCTTCGTCCTGATGTTCCTGCTCTCCCGGCTGGACTACCATTTGATCCTCGATCAAGCCTGGATCCTGTATCTGATCGGCATTGTCGCGTTAGTCGCTGTTTTGCTCGTCGGCCATACCCGCTTTGGAGCCAAACGCTGGATTCCCATCCTCGGCGAGGCTTTCCAGGTGTCAGAACTCGTAAAATTGATTATAATAGTCTGGCTAGCGCGCTTCTTTGCTGAAGTGCGCACCGATGAGCTTTCCCTGCGTGATTTAATCAAAGCAGGACTCCTGGTGGCTGTCCCGCTGGGACTAATTCTAAAGCAACCAGATTTGGGCACCGCGTTAGTGCTCATGCCTTTATTAGTCGTAGGCGCTTTTCTCGGTGGTTTGCAGTGGCAGCACGCAGCAGTTTTTTCGTTAGCAGGAGCTTTGCTGGTAGGAAGCGTTTTCTATCCTCCGGTGAGCAAGCACATTCTAAAGCCTTACCAAAGAGAGAGAATCACTTCCTTCCTGCACCCGGAAGAAGACGCAAAAGGCTCGGGCTATCAGTTGTTGCAATCCAAGATAGCCGTGGGTTCCGGCGGCTTCTGGGGCAAAGGTTTTCGCAACGGCACGCAAAATCAACTCGGCTACATCCCCGTCCGTTATTCCGACTTCATCATGTCGGCCTGGGCGGAAGAGCAGGGCTTCAAAGGCGTGCTGATTGCCTTGGGTTTGTATATGGCGTTGTTGCTGCGACTCGTGCAGAATGCCCAACGCGCGAAAGATCGCGCAGGCATGTTTCTGGTCATGGGCGTGGCCGCCGCGCTAGGTTTCCATGTTTTAGTAAATGTGGCTATGGTGATTGGCGCTATGCCCGTCACCGGCATCCCGTTACCCTTAATGAGTTACGGGGGCTCGGCCACTTTGTTTGTTTTTCTGGCGATTGGTCTGGTGATGAATGTCCGGATTCGCCGGTTCGTCAACTGAGCGATTCGCCAGTCCCGAGCGCGCCGCCTGACTTTACTTGAAGGCCGCGCCGGTGGTAGAAATCAGGAATATTAGAGTGAGGACAGCATCGTCCGCCGTTTGCCCCTCCCGGCAACGGACCGGCCTCGTAAGCAAGAGGAAGTGCACCGTCAGTACTGACCCCGGCATGACCGGGATCCACCCCTCCGGCTTCGTACGCACTGGCATCGTCTCCCAAAAGATGTCGCCCACGTATCCCCGCTTCACGCGGGGCAGGCTCGTCCGGACCCCCGCAGAGCGCACGCTCGCGGCGATGTCGTCCGGTGGCTCCGGCCCAGTCGGCGCCACGCAGTGCGATGTTCCCGGCCTGTCCGGGTACACGCAGAAAGGCGGCTCCGGCTTGGCCGGCGCCGCACATAACGAGGAGTTTTCATGTCGAAAGAATTGGTTATTTCCGCGGCCTCCCACGAACGGCGGGTCGCGATTTTGGAAGAAGGTCAGTTAGTCGAAATTTATATCGAGCGCGAAAAAGAGTTCGCGCTGGTCGGCAGCATCTACAAGGGCCGCGTCACCCGAGTGCTTCCCGGTATGCAGTCGGCCTTCGTGGATATCGGTCTTGACGGCGACGCCTTCCTGTACGTCAGCGACGTTTTCGAAAATCTTGAAGATTACGATCACGGTCATGGGCACGCGGAGCCGCACGCTTCCGCTCCCCCGCCGATTTCGGTGTCGGTGCACACCGAAGCGCTGCCGGGCGAAACGCTCGGTCACGGTGCCGAACCGCTGGCCGAGCACGATCAGGAACACGGCCTTCACGATCTCGCCGAAGCCGAATCGCTCCACGAATCACATCAGCACAACGAGCGCCATGAACACGATCCGCACGAACATCATGTTGACGAGCCCGACCATGAACACGAGGCGCATGTTCCAGGCGAAGAACATTCCGCCCATGCCGGTATCGAAGAACATCACGACGCCGATGCCTCCACCCATTCGGAAGTGCACGCCGAACCCGAAGAGCGCCAACCCGAATCCAACGCTTCCGCTCCACAGAATTTCGGTCACCAGTACAACCCCACGCAGAAATATCCTCCGCGCAACGATCGAGGCGGTCAGCCACGCAACGATCGAGGCGGGCAAAACTTCGGTCGTGGAGATCAAGGCGGAGATCGCGGCGGTCAAGGCGGCGACCGTGGCCGTGGCGGACGATGGGGACGTCGCGGTGGACGCCGTCGCGGCGGCCGCCCCTCCGGCCCAGGAGGCCCGACCGGCGGTCGCAACTTGCCGCCGTCAAAATACGCCTCGCCTCAGAGCGGAGACCAGCAACGCCCCAACGAATCCCGCGGCGGATACGATCAGCGCGGCCAGCAGCCCCGCGGTTTCGAACCTCGCGGTCAGCAACCGCGCGGTTTTGACAATCGCCGCCCGGAAACCGGCTCACGTCCCGTAGGACCGGCCGAAAGCAACGCCGAAGACGAAATTATTCTCCCCGGCGAATCGCTCGCGAAATATCGTGATAAGCCGGTTGCCGCGGCTCCCATCGCGCCGGTCGCGGAACCCGAGGCACACGAGCCGCAGCCAGATATCGAAGAGCCCCTGCCGCGCTCAGCAACGATTCAACCCACCGGATTGCCGTCAGGCCCGAACGCCCCACGGCGTTCCTCTGGCGGGCTTCCCCGATGGCTCCTCGCCGAAACCGGCACCGAAGCGGAACCCGCGCCGGATTCCGCGGAAGCCTCGAGTCCTGCTGTCGAAACTTCCCCGATCGAGGAAGCCGCTGCGGCACGCGACGCGGAAGGCGTTCGCGTTGAGAATTCCCTCAGCGAAGAAGATGTCGACGCTCTTTCTCTAAGTCTCGTCGAAGCCAAACAAGAAGAAACGCAAGCCAAGGTTGCAGCCGACGCCATCGTTGGCGGCACGCTATTCGAAGATGAGGAAGTAGAAGCCGACGAAAACGAAGAAGAGGCAGCGGAAGAATCACGCGAGGAGCTATCTGAAGAAACCGAAGAAATCGAGGAAGTCGCTTCCACCGAATCCGTAGCCGACGAAACCCTGAGAATGACCCCGCAGGAGCGCGCTGACGCCGAAGCCGATGCCGCCCATGACGACGCCGTACACGATGCCAGCCGAGGGGGACACGTCGAAGCCGATACTCACGAACACGGCGACGAACACGGCCACACGCCTGAACACGGCGACGGCGTCCACGATCGCGAAAACGAGCTCATCGAAGCCTCTTCCGGCGCGCAATCCCTTCCGTCCGCGCCCATCGAGGACGATGTCATCCTTCTCCCCGGCGAGACGCGCTCGCCGCGCAGCGCCAGCGCGCCTCGCGAAGATTTCGCTCCGCGCGAGTCCGCCCGCATCGGTAGTGGCAATCCCCGCTCGCGTTTCCAGCGTCCCTTCCGTGGCGGTGGCCGCGACCGTGGTCGCGACAATCGAGGCGGTGGCGATCGCGGTCCACGCCCCAGCGGGCCTTCCCGAGGCGGACGCCCCGGCGGTCGCTTCGAACGCCGTCCCAGCGGTCCCGGCGGCCCAAGGCACGATCGCGGATATCAGGGTGGACGCTCCGGCCCGCCGCGCCGTCCGCAACTCATCTCCGAAATGCTGAAGGCCGGTCAGGATGTCGTCATCCAGATCGCCAAGGAACCTCTAGGCAAAAAAGGCGCCCGCATCACCAGCCACGTCGCACTGCCGGGCCGCTTCCTCGTCTACATGCCGACGGTCCATCACACCGGCGTTTCGCGCAAAATTATCTCCGCCGAAAATCGCTCCCGCTTGCGCCGCCTCGTCAGCGAAGCGGGCAACGCCTATCCCGGCGGCTTCATCGTTCGAACCGCGGCAGGCGAAGCCACCGATGACGAAATCCGCGCCGACATCGATTTCCTCGGCAAGACCTGGAACGAAATCAAGGAGCGCAGCGAGCAGCGCAAAGCACCCGCGTTACTCCACCGCGACCTCGATCTCGTCGAGCGCATGCTCCGCGACTACGTCAGCGACGACTTCAGCGCTATCTGGATCGACAACGAAGAGGAATACGGCAAGGTCGTCGAATTCGTAAGTCGCTTCCAACCAAAACTCGTCAACCGCGTCAAGCTCTACACCAAGGAAACGCCGATCTTCGAAGAGTTCGGTATCCAGCACGAACTCGACAAAGCCCTGCGCGCGAAAGTCTGGCTGAAGTCCGGCGGCTACATCGTCATCAACCACACCGAAGCTCTGGTCGCCATCGACGTCAACACCGGCAAATTCGTAGGCAAAGGCTCCACACGCCTCGAAGACACCATCGTCAAAACCAACATCGAAGCCGTGAAGGAGATCGTCCGCCAAATCCGTCTGCGCGATCTGGGCGGCATCATCGTTGTGGACTTCATCGACATGGAAGAGCGCCGCAACCGCGAAAAAGTTTTGTCCGCGCTGCAACAAGCCTTGGAGCAGGACAAGGCGCCTTCGAAAGCGCTTTCGTTCAACGAGTTCGGCCTGGTCTGCATCACCAGAAAACGCACCAAGCAAGCCCTGGAGCGCGTCCTCTGCCAACCCTGCCCGTATTGCACCGGCTCCGGCATGGTCAAGTCCAGCCCCACGCTCTGCTACGAAATCCAAGCCGAAGCCCGCAAGATGGCCGCCGCAGACCACGAAAGCCCCAATCTAACTCTCCGCGTCCACCCAGAAATCGCCAAAGCCCTAAAAACCCGCGAGTCCATGCTCATCGACGAACTAGAGCAAACCACCCACAAACACGTAATCATCCAATCCGACGCCACCCTCCACTGGGAGCAATACGACATTTACTAGCAGTTGTAGCGGCGAGCTCGACTCGCCAGCCTTCTGACCGAAAACGCCCCGGCCGAATCACCAGCCCGGGCGTTTTTCTTTTACCCCATTGTTGTCACTTCGGCGGGATCAAAAATGTGCCCGGAATGCTCCGATCTAATGTCGCGAGCGTTGCGCCATGCGCTTTCGCAAGCTGTGCGAGGTGTCCGTCGGTTGTCTGCTTGGGTGTCTTCACCCAGCCTGGAAGCTGCGACGCATCGTGATCGTCCTTCAGAAATGCGAATTTGAGCTTACCGCCCGACTTGACCTGTAGCAATAGAGCCTTCGCGCCGGCAATTGACAGTTCAGACTGCGAAAGCTGCGTAAGCACCCGGACAAATCCCAGCTCTGTGATCGCGCACGTCATCAGTCCGTCGTCTGAATGGAGTGCCCGCAGCCACATCGCGACGGACGTATGGAATTCGTGCTCGCTAAGTGCCAGGGCTACTAAGACGTTGACGTCCAACAGATACTTCGTCATGGGAAGTCAGACAGAATTTCCTTGACCTGTTTGCTGGTGACGATAGGAGCCCCGGGTCCAGTGGTCAGAACGGCCAAACCGGTGATGGGATCGATGATAATCCTCGCTTTGCGCCGCCGGCTCTGCTTCGGCGTCAGCACAATGCTGCCGCCCTCCAGCCTTGCGTCGAGTGGATCGCCGGGTCGCAGGCCCAATTTTTCGCGCAGGGCGCTGGGCAAGACAACCTGCCCTTTTGTGGAAACCTTCGTTTGCATGGTAAGACGATCTTACCACACTCTCAGGCGTACACTCACCTTATGAAAGCCACCTCTCGAGCCGACTTGTAACCTCAAACCTAAACCCCTAGTAATACAAACAGAGGTGCCGGATGGACCTCCTGGAACGCTTCTCGGCCGGGGACCTGGACGCCTTTGAGGTGCTGTTCCGCCAGCATCAGCGGCAGGTCTACGCCTGGATCGTTCGCATCGTACGCGACTCCGGCATCGCT